>Ga0208219_1000029_pt1 | contig 72743 bp, 69 predicted proteins | sample NGESurshal072012_7_FD_184469 | JGI IMG/M metagenome (GOLD analysis project Ga0208219, IMG submission 184469) | Arctic peat soil microbial communities from Barrow, Alaska - NGEE Surface sample 53-2 shallow-072012 (SPAdes) | ecosystem: Environmental > Terrestrial > Soil > Wetlands > Peat ... | reverse complement strand
GCGACGCCGGCCTCGCCGCATGACCAGCAACCCGACACCCACACCCGAACTTGACTCAATCAAACCGACTTCGTCGGACCTAGCCATCTAGCCATCTAGCCATCTAGGGGGACTGACACGCGATCTGGTCGGACTAGAGGCGTACCGAATGCCGCATTTCATCGATGAACCACGCTCCCAGCGGCGTCAGCGACCCAGAATTCGCCAGGGTCTCAACGGCGTCGCAGGTGTGAGCGCGCCACTGCACGAAGCGCTGCCCGGCCGCCGCCGCGGCCGGCCCCGCCGTGACGTGCTGTCGCGCGCGCCAGAAATCAGTGACCGCCAGGTGCGCGTACGTGCCTTGCAGAAGACCTTCGAGCGGACGCTTGTCCGCTCGCCACGGGGCGTGGAAAAGGCGGTCGTCAGTCGGGTCGTAGAGATCATAGAGATCGAGAACCGCTCCCAGCTTCACGTGCTGGAACTCGTGGATGAGCAGCAGCGCCAGGGTAACCGGATCATCTGGCAGTGCCGCTGCGACGGCGCCGAACGCATGGCGGGCAGCGGCGCTGACGTCCCGGCCCTCCGGGGCGGCCGCCAGGGGCATCAGCGTGGTCAGCCCAGCGCCCATCGCCGAGGCATAAGCGGCATGCTCGCGCTCAATGACCTGCCAGGCGGCCCGGAACTGCCGCTGCCACTGGGCAAACGCGGCATCACTGAGCCGGGGCAGCGCCCGCCACTGATGACAATCGCGGTACGGATCAGTGTCTTCGAGCGCGACGCGGATGCCAGGTGCGCTGAGCACGCGGACCGGCTGCCATTCGGCGGATCTGTCGCTGGCGCCAGTGTCCAGCGGAGAGTCCGTGCCGCTCAGCAGGTCCATGGCGGCCAGCACCCAGCGGCTCTCGCCGATCCGGATGGAGACCACGTCGCCGTTAACATCCACGGTCGCCGTCTGCCGTGCCTCTCCCGGCGGCTGGTCTGCCTGATCCAGGCAGACCACCAGGCGGCCCAGTGTGGGCAGGTGCACGGCGCCGTCGGTGACCGGGACTATGAGCGTGGCCCTGGTGCCTGATACAACCGCGGCAGCGGCGGCGATCGCATCGAGATGGCCGAGGTCGGCGGCCAGGCTGTCGGCGCTGAGGGCCTGATCCGCGTGGCCGGGCCGGGAAGAGGCCGGTCGTAGCTGCTCCAGGCAGCGAACGGCCCAGGCGCGGATGTAGGGATGGCGAAATACGGCGTCCACGGACTTCGGGTTCTCACGGTCGACGGCGCTCAGCACTGACCAGGCCGCCCCCAACTGGGCCCGGGCCGGCGCTGAGATGGCCGGCGCAGCGATTCCTGCCTGGTAGACCGCGCCCAGCAAGGCGCGGAGCAGGCTGCGCTGCGCCTCGATAAGCGATGCCATGGCCGTGGCGTCGCCGAATCCCGCCGCCAGCGCCCGCAGATCCGTGCCGCTGATGTCATGGGTCGCGGCGCCTGGTATGCCCGCAGGCTCCTCAGCCAGGCGGCGGCTGATATGGGAGATGAGCTTGAGCAAGTCTGCGCAGTAGACAGAGGGGTTAGCGAAGCCATTGCTGCTGCGGTGCCGGTGGGTATAAAGGCCGCCCCCGCAGCTGGCGACGACCGGGCATTCCTGGCAAGTCTGGCAAAGCCCCGCGGCTCCCTGCTGGCGGGCCACGATGCCGGGATGCCGGGCGACGACGTCGACGGTATCGTCAAAGACATTGGACCCGGTCTGCGGCGCGCCGTCGAACGCCGCCTTGAGGGAGTCGACCTGCTCGTAACTGCCGTCGGTCTCGATGACCACCAGGCCGGTCGGCTCGAGCCCGAGTGCCTCGGTGAAGCTCTTGCCGCCGGCCAGGGTGGAAAGGATCGAGTCGAAGGTCCTGATCCGGGAGGTGCGTCCCTCGGCCAGCCAGCGCTCGAAAATCGCGATCAGCCAGTCGGCATAGCCAGTGTCATCGGGCACCGCACGGACCGGCGGATGATCCCAGGTCGCGTGCGGCAGCAGGAAATCTATCCGGGGCGGGTCCAGGCGCATTAACGACTCGTAGACCACCAGCGGGTCGTTGGCGACATCAATCGTGCAGAGCAGTCCGGCATAGATTTTTCGGAAACGGCCAGTGCGCAGCAGACCGATAGCCCGGGTCACCTTGTCATAGCTGCTGCGCCCGTCGGCATACCGGCGATGGCGGTCATTGGCGATACGGTCCCCGTCGAGGGAGATGCCGACCCGGACCCCGTGCTCGGCAAACAGCTCGCAGAAACCCTCGTCCAGCAGGACACCGTTGGTGTGGATTCGCAGGTCGAGACAACAGACACCGCGCAGTGCCGCCTCCAGCTCCGTGACGACCCGCCGCAGCCGCGAGCGGCCGGCGAGCAAGGGCTCCCCGCCGTGCAGGACCACCTGTACGACGGGCAGGCGGTGCGACCTCGCGTGCTCGGCGATCCGCTGCGCCGTCCGCGCGATCACCTCATCAGAGATGGTCATCGGGCGCCCCCGCCAGCTCTGATCGGCAGCCTCGTAGACGTAGCAGTGGTCACAAGCGAGATCGCAGCGGCTGTGCACCTTCAGGACAAACTGACCGAGGGTAACCCGGACCGACTCGACCACAGGAGCGGACGGCCTGCTCATGTCAGGCCCAGGATCAGATAGCGGACTGGAATGCTGCGACCGGAACCGGGGCTGCTTCCTGCGGGCCCGGCATGACGCGACGGAGTGCCGCACCAAGAGTGACCCTGCTCAGGCTGGGCGTCTCCGCCAGCGGTATCTCACGAAGATCTGGCAGCTGAGAAGGGACAGCATCTCTGATCACGTCAATGGTCTGCATCGCTCTGGCCAATTCCAATCAAGCTAAGCCGACGGTTCAGCGCCAGCAAGGTGGTGAATTCGTTGGTCTGTTGTCAAAAAGCACTTTTCTTGCCTATTTCGGACACTGCAAGTACCGAGCGTAGCGTTACTAATACCCTTCGCGAGGGCTTCGGTACATCTGCCGCACCGGAAGTACCCGATCATCCAGACAGGACCGCCCCGCGCGACGCACGGCGGACGGCCCAATGGAGGTCATCGTAACCCCTTCTTCAGAGCGTCTCACCAGGTCCCCAGGAATTGGCTGCGTGCCTGTGGTCGTCCCGATAACTGAGCGCGTCGGGGGGAGGTAGTCGGCGGTGATCATCGGTTTGGCTTCGCATTTCCGTCATCCAGCACCCGGAGCGGGGCCCGCGGCGGCTGCCGCGGGCCCCGGTCGCTGGCCGGCTGGGTCAGTAAGCCTGGCGGGCCCGGCGCGGCAGCAGCCAGCCGGCGGCGAACGCGACCGCGATCAGCAAGAGGGTGACCAGCAGGGTGCGCTCGGCGGCCAGCAGGCCCGAGCTGGCGGCCATCGCTGCTCGCGGGGCGCCGTGGCCGGCTGCGATAGTGCTGAAGAACAACGTGGCCAGGATGGCGACTCCCAGCGAGGCACCGAGCTGCTGCGACGACTCCAGCAGGCCGGACGCCGAGCCGACCTCGTGATCGCCGATCTCGCCCATGATGATGCTGAACAGCGGGACGAAGATCATCCCCATGCCGATCCCGAAGACCGCGAGGCCCGGGATCAGGGCCAGCGGCCCGACGACGGCGTGCACCGCATGCAGGGACAGGTCGAGCACGACCGCCCCGATGGCCATGATCGACAGCCCGATGTGCAGGATCGGCCGCCCCACGGCCGTCGCCGCCCACGCGCCGACCCCCGAGCCCGCGAACGCGCCCGCCGCCATCGCGGCCAGCAGGAAGCTGGCGTGGATGGGGGTGAAGCCGAGCCCGATCTGCAGGAACAGGCCGATGGTCAGCGAGAACCCCACGATGGCGGCGAAGAACACCAGCACGAACACGACGCCGCTGACATAGGAGCGCTTGCGCAGGACGCTGAGCTCGACCAGCGGGGTTCGCCCGGCCCGGACCCGGTACCGCTGGTGCACGACGAACGCGGCCAGCAGCGGGACGGCCGCGGCCAGCACCGCGAAGATCCACGCTGGCCAGCCGAGCGTCCGTCCGTCCACGAGCGGGAAGACAAGCACGAAGCTCACCGCGGCCAGCAGCGCGGTGCCCACGCCGTCGAGCCGGACCCGGCTCTGGCTGACGGAGCGGGACGGCAGCACCCGTGCTCCTGCTACCAGGGCAAAGGCGCCCAGCGGGAGGTTGATCAGGAACAGCGCACGCCAGTGGCTGCCGAACAGGTTGGCCCGCAGCAGCAGTCCGGCCACGATCGGCCCGGCGACGGTCGACAGCCCGATCACCGGGCCCAGCGCGGCGAAGGCCTTGTTCATCTGGGCGGGCGGGAAGAGGTCGCGGATCAGCCCGAACGCCTGCGGCGTGAGCAGCGCGGCCGACAGGCCCTGCAGGACCCGCGCCGCGATCAGGGCTCCGGGTGACCACGCCAGCGCGCAGGCGGCCGACGCGAGCACGAACCCGGTCAGGCCGATCATCAGCATCCGCTTGCGGCCGAACATGTCACCGAGCCGGCCGCCGGTCATCAGGCCGACGGCGATGGCCAGCGTGTACGCCGCCGCGATCCATTCCAGGGCGGAACTCGACATGCCTAGGTCGCGCTGGATCGACGGCGCGGCCACGTTGACAATCGTGGAGTCGAGCAAGTTCATGATCATTGCGGCGAGGACGACGGCGAAACCCGTCCACACGTGCTTGCGGTGACGCGGCCAGGTAACCGCGGACTGGCCGAACTGGCCGGACTGGCCGGGCTGGTCAAGTGCGCCGGGGAGATCAACAGCGGTCGTCATGACTGCTCCTCGTGTCGTGGTCGGACACGTCTGACGTTACGAGGCAATCAGGAACGTTTCTTTCCGCTTAGGTGACTAGTCTCGAGCCCATGACAGAAACCTCGGCTCGGCTGCTGTCCCTGCTCTCGCTGCTGCAGAGCCCGCGCGAATGGCCGGGCCCGGAGCTGGCCCGCCGGCTGGAGGTCACGACGCGCACGGTGCGCAACGACGTCGAGCGGCTGCGACGGCTGGGCTATCCGGTGCAGGCCACCCGCGGTGCGGTCGGCGGCTACCGGCTCTCCGCCGGAGCCGCGATGCCGCCCCTGCTGCTGGAGGACGACGAGGCCGTGGCCGTGGCCGTCAGCCTGGGCGCTTCGGCCGGGGGGGCCGTCGAGGGCCTGGAAGAGTCCGCCCTGCGGGCGCTGACGAAGCTGCAGCAGGTGCTGCCGCCGCGGCTGGGACGACGCGTCGACGCGCTGGCGTCCCATACCGTCCGGGTCTCGGGCAAGCGCCGGGGACCGCAGGCGGACGGCGCGTGGCTGGCCCTGATCGCTGCCGCCGCCCGGGACCGCGAGATCCTGCGCTTCCGCTATCAGGACCGCTCCGGGTCGGGCACCGAACGCCGGGTGGAGCCCTACCGCCTGGTCAACTGGGGGCGCCGCTGGTATCTCGTCGCCTACGACCTCGAGCGGGCCGACTGGCGCACCTTCCGGGTCGACCGGCTGGCCGGCCCGCGCACGCTCGGGGACCGGTTCAGCCTGCGCGTGCTGCCCGCCGAGGACATCGCCGCCTACGTCGCGGCGAAGACCCGGCAGGTGCAGATGAAGGTGGCCGGGCGGGTGATCGTGCACGCGCCGGCCAGCGTGGTCACCGCGCGGATGGGCTCCTGGAGCGGCAGCGTCGAGCCGCTGGCCGCCGATCGCTGCCTGCTGCAGCTGGGCGGCCGCTCAGTCCAGGACATCGCGTTCTGGCTGGGCGTCCTCGATGCCGATTTCGAGATCGTCGACTCGCCCGAGCTGGCTGCCGCGGTGCGGCGGATCGCTGACCGGTACGCCCGCGCCGCCGGCTGAGCGCTCCGGTGCCCGGCCCGCCGCGCGGCGGCGAGCGGCGGCGGGCAGAGCGCCGTTACCTGGCGGCATCGGGCGGTGCCGGGAAGCGGCCGTGGAAGTGGTACAGGTTCCGGATCTGGCCGGCCAGCGCCGTCTCGGTGAGGTCGGCGGCCTGAACATCCCCCTCGGCCGCGTGAGCCTGGTGCTGCCGGGTGTCACTGTAGGCGGCGTACACCTGCCTGCCGATCGCCCAGTAGTAGCCGTTGTTCACGACGCACGCGGGCGGCGGGATCTGCCGCGAGGCACGGGACAGCCCGAGCAGGTGGCTCGCCTGCGCGAGGGTCGGCGGCGCCTTGACGTACAGATCAAGCAGGTGGGCGGTATACAGATCGAGCGCACGGAGCCGCCAGTAGCCCTCGTGGTGGGACCAGTAACTGATCTGGCTGTGGCAGGACGGGGCGGGGCGCGCAGAGCTGGCCAGGGCCGGGCCCGCGCTGGCCAGCGTGCCCACTGAGAGCGCCGCCGCAGCGGCCAGCGCGGCAAGTCGGGTAGTGATCATGTCGTTAGCACCTCATCTCCGGGATTGCGGTGGTCGCGGGCTGCCGATCCGGCGAGCGGCATTCCCGGGTTCTGATCTCAGAGTCGGGTGCGGGGGTATCGGGACAGTGCGCAGACGGTCGCGTTCAGGTAGCAGCGCAGACGTTGCTGCCCGGTAGCAAGGGCTGCGGGACGGCCGGCGCGTGCTGGCGCTGGAAGTCCCAGCTCCGGTGACCGGCGCACCACGACGGGCAGCCACTGCTCAGGTGGTAGGCCCGTCCCGCGAGCTGGTGTACCCCGGTGCACCAGCTCGGGCACGGGAAGGCGCTGCACCATGGCTCGCACGCCCCGCCCATGCTGATGGCCGGACAGGACTTCGAGTGCGCGGTGGCAACCGCCGCAGAGTCACTCATCGCTGTGTTCTCCTCGCTGGATCCCCTTAACGTTAAGTGACAATCCAACTACATTGAGTAACGCAATGTGAGCTGATCCAGCATTCCGGCGACCCGGACGCCTAGAGGCCGAGCCGTCGCGACAGGTCAGAGGCGAGAACCTGATCCGGGTCCAGCTCAGCGCGCAGCTTGCGGAATTCCGTCAGCCGCGGGTACATCTGCGCGAGCGAGTCAGCGGAGACCCGCGAGTCCTTGGCCAGGTAGACCCGGCCGCCAGCCTCGATGACCAGCCGGTCGAGCCGGTCCAGCAACCGGGCCAGCCCGGGCGTCCGCGCCGGGAAGTCCAGCGCGAGCGTCCAGCCCGCCATGGGGAACGAGAGCAGCCCCGGGTCGCCCTCGCCGAACCGCTTGAGCACGGTCACGAAGGACGGTCCCCGGGCGCTGCTGATCAGCTCGAACGACCGGCGCACCGCGGCCTCCTGGCCGAAGGGGACGACGTACTGATACTGCCGGAAGCCGCCGGGGCCGTAGACCCGGTTCCAGTTCCGGATGCCGTCCAGCGGGTGGAAGAAGGCCCCGATGGTCTGCAGCTCGCCCTGGCGCAGCCGCGGTGCCTTGCGGTACCAGGCCTCGTTGGCCACGGCCACGGTGTAGCGGTTGATCAGGCCCGGCGGGAACCCGGCCGGCAGGCCCAGCCGCGCGCCGGGCCGGAAGGCGAAGGGGTCCGCCCGGTCGGCAGGCGGCAGGTCGGCCAGCTCGGCGAAGTCGCCGCTCGTCACGATGGACCGGCCCAGGCGGCCCCCGGTGGCCAGGCTGTCTGACCAGGCCACCGTGTAGCCGAAGGTGCGGTCATGCTCGGCCAGCACCGCCATCGTCTCGTCGACGTCGGCGGTGCGCACGGTGTCCACCCGGACCCGCGAGGTGGCGACCCGCTTCAGCTGGACGGTGGCCGCCACGATGACTCCGGTCAGCCCCATGCCGCCCGCCGTGGCCCAGAACAGCTCGGGATCGGCCTGCCTGGTGACCGTGCGCAGCTTACCGCCGGGCAGCAGCAGGTCGAACGACCGCACGTGCGCGACGAAGCTCCCCGCCACGTGGTGGTTCTTGCCGTGCACATCGGCCGCGATGGCGCCGCCGATGGTGACCTGCCGGGTCCCCGGTGACACGGGCACGAACCACCCGGACGGCAGCCCCGCGACCATGAGCTGCTCCAGGCTGACGCCGGCCTCGCAGGTCGCGACGCCGGTCGCCGGGTCAAGCGTGGTGATCTGGTTCAGCCGGGCGGTCGAGATCACCGTGCCGCCCGCGCACTGAGCGGCGTTGTTGTAGCTGCGGCCCAGGCCGCGGGCGATCACCGCACGGGACCGGGAAGCGGCGGCGTCCCCCGGCTGCAGCAGCCGGGCCGCGCTGGCGGCGCTAGCCGGCTCGGCCAGCTCGGCCAGCGATGGCGCGACCCGGCCCCAGCCAGTCAGTGTCACGGTTCGCCCGCCGACGGGCGCGCTTGTCGAAGTCATGACCCAGCTCCAGCCGCCGTTAACCCCGCCGTAGATCGGCGAGCGCTCCATTCTTACTACCGGACCCGCCGTCGCGCGGGGTAACCGGCCCGGCCAGGCGAGCTTCACGGCGCCGCCGGGCCAGCGGCCTCCGGGGCTCCGGTGGCGCTGCTGCCGGCCGGGGTGCTCCGCCGGTAGGTGCGCCCGAACTGGTCGGAGGTCACCGGCCATCGTTCCCCGCCAGAACCTTCGACGATCCAGTCACCCGGCCGGGCGACGGCCCGGCCTTCCATGGTCCGGACGCCCCTTTCCTCGCTGACCTGCCAGGCGGGGAAGGTCCCGGTGCGCCGCCAGCGATCGCCGCCGAGCAGCTCGTGGCTGGCCCGGAATTCCAGATCGCGCACCGTCCGCTCATCCCCGGAATCGTCGGCCACCCGCCAGTCCCCGGCGTCGCCGCACAGCTGGTCGCCGGACCGGCGGGTCCACGGCCGGCGGCCCTGGAGCCGCCTGGCCCGGACGATGCCGACGCGGCGGTACTGCACTGCCCCCGCGGGTCCGCCGCGGGGCACGACGGGCATGAAGCCGACGTCCTCCAGCTGCGCCAGCTGGGTACGGACGTAGTCGACGCGGCCGTCGCGCTCGTCGGCGGGCAGCTCGTCCCAGGGGACGACGCTGCTGTTGACGCGGGCGCCGCCGCCTGGGCCGCCCGGCGGCCGCCAGCCGGCGGCCAGCCGCCGCTCGTACCAGCGGGTGTGCTCGGCCCGTGCCACTTCTTCCAGGTCCCGCTGGCTCAGCTCGATGAAGCTGCCGGGCGCGACAGCGCGGCCCGGCACCCAGCTCCGACCGCGAGCCACCACCGCCGCCATGATCGACCGGAGCTGAAGAACATTGTCCTGCCGGATGAAGTCATCCAGCTCCGCCCAGGGCCGCCGGCCGCGGGACCGGGGGTCGCTGCCCGCGACCGGATGCGTCAGGCGGTAGCACTCGTGCCAGTGCCGCGCGATCCGGGTCCAGGTATCTTCTGGCGGCTCGCCGTCGACCAGGAACGCCCGCTGGAAGGGCTGCAGCAGGTCAAAGATGGCTCTGCTGATGCCGCTTCCGTCCGATGAGAGCACGTACACGGGGGTACCCGGGTGCAGCCGGGCCACTCGTCCGGCCTCGTGCATGCTGTCCTCGGACAGGAGATCTGCGACCACCACGGCTGTCTGGGCCGCCTCCGGCCGCGTCATGGCATCCAGCTCGGCCAGCAGATAGTCCTTCCACGGCCTGGCCTGCACCCGCACGGGCGGCAGGCCGCCGGCGATGGCGGGCGGCGACGTAGCCAGGTACTCACGCCGCAGGTCGTTGGCCCGCCGGTCCAGCAGGACGACGCGATCGAGGCGGCAGCCGGCCAGGGCCAGCCGGTCCGCCTCGTCCAGCCCGGCCGCCGCCGGGCTCGCGTGGCGCTGGCCGAGCGCCGCGGCCTTCGCCAGGCCCTCCCGCTCCCAGGCGCGGAGGGCGAGCTCCAGCAAGATGGCCAGCGCGAGGGTGCTATCGCCGCACAGCAGCAGCTGCCGCGGGCCAGCACGGAAGATCTGGGTGATCAGGGCGCGAGCGGTTGACTCCTGCGGGCTGAGGGCGTCCTCGAACCACGGGTCCGCGGTCCCGCTGTGCCGGCCGCGCCAGTGATCGGCGTGCCGCGGGTCGTCGATGCGCGCGATCAGGTGCGGCTGCCGCTCGGGGGCCGGCCGGTAGCGCCGGAGGATGATGCCCGCGGCAGCCAGGATGGCCTCGTTTTCCAGCACGTCCTGGCGCAGGGCGTACAGGTACCGCAAGGCGCAGCCGCGGCCGGCGGCCAGGACCGGCAGCAGGACGTGCGGTGAGGTCGGGTCGGCAATCATGATGCGGGCGCCGGTCGCCCGGACCTCGTCCAGCAGGGGATGGCCGGCATCGGGCTCGATGACCACGATGCGACCGGGACGGCCAGTCTCCGCGAGCCTGCGGACCAGGGACACGCTCATCGCGTCCAGCCCGGCGACCACGGTCGCGTCCCGGACCAGCCGGGCGCGCAGCCGGCCGACAGGCTGCCCCCAGAGCACCGCCGCCGCCACGACGGCGCCCGCGAATGTCGCACTCAGGCACACGCTGCTCGCGAGCTGCAGCGCGAGCGGCGGCTGGCCCGGACATATCGAGAGCGAGGAGGAGGGGTAGGCCGGCGGCTGGCCCACGTACAGATCCAGGACCCAGGCCAGCACGCCGGGCCCGGTCTGAGCGCTCCCGCACGGAATCAGGGACGCGGCACCGAGCACTCCCCCGATGACCACCATCGCGACCACGGTGGTCAGTCCCACCGTCTGGGCGTGGAGCCGTCGCGGCCACCAGTAGCACACGAGCGCGGCCAGCCAGAGGACCACGACCACCAGGACGGCGGTGTTGTCAGCCGGGCGGAGCAAGCCCCGCCACCAGGCGTGACTGAGGGTCAGCCAGCGGGGATCACGGACGGATACCCATGCGCCCCAGGCGAGGTATCCGGTGACGACGACGGCCGGAACTGCGGGGATGACCCAGGCGGCAGTGCGGATCACGCGGATCCGGGCGGCCGGCACCGTCGTCATAGCGCCGCCATTGACCCGGTGGCGGCAGCGACCAGGCGACGGCCCTGGCTCGCGGCTATCACGAGTTAACGTTGCCACGCCGCGACCAGGCGCGCCAGATACCGCCGTCCCGGTTGTCTGCGCGCCCGGCCCATTGCACACTGAGGGCACCGGCCATTACGGCAAGACCGGCGACGGGTCTTGCCTTTCGGCGCGCAGCCCGCAGGCACGGCGGGCCACCGAGGGGGGCACCGTCAGTGAGTACCGATCCGGCAGGCAGCGCGCTCTCAGCGGGCCGCCACCGGCGCGCCGGGCAGCGCGCCGTCGTCAGCCGGCGCGGCGCGGGAGGCCGCCCGGCTCAGGGTCCCGGTGGCCGCGGCGGACAGCAGGCCGCGCAGCGCGCTGGCGCCGCGCTCCCAGCTCACCCCGGCCGCGGCGGCCCGGCCGGCGGCCGACAGCCGGGCCGACAGCAGCGGATCGGCCAGTACCGCCGCCAGCGCGCCGGACCAGGCGGACACCTCCCGCGGCGGGACCAGCACGGCCGCCGGTCCCGCCACCTCCGCCAGCGCCGGGATGTCACTGGCCACCACGGGAACCCCGCTGGCCATGGCCTCGAGTACCGGGAGCCCGTACCCCTCGGCCAGCGACGGGAAGGCGAACACCGACGCCGCCTGGTACACGGCGGGCAGCCATTCCTCGGCCACGTCGGGGACCAGCAGCACCCGCGATTCCAGCCCGAGGGCCGAGATCAGCCCCGGCAGTGGATCGGGGAAGCTGGGATCGAAGTAGCCCACAATGACCAGTGACACCTGCCCGGGCAGCGTGGCCAGGGCCCGGACCAGGACCTCGTGATTCTTGTGCGGCCGGTGGGCCCCGACCGTGAGGATGAACTGCCCGGGCAGCCGGTAGCGTTCCCGTGCCGCGGTCACGTTGTCGGCGGTAACGGCAGCGTAGGGGCTGCAGTCCACCCCGTTCGGCACCAGGATGAGCTGCGGGGCAGCCGGGTAATGGTGCCGGATCTGGGCCAGGCTCACCTGGCTGGGCGCGGTGGTCGCCACCGCGCGCCGCAGCACGATCCTGGTCGCGAGCTTCAGCCCGGCCTGCCGGGGCCAGCCGCCGGCGAAGGCCAGATCGCTCTCTATGGTGCAGTCATGGATGGTCACCACCAGCGGGCACGGCGAGATGAGCGGCGTCAGCACCGGGTAGGGCGAGTACAGCGCGGCCGCGCCGACGGCGCGGATCAGCCGGGCGAGTTCCCGGCAGCGGTGCACCGCGCCGAGCGTGATGTCGGTGTCGATCACCTCGGCATGCGCCGGGAGCTCCGACAGCGGGAAGATCTGCGGCCGGCAGGTGTTGACGAGCACGCGCAGTGCGAGTCCGTCGTCGGCCGCCCTCATGTGCCCGGTCAGCTTCATGACCGAGCGGGCGATCCCGTGCGCGCCCGCCAGCCCGTTCACCCGCGCGTCGATGAGAATCGAGCGACGACCGGTCGCCATGTGTCCGCTCCGATGTTCAGCCGGGCATCCGGGGCCGGGCTCGTCCAGTCCGCGGCGCGCACCAGGCAGCCGGTCGCTGCGGCAAGGAAACTATTGTGCCTGCACCAGTGATGATCGAGGCCCGCGGACTGGCAAAGTCGTTCGGGCCGGCCCGCGCCCTGGCCGGGCTGGACCTGAGCGTTCCGGCCGGGACGACGATGTGCCTGCTCGGCCCCAACGGGGCCGGCAAGACGACCGCCGTGCGGATGCTCGCCACCCTGCTGCGCCCCGATGCCGGGTGGGCCCGGGTGGCCGGTCATGATGTCGTGCGCGACGGGGCGGCGGTGCGCCGCCAGATCGGCCTGTCGGGCCAGTACGCCTCGGTCGACGAGTGCCTGACCGGCCGGGCCAACCTGGTCATGATCGGCGAGCTGAGCCGGCTGCCGCGCCGGACGGCGAAAGGACGCGCGGCCGAGCTGCTGGCCACCTTCGGCCTGGAGGATGCCGCCGGGCGCCCGGTGCGCACCTATTCCGGCGGCATGCGACGGCGCCTCGACCTCGCGGCCAGCCTGATCGGGCGGCCCAGCGTCCTGTTTCTCGACGAGCCGACGACGGGGCTGGATCCGCACAGCAGGCTGACGCTGTGGGGGATCATCCGCGACCTCGTGGCAGCGGGCACCACGCTGCTGCTGACCACCCAGTACCTGGAGGAGGCCGACCAGCTCGCCGACCGGATCTGCCTCATCGACGGCGGGCGGGTGACCGCCCTGGGCACGCCGGCCGAGCTGAAGACCGCGGTCGGCGCCGTCCACCTGCGGCTGACCATCCCGGCCGGCGCCTCGCTGGCGCTGGCCGCGGAGGTGCTGTCCGGCCACGCCACTGGCCCGGTCCGGCGGCTGCCCGGCGCGGGTCACCTGGAGTTCGAGGTCGTCCCGCGCACCGGGCTGGTCACCGACGTGGTCCGGGCCCTGGACGCGGCCGGTATCGGCGTGGACGACATCGCCCTGCGGCGGCCGTCCCTCGACGATGTGTTCCACGCCCTGACCGGCGGGCGTGCCGCGTGAGCGTCATCACCGACAGCCCGCCCGCGGCGCGGGTGGCCGCTCCCACGACCGCCCTGCGGTCCCTGCGCTGGGCCCTCACCGACGTCCGGGTCCTGACCTGGCGCACCCTGGCCCGGATCGCGACCACCCCCGAGCAGCTGCTGAATGTCACCGTGCAGCCGCTGATCTTCGTGCTGCTGTTCAGCTACGTGTTCAACGGGGCCATCATGCTGCCGGGACATGGCAGCTACCGGGAGTACCTCATCGCCGGCATCTTCGCCATCAACATGGGCGGCACCGCCCAGGGGGCGGCCATCGGGCTGGCGGTGGACCTGTCCAGCGGGCTCATCGACCGGTTCCGGTCGCTGCCGATGTCGCGCGCGACCGTGCTGGCCGGCCGGACCCTGGCCGACCTGGCCATGACCCTGATCGCGGCCGCGGTCACCGTGGTGAGCGGGCTCGTGGTGGGCTGGCGGGTGCACACCGGGCCGGCCGACGTGCTGCTCGCCGCGGGACTAGCCCTGCTCTTCGCCTACGCCGCGGCCTGGGCGGGCGCCTGCATCGGGATGCTGGCCCGGGGGGCGGAGTCAGCCCAGGCGATCGGGCTGACCGTCATCCTGCCCCTGTCCCTGACGTCTAACGCGTTCATCTCCACCGCCCGGCTGACACCCTGGCTGCGCGATATCGCGAACTGGAATCCGATCAGCGTGCTGGCCGCGGCCTGCCGGCAGCTGCTGGGCAATCCCAACCCGGCGGCGGCCAGCCACTCCTGGCCGATGCAGCACCCCGAGCTGGCGTCGGCCCTCTGGTCGGCGGCCCTGCTGGCCACGCTGGTCCCGCTGGCGATCTGGCTGTATGTCCGCCGGTCTCAGCGTTGACGGGGCGGCCCGGTGACCGGCCGGGAGGCGCCGTTATGCGCATCATGCTGGTCACTGACCAGTACGCCCCCATGGTGGGCGGCGTCCCCACCGTGACCCGGACGCTGGCGCTCGGCCTGGCCCAGCGCGGCCATACCGTGGCCTTGCTGGCCCCGAGCCCGGGCTGGCGCGGCCGCCTGGACACCGAGCAGCAGGTGCGGGTGTACTACCGGGGCTCGGTGCCGTGGCCGTGGCATGCGGGGATGCGGCTGGCCCGGCTGCCGCGGGCGGCGGCCCGCGGGCTGCTGTCGCGGTTCGCCCCGGACGTCATCCACATCCACTCACCCGTGACGCTCGGCCTCACGGCGGCGATCGGGGCCCGTCAGCTGGGGATACCGGTGGTGTACACCAACCACTACCTGCCCGCGAATCTCGCGCCCGCCCGGCAGCGACGGCCGCGGGGCTTCGACGCCCTGTTCTATGCCTATGTCGTCGGGTTCTCCAACCGGTGCAGCCACGTGACCGCGCCCACGGCCACGGCCCTGCGGCTGCTGCGGGCCCGCGGGCTGCGGGTCCCGTCACGGGTGATCTCCAACGGCGTCGACCTGGCCCAGTACGCGCCAGGTCCCGCCGACGAGCGGCTTCGGGAGCGGTACGGCCTGCCGCGCGGCCGGACCCTGATCCTGTCGGTAGGACGGCTCAGCCCTGAGAAGCGGGTCGACGTGCTCCTGCACGCGGCCAGCCAGCTCCGCCAGGACGCTTGCGTCGTCATCGCGGGCAGCGGCCCCGACGAGGCCGGCCTGCGCGCCCGGGCGGCACGGCTGAGCCTGACCGGCCCGGAGAGCCGGGTGCGGTTCCTCGGCTTCGTGCCGGGACCCGATCTGCCCGGGCTGTACCGGCTGGCGGACATCTTCGCCATTGCCTCCGAGGCGGAGCTGCAGAGCCTGACAACAATGGAGGCAATGGCCACCGGGCTGCCGGTGGTCGCGGTTCGCTCGCACGCCCTCGGGGAGCTGGTCACCGACCGGCACAACGGCTTCCTGGTGACCCCCGGCCACGGCGGCGAGCTCGCCGCCTGCCTGGACCGCCTCGCGGCGGATCCGGGCCTGCGCCGCGCGATGGCGGCCGCGAGCCTGCGGATCATCGGCGGCCACGAGCGGCATCGCTGGCTGGCGGAATGGGAAGCCCTGTACGGACTGCTGGCCGTGGCCGCGGCGGGTGAGCGGGCACGATGACCAGCGCCGGGGAAGCGCCCGTGCCGCTGCTCTTCCTGATCGGAGATACCGGCGGCGGCCACCGCAGCGCGGCCCGGGCCGTCGGCCAGGCGCTCGATAACGCCTGGCCGGGGCGCTTCGCCACAGTCATCTGCGATCCGCTGCGCGGCCCGGCGGCCCCGCTCCGGCTGCGCTGGCTGATAGGCCTGTACGGGCCGGGCATCCGGCTGACGCCCTGGCTGTGGGGCCTGGTCTGGCGTAGCTCCGGCTCGCCGCGCACGCTGCGCTGGGCCCGCCGGACCCTGCTCGCCCCCGCCTACGGCAGCGTGGCCCGCGCGGTGGCAGCTCACCGGCCGGCGGTCATCGTCGCCTTCCATCCCATGACGGCCGCCCCCGCGGTACGCGCTCGCGACTGCGGCCCGTCCGGGGCGCCGGTGATCACCGTCATCACCGATCTGGTCACCACGCACCTGTCGTGGCGGGACGCGCCCGTCGACTGCGTCATCGTGCCATCGGCACCGGTCGGCCGGCGCTGTGCCCGCGACGGCATGGCGGACGGGCGTTATATCGAAATCGGGCTCCCGGTCGCCGCCGCGTTCTCCGCATTCACCGGCGCGCCCCCGGGGGCCCGCGAGCGCCGCGCGCTGCGCCGGGCCCTGGGCGTGCACGAGCGGCGCTTCCTGGTGGTGATGACAGGCGGCGCGGAGGGCTCGGGCGGCCTCTACCGCCGCGCGGCCGCGCTGCTCCGGCATCTCGGCGATGTCGACGTGGCCGTGATCTGCGGCCGCAACCGCGGACTGCGGCGCAGGCTGGAGCGCCAGGTCCGGGGAGCGGGCGGGCGGCTGACCGTGCTGGGGTTCGTCGACAACATGGCCCAGTGGATGCGCTGCGCGGACGTGGTGGTGGGCAAGGCCGGCCCGGGCACCATCGCCGAGGCCGCCTGCTGCGCCGCGCCGCTGGTGCTCACCTCCTGCCTGCCGGGCCAGGAGGAAGGCAACATCGAGTTGGTGGTCAGCGCGGGCGCCGGGCGGTACGCGCCGCGGCCGCGTGATCTGGTGGCCGAGGTCGGCTGGCTGCGGCGCGACCGGGCCGCGCTGGCCGCCATGGGGGCCGCGGCGGCCGGCCTGTCCCGGCCGGGCGCGGCGGCCGACATCGCCGGGCTGCTGGCCGATCTCGCTGGCTCGCCCCGCGGTCAGGTCCAGCGGCGCCGCCAGGCGTGCGAAAATTCACGAGAGGCGTCCGCCCTGGCCCAGAAGGAGGCGGGATGACTGACGAGCCGGACTGGGTAGCGCCGGGAGTGGATACCAGGCGGGCCAACGTCGCCCGGGTCTATGACTACCTGCTGGGCGGCAGCCACAACTTCCTGGCCGACCAGGACGCGGCGCGGGCCGTCGCGGCGGTCGATCCCAACGCCCGGGCGCTCGCCCGGGCCAACCGGCAGTTCCTCGGCCGGACCGTGCGGTTCCTGACCGGAGCCGGCATCACCCAGTTCCTCGACATCGGCTCCGGCATCCCGACCCAGGGCAACGTGCACGAGGTGGCCGAGCAGGTCAGCTCCGGGACCCGCGTCGCCTACGTCGACGTCGACCCGGTCGCCATCGCCCACAGCAAGGCCATCCTGGCCGGGCACTCCAGCGCCGCCATCATCGAGGCCGACCTGCGCGACCCCGGCAAGATCCTCGCCCACGAGACCACTCGCCAGCTGATCGACTTCAGCCAGCCCGTCGGCCTGCTGCTGGTCTCCGTGCTGCCGTTCATCACCGACGACGCCGATCCCTGGCACATCGTGGCCGCCCTGCGCGACGCCCTCGTGCCCGGCAGCTACCTGGCCTTGGGCCACGCCACCGATGAGAACCGGCCGGTCGTCGCCCAGGCCGCCCAGAAGGCCTATAACCGCAGCGTCACCACGCAGGCGCGCGTACGCTCGCGCGCCGACATCCTGCGCTTCTTCGACGGCTTCGACCTCGTGGACCCCGGCCTGGTGTCCATTCCGCTGTGGCGTCCGGACTCGCCCGCCGACGTGCCCAGCGACCCGAGCCAGTTCTGGTGCCTGGGCGGCGTCGCGCGGAAACCCTGATCCGCCTGATCCGCTGCCCTTACCCGGCCGACTGTGGCGTGCCGGGGCCAGCGTCGCCGAACAGCTCGAGGGCCACCAGGTCCTGGTAGGACTCCCGGCGGCGGATCAGGGTGGCCTGGTCGCCGTCGACCAGCGCCTCGGCCGGCCGGGGCTGCCCGTTGTAATTACTGGCCATCGTCATGCCGTAGGCACCCGCCGAGAAGACGGCCAGCACCTCGCCGCTGTGCAGCGCCGGCAGGGCCCGCCCCTTGGCCAGGTAGTCGCTGGTCTCGCAGATCGGGCCGGCCACGTCGTAGGCGACCAGGCCGTCGTCCTCCCGCTGGCCGCCGCGGGCCCGCGGCAGGGCGCCGGCCTCGGGCGTCACCGGCCAGATGAAGTGGTAGCTGTCGTACATCGCCGCGCGCACCAGATGAGTCATGCCAGCGTCGACGATGACGACCTGCCGGTCGCCGGCCTGCTTGAGGTAGCGGACCGTGGTGAGCAGGATCCCGGCATTGGCGGCGATCGTCCGGCCGGGCTCCAGGATGACCTGGCCGCCTCCCGCCGCGAAGCCGGCGAGCCGCGCCACGATCTCCGTGGCAAAGTCGTCCCAGCTCGGGGCGGTATGTGAGGTGTACTCGGCGGCGAAGCCGCCGCCGACGTTCATGGTCGTGACGCGGCGGCCCGCCGTCTCCAGCTCGGTCACCACGGCCAGCAGCCGGTCCAGCGCGACCGCGTAGACCTGCGGGTCGAAGATGGGGCTGCCAAGATGCAGATGGAAGCCCTCGACCCGCAGGGACCCGTCGCCGCAGATCCGCTCGAACAGCGCGCCCGCGCGATCGATGTCGATGCCGAACTTGCCGCCGCGGGTGCCCGTGGTGGTCTTCGCGGGCGTGCGCTGGTCCGGCGCGACATCCGGATTGACCCGGATGGCCAGCCGGGGCCGCCGGCCTTCCTCGCGGGCGATGGCCGCCAGCAGGTCCACCTCAGCCTCGGACTCCACGTTGATACAGCGGATGTCGCTCCGGACGGCCAGGCGCAGCTCGTCGGCGGACTTCCCCACCCCCGCGAAGACGACCCGCTCGGGGTCGACGCCCGCCACCATGGCCCGGTGCAGCTCGCCGCCGCTCACCACGTCGATCCCCGCGCCTTCCTGCGCCAGCACGCGCAGCAGGTGCACGTTGCTCAGCGCCTTCGCGGAAAAGCAGATCAGCGGGCTGAGGGCCTGGAATGCCTTGGCGAACCGGCGGAAGTGGTCGACCAGCGTGCCCCGCGAGTAGACATACAGCGGCGTACCGTAGCGCTCGGCGACGGACGCGAGTGACACCTGCTCACTGCACAAAGTCCCGTCTCGGTAAGTGAAGTCGTCCATGCCGCATCCTCACTGTGCGCTGACGGCCGCACTGTGCGCTGACGGCCGCGTGGTGCTACCAGGACCGAGTCAGATTACCCGGCTGCCGCTTGTCCCCGATCTCGGCCGGCTCTCTAGGTTGGCTCTCATGCTCTGGCTCACCTCAGACTTCCATTTCGGGCAACGCCGGGGGCGGCGACTCCCATGGTGACGACCGGTTCGCCCAGCATCGGCTGACCGACGGCGGGCACTGGCTGCTCTGCGGGCACGTGCACCAGTCCTGGGCGGCAGCGCGGGCGGATGATCAACGTCGGAGTGGACGACTGGGGCGGGGTCCCGGTACCGCAGACGCGACTGGCCGAGCTGATCGAGGCCGGGCCGCAGGACCGGGAAGTGCTGCCCTGGTCCAGAGCCGCGCGTTCCGCCCGGACGCCGCAGGGGCTGCGTCCCTACAATCGAGCCATGGCGATCACCGATGAGAAATATGTGGCGTCGACCACATTTCTCCGGTCAGGGGCGGCGGTTGCCACCCCGGTCACGGGCACTGCGGAGCTGGTCACTTCCGGCCCGCAGTTCGAGGAGCTTCAGTCCAAGGTGCGGGCGAAGTACGGCTTCATGGTCCCGATGTCGAGGTTCTTCAACACGCTGGGCCACCTGGGCAAGGGAAAGTTCCCCTCCGGTGACGTCGGCGTGATCATCACGACCGACGGCTCTTCCTAGCCCCGGTCACCAGTCCGCCGGTCACCGGGCCGCGGGTTACGCCGGTCACAGGCCCCAGAACGAGCCGCGCAGGCCGACCTCGCGAAAGTAGGCCGCCGCGGTCGCCGGGTCACGCCGCTGGTAGCCGTACTCCAGCCGGCCTTCGTACCAGCCCGAGGCCAGCCGCCACAGGGTAGCCAGGTCCATGACGTAACAGCGTGGCTGGCCCGTGGCCTGCGTCCAGGCCGTGAGGCAGTCGGGGGAGCAGAACAGCCGCTGGCCGGCACAGGTAGTGAGCACGTCATCCCACATCCGCGCCACCGGGACCGGGAAGTGGGCGACCTGTTCCCCCGGCGGCGGCTCGCGATCGCTCACCACCCAGGCGTGGGCGCGGTCGCAGCCAGGACAGCGGGTCGCGACCAGCACGTCGGGCTCATCGCGGAGCAGGTGCGGCAGCGCGAAGGAGTCCCACGCGCAGCCGCCCCACCACAAGGTCTGCCGTCCCATCACGGAGAAGCCCAGTGGCACCGCGGCGAACGGGTGCGCCATCAGCACCCGATCGTCGGGGCCGAGCACCAGGTGCCGCTGCCCGGTCAGCACGCGCAGCCCTTCTCGCGTGACGGCCTCGGTCTGTCCGACCCGTGCGGCAAGATCGGCTGCGGAGCCCACGACACCATCGGCTGCGAAGGCCCGGTAGACAGCGACCCGGAGTGCTTCGTGGTCAGCGGCGCCGGTCTGGATGCCGTCGGTCTGCATGGGCAGTCGGTCCCTTGCGGTCGGTACGGTCGGACTGGGCCCAGACTCTACAGGGCCGCCATGAGCGGGATCAGCGAGGTTCGGACGTGACATCGGATGCGGTCAGCGGGCCGCCAGCGCAGCTGACCGCCGGCGCGGCGCGGCGCATCGCCCTGGCCGCCCAGGGATTCGCCACGCCCCGGCCAGCGGGCCGGATCGATGCCCGGCATATCCGGAAGGTGATCACCACCCTCGGGCTGCTCCAGCTGGACTCGGTGAATGTCTTCTGCCGCTCGCACTACATGCCGGTCTTCTCGCGTCTGGGCCCCTACCCGCGGGGCCTGCTCGACGCGCTGGCGGCCCACTCCCCCGGCCCGTTCGCGGGCCGGTCAGGCGCGCGGCCGGGGCGCCGGGCCCTGTTCGAGTACTGGGCTCACGAGGCGTCGCTGCTGCCCGTGGAGCTGCAGCCGCTGCTGCGCTGGCGGATGGCCAGATGGAGCAGCGAGGCGTGGGGCGGCATAGCAGCGATAGCCCGCGATAACCCCGTCCTGGTGGACGAGGTCCTGCAGCTGGTTACCGACCAGGGACCGGTCCGGGCGGCCCAGACCGGCGTCGAGCGGCCGGCGCGCCAGCCGGGCGAGATGTGGAACTGGCATGACGGCAAGACCGCGCTGGAGTACCTGTTCTTCGCCGGGCAGGTCTCAGCGGCGGGCCGGGTTAATTTCGAGCGGCTCTATGACCTGACCCAGCGGGTGCTGCCCGCCGAGATCCTGGCCACGCCAACGCCGGCGGAGCCGGACGCCCAGCGCGAGCTGGTGCGGGTGGCCGCGCGGGCCCTGGGCGTGGCGACCGAGCCCGACCTGGGCGACTACTTCCGGCTGCCGCGAGCTGCGTCCAAGGCCCGCGTGGCCGAGCTCGCCGCGGCCGGCGAGCTGCTGCCGGTGACCGTCGACGGCTGGCCGGCGCCCGCCTACCTGTGGCCCGCGGCCCGCCGGCCGCGCCGGGTGCAGGCGCGGGCCCTGCTGTCCCCGTTTGACTCGCTGATCTGGTTCCGGGACCGCACCGAGCGGATCTTCGGCTTCCGCTACCGCATCGAAATCTACACTCCCGCCGCCAAGCGCGTGCATGGCTACTACGTGCTGCCGTTCCTGCTCGGCGAGTCCCTGGTGGCCAGGGTGGACCTCAAGTCCGACCGCCAGGCCGGGATGCTGCGGGTGCAGGCGGCCTTCGCCGAGCCCGGCGCGGACCGGGCGCACGTCGCGGCGGAACTCGCCGCGGAGCTGCGCCTGACGGCGGCGTGGCTGGGACTGAGCGGAGTGGTCGTGGCGCCCCGCGGCGACCTCGCGGCTGAACTGGCGGCGGCCGTAACCGCCGGGCCTGCCCTAGCGGCCGCCGGCGCCGCGGCCGTCATGCCGCCGGTGCCGGGGTGATGTCCTCCCGTGGGTGTCAGTCGAACACGGCGGTGACCGAGCCCGGCTGGTCGATCGTGGCCGTGACGGCGTCCCGCGCCTGGACGGGGATGGCGGCCGTGGCGGAGCCGGTCAGGATGAGGTGGCCGGCGGAAACCTGCGCGCCCCCGGCGCCTGGTCGCGCCGCAGGTGCCGCCACAGCCGCGGCAGCAGCTCGTCCGCTACCGCGCGCCACGATCGGATTTCCTCGGCCTTCAGCGCGGTTACCTGGCCGGCCGTCCGGGCGCTGAGCCAGGCATCGCAGGCGGCGGCGAGCACCGCCATCCGGGCCACGGCCAGGCCCGGCGTCGCCCCCAGGGTGAGCGCTCCGTTCCCGCGCAGCAGCAGCGCCTCGCCCGTCGCCAGCGCGCTGGCCGCCCGCTCGGCCAGATCCGGCGAGCGCAGCAGGTGGGCGCTGTCGTGGACCGGCACCGACTCGCCCAGCCAGGCGGCCTGCCCGTGCAGCGGCCTCAGCTCCGCGGCCGCGGCGGCCGCCGCGAAGGCGCTGGGCGGCTGGGCCCGTGCGATCGCCCGGACATCGGGCCGCCGGCGATAGAGCGCCAGGTGCGCCCACGCCTCCGCCGGCGCGCCGGGGGGCAGCTCGCTCGCGTCCAGGGGCACCGAGACAAGATCCGGCTCGGCGATGTCGGCCAGGTCCGCCGCCGGGGTTATCAGCAAGCTCGCTGCCGACCGGGCCGAGACATGCCCGTAGGCGGTCACCAGGGCCAGCCGCGCCAGCACGTGCGCGGCCTCCACGATCTCGCCTCGCTGCGCTGACGCCGGAATCATCGCACTCCCTATCTTCCCGCCGGACCTGTCTTCCCCGCCGGACCTGTCTTCCGGCCGGACCTGTCTTCCGGCCGGACCAGCCGGATGGCCCTTCCGCCAGGCCAGCCAATGGCCCTTCCGCCAGGCCAGCCCAATGGCTAAACTGTATGCAGTTTCTGGCGAAAGGGAAAGAGCCGTGATCTCAGGACTGCACGGCGCCGGCCCGCGCCGTGGCTGACGTGCTCGCGAACGTGGGCGGCACGCAGCAGCGGATCGGAACGGCCCAGTGGCAGCAGGCCACCGGCGACGTCACGCCGCGCCGGCTCGGGCACACGCTGCTGTTCACGCCGCAGCCGGAGCGCCAGACCGAGTTCTACACCAGGGTGCTCGGGCTGCGGGTGAGTGACCGGATCCACGGTCTCGTGACTTCCTCAATGCCGGGCCCGGCGATCATCACGTCTTCGGGTTCATCGCCAGCAGCCATCCCGGGTTTCATCACGCCAGCTTCGAGGTGCCCTCCATCGACGCGATCGCGCTGGGCGCGGACCGGATGCGCGCCCGGGGCCGCGAGGCCGGGTGGGGCCTGGGGCGGCACACGATCGGATCCAACTTCTTCCACTACAACCCCGACCCCTGGGGCTCGTGGATCGAGTGGTTCTCCGACATCGACCAGATCGACGACTGCTGGGTGGCCGGCGAGTGGGACGCCTCGCCGCACCTGTGGGGCGCGCCGCCGCCCGAGACCTTCCTGAGCAACCTGGAGCCGCGCGCCTGAGCCCGGTCCCGGGGCGGGCTAGGCGGGGACCTCGTGCTGGCGGTCCGCCGCGATGCGGCGCATGGCGGTCAGGGTCGCCTCGACGGCCTTGAGGTAATCGCCGGTCATCGAGTCGGCGTACTCCTGCTCGGCCGCCGAGCCGCCCTCGACGCCGGCCACGACGAGCGCGAAACTGAACCGCAGGCGCAGGTCATCGTCGCCGCCCTCGATCTCGTTGGCGATGGTGCCGAGCACGGGGCCGGCGATCCGGGTGAACACCACCCGGTGCGGTTCCTCGAGCGTGATGCGCTCGGTGAAGCGCTCGCCCCGGAAGTCGATGTCCCGGTCGAAGACGGTGTCGCTGAGCCGCTGGGTGACCTCGCAGAAGGTCATGCTGGGCACGAACGGCAGCGCGTTGTTGGCCTTGAGCACGAGCCCGTCCCAGACCGCGGCCCGGTCCAGCAGCGGCTGGCCGTCGGCATTGACCGGGAGCTGGTGCGATACGTAGATCATGAGGTCCTCCCCGAGGGGTCGATGACGAGGTTGGCCTGGGTGCCCAGGCCGTCGATGGTGGTGCGGACGAGATCGCCGGGACGCAGGTACAGCCCGCGGCCGGCCCCACGCCGGCCGGGGTGCCGGTCGGGATGACATCGCCGGGCTCGAGCGTGACGACCTCGCTGGCCGCGCTGACCAGCTCGGCCACCGTGCAGATCATGTCGGCGGTCGACTCGTCCTGCTGCAGCTCGCCGTTCACCCACAGGCGCACCCGCAGGTCCTGCGGGTCGGGTACCTGGAAGGCGGGCGTGATGCCCGGCCCGAGCGGCAGCGACCCGTCGGCCGACTTGGCCGCGAACCAGTCGTAGGCGAACGGCTCGGCGGGCGCGTTCTCCCGCTTGTGGTGGCCGCGCGCGGTCACGTCGTTGGCCACGCAGTACCCGGCCACGTGCGCCAGCGCGTCGTCGGTCGCGATGTCGCGGCCGCCGATGCCGATGACCGCGGCCAGCTCGGCCTCCCAGTCGTAGCGGGCCGTCTGCGGAGCGCGGACCACGATGGGGTCCCGCGGCCCGACCACCGTGGTCGTGGGGGCCTTGAGGAAGAAGTAGGGCTTCCAGCCGGGACCTGGCACCTCGCCGCCCATCTCGCGGATGTGCCGCCGGTAGTTGACCCCCGCGCAGACGACCTTGCGGGGCCACCGGACCGGCGCCAGCATCGTGTCGTAGTCGATGACCGGGGCATCCCCGATCTCGATGGCCGCCAGGACGCCCTCGGCCCGGGCCCAGTCCTCCAGCAGCTCCAGCATGGTCGCCCGGCGCTTGAGGTCCGGCGGCGCGACGAGGGTCCCGTCGGCGCGCGGGGCGCCCAGCCCGACGGTGGCACCCCGCTGATAAGTGGCCAGGGACCACGTCATCAGCGTGCCCCCCGGCGGCCCGCGCCGGTCGCCACGGCCGGGTTCCGGTCGCCCGCCAGCTGATCGTGCACGCAGGCGATGTCCAGGTCGGCCCAGCCGTCATCGACCGCCACGTCGAAGACCGACTTGGCCGAGGCGAACACCGGGGTCGCCGCTCCGACCCGGGCCGCGTGCTCCTCGATCTGCTCCAGGATGGGATGCAGCGTGCCGATCGGGCCGGGGGCCGGCGACCAGGCGCGTTCGCGCATGACCGGACCGCGCTGCTTCCAGATCGCCGACAGGGCGATCGAGTTGTCGAGGGTGCGCTGGACGAGCTCGAGGTCCAGGCCGCTGCGCCGGGCCAGCACCATCGCCTCGGCGGCCGCGACGGTATGCACGGCGACGAGCATGTTCGCGATGTACTTCAGGCGGGCGCCGGTCCCGAACAGCGCCGTGTAGAACCACGGCCCGGAGATGGCGTCCAGGACCGGCGCGACGATGTCGACGCTGGCCAGGTCGCCCGCGGCGAAGGTAGTCGCCAGCCGCGGGGCTATCATCCCCGGGCTGCCGCTGATGGGGCAGTCCAGCAGGTCGCCGCCGCGGGCGCGGACCGCGTCCCGGATCCGGCTCTTGCGGTCGACGTCGATGGTGCTCATCTCGATGTGCACGGTGCCGGGCCGCATCGTCGTGAGCGTGCCGGCCGGCCCGCACGCCACCTCCTCGACGTCCGCCGCCTCCGGCAGGATGGACACCAGCACGTCGGCCCGCTCGGCGACCTCGGCGGCCGAGACGGCGGGAACCCCGCCGGCCGCGGCCAGCTCCGGCGACGCGTGCCGCCGGTAGCCGATGACCTCGAAGCCTCGTTCCGTCAGGTTGCGGGCGATGGGCAGGCCCATCTTCCCCGGCCCGATCATGCCGACTCGCTGCATCACAGCCTCCCGACTTCCCCCGCCACTCCCGCGTCCCCAGGCCACACGTTCTTCGCTCACACGTCCCTCGCCGCACGTCCTTCCTGCACAAGGTAAACTGTATACACTTGCCGTGTTACGTCAAGGGGCTAACGCGGCCCAACTGTATGCACGCTGAGCTGCATCGGGGAGAATGCTGATCATGGCCCGCACCACGCTCATCCCCGACATCCGCAAGGTCCACCTGCCCGAGGCGCGCCAGGCGATCCCCCATGTGCACGCCTACCTGCGCGAGTGCATCCTCGATGGGACGCTGACGCCGGGCACGAAGCTATCCCAGGTCACCCTGGCCGAGCAGCTCGGGATCAGCCGCACCCCGCTGCGGGAGGTGCTGCGGATGCTGCAGGAAGAGGGCCTGGTGGAGATCGAGCCCAACCAGCGCACCCGGGTGGCAGGCCTCGACCCGCAGGAACTGGATGACACGTACGCGTGCCGGATCCTGATGGAGACCCTCGCCCTGTCGATGACGATGGGCACCTTCGGGGCGGCCGGGCGCAAGGAGGCACGGCGCCTGCTCGACGCCATGCGGCGTGCCGCCCGGAAGGGCGACTTCGGCGAGTGGTTCGCCGCCCACGCCGACTACCACCGGCTCATCACGGCCGGCGCCGGGGAGGTCCTGCAGCGGCAGCTCAAGGCCTTCGCGGACCGGACCATCCGCTACATCCGGATCTACCAGCTGTCGGATCCGGGCAGCTGGCAGGCGGCCGGCGACGTCGAGCACGAGCGCATCCTGGAGGCGCTGATCGCCGGGGACGAGCAGGGGGCGCTGAACGAGATGGCCCATCACCTGGCCCGTACCGCGCTCCGCGTGCTGACGGACTGCGCTCCCGATTACGTGCCCGCCGCCGTGCCACGGGCGGTGGCACTGATCGACCGGCACCCGCCGACGGCGCTGCGCCTGACCAGCGCGAGCTGAGCAGCGCCAGCTGACCAGCGCGCGGAATCAGCCGCGCCGCAGCCCCCAGTCATGCCGGGGGCCCGGCGGGGCCTGCCCAGTCGCCCAGACCCCGCCGGCTTCCGGCCCGCCGGAGCGCCAGCCCCTGGCCTCCGTCTGCGGGCCCGGCTCAGCGCCCCAGGAACGGCATGACGACGGCGAGGAACTCGGCCGTCTTCTCGATCATCGTCCAGTGACCGCAGCCCGACAAGACGTGCAGCCGAGAGTCTGGCAGCAGCTCCCCAGCGTGTCGAGCAGGGCCAGCGCGTGCTGCGTCCAGGCCGCGCGCCCGTAGGTCACCGGCTCGCCGGTGGCCGTGCCCCCGAAGCCCAGATGATCAGGCGCGATAACGCGATGCTCGGTGCTGATGGCCGGGATAACCGGGCGCCAGTTCGCGGTAGCCGCGACGCCGGGCCCCGAGCCGTGCAGCAGCACCACGGGCGGGCCGGCCGGCGAGGTTCACCGGGGTCACGAGGCAGGCCCTCCCGCTCTGTCGGGCTGCAGCTGGGGCTGGCTGGAGGCGCGCTGCACCGGGCCCAGCCACATGTCGATGGATCCGATCTCGTCCGGGTCGAAGGTGCGCGGCACCCAGGCCGCGTCGTCCTCGATGCGGCGCACCCCGAAGGAGTACTCGTAGGTGAACCCCTCGGGGCCCAGGAAGTACAGGAAGATCGCCGTGGACTGGGGATGCCGGCCGGGTCCCATCTCGATCCTGACGTGGTGATCGACCAGGAAGTGCCAGTTGCGGAACACGTCGTCGATGGAGGCGACCTGGAAGTTCATGTGGCACAGGCCGGGCCGGGCGCCCTGGAACACCGCCAGCTTGTGGTGCACCGGATCGATCCGCAGCAGGCAGGCCCGGTCCCCGATCCAGTCCGAGACCCGGGCGTTGAAGCGGGTGCTCCAGAACCGGTAGGCCTCGTGCACGTCGGGCGCGTCCAGGCACAGGTGCCCGAGCTCGGTGATGCCGGCCGGGCGGCTGAACGCTACCGGCCGGGTGATGGTCTCCTGCTGGCTGACCAGCTCCAGCCGGTTGCCGAACGGGTCGTCGAAGGCGACGAACTCCCGGACCCGGCGGAACCGGGCCTCCGCGGCCGAGCCGCGGCGCAGCGCTTATCCCGAGCGCTCAAGCTCGGTCTCGGCGGCGGCCAGGGCGTCGGAGTCAGCGACGGAGAAGCCCGACGAGATCATGCCCGAGCGCCCGGCCACCAGCGCGAGGCAGTGGTGACGGTGGTCGGCGCGCAGGTGCGCGACGCCGGGCTCCGTGGGCGCGGCCAGCTCCAGGCCGACGATCTGCGTGGCGAACCGGACGGCCGCGTCCAGGCCGGCTACCCCGGACCGCACGTAGGCGATGTCGGTCAGCGTGATCATGGCGGCTCAGGTGTAGACGGGGGTGATGTCGATGTAGATCTGCCAGTCGCGGACCAGGTCACCGTCGAAGATCAGGATGTCGGCGTTCGGCGTGATGACCGTCTTACTGTCCTTGCGCAGGTACTCGACGTCGATCTGCACGATGACGGTGTCCCCGACGGTCCACGAGTTCAGGATGTGGTGCTTCATGCCGTCGATGGTGGCGAAGAAGCCGGCCACCGCCTCCGCGACCGCCTCGCGCCCGGTGACCGGATCGGCGTTGCCGAAGCGGAACCTGGCCTCCGGGGTGAGGTGAGCGACGAACTGGCCGGGGTCGAGGGAGTCGATGTCGGCGAAGATCTGCGCCACGTCTGCGGTCATGGAGGTGCTCCTGTCGTGTGACCAGCGCTGGCGACCAGCGCTCAGCGAACCCTCCCAAAACTGTATGCAGTTAACCAGGCGGACGCAATGGCCTCAGGGCCGAAACCCGCCATTAGCACTGGTCATCCGGATTGGCCCGGCTCGGGGGCCAGCACGATGTCGAAAGTCACGCTGGTCCAGGGCCCGTCGAGGGCCCGGCCATCCGGGCCCTGGCCGCCTGGCTGCTCGGCGAACTCCACGATGAGGCTGTCCTTGACGCCGAAGACGGCGTCCCGGTCCAGGTACGGGTCGTCCGCGACGAAGATGTGCGTGATCAGCGTCCGGTACCCCGGAGCGTCGACCTTGAAGTGCAGGTGCGCGGGCCGCATCGGCCCCCGGCCCGCGGCGGCGAGCAGCTCGCCGACCGGGCCGTCGTCGGGGATCGGGTAAGGCGAGGGGTGCACGGACCAGAACCGGTACTCGCCGGCGTTACCGCTGCGCAGCCAGCCGCGCCCGGCCAGCTCGTCGCCCGGGTACTGCACGTCATAGAAGCCGTCCTCGTCGGCCTCCCAGACCTCGATCCGGGCTCCAGGCACCGGTTCCCCGCCGGTGCCGCGCACCGTGCCGGAGACATGGCACGGATGGCCCTTGGCGTCGCCCGCGATGTCCCCGCCGAGCGGGATCTCCGGCGCGTCCGCGACGAAGAACGGGCCGAACACCGTCGACTCGGTGGCCCCCGCGCTGGCCGGCGCGTTGATGCCGACAGTCAGCATCGACAGCCCGAGCACGTCCGAGAGCAGGATGAATTCCTGGCGTCGCTCGTCGGTGATCTGCCCCGCCCTGGTCAGGAATTCGATGCCCTGCTGCCATTCCGCGTCGGTCAGCCGTACGTCGCGGGCAAAGGCGTGCAGGTGCCGCACCAGGCTGCCGATGACCACCCGGAAACGGTCCGACGTCGCGCCGGCCAGGCTCGCCAGCACCTCGTCGGTGACCGCCTGCTCGCGCGCGGACTGCTCGGCGCTGATGTAGCGCCCCGGGCCCCCGGGCTGCCCCGTGCCCCTAGGCTGCTCCGTCCCCCCGGACTGACCTGTGCTCACAGCGCCTCCCACTGGCCGCCCTGACGGTAGTCGATGACGGTCGCCCCCCAGGTCGGCTGCTCGAGGTCGTCCAGCGGAGCACGCTCGTTGTCACCGCTCGGATCGTAGATGCGGCCCACGGCCAGGGCGCCGTCGGCGGCGGACAGCCGGAACCACCGGCCGGTGCTCAGCGCCTCGAAGACGTCGGCGGCCACCGCATCGGGAGGCCCGAACTTCCCGACCGCGCTCGGCTCGGCGCCGTCATAACCCGCCACCAGATCCTCGGTGACGACCCAGCAGTAGGGAGTCGTCAGCGAGGAGAACTCGGCGGCCATCCCGTCGGGGACCGTCTCGGTGCCCGCGGCGGCGATGTCCTCTTCAAAGCTCTGCGTCATCGTCTCTCCCTGCGCTGTCCCCGGGGCCCTCGTGGCCGGCCGGCCGGGCTCCGTCCCCATGTTCCCGGGTCCCTGGCCGCCATGCCGGGGCCGCTCACAGCGGTCTCCGCCGCCGGCGCCCCGAGAGCCGGCCAGACGGCCTACCGCCAGGGCTCGATGACCGACTTGATGGTCCCGGCGGTCGTGGTCGAGGCCAGCGCCCGCGCCGCCTCCGCCAGCGGGTAGCGATCGGTCACCAGCGCGTCTACGTCCACCGCGCCGGAGGCCGCGAGGGCGATAGCGGTCGGCCAGGTATTGGCGTAACGGAACGTGCCGGTCACGGTCAGCTCCCGCTGCTGCAGCAGCCCGAATGGCAGCACCAGCTCGTCCGGGCCCATGCCGACCAGGACGGCGACGCCGGCCGGGCGCAGCGCGCGCAGTCCCGACGTGATCGCCGCCTGCGCCCCCGAGCAGTCGATGAAGGCATCGAAGTCCGCCCCTGCGCCGGCCACCTCCGCGGCCGGCAGGGCGGCCGTGGCGCCATGGGCCCGCGCCGCCGCGAGCCGGTGCCCGGCGATGTCGCTGACGACGATCATGGTCGCGCCGAGCGCCCGGGCCACCTGAGCCGTGACCAGGCCGATCGGGCCCGCCCCCGCGATCAGCAGCCGGGAGCCCGCGGTCACCCTGGCCTTGCGGGTGGCCCAGATGCCCACCGACAGCGGCTCGAGCAGGGCGGCCGCGTCATCGCTGACCGAATCGGGCAGGTCGAAGGCCAGGTCGGCGCGGACCTCGACGTACTCGGCGAGCGCTCCGTCGACCGGCGGCGTGGCAAAGAACCGCATGGCCGGGCAGAGGTTGTACCGGCCCGCCTTGCACTGCTCGCACACGCCGCAGGACGCGCCAGGCTCAACCGCGACCCGGCTGCCGATGCGGTCGCTGCCGACTCCCGGGCCGGTCGCCACGATCATCCCCGAGACCTCATGGCCGAGCACCAGCGGCTCGCGGACCACGAAGTCACCGATCCGGCCCCGCTCGAAGTAATGCACGTCCGAGCCGCACACCCCGACGCTGTGCACGCGCACGAGGACGTGACCGGCGCGCGGCACCGGCACCGGCCGGTCCCGCAGGGCCATCTCGCGCGGCCGGTCCAGCACCGACACCCGCATGGACTCCGGAATCTGCGGCAGGCCGGACACCGGCGTGGGCACCGGCGAGGTGGATACCGGAGGTGTGGGCACGCTCATGTCTCAAATCCTTTTTCTCGGGAGGCTGCGCCAACAGCGCCGGCAGCGGCCCCGTTCTCTTCCTCAACGTACCGGCCGCCGTTGTTGTCGAGCTGCGGGCAGCGAGCCTCTTGACACGGGCCGACGGCGGGTAGACGTTGAGCCAGGATTCGTGGACAGCTGGCGTCACGCATCGGAGCCTGACCGCCGCTGCCGCAGGAGGTGTCAGATGGCACGTTCGGCTCGCGGGCGCAGGCGCATAGTCCCGACTCTGGCGGCACTAGCGACGGCTCTGGCTACAACGGCCCTGGGCACGACCGGGCTGGGCATCACGGGACTGGTTCCGCTCACGGCGGCCAGCGCCAGCCCCAGCACGCCCGGCGGCACCGCCGCCGGAGTGGCGCCGGGCGCGCCGGGGGCGCCGTCGTACTTCGACCTGGCCCGCAAGGACTGCGTCGGCACGGCCGCCGGCCGGACCTCCCGGGCGTGGTACACGGTGGCCGGCGGGGTACTGTCCGACACCTACGAGCCGACCATCGACAACACGAACGTGAGCACGCTGCAGTACGTCGTCACTAACGGCTCGACGTTCACCGACCTGCAGACTCGGGACATGACCTACACGGTCAGCGCCGATCCGACCGGGATGGCCTGCACGGTGATCGCGACCAACGCCGCGCACGGCTACCAGCTGACCACCACCTACATCACCGACCCGGCCAGCGACACCGTGCTCATGCACACGCGGCTGGCCGCCATCCCGGGCTCAGGCACCAGCGTGGCGGGGCTGCACCTGTACGCGCGGCTGGACGCGCACGTCAACGGGAACGGCGGAGGCGGGACCCAGAACGCCGGCGCCAACACCGGGGTGGTCACGACGGCGGGCGGCTCGGCCATCCCGGTCGTCTCCAGCACCAACACCGTCACCAACGCGGTCAACCGGACCTACGCGGTGCCGACCTACATGGCGCTGGCCGACAGCAATCCCGCGCCGGCCGCGAGCGTCGGCTACGCCGGCACCGCCAGCGACGGCCTCACCCAGCTGGACACCTCTCACGCGCTCACCCCGTATGCCTCCGCGCCCGACGGCCACATCGTGGCCACCCAGGAGACTGCCCCCGGCCGGGGCGGCACGATCACCCTCGCGCTCGGCTTCGGCCGCACGCAGGCGGCCGCGATCGCTACCGCTCGGGGCTCCCTGAACACTCCGTTCCTCCTGAAAGAACTCCGGTATCTGGCCGGATGGGTGGCCTATGACGCTGGCCTGAACCGACCGCCGGCTCACGTCCCGGGCGAGCCCGCGAGCGCACTGGCGCGGCTGGCCGAGCACTACTACCTGTCCGCGAACGTGATCAAGGCGAGTGAGGACAAGACGTTCCCGGGCGCGATCGTGGCGTCGCTGGCCAGTCCGTGGGGCCAGGCGGTGCCCGCCGGGGTCAGCGCGGGCGGCGCGCCGTCGTACTTCGGCTCCTACCGCGAGGTGTTCTCGCGCGACCTGTACGAGGCCTTCACCGGCCTGCTGACCGACGGCGACCTGGCCACCGCGCGGGCGGCCGTGCGGTTCCTGTTCGACCGCCAGCAGCTGCCCAGCGGAGCCATGCCGCGCAACTCGCTGCTGAACGGCAAGGCCGCTCCCGACACCGGGGGACTCCAGCTCGACGAGGTCGCCTATCCCATCCTGATGGACCTGCAGGCGGGCCTGAGCGGGGACGCCTCGCTGTGGGCCGCGCACGTCCGGCCGGCGGCTGACTTCCTGGTGGCGCACGGTCCGTCGGACGGCAACGAGCGGTGGGAGGAGCAGAGTGGCTACTCGCCGTCGACCATCGCCGCCGAGATCGCCGGGCTCACCGCAGCATCGGTGATCGCGGCCGATCACCACGACCCGGCCCGGTCGCGTGTGTACCAGGCCACGGCGGACTACTTCCAGCGCAGCATCAAGTCCTGGGCGGTCACCACGACCGGCCCGGATGCGCCGCGCTACTTCATCCGGCTGTCCAAGACCGGTGACCCGAACGCGGCCATTTTCTACAACCTCGGTAACGGCGGCCCGACGGTTGACCAGCGCGCAGTCATCGACGGCGGCTTCCAGGAACTGGTCCGGCTGGGCGAGTTGCCGGTCACCGACGCGGACGTGCAGGCCTCGCTGGCGGTGCTGGACAAGCAGATCTCCGTGACCACGCCCAGCGGGACCGGTTACTACCGCTACGGGACCTCCGCCGCGGCGGGCAGCGCCGACGGCTACGGCGACTGCTACCAGCCGAGCCAGACCGCCTGCAAGATCACCGGCGCGCCGTGGCCGCCGACCGACATCGGGACCGGCCACCTCTGGCCGGTGCTGTCGGGCGAGCGGGCCGAGAGCGACATCGCCGGCGGCCAGGGCGCCGCGGCGGCCGGCCTGCTCAACGCCATCCTGAACTTCTCCTCGGGAGAAGGCCTGGTGCCCGAGCAGGCCTGGGAGGATCCCAACCTGCCTCCCTCCCCCTACGGAAGTGACCCCGCCACGGCCTCCATCGGGTTCATCGATGGCAAGGCCGCGGGCTCGGCCTCGCCGCTGACCTGGGCTCAGGCCCAGGAGCTGCGCCTGATCGCCGGCCTGGGCGCCGGGCATACCGTGGAAACGCCGGCCGTCACCACGCGGCGTTACATCACCCACGGGGCGCCGGGGGCGCTGCCGCTCACCTTGTCCGCGCCGACGGCGGGCGCCACGCTGGCCGCCTCCACCACGCCGGTGACGGGCACCACCGCGCCGCGCGGCCGGGTCGACATCGCGGCGACCGACACCACGACGGGGGCCGCGACGGCAGTCACCAGCACCGTCGCCCGGGCGGACGGCTCGTTCTCCGCCACCGTGCCGATCGGTTTCGGGGACGACGTGATCACCGCCACGGCGACCGCGGCGGGCGGGCGCAGCACCGGGTACGCCCAGGTGGCAGTGGTCGGCGACGCCCACGGGACGACCGTGCTGAATATCACCGATCCGGCCGGCGACGATCACGGCCCGGGCACCTTCCAGTACCCGACGGCCGCGGACTTCCATGCGGGCGCGTACGACCTGACGGACTTCCAGGTGATCAGTGACGGGACCACTGTTTACCTGCGGGCGACGCTGGCCAACCTGGACCCGACGTTCGGGGCGGCCTTCGGCGCTCAGCTCCTGGACGTCTACGTGCACAACCCTGCCGCCAGCGCCACCTCGACCCAGGCCGCCTTCGCCACCCGCAACTACACCATCGCGCCCGGCGGTGCCTGGAGCGAGCGGGTCGAGGCCCAGGGGTTCGCCGCGCCGGCCTGGGTGGACGCCAGCGGCAACCCGGTGGGCACGGCGTTCATGGTGGCCGACCAGGCCAGCAAGACCGTGACGATCGCGCTGCCCGAGGCCCAGTTCAGCACCCCCGGCTCCGGCTGGGCATTCAGCGTCGTGCTGGCCGGGCAGGACGGATTCAGCCCGGACCAGGCCCGCGCGTTCACGCCCACTCCGGGTGCTTTCACGTTCGGCGTCTGCCCTGTGGGCGGCATGAGCCCGATCTGCAAGGTGGACCCCGGCTCGGTGCCGAAGGCCATGGACGTCATCACCCCGTCAGGGGTGTCCCAGGCCACGGAGCTCGACCCGACCCTCGGCCCGGTGGTCATCCAGCCCGTCACCGTCCCCTAGCCCAGGAGAAGCAGCCTCGCGCCTCGTGCCACGCGGGGGTTGTCCTCACGTCGACAAGCCGCCGGGCCGCAACGCCCGGCATAGGTCGAGGAGGCGCACGAGATGCGCAAGAAGGACGTGCGAATCGCGGCCCGAGGACACTCTGGAGCCCGCAGCTGATGTTAGAGACGGCCTCCCGTAGGTAGAGGAAGGGGGATGGCTGCTATTCGCAGCGCAGCCCACCAGAAGGGAGCCTTCCATGGGCCTGGAAGACAAGGCAAAGAACAAGGGCGAGGAGCTCAAGGGACAGGGCAAGGAGCAGGTCGGCAAGGCCACCGGGAACGAGCAGCTCCAGGCAGAGGGCGAGGTCGACCAGGCCAAGGGCAACCTCAAGCAGGCGGGCGAGAAGGTGAAGGACGCCTTCAAGTCCTAGCCGACTACCTGGCCGCCCTGGAACGCACCGGGCTGGCTGCGCGGTCCCGTTTCGGGCGGCCTAGCTGGCGCCGGGCGGGGCCGCGCTGGGCACGTCGCCCGGCGCAGACAGCGCCGGAAGCGACACCCGTTAGGGCAGCAGGGTGACGTCGGCCTGGCGCAGCACCTCGCCCGTCTCGTCCACCGTGACCGCCAGCACGACCCGGCCGGACTGGCCCTCTAGCTCGACGGCCGTCCCGGACTCGCCGTCGCCGCCCCGGAATGCTCCCGCGGTGCACCGGCCTGCCCAGGCCGCGGCGACCCGCAGCCGCCGCGCGAGCTGCGCTGTGTCCACATCGGCCGCCACCGGCAGCCAGTCCGGCCACAGCGGGGCACCGTCGTTGATCATCCCGATCAGGGAATCGAGCAGCCGAAGCAGGGATGAGCCCGGCGCGGGCGGCACCGCCACCCACAGCCATTGCACGAGGGGCTGCGACAGCGGAGCGAGCTTGATCTCGGCTTGCACGCTGCCCCGGTCACCGCGCAGCCACCATCGGCAGTGCGCGGGCGAATCGAACTCCGGGCCCCGGGAGGGATCGGGCCGGAAGGGGCCGATGCGCTCGCGGACCAGGTCAATCGCCGCCCGGCGCTCGGCGAGCGGCTGATCCCAGGCCACGTTGGGTGAGAAGAGCCTGGCCGCGGCATCGTCGTCCCAGGCCTGCAGCAGCAGGTCTACCTCTTCCCGCGCGGCTAGCGTCTGCGGCCACGGGCTGCCGGCCGGCGCCGGGCCGAAGACAGCCGTTTGACCGGTCCCGGCGGCGCGCGCCCGGGCGCCGGCCTGGTCGGCGCCGGTCCCATCGACGCTGGGCCCAGCTGCGCTGAGCTGTCGCAGCAGCTCATCCTGGATCCGGGCCGCGAGCTGGCCGGCAGCGGCGTAGGTGCCGTTGGCCAGGACGATGACGCCCGTGCCGGTGGCGGGGTGCCAGCGCATCTGGCTGCCGTAACCGGGATACCCGCCGCTGTGCTGCACGATCGTGCCGTTGACCGGGTCTTCCTCGACGAACAGGCCCAGGCCGTAGCTGGCGGTGCTGGCGTCGGGATAGGACCCTTCCGGCCGGCCGATGATCGCAACCTGCGGCAGCTGCATGTCCCGCCGGGTGGCGCGGCTCAGCGGATGGCCGTCGGCCGGGCTGTCCCGCGGCGGGAAGGCGTCGGCGAACCCGGCCACCCAGCGAGCGAGATCGGCCACCGTGCTGAAAATGCCGCCCATCGGCGCGAAGGCACCGTATCCGTCGGGCACCAGCTCGCGCCAGCCGCCGCCGGCGCGCTGGTAGCCGCGGGCCACCTGCGCCGGGTCAAACTCGCCGATCTCATAACCCGTCCGGTTCAGGCCGAGCGGTCGCAGGATCCGGCTGCGGACGGCGTCGGCATATCCCGTGCCGGTCACGGCCTCGATGACTTTCCCGAGGATCGCGTAGCCGAGGTTGGAGTACTCGAACCGGGTTCCTGGCGCCCAGCCGAGCCGCACGCCGCCCCGCAGCAGCCTGGCGAACTCCGCGGCGGGCAGGCCCTGCTGACGGTCGCCCCAGGGGTCGTCGGTCGTGAAGCCCGCGGTCATGGTCAGCAGGTGGCGCAGGGTCGGGCGAGGTGAATCCGCGGTGGGCAGGCGCAGTTCGCTTAGCTCGCCGACGTAGTCCTCCGCGAGGTCGTCCAGCCGCAGCGCGCCCTCGTCCCGCAGCAGGGCCACGGTGGACGCGGTGAAGCTCTTGGTCATGGAGGCAATGCGGAACACCGTGGCCGCGTCCGGGCGGGGACCGCCCAGCCATCGCTCGCCCAGGCCGCCGGAGTGCACCAGGGCGCCCCCGGCGACGACTCCGTAGGCCAGGCCCGGCTGGCCGTCCCGCTCGGCGAAGGCGCGGGCCAGCTGGTCGATCGCGGCGAAATCGGCCCCCACCAGGTCAGCCGGCCCAGCCGTCCCCCGGCGCCCGATGTCCACGAGATCACCAGGGCGCGGGCTCACGTCAGCAGCGTGCCCCGCATCTTCCGGCTCGGCCACTGCAGGTACCTCCTTGCGGCATGATCTACCACGTAGCAGGGCATCGGCGCGCTGCGGGAAAGAACCAGTAAACCGTGTCCGGCCCGCTCGTGCCCGCCGGGGTAGCCGCCACGGAGGGTTCCTCTCGCGAGCCGGCGACCTCCTGGCGTAACGTCGCTGGCATGTGCCGCAGCATCAAGACCCTCCGGGAGCCCTACACCGCTGACGTGACGGAGGCGGACATGCGCGCTGCCGCCCTCCAGTACGTGCGCAAGGTCAGCGGGTTCCGCACCCCGGCCGGGCATAACGCCGAAGCCTTTGACCGTGCCGTGCAGGCGATCACCGCTGCCACCGCCGACCTGCTAGGTCACCTTGAGGTGCGCGGGACGGATCCGGCCAGGGCACACTGACCATGCCGCGGCCCTTGCCCACCCGCGCCGGGGCCGCAGATCGCCGCCGCCGGCAGCGGCGTGTCATTATCCGACGACCAATCCTGGAGTTCGCATGGCTGACGCCAACGACTTTAACGACAAGATCATCGCGGAGTTTCGGGCCAACGGCGGGAAGGTGGGCGGCCCGTTCGAGGGCGCGCCGGTCCTGCTCCTGCACACCACCGGGGCCAGGAGCGGTCAGGAGCGGGTGAACCCGGTGATGTACCAGCGGGTCGGGGACAACTACGCGGTGTTCGCCTCGAAGGCGGGCGCCCCCACCAACCCGGACTGGTACCACAACATCCTGGCTCACCCCAGGGTGCAGGCCGAGATCGGCCCGCAGACGCTTCCGTTCACCGCCCGGGTGGCGCAGGGCGACGAGCGCGATCAGATCTGGTCCGCGCAGAAGAGCGCCTACCCGGGGTTCGCCGAGTACGAGGAGAAGACGAGCCGGCAGATCCCCGTTGTCATTCTCGAGCTGAGCCGCTAGCGGGGACCGGGCCGGCCAGCGCGATCTCCTCGTCCAGCGCCTCGCCGGGCAGGTCGAGCAGGCGGCAGCCGACCCGGATCTCGAAGCGGGCCGCGGCCGGCGAGGAGACGCCGGCCAGCCAGCGCCTGGTCGCGGCGGTGAAGACGTCCGCCACCACCGGCAGGACGGCGTCCTGCCGGTGGCCCAGCGGGCCGCCGACCGCGGCGACGTGCGAGAGGACCTGCAGATGCAGGCGCTCGATCCGCTCGATGGTGGCGCTGTAGCTGCGGCTGGTCTCACTCACGGCGCGGCTCAGGGCCGCGGTCAGCCGGGGTTCGCGCTGCTCGGCGCGGAACTCGCGCAGCAGGTGCCCGGTCACCCGCTCGCGCACCGTCCCGGCGCGCGGCGACTCGCCCTGGACTCGGGCCAGGGCGCGCTCGTACCGGCTCAGCGTGATCGCCAGCAGGACATGATCCTTGGCCGGGAAGTAGCGGTAGACCGTGGCCAGCGACACGCCGGCGCGCTGCGACAGCTCCTTCATCTGCAGGGCATCCTCACCGCCGATGCTGAGCATCGCGCTGGCCGTGTCCAGGATGCGGTCGCGCCGGTCGTGCTGGGCTGGCGTCGACGGGACCGCGGGTCCGGCTACCGGTGCGCTGCGCTGCATTGATCCGCCATCCGAGAACTGGCCACGCCCGGGAGGCCTGGCCGTCACGCCCTGCGGGCCCCTGCGCCCGTCGCCGGCTGCGCCGCCAGCGCCGGCTGGCCGGCCAGCGTCGCCGCGAGCCGGTCGAGCTGATCTCCGGGGCCGCCGAGCAGGACCTTGCCGGACAGGGCGTTCTTGTAATAGAGGTGAGCGTCGTGCTCCCACGTGAAGCCGATACCGCCGTGCAGGTGAATGGTGTCAGCGGCGGCGGTGAAGTACGGGACGGACACCATGACCCGCGCCACCGAAGCGTCCGTGCTGAAGCTGGCGGGGTCCTCGTCAGCGCTCCGGGCCGCGGCGCGCAGCGTCGCCTGGGCCAGCTCCCAGGCGGTCTCCATGTCCGCCAGGCGGTGTTTGACGCCCTGGAACGCGCCGATCGGCTGGCCGAAGGCCACGCGCAGCTTGGCGTACTCGGTGGTCATCGCCAGGCAGGCGGCCATGCCGCCGCACTGCTCGGCGGCGAGCGCCAGGTTGGCCAGGTCAGCGGCCGCGCTCAGCGCGCCGGCGCCGTCCCCGGCCAGCAGCCGGGCCGGGGTATCCTGCAGGCCGATCCTGGCCAGCGCCCGGGTGGGATCTGCCGTGGTCAGGGCGGTCTTGGTCAGCCCCGGGGCCGCGGCGTCGACCAGGTAGACGCCGATGCCGTCGCCGGCATCGGCCGGAACCAGGAGCACGTCTGCCTGCGCGCCGCTCAGCACGGGCGCCAGCCCGCCGGTGAGCGTGGCCTGCGCGCCCGTCCCCGTCGCGCGGACCCGCCCGTCCGGCCCATCACCGGTCCCGGTGATCGCCAGGGTGGCCACGAGCTCGCCGCCGGCGATCCCCGGCAGCAGATCCTGCCGGGCCGCCTCGTCATCGAGGCGGAGCAGCGCCCCGGCCGCCAGCACGGCCGAGGCCAGCAGCGGCGACGGCACCAGGCCCGCTCCTAGTTCCTGGAGCGCCACGGCCATGGCGGCGTGCCCCGCGCCCGCCCCGCCGTACTCCTCGGGGATGCTCAGGCCGGCCACGCCGAGCTGGGCCGTCAGCTGCTTCCACACCGCCGGGTCGTACGGCTTGCCGGCCGCGATCAGCTCCCGGACCGCCGGCAGGGGGCTGCGGTCGGCCACGAACCGGCGCACGGAATCGCGCAGGGCCTGCTCGTCGGCGCTCAGTATCAGGCTCATGACGCTCCCTGGCGCTTCTGGGTGCCGACGCGCAGCTGGTTGAATGGGGTAGCCCGGTCCACGCCCGGATCCTTGGCCAGCCCGAGCACGCGCTCGCCGATGATGTTGCGCTGGATCTCGTTCGTGCCGCCGGCGATCGCCCCGCCGGGAACGGCCACGATCGCGGTGACCACCGCGCGCAGCTCGGGCCCGTAGTCAGCAGTACCGCGGTGAGCAGTACCGTCGTAGCCGGCGATCGCGTCGCCCAGCACGTCCGCTGCCACCTCGGCGGCAAAGGCGCCCAGTTCCGCGCCCGCCAGCTTGGCCACCGAGCCCCGGGCGCCCGGCATGCGGCCCGACATCGCCTCCTCACGCAGCAGCCGGGCGAACAGCGCGACCGCGCGCTCCCGGGCATGCAGCTCCGCCAGGCGGCGCCGGACCGCCGGGTCGTCTAGCCGGCCCAGCCGGCCAGCCAGCTCAGTCAGGGACTCCGACCCCAGCGGGCTGCCGCGGGATGCCGTCAGCGTGCCGATGGCGACCCGCTCGTTGCGCAGCATGACCACGGCGGCCTCCCAGCCCTTGTTCTCGGCCCCGATGAGCGCGTCGGGCCCCAGCCGGACGTTGTCGAAGAAGACCTCGTTGAACGGGGCGGAGCCGGTGGCCACCCGCAGCGGGCGCACGGTCACCCCGGGCGCCCGCATGTCCACGATGAACATGCTGATCCCGCGGTGCTTGGGCTGAGTCGGATCGGTCCGGGCCAGGACCGCGCCGTACTCGCTGTACTGAGCGCCGGAAGTCCACACCTTCTGGCCGTTGAGCACCCAGGTATCGCCGTCCCGGACCGCGCTGGCCTGCAGGCTGGCGACATCCGATCCCGCGCCGGGCTCAGAGAACAGCTGGCACCAGATCTCCTCGCCGCGCAGCATCGGCGGCAGGTAGCGCTTCTTCTGCTCCTCGCTGCCGCATTCGAGGATCGTGGGCCCGGGCATACCCAGCCCGATGATGAACGCGCCGACGGGCAGCGAGTAGTGCCGGGCCTCCTCGCTGAAGGCGATCTGCTCCGCATTGGTCAGTCCCTGGCCGCCGTACTCGGCCGGCCACGTAATGCCGACAAATCCGGCGTCGTAAAGCCTGGCCTGGAAGGCCCGCTGGGCGTCCAGGCCGGCCGAGCTGCCGACGTCCTCGCTGTCGCCGTCGCCCGAGCGCCGCGGCGCGTTCTCCGCCAGCCACGCCCGGGCGCGAGCGCGGAACTCCTCGACGGTGCGGGTGCCGGTTTCCTGCGAGGTCATCCGACCGCCTCCCGCCCGAGCAGGCGGCCAGCCGCCCGCGTCCAGGCTCAAAAACTGAAATCAGTTATGCTAATTTCCTGGCTCCGAGCGAATCACAGCGCCGGATCCGGTGTCAACGGCGGCGCGTGAGAGGATCCCGGGCGGATGCAGGTGACCGGCACGCGGCAGCGCGAGGCCTGGCTGCGGCGGGAGTTTCCGCCGGTCGAGGAAGTCACCAGCGGCGTCTGGTCAGTCCCCGTCCCGATTCCCGACAGCCCCCTGCGGTACGTGCTGAGCTACCTCATCGAGCACCGCTCCGGCTTCGTGATGGTGGATACCGGCTGGGATCATCCGGACAGCTGGCGGGTGCTGACCGCCGGCCTCCAGTCGTGCGGGATCCCGCTCACCGCGATCACCGGGATCGTCATCACCCACGTGCACCCCGACCATCATGGCCTGTCGCGAGCCGTCCGGGAGCAGTCCGGCGCCTGGATCGGCATGCACGAGCGCGAGGACGCGTTCCTGGCCGCCCACGCGGACTGGACCGTCATGCAGGACAGCATGCGGCGGTACCTGCGCTGGTGCGGCGCCCCGCCGGAGCATCTGGCTGACATGGCCGACCGCCGTGCCGCCAGCCTGCCGCCGGGTCCGATGGCCCGCACGGACCGGGTGATCGCGCACGGCGACCTGATCGACGCGCCCGGCCTGGCGCTGCGCGCGCTCTGGACCCCCGGTCACTCGCCGGGTCACCTGTGCTTTCACGACGAGAGTCGGAGACTGCTGCTGACCGGCGATCACGTGCTGCCCAGGATCACGCCGAATATCTCGGCCTACGACATGACATCCTCGCCGCTGGATGACTACCTTCAGTCGCTGGCCGCGCTGCGCGGGATCGAGCCGGGTGAGGTGCTTCCGGCACATGAGTACCGGTTTGCCGATCTCGACGGGCGGCTGGCGGGCCTGGCCGCGCATCACGAGGAGCGGCTGACCGAGATCACCGAGGTGCTCAGCTCGGCGCGCGCCGGGCAGTCTGCCTGGCAGGTGGCCGCCCAGATCTCCTGGTCGCGGCCCTGGGACCAGCTGCGCGGCTTCCCGCGCCAGGCGGCACTCGGCGAGGTGGTCGCCCACCTGCGGCATCTGCAGCTGCAGGGCTGGGCCGAGTGCGCCGATGCCGACTGCCGGGGACTGTGGGGACCTGTGCCCGGCGCCGCCGGCGACGGCCCGGCGGCGGCAGCAGGGCACCCCGCAGTGAACGGCGCGGTGCTGGACTAGAGCGGTGCTGGATCAGAGCGGTGCTGGACCAGGCGGTGCCAGCTAGGCCCGGCAGCTCACCTCGACGCCGTCCCCGAGCGGCAGGGCCACGCTGACGTAGCCGTTCGCCTCGTCGCGCACGTAGCCTAGGTAGCCCGCCAGGACCTTGGCGAACGACAGGGTGTCGTCGGCCACCACCAGGGCTCCGGGCGACAGCTGGGGCTCGATCACCTTCAGCATGTCCAGGTAGGACTCCTTCCAGCCGTCCAGCAGCGCGAAGCCGACGGGGGCGGGCACGGTGGCCAGGGTGCTCAGGGCATCGCCGGTCATGACGTCGACCACGTCACCCAGCCCGGCCTCCGCGAGGTGCTCACGGGCTCGCTGCGCCTTGGCGGAGTTCAGCTCGGTGCTGATCACCCGGCCCGTTCCGTTGTCGCGGACGGCGGCAGCCAGGTGGATCGTCGCGATGCCGAACGAGGTGCCGAACTCGACGACCGTCGCCGGGCGGCTGGTCCGGATCAGCGAGTACAGCAGCTGTCCGGTTTCCGGGGACACCGGGATGTACAGGGAGCCGAACAGCTCGGCGCGCTCGCTGGCCGAGCCGGCCAGGAACCCCCCGTACTCGGCGGAAATCTCGGCCAGCCTGGCCTCATCACCCTCGTCGGCCGCCGTGAACAGTCGGTCAAGAAGGCCGCGTACGACCGGACTTGCGAGTGAATTGCCCATATCAGTCATTCTAAGCTGACATAGCGGAGACGCCCAGGTGCTCAGCGCGACCACTAACGATCCGGGGCAGGTCTCGACAGCTAGCCGGATATCGATACGCTGGCGCCGTGGGCAGGGACGCCGACCGCCAGAGTGTGCCGGCGCCGATGCGCCGGGATGTCCGGCTGCTCGGAGACATCCTGGGCGAGGTCATCGCCGAGTCCGAGGGCCAGGATCTGCTCGACGATGTCGAGCTGCTGCGGCATGCCGCGATCGCCGGCCGCCGGGACGGGGCGAGCGAGCACGCCGACGAGAACATCGCCCGGCTGGTGGCCTCCTGGCCGCTGGACCGGGCCGACGCCGTGGCACGCGCGTTCACCGTCTACTTCCACCTCGCCAACCTGGCCGAGGAGCATCAGCGCATCCGCACGCTGCGGGAGCGGGACACCGGCGGCGAGCCGCTGCGGGAGTCCCTGGCCGCCGCCATCCCGGCCCTGCGCGACCAGCTGGATCCCGGCGCGTTCGCCGGGCTGCTGAAGGACCTGCGGGTCCATCCCGTGCTGACCGCGCACCCGACCGAAGCCCGCCGCCGGGCAGTGACCGAGGCGCTGCGGCGCATCGGCGCGCTGCTGGACGACCTGGCCGACGGGCGCCTTGGCCCCAGCCGCCAGGAAGAGGCGCTGCGCCGGCTGCGCGAGGAGGTCGACCTACTGTGGCGGACCGCCGCGCTGCGCGTGCAGGCGATGCAGCCGCTGGACGAGGTCCGTACCGGGACGACCGCGTTCGACCAGACGCTGTTCCGCGTGGTCCCGGACCTGTACCGGTCGATGGACCGCGCGCTGCAGGGCACCGACTCCGGCCGCGTGCCGCCGCTGGCCCCGGCGTTCCTGCGGTACGGCAGCTGGATCGGCGCCGACCGCGACGGTAACCCGTTCGTGACCGCCGACATCACCGTGCAGACGGCGCAGATCCAGGCGGATCACGCGCTGCGCGCGCTGGAGAACGCCGCTACCCGGATCGGCCGGGCCCTGACCGTGCATGCCGAGGTGCTGCCGCCCGAATCGGAGCTGAGCCTCGCGCTGGCCGCGGGCCGCCGCCGTGACCCGGCGATCATGGGCGAGCTAGCGGCCCGCTCCCCGCAGGAGCCCTACCGGGAGTTCCTGCTGCAGGTAGCGCTGCGGCTGCAGGCGGCCCGGATCCGGGCCACGGGACCGCCCGCCGCGGGCCCGGCGGGAGCCACCGGGGACGCCCTGGCCTACCGTGACCCGGCCGAGCTCATCGCCGATCTTCGGCTGCTGCAGCGCGCGCTGGTGGCGGCCGGGGCCAGCAGGCAGGCCTACGGCGACGTGCAGCACCTGGTCTGGCAGGCCGAGACCTTCGGCTTCCACCTGGCCGAGCTGGAGGTCCGCCAGCACAGCGCGGTACATGCCCGCGCCCTGCGCGAGCTGGACGAAGGATCAGAGCTGTCGCCGCAGACGCGCGAGGTCCTGGCCACGCTGGCGGCGATCGCCGCTATCCAGGAGCGGTTCGGCCCGCAGGCGGTCCATCGTTACATCGTCAGCTTCACCCGGTCCGCCGCCGACATCGCCGCGGTGTACGAGCTGGCCCGGCTGGCCATGCCCGGCGGCTCCCCTCCGGTGCTCGACGTGATCCCGCTGTTCGAGAGCGGCGAGGACCTGGAGAACGCGACCAAGATCCTGGACGACATGCTGGTCCTGCCTCCGGTGGCGGAGCGGCTGGCGGCGGGCGGCCGGGAGCTCGAGGCCATGCTCGGGTACTCCGACTCGGCTAAGGAGCTCGGCCCGGTCAGCGCCACCCTGCGGCTCTTCGACGTCCAGCAGCGGCTGGCGCGATGGGCCAGCGAGCAGCACATCGCGCTCACGTTGTTTCACGGCCGGGGCGGCGCGCTCGGCCGCGGCGGCGGCCCGGCCGGCCGGGCCGTGCTCGCCCAGGCCCCCGGCTCGGTCGACGGCCGGTTCAAGGTCACCGAGCAGGGCGAGGTCATCTTCGCCCGGTACGGCCATCCCGCAATCGCCCAGCGGCACCTGGAGCAGGTGACCTCGGCGGTCCTGCTGGCCTCCGCGGCTCACCGCGCGCACCCCGCGATCGCCGCCGGCGAGTCCGACCCGGTGCTGCCCGAGTTCCGCGAGGTCGCGAGCAAGATCGATGCCGCGGCGCTGCACGCCTACCAGGCCCTGACCGGGGCGGACGGCTTCGCTGAATGGTTCGGGCAGATCTCCCCGCTGGACGAGCTGGGCGGCATGCGGATGGGCTCCCGGCCGGCCCGCCGGGGCGGCGCGGCGGCGGCCGGGCTGGCCGACCTGCGCGCGATTCCGTGGGTGTTCGCCTGGGCCCAGACGCGCGTGAACCTGCCGGGCTGGTTCGGGCTGGGCAGCGGACTGGCCGCCGTGACGGGGGGCGGCGCCGGGCTGGAGGCGGCGCAGGCCGCCTACCAGGGCTGGCCGCTGCTGGCCGCGCTGCTCGACAACGCGGAGATGAGCCTGGCCAAGACCAACCGGCGGATCGCCGCGCGCTACCTGGCCCTGGGCGGCCGTCCTGAGCTCACCGCCATCGTGCTGGCCGAGTACGACCTGACCCGGCGCCTGGTCCTGGCGGTCACCGGCCACGACCGGCTGCTAGGCGGACGGCGGGTGCTGTCGCGGGCGGTGGCGCTGCGCGACCCGTACGTGGACGCGCTCTCCCACCTTCAGCTCCGGGCCCTCACCGCCCTGCGCCGCGGCGACGAGCCGGACGAGCGCGACCGGCAGGAGCGGCTGCTGCTGCTGACCGTCAACGGCGTCGCGGCCGGCCTGCAGAACACCGGCTGACCGCCGCGGTGACTCCACGATGGCCGCCAGCCGTGACGCACCCGACCTGACCCAGCTGCCGGATGTTAATGGCGCGACGCAGCGCCGGATGGAGCGAGCATGACGACACAGATGGTGACCAGCGCGACCGGATCTAGCCTGCAGCGGCTGGCCGAGGCGGCCTGGCAGCGGACCGCCGCGGCGTCGGAACTGTACTACGAGGGCGAGCACTGGACCGGCGATCAGCTGGCCGACCGGTCCCGGCGGCTGTCGGGCGGGCTGCGCACCGCCGGCCTGCAGCCGGGCGAGCGCGTGGTGATCTGCATGGCCAACTGCCCCGAGGTCGGCGTGACTTATCACGCCGTCTGGCGCGCCGGGGCGGTGGCCACCCCGGTGCTGTTCTTGCTGAGTGAGGACGAGTTGCGGCACGTGCTGAGCGACAGCGGCGCCGTGCTCGCCGTTACTACCCCAGAGTTCCTGCCCAAGACGACCGCTGCGGCAGCGGGCCTGCCCAACCTGCGGGGCATCGTGGTGGTGGGCGAGGTCAGCGGGGCGGCTGGCGGGATCCCGCTGCTGCGCTACGCCGACCTGGAGGCGGCCGAGCCGGCCCCGCTGGTCGACAGTGATCCCGCCTCGCTGGCGGCGCTGCTGTATACCGGCGGCACCACGGGCCGCTCCAAGGGCGTCATGATCAGCCATAACGCGCTGTCCGCCTCGGCCTGGGCGGCCACGGCGACCTCGCACGAGCCGGCCCTGACCGCCGCGCTGCTGCCGCTGCCGCTGTCGCACGTCTACGGGCTGATGGTCAGCGTGATGTCGTTGCACATGCCCGATCCCGGCACGACGGTGCTGATGCGCTGGTTCGACCCGGCCGGCTGGCTCGCGCTGGCCGCCAAGCACCGGGTCAACGTCAGCCCGCTGGTGCCGTCCATGCTGCAGATGCTGCTGCAGCAGCCGATCGAGGACTACGACCTCTCCGCGCTGGCCAGGCTGACCAGCGGCGCGGCGCCGCTGCCCGGCCAGGTCGCCAGCGACCTCGAGCGCCGGCTGCCCGGGGTGGAGGTCGCCGAGGGCTACGGCTGCACCGAGACTGCGGCCATCATCGCCACCTCGCCGCTGGGAGCGGCCCGGCGCGGCAGTGTCGGCCAGCCCGCGCCCGGCGTGGAGGTCCGGATCGAGCTTCCCGACGGCACGCAGGCGGCGGCGGGGCAGGACGGCGAGATCTGCGTTCGCGGGGCGGTGGTCATGTCCGGCTACTGGAACGCGCCGCAGGAGACCGAGCAGGCGCTGCGCGGCGGCTGGCTGCATACCGGCGATGTCGGCCGCCTTGACGACGGTTACCTGTACATCGTCGACCGGATCAAGGACCTGATCATCCGGGGCGGTTATAACGTCTATCCGCGCGATGTCGAGGACGTGCTGGTCCAGCATCCGGATGTGGTCGCCGCGGCCGTGGTCGGCCGGCCCGACGCCAAGTACGGCGAGGAAGTGGTGGCCTTCGTCCAGCTCCGCGGCGGCGCCGAGACCAGCCCGGCCGAGCTGGTGACCTTCGCCAAGGAGCACCTGTCGGCGGTCAAGTACCCGCGCGAGGTGCGGGTCATCGGCTCCATCCCGCTGACCAGCGTGCTCAAGACCGACCGCAAGCGCCTGCGCGCCGAGCTCACCGCCGAGCTCACCGCGGAGCGCACTGGCGAGTGACAAGCGGGGACCCGGACGGCGAGCGCCGTCCGGGCCCCGTGGCTCAGCCGCCCGCGGCTACCGCGTGCCGGCCTGCCCCGCGCCCGCGAACTCCCGCTGCGCGGGGATCGGCTGGACGCTCGACCGGACCACCAGGGTGCCGGCCAGATGGTCGCCGACCCGCTGCCGGTAGCGGGAGAACATCATCGTGATGATGCCGATCAGCAGCGACAGCGGAGTGAACAGGACCAGCAGCACCGACCGGATGAACAGCTGCATCACGCTCGCGGGGCCGCCGTCCTTGCTGATGACCCGTATCCCGAGCAGCTGCATGCCCAGCGTCTGCCCGTTGCTGATATACGGGCGTGCCACCCAGTACAGGAAGTACCAGGCGATATTGACCAGGACCAGGACCACCCACAAGATCACGTGCACCCCGCCGGTGCCCCGGTCCAGGGCCCAGGAGATGAGCGAGAAGACGATGCCGGTGAGGATGGCGTCGATGATGTACTGCACGATCCGGCGCCCGGTGACGCGGGTGTCGATCTCGCTCACCGGCGAGGCCGGCGCGCCGTGCGGCGCGGCGCCGTGCTGACCTGGCACGCCGCCGGGCGGCGGGCTGCCGTACTGCTGTCCTTGCGGGCCCCCCGGATAGCCGCCCGGCCCCGGCACGCCAGGCTGTGCTGCTGCGCTGGGCTGGGCTGGCGTTCCGCCCTGCCACTGCTGTCCCGACACACCGGGCTGCGGGCCGGCCTCCCACGACTGGCCCGACCCGCCATCCTGAGGCATGCTCATGTGTCCCCCCGATCCACGCAAGGCCGCAATGGCGGCTTGGCGGCTACGGCCCGCGCTCTGGCGGGCGTACTCCGGGAAGTACCCACAGTGACGGACTAAACACACTTCATCCGGGCGCCGCGCTGGCCGGCGCTAGCCCGCGACCAGGCCTGCGCTAGCCGGCGACCAGCGTGGCATGGGCGATCGCCACCTCGGCGGCGAGCCCCGCGTTGTCGGCGATCAGGCTCTGGTTCACCGCGACGCTGCGCCCGCCGCTCAGCTCCTCCACCCTGGCCAGGATGGCGGGCGTCACCGCCTGGCCGGTCACCCCGAGGCTCGCCACCTCGCCGACCGCGTCGGCGATCAGCGCCTCGATGTCGAGGCCGTCGGAGGGCGGCCGGGCCAGCAGCAGCCCGGCCTGGCCGACGAGCTGCCAGTGCGTGGCGGCGATGCGCCCGGCCTCGGCCGCGCTGCTGACGATGGCCGAGACCGCCGGGCCGCCGCCGGCGCTGTAGAACAAGGGCAGCGTGCCGGTGTTCCAGCCGAGCACGGGGATGCCGAGCGTCTCCAGTAGCTCGGCGGTAGCGCCGACGTCGAGGATGGACTTGGCCCCTGAGCAGACCACCATGGCGGCCGTCCGGGCGATGCGCGGCAGGTCACTGGAGATGTCCAGGGTGTCGGCGAACCCGCGGTGCACCCCGCCGATCCCGCCCGTGGCCAGGAACCGGATGCCCACCGCGGCGCAGACTGCCAGCGTCCCGCCGACGGTGGTGGCCCCGAGCGCCCGCTGGACGACGCAGGCCGCGATGTCCCGGGCTCCGGCCTTGCGAGCCGAGGTCCCGGCGGTGGCGAACCGCTCCAGGTCGGGCGGGCCAAGACCGACCCGGACCTGTCCGTCGACCACCCCGATCGTGGCCGGCACCGCGCCGGCGGCCCGGACCCGGTCGGCCGCGGCCTGCGCGGCGAGCAGGCCGCGGCCGCCGGAGAACCCGTGGGAGACCAGGGTCGTCTCCAGGGCGACCACCGCCTGCCGCCGGTCCAGCGCCTCGGCCACCTCCTGTGACAGCACCAGCCCGTCCAGGGCCCGGGGCGTGAAGGTCACGGCATGCCTCCCATGGTCGCGACCGCCCGCGCGGCGGCCGTCAGGCCGAGCGGCACCCCGCTCAGCAGAAAGCCCGCCGCGAACGCGTCACCCGCGCCGGTGGAGTCGACGGCGTCCGTGGCCACCGCCGGGTAATGCCGTCCGCCGGCCCGCACCCCGGCCGCGCCCAGCTTCACGACCAGGTCCGGCCCCCGCAAGTTCTTGACCAGCGCCATCTCTGCCTCCGTGCCGAGCACCACGTCCGGGCTCAGCTCGCCGAGCAGGCGGATGAACCTGGCCACCCCGAACTCGGTCAGCGCCGCCGTCGACGACAGGTCAATGCTAAGCCGGGCAGATCTGGCCGCCGCAGCCGCGGCCGCGGCCAGCGCGGCCCCCCCGATGGGGTCGCTGACCAGGCTGTAAGCGGGCAGGTGCAGCCAGGTGCAGCCATCCAGCCACGACGGGCGCAGATCCGCCGCCGCGAACCGCGGGCCGACCCCGCGATCGGTCAGCATCGACCGGGCGGCGCCGCCGTCCGACAGCGACACCACCACGCCGGTGCGGCCCGCCGCGACGGGCCCGGCGAGCTGCACGCCCCGGCCCGTGAGCTCGGCCGCCACGAGGGCGGCCGCCGGGTCGGTGCCGCGGGCGAAGAGCAGCCGGCTCTGGCCGCCGAGGGCGGCCACCCAGGCAGCGACGTTGGCCGCCTGGCCGCCGACGCTGACGACGGTCCGCGATGGCGTGTCGGTGTCGCGGGCGATCGGCCGGAGCAGGCGCACGACGACGTCGAGGTGAGCGTCACCCAGGACGCAGATCACGCCGCAGGCTGCCGTCAGGCCGGCGTCAGGCCGGCGCCGGCAGGGCCACGATCGGCGTGGTCGTGGGCTTCTTCGTTCCGCCGGCCGGCTCTACCGTCAGCCCGACCAGGTCCCGCCGCGACGGGGCAGTGGCCAGCACCGGAGCTGTCCGGCCGTCGCTGGCCGGCGGGAGCAGGCCGGCGCGAATGGCGGTGCCGTCGGGCCTGATGACCCACAGCTCGTACACCCGGGCATCCGTCAGCACGGGCAGGCCGCGGGTGACGAAGATCATCTTATGCGGCCGCCGGGCCACGACCATGGTCGCCGTCCCGCCCAGCGAGGTGCGCCCGGTGACGATGCGCGCACCGGGAGCGGCGAGCACGGCCGCCACCGCCCGCTGCTGGGCACTGGCCAGGGCGACCTGGTTGCGCTGCTGGGCCCTGATCCGCGCCAGCTGGGCCCTGAACTGGGCCAGCTCGGTCCGCTGGCGGCTCTGCACCTGGTCAAGCTGGTGGCGCTGGACGCCCACGGTCACGGCCAGGGCGAGGGCGATGACCGTGGCGAGCGCGGCCACCGTGACGGCCAGCCGCGGTCGCCGGCGAGCTTGCGGCGCGCGCGCGAGCGGGGGATCGACGACCGGAGGATGCTGCCAGGTGCTGGCCGCCGCCGTCAGCACCGCCGCCTTGAGCCCGGGCGGCGGCTGGCGGGACACCGCCGCGCCGAGCCGGGCGGCGGTTTCCTGCATCCCGCGCACCTCGTGCTCGCATGACTGGCAGCGGCGCAGGTGGTGCTCGAACCGGTCCCGCTCGCCGTCGTCGATCGCGTCGAGGGCGTAGGCGCCAGTCAGGGTGTGCAGGTCAGGTCGCAGGAACTTCACCAGGTCACCCCCATGCAGTCGCGCATCCGGATGAGCCCGTCGCGGATCCTGGTCTTGATCGTGCCGAGCGCCACGTTCAGCCGCCCGGCGACCTCCTTGTAGGTGTAGCCGCCGTAGTAGGCCAGGGTCACCGACTCCCGCTGGATGTCGGTCAGGGTGCCCAGGCAGTGCCGGACCCGCTCCCGGTCGAGGTTGGTCTCGACGGTCTCCGCCACCTCGTCGATCGCCGCCGCGCCTGCCGCCGCGGCCGAGGTCTTGTCTCGCTGGGCCTGCGCCGTGGCCGAGCGCACCCGGTCCACGGCCCGCCGGTGGGCGATCATCATCACCCAGGTCGTCGCGCTGCTCCTGGCGGGGTCGAACCGCGATGCGCTGCGCCAGACCTCCAGCAGGACCTCCTGGGCCACCTCTTCGGACTGCGCGGTATCGCGCACGACCTTGCAGATCGTCCCGAAGACGGGACCGGCCAGCCGGTCGTAGACCGACTCGAAGGCGAGCTGGTCCCCGCGGGCGACGCGCGCCAGGAGCTGGTCGAGGTTACGGTCCCGGCCGCCCCCGCCAGTTTCGTCTCCCGCGGCCGACGCCCGTGTGTCCGGAGTGCTCATATGTCCCTATCCGAGTCCGGCGGCGGCACGGACGGGTGTCCGCTTGTGCAATCTATCGCCTGAGCCGCGCTCTGGCAGCCGGCCTCGCGCCGCCGGAGCCGTCCAGGGCGGCCGGCGGCGTACGGTGGTGGCACCGCCGGATCGGAGACAGCCCGGATGAAACTCAAGCTGGACCTGCACGACATTTACAACCGCGGCCAGGACATCGACCGCGCGCTGCGCGACATCATGGATGAGGCCATCCGCAAGCGAGCGCCCATGGTCGAGATCATCCCCGGCAAGGGCTCCGGCCAGCTCAAGAAGCACGTGCTGAGGTTCCTGGAGCAGAAGGAAATCAAGGCGCTGTATCACCGGGTCGAGAAGGACTCCAAGAACTTCGGCCGACTATTCGTACACTTCAGGTACAAATAGGAATGGTCAGTCGCAGGCGCTCCGGCCACAGACGCCCCGGCAGCCTCTCCAGCCCCAGCGGGCGCGGGCCCAGAATCGTGGATGTCCCCTGAGTAGCGCTCTGGGGTTACCAACGGGACATTCTCGATGGCAAGGCCGCCGCCGGGCGCGCGGACAGACGGGGCTAGCTCCAGGTGCGGCGGGCCGGAGGTCGCTGAGCGCCGGTCGCGCGGCCGCGGGGCGGCCCGGCGGCCGGGTGCGTTCCGGCCAGGGCGGTGATCCGGCCGACCATGGCCTGACCGCCCCGAGCCAGGAGGGTAGCGCGCCGGTGCCGGGGTCCGGGCCCGGATTCGGGAGCTGCCCGTAACGGAGCCGGCTCGGAGGGCGCGTCAAAATTGGCGTCGTCGGACACCCAGGCAAGACCCATCCCGCTCCCCCCACCACGCCGGCCGGCAGCAACCGCGCGTGGCTAGTACTCCCCAACAGGGGATCGTTGCACGTCACCACGGTGGTGTCCAGGGATTCGGCCAGGCCCGCGGCCCCGTGTCGGCCGCATCCACGCGCGCCCGCCGGTAACCCGCCACGGGATCGCCGGAAACAACCGGATACCCCCGGTTTGGGTGTGGAAAGATGAACCCGTGAAGTTCTTGCTCCGCGTTCTGATCGCCGCGGCCGCGCTGGGCGTCGCCACGGCCGTGGTGCCCGGCATCGAGCTGCGCACGGGCAGCACCGTGTCGAAGGTCCTGACGCTGATCGTGGTGGCGCTGATCGTCGGCCTGGTGAACGCGGTCATCAAGCCGATCGTGAAGATCATCGGCTGCCTCTTCTACCTGCTGACCCTCGGCCTGATCGGGCTGGTGGTGAACGGGCTGCTGCTCTGGCTGAGCAGCTGGGTGGCCGGCAAGCTCAAGCTTCCGTTCCATATCACCGGCTTCTGGCCGGCCTTCTGGGGCGCCATCATCATCGGCGTCGTCGGCTGGCTGCTGAACCTGATCTTGGACAATCGTGACCGCGGCCGGGCGGACGCGAGCTAGGCACCAGCCGCGTGGCGGGGGCGCCTCCGCGGGCGCCGGGGCCCTAGGGTTCCGGTGACGGAGGTGCCGATGTCCCAGGCCGACTCGCCGCCAGTAACCCCGGCCGCCCGAGCAAACCCAGCCAGCCCAGCCACCTCGGCAACCCCTGGCACGGCGCGCTGGGCCGTCGCGGACCTGTTCTCCGGCGCCGGGGGCATGAGCTATGGCTTCCACGCCCATCCCGACTTCCAGGTCACCGGGGCCGTCGACGCGCAGCTCGGTAAGCCCAGCTCAGGTCCGGGCGCGCTGGGCTGCAACGTGAGCTACCTGGCCAACGTGGGCCTGCGGCCGGTCGAGGCCGACCTGGCCGCGAGCGACCCGGCGGCCGTCTGCGCGGCGCTGGGCCTGGCTGCCGGAGACGTGACCGTCCTGGCGGCCTGCCCGCCGTGCACGGGGTTCAGCCGCACGATGGCACGCAACCACCTGCGCGACGATCACCGCAACAGCCTGGTCCGCCGGGTCGGCCAGTTCGTCGAGATCCTGCGCCCGGACATCGTGCTGCTGGAGAACGCGCGCGAGCTGGTGATGGGCCGGTTTTCCGGGCACCTGAGCGGCCTCCTGGCCGACCTGGCTGACCTGGGCTACACCGCGTCCGCGGCCACCCATATCCTGGACCGCTTCGGCCTGCCGCAGCGCCGCGAGCGGGCCCTGGTGGTGGCGGCCCGGCGCTCGCTGCCGCCCCGCGACCTGGCCGACCTGTGGGCCGGGTGGCGCGTCAGCCCCAAGGCGACCCACGTCCGGCGGGTGATCTGGGAGCTGCCCCCGGTCCGGGCCGGAGCGGCCGATCCGGCCGACGACCTGCATGTCTCCCCGGCGCTCAGCGCTGCGGCCAACCGCAGCCGCCTGGCCGCCCTGCCGCACGACGGAGGCAGCTGGGCCGACCTGATCGGGCATCCGGAGGCCGGCTCGCTGCTGACGCCCGCGATGCGGCGCCGGGCCGCCGCCGGAGACCTCGGCAGTCATCCCGATGTGTATGGGCGGCTGTGGTGGGACCGGCCTGCGGTGACGATCAAGCGGGAGTGCGGCCACATCGGCAACGGCCGCTACGCCCATCCGGAGCAGGACCGGCTGTGCACCGTCCGGGAGATGTCCATCCTGCAGGGCTTCCCGCGCGGCTACCGGTTCGCCGGCTCGCTGTCCAACATGTACCGGCACATCGGCGACGCGGTGCCGCCGCTCATCAGCTACCAGCTGGCCGCCGCGTGCCGGTGGATGCTGACCGGCCAGCGGCCCGGCCCGGCGGACCTGCTGCTGCCCGGCTGTCACCTGACCGACGCGGACCTGGAGGCAATCCCGCGCGGTTGACGGGCACGTTGCCCGAGCTGCAACTGCGTTGCAATAGGTCATCACAATTACGCCTGCGGAACCAGCCGATTCCCGTCTTACCCTGGGACAAGTGGCCGTAAGGTGGGATCTCCACAGGCCAGCCCGCCGGCGCGCCGCGCCCGCGGAGGAACGACGAGATGTGAGCCATAGCAGCAGGAGACTGCGGAGATGCCGGTTCAGCAGCACGGTCCCCCTCCCACGGTGAGCTGGCCGGTCCAGTCGGGGCCGGTGCCCCCGCTCGCGACCTTCTACTGTCCAAGGCCCGAGACCGGCTTCGGAGCCGTGGCCGGGCTGTCGCCTGAGCAGCAGACCCCGCTGATCCGGGCGGAGGAGAGCGGCAGCTACGTGCTCACCGGGCCGGGCGGCACGGGCAAGTCCCAGCTCGCGGCCGCCTACGCGCGGTCCCTGTGGCAGTCGCACGATATCGAGCTGCTGGTCTGGATGACCGCCTCCAGCCGGGCGGCGATACTCGCCGGCTACGCGCAGGCCTTCGCCCAGACCAGCCTCGCGCCCGGCGGCCCGGCGGCCGCCGGGCCGGGCGGCTCGATCCTGCCGGCCAGCAGTGCCCTGCCCTACGGCGGGCCGGCCGGGCCCGGCCGGGCGGGGCCCGGCGGCTACGGCTCGGGCGAGGACCAGGAGGAGATCGCGCACCTGTTCCTGCGCTGGCTGGCCGAGAGCACGCGGTCCTGGCTCGTCGTGCTGGACGACCTGGCCGATCCCGCCGACCTGGCCGACCTGTGGCCCCGCGGCGCCATGGGCCGCGCCGTCCTGACCACTCGCCTGCTGCCGGCCTCGATCGCGCCGCCGGGGCAGCACGCCAAGCTCATCCAGATCGGCCCCTTCAGCAGGCGCGAGGCCCTGGCGTTCCTGACCACCCGGCTGTACGAGGACACCGCGCAGCGCAACGGCGCACTCGACCTGGCCGAGGCCCTGGGCTGCCTCCCGATCGCCCTGGCCCAGGCGGCGGCCCTGGTTGCCGACACCCACATCGACTGCCGCGAGTACCGCGTCCAGTTTGCTGAGCGCCAGCAGGCCATGGGCATCGGCCCGGACAGCGGCCACGCAGCCACGGTGGCGGTGACCTGGTCATTAGCTCTTGACCGGACGGACCAGGTGCTGCCATCCGCCCTGGCCCGCCCGATCCTGGCCATGCTGTCCATGCTGGATCCCAACGGCATCCCGGCCGCCGTGCTGACCAGCAAGGCCGCGCGGGAGTACATCGGCAGCTACAGCCCGGACCGCTCGCCCGCCACCGACCAGCAGGTGCGCGGGGTCCTGACCAGCCTGGCGCAGGTGGGGCTGCTCGCCATCGACCCGTCCAGCGCGATCCGGACCGTGTACGTGCACGCCCTGGTGCAGGCCTGCGTCCGGCAGGTGCTGCCCGCCCCGGTCCGCGGCCAGGCCGCCAACGCGGCCGCCGAGGCGGTGCTCGAGGCGTGGCCGGACCGGGGCGCCGGGCCCGACCTGGACCAGGCGCTGCGCGACAGCACGGCCGTCCTGAGCCAGGCCGCCCGCGAGCTCATGTGGTCGCCAGAGGCGCATCCCGTGCTGCTGCGCGCCGGGCACAGCCTGGACGCAGCCCGGCTCAGCGGGCCCGCCATCGCCTACTGGGACGCGATGATCGAGCAGAGCGGCCGCCCGGAAGAAGGCGGCGGCGAGCAGACCCTGGGCTTGATGCAGCTGCTCGCCTCGGCCTACGAGGCCGCCGACCGGATTGACCTGGCCATCGATGTGCTGACCGAATCGCTCGCCCAGCGCGAGGAGGCGGTGGGGCCCGGCCACCCCGAGACGCTCACCGCCCGCGGCCAGCTGGCCCGCATGTGCCTGGCGGCCGGCCGGCTAGGCGAGGCCATCCCGCTGTACGAGCGCACCCTGGCCGGCCGGGAATGGGTCCTCGGGCCCGACCATCCCGACACGCTCACCGCCCGCAGTGACCTGGCCGCCGCCTACCGCTCGGCCGGGCAGCTCGAGGATGCCATCACCGTCTTCCGGCGCACGCTGGTCGACCAGGAGCTGATCCTGGGCGAGGATCACCCGACCACGGTCGCCACGCGCGCCAGCCTCGCCTCGGCGCTGCACTCGGCCGGGCGGATGCAGGACGCCATCCCGCTCTACGTCCAGACGCTGACCGACCGGGAACGCGTCCTCGGGCCCGACCATCCCGACACGCTCACCGCACGCGGCAACCTGGCCTACGCCTACCGGTCGATCAACAAGCTCAAGGACGCGATCCCGCTGTACGCCAAGACGCTGACCGACCGGGAGCGGGTCCTCGGGCAGGATCACCCCGACACCATCACCTCGCGGGCCAACCTCGCGGCGGCGTACTACACGGCCCGCAAGCTCAAGGACGCCATCCCGCTCTATGAGCGGACCCTCGCCGACCGCGAGCGCGTCCAGGGTCCCGATCACCCGGATACCCTCACCGCGCGCGGCAACCTGGCCTCGGCCTACCACTCGTCCGGACGGCTGGTCGTGGCGACCGAGCTGTATGAGACCACCCTGGCGGACTACGAGCGCGTGCTCGGGCCGCATCACGAGAACACGCTGACCTCCCGGGCCAACCTGGCCCTGGCCTACCACGCGGCGCGACGGTCGACCGACGCCATCGCCATGTTCCGGCGCACGCTCAACGACTGCGAGCAGTCGCTGCCGCCCGACCATCCGCTGACCCAGTCGGTCCGGGAGAGCCTGGAGACGGCCAGCCGCTCCTGACCCCGCGGAGCGGTTATGCTGGAGGCATGCCACGACGTACCGGCTCATGCTGGTGGCGGCCGCAGTAGGCGGCCGCCAGTCTTGTGCTGACGACGGCACGCCTCCGGGCGGCCGTCGTTTTGCTTGCGCGGACTAGACCGCCCGGGGGCTGACCCACCCAAGCTCCAGGAGGTCTCCCATGTCCGCTCCCACCACTTCCCCTGCCACCGCCACCGCCGCCAGCACGGCATCCGACTCCCTGCTCGCCAGCCAGCGCCGAAGTTCCGAGCTCGAGGCCGCGATCGCCCGCGACCCGGCGGCCTTCCGGGTCCTCACCGGCGACCGGCCCACCGGCTCGCTGCACATCGGCCACTACTTCGGCACGCTGCGCAACCGGGTGCGCCTGCAGGACGCCGGGGTCGAGCTCCTGGTGCTCATCGCCGACTACCAGGCCCTCACCGACCGGACCGCCTCAGCCCAGCTGCCCCGCGATGTCCTCGGCCAGGTCGCCGACTACCTCGCGGTCGGCATCGACCCGGCCCGGGCCACGATCTTCGCGCACAGCCAGGTCGAGGCGCTCAACCAGCTCCTGCTGCCCTTCCTCAGCCTGGTCAGCGTGGCCGAGGTGGGCCGCAATCCGACGGTCAAGGACGAGATGACGGCGGCGGGCTCGGCCGGGATGACGGCGCTCATGTTCAGCTATCCGGTGCATCAGGCGGCCGACATCCTGTTCTGCCAGGCCAACCTGGTGCCCGTCGGCCAGGACCAGCTCCCGCATGTGGAGCTGACCAGGTCCATCGCGCGCCGGTTCAACGAGCGGTACAGCCCGGGCCGGCCGTACTTTCCCGAGCCCGCCGCGCTGCTCAGCACGGCTCCGCTGCTGCTCGGGATGGACGGCGCGAAGATGGGCAAGAGCCGCGGCAACGCCATCCCGATCCGGGCCACGGCCGACGAGACCGCCCGGCTCATCGCGGCGGCGCGAACCGATGCCGGGCGGGTGATCAGCTATGAGCCCCTGCGCCGCCCCGAGGTCGCCAACCTGCTGCTCCTCGCGGCACTCTGCCGGGACTCCTCGCCCGGCGAGCTGGCCAGCCAGATCGGCGACGGCGGAGCCGCCGCGCTCAAGGCGGTGGTGACCGACGCCGTTAACGAGCGTTTTGCCCCGATCAGGAGCCGCCGGGCCGAGCTGGCCCGCGACCCCGGCTACCTGCGGGCCGTGCTGACCGAGGGAAACCGCCGCGCCGCGGCCATCGCCGCGGGCACCCTGGCGGACGTGCGGACCCTCATGCACACGAGCTACTAACCGCGGGGGCCGACCAATCCAGTGCCGACCAATAACCTGGCGCCGAAGCTATCCTGCGAACGTACGCGAGATCGAGTTCCGGGCAGCGGCCTCTGGGCCGCGGGGAGGCTCGGCCCCTAGCGCGCGCAGGAAGGTGGCTCTCATGGCGTCGGGCTCAGAGCCGGACGAGCTGACGCTCACTATTGCACGGCACCTGGAAGTCGACTGGCAGTACGTCTGCCGGGTCGAGGCGTGGGATAAGGGCCAGATCGCGACCGTCCGGGCGGCAGGCCGGCGGGCCGGGCGGCTGCTCGGTTACAAGATCGCGACCCGGCAGTCCGAGCCGGACGCGGAGGACCGCGTGGTCGTCATCGTTGCCGTGCGCGAGCCGCCGAGCAAGGAAGATCACGAGCGCATGGAGGAACGGTCCCGGCTGCTCATGGACCGGGCCTTCTCCGACCTGATGCCACCACCGCACGACCTCGAGTAGCCCCGCGACCTGGAGTAAGACCAGAAGTAACGGTCGCCGGGGTCAGGCCAGGCGGCGCTCAGTGGCCCACCGGGTGAGCTGATGGCGGGTCGAGAGCTGCAGCTTGCGCAGCACGGACGACACGTGGCTCTCCACGGTCTTGACCGAGATGAACAGCTCCCGCGCGATCTCCTTGTAGGTGTAGCCGCGGGCGATGAGCCGCAGCACCTCCCGTTCCCGGGAGGTCAGCTGATCAAGTTCGGGATCGAAGGACGGCGCGGCGGCGCCCCCGGCCGGGGCGGCGGCGAAGGCGTCCAGGACGAACCCGGCCAGCCGGGGCGAGAAGACCGCGTCACCGGCCGCGATCCGGTGCACCGCGGCCACCAGGTCGGCGCCGGAGATCGTCTTAGTGACGTACCCCCGCGCGCCCGCCCGGACGACGGCGATCACGTCCTCAGGCGCATCGGAGGCCGACAGCGCGAGAAAGCGGACCTGCGGGTAAGCGGACTTGGTCGCGGTGACCACGTCCTGGCCGCCCCCGCCGGGCAGGTGAACATCGAGCAGGACGACGTCGGGGAGTAGCCGGGCGATCAGGTCGATCGCCGGCCGGACGTCACTCGCCTCGCCGATCACCTCGACCTGGTCGCCTAGCTCGGATCGCACGCCGGACCGGAACAGGCCGTGATCATCGACGATGACGACCGTTGGCCCGCTCATGCCCGGCTCGGCTGGCGTTCCCCGGCGGCGCGGGGCATGGTCAGAGACACCTCGGTTCCCTCGCCCGCCGCGCTGCGCACGCTCGCCGATCCGCCGCGCCGGGTCATCCTGGCGTGCACGGACTCGGCGAGCCCCTTGCGGTCATCGGGCACGGCGGCGGGATCGAAGCCGCACCCGCGGTCGCGCACGAACAGCGACACCTCGGTCGGCTCGACCTCGGCGAACAGCGACACGACCGAGGCACCGGACCACTTCACGGCGTTGACGGTCGCCTCCCGCCCGGCCGCGAGCAGGGCCCGGAGATTGTCGTCGAGGGCGCAGTCGCCGACCGTGACGGCCTCGATAGCGATCCCGTGCTGTGCCTCCACCTCCTGCTGGATCAGCCGGACGCCGGCCGCCAGCGTCATGGCGCTCTCGTCCAGGGAGCCCGGCGCCCGGCCGTCGAACAGCCACGAGCGCAGCTCGCGTTCCTGAGCCCGGGCCAGCTGGATGACCTGCTGCGGGTCACTGGCGCGCCGCTGGATCAGGGCCAGCGTCTGCAGGACCGAGTCGTGCACCCGCGCCGCCATGTCCGCTCGCTCCTCCGCCCGGGCCCGGGCCTGCCGCTCGATGACGAGATCGCGCGCGATGCGCAGCCACCAGGGGCCCAGGACCACCACGATGGCGGCGATCACCAGCGTCACCCCGGCCAGCGGCCACAGGGCGCGCCGGGGGTGCCCGGGCACCAGGACGGCCAGGCCGGCCAGCAGGAGCAGGGCGGCGATCGCCCCGCGCCAGGCGATCCGGAGCCGGAGCCGGCCCTCGGCCAGGTCCACCAGCGGCTCGGCGTAGTGCCGCATCATCGCCTGCTCGTCGGCGGACGAGTTCCGCCAGATCAGCACGATGCCGGCCACGGTAATCACCAGTGGCGTGGCCAGCGAGTACAGCCAGGTAGCGCCCAGCGCCGAGGCGATCAGGAGCACGAGAACCAGCAGCGACACCAGGCCGGCCGCCAGCGCGATGCCGCGCCGGTCGGTCACGGCCCTGCTGGCCACGCTGGTGTTCTCGCCGGTCCCCGGGATCAGCAGCCAGGCCACGACGTAGGCCGCCGCGCCGAAGCCACTGACCAGGGCGGCCAGCACGAAGGCGCCCCGCACGACGGTAACGTCCAGGCCGGTCCGGGCCGCCAGTCCGGCGGCCACCCCGCCGACCAGCCGGTCCTCGCGCGCGCGTCGCAGCGGTCCGGTGCCGCGGGGGCGCCGGGCGCGCCGCCACCGCCGGCCGAGCCGGTAGCGCGGGCGCGGGCGGTCCGGCCAGCTCCCGGGCGCCTGGAGGTCACCGCTCGCCCAGGGCGGCTGCGGCCCCGGCGCCGGGGCGTCGCCGCCGGCGGCACGGGGGCCGGCCGCAGCTCGGGGGCCGGCCGCGGAGCGGTTGTCATCATTCACGCTCCCATCATCGCGCGGGAGAGCCCGCCCGGCTATCGGGGCAAACCCTGATAGGTCCCTAGGCCGGCGACCAGGGTCGGACCAGGGTCGTTCCCGATGGTCCCGCCGAGCTCCCGGCTGCAGGCTAAAGCCATGAACGCAACCACAGAACACCCAGGCACCGCCGACCACCCGCAGTCCCACGACCCGCAGTCCGACGCCACGCAGTCCGAGTACCCGCAGTCCGGCCAGCCCCGGGGCAGCCAGGTCCCGCCCATGTCCCAGCCCTACGCCGATTCCGGGTTCCTCGCGCCGGGCCAGCCGCTGCGCCGCCCGGTCCAGGGCCGGATGCTGGCCGGAGTGGCCGCCGGCATCGCCGAGTATCTCCGCATCGACGTGACGCTCGTGCGGATCGTGCTGGCGGTCCTCACCGTGGTGGGCGGCGCCGGAGTGCCGATCTACCTGGCCGGCTGGCTGCTCATCCCCGAGGAAGGCCGCGAGCGCTCCATCGCGGGCGAGTTCATCGAATCCCGTCAGGCCCGGTAAGGAGATCAGTCACCATGTCAGCGCGGTCCACCCCAGCCCCGCCGCAGGAACCCTCGTTCCGCAGCCGGGCCAGCTACGCCAATCCCGGCATCCGGGTCTCCGACGCCGAACGCGCCGAGGTCGCCGATCGCCTGTCCCGGCACTACGGCGACGGGCGGCTGGACGAGGCGGAGTTCAGCAGGCGCCTCGATCAGGCCATGGGCGCCGTCACCCAGGCGGATCTCGCCGGGCTGTTCGCCGACCTGCCCGACCGCGATCCGGGCGGCCCTGACCAGCCGCGCGGCCGGGCAGGCAGACGGCGGGCGGGCGGCAGCCTGTCCGGTGGCCCGGGCACCGAGCCACCGCCCGTCGCCACGGCCGGCACCGCGGGCCGGCACCCGGGGCGGTACCGGTGGTCCCTGCAGCGCGTGCTCGGCCTGGCCCTCATCGTGGTCGTGGCCATCGCGGTAGGGCACGTCCTGTCCCATCTCCTCGTGCCCTGGCTGGTGATCGCCTTGCTGGTCGTCCTCTGGCTGCGCTTCGGCCCGGCGCACCGTCGCCGTTATTAGTCAGTAGTACGTCGGTCCCTGCGCCGGCGCCGGCGGCAGCCTGCGCCGGGCCAGGGTTACGATGCCAGCGATGAGCACCGCGCAGACCTCTGCCCACGTGACCGACCAGCCAGCCGGCCCTCCAGACGCGGTCATTCACACCGAGGACCTGACCAAGGTCTACCAGGGGACTGACTTCGCCGCCGTCGACCGGCTCAACCTCGACGTCTTCGGCGGGGAGATCTTCGGCCTGCTCGGGCCCAACGGCGCGGGGAAGACCACCACCGCCGGGATGCTGACCACGCGGGTGGTGCCGACGTCGGGGCGGGCGTTCCTGGCCGGGATCGACATCGCGGCGCATCCGGCCCTGGCCAAGCAGCTGAGCGGCATCGTCTCGCAGCAGAACACCCTCGACCGGCAGCTGACCGTCTGGGAGAACCTGTACTTCCACGGCCGGCTCTTCGGCATGGGGGCCACGGCGTCCCGGCGGACCGCCGATGAGCTGCTCGAGCAGTTCCAGCTGTCCAGGTGGGCCAAGGCGTCGGTCTACGCGCTGTCGGGCGGGATGGCGCAGCGGCTGATGGTGGCGCGGGCCATCTTCCACCGCCCGTCGGTCCTGTTCCTGGACGAGCCCACTGCGGGGCTGGATCCGCAGAGCCGCCTGGCGCTGTGGGACCTGCTCGGCGGACTGCACCGCCAGGGCCAGACCATCCTGCTCACGACCCACTACATGGAAGAGGCCGATCAGCTCTGCGACCGGGTCGCGATCATGGACCACGGGAAGATCCTGGCCCTGGACACGCCCGCCGTGCTGAAGCAGAGCGTGGGGGCCGACACCGTGGTCACGGTCAAGGCGACAGGTGACATCGGCCAGCTGGCCGAGCTGCTGGCGCGCGACGTCGAGGGCGTCACCCGGACGCGCCCGGCCGACGGCGGGGTCCAGCTGCATGTCCAGGGCAGCGGCCGGCTGGTCCCGCGCATCGCGGCGGCGGCCGAGCGCGGCGGATTTGACCTGGTCGACCTGTCGATCTCCGAGCCCAGCCTGGAGACGGTCTTCATCAACCTCACCGGCAAGGAGCTGCGCGACTAATGGCGACGTCGGTCAGCGCGCAGGCCCCGCAGGCTCCGCAGGGACCAGCCGCGCGCATCGGGGGCGGCCCGACCCGGTCGGTGGCCGCCGCCAGCTGGACCGCGCTGGGCGCGCTCATCCTGCGCGACCTCGTGGTGCTGCGCAAGCACCTGTGGGAGTTCGTGCTGCGCACGATCATCCAGCCGTTCCTGCTGTGCTTCGTCTTCCTCTATGTCTTCCCGAAGATCGGCCAGGGCATCGGCGGCGGCCGCGGGACCGCGGCCGAGTCCGCCTTCGCGACGATCCTCGTGCCGGGCGTGGTCGGGATCTCGGTGATGTTCCAGGGCGTGCAGTCGATCGCCCTGGCCATGGCCCAGGAGTTCGGCTTTACCCGGGAGATCGAGGACCGGGTGCAGGCACCGTGCCCGATCTGGCTGGTGGCCGTGGCCAAGGTGCTGTCCGGAGCGGCGCAGGGCGTGCTGTCGGCGATCATCGTGCTGCCGATCGCCTCGGTCGTGCACGCGCCCGGGGTGGAGGCCCACCTGACGCTGCACTGGTGGCTCATCGTGACGTTCGTGCCGCTGGCCTGCGTCGCGATGGCCGGCCTCGGGCTGGTCCTGGGCACCAGCTTCCAGCCGCGCAACATCGGGCTGATGTTCGGCTTCATCATCCTGCCGATCACCTTCCTCGGCGGGACCTACTACTCCTGGACCAAGCTCGCGCCGGTAACGGTCGGCGGCTGGCACTGGCTGCAGACCATCGTGCTCATCAATCCCCTCATCTACGTCAACGAGGGCATGCGGGCCGCGCTCACCACCGCGCCGCACATGCACCTGTATGTCATCTACCCGGTGGTGGTCGCGTTCGGCGCGGCGTTCCTGGCCATCGGGCTGCGCAACTTCCGGCGGCGCGTGCTCTCCTAGCCGGGTCGGGTCCCGGCGGCTCGGGGCGGCCCGTGGCGGGGCATCTGCGGGGCCGGGACCGCCGGGTCCCCGGGCCGGGCCAGCGCCCAGCACCGGCCGCCGATACTGGCGACGGGGCCGTCGCGCTCGCCGGCGACCGGGACGACCCGCGCCGAGATGAACTCGCCCTTGCGGGGCACGGGCAGTCCCAGGGCCCGGGCCACCAGCGGGTCGCTGTCCTGATGGCCGAGCACGAGGATGCCCTCCGATCGCAGGTGGCTGCGCGCTCCGCCGTTGCCGCGGGCGCGCTTCATGAAGTCATCCTGCTGGGCGACGGTGGCCAGCTCGGCCCGGCGGATCACCCGGCCCTGGACCCGGCGGAACAGCTCGTTTGTCTTGGCCTGGCCATGCTGGAGGCCGCGCGCGCCGCGCGCCCCGAAGACGGCGTCCCGGACTGCCGGATCCAGATGCAGGAACAGGTTCTCGGCGAGCCTGCCGTGCGCCGGCCAGAGTGAGCGGATGTGGGGCCGCCCCGCCGTCTTCAGCTGGCGCTTGGCATCCCGGTTGGGCACCGGGCGCAGGTAGGAGGCCCGGACGCGGATCAGGCCGGCGGTCCAGGAGCTCTCGGCGTCACTAGCGGTGATGACCAGGCAGATGTGACCGATCACCTCGGGCGGCAGCTCCCAGCCTCCGTAGGTCATGGAGTACTTGCAGTCCACCTCGACCCCGGCGATGCGGTAGTCGGTGGCATCGCCGTCGGCGAAGCCGAACTGCCGGTGCAGGTTGATCTCGACCAGCGTGCCCATGTGGGTCTTCTCGGTCTTGTGCAGCTGGCCGTAGTTCCAGCGCCCGGTGTGCTGCCCGTCGTAGAGCTGGTCGAGGGTGTCGCGGAGCACCCGGGCGATGTGCTCGCCGGCCGGATCGAGCCGGTAGAGCTCCGCCTCGACCTTCTCAAGGTCGGGGTCGTCGCCGAAGGGCAGCGGATCGGGCTCGATCCGGCTCACGGAGGCCGGCGGCTTACACGGCGCGCAGCCAGCGGCCCGGCTGGGCCGCCTGGAGCGCTGACCGGATGCTCAGGCCGACGGCCCGCGCGACGGGCGGCGGGAAGGCATTGCCGATCTGCCGGTAGGCGGCCGTCTTGCGGCCCCAGACCTGCCAGTCGGCCGGGAAGCCCTGGATGGCGGCGGCCATGGGGAGTGTCAGCCGGGGCAGGTAATGGTCGGGGTCGCTGGGCCGCGGCGGCGCGTCCGCCAGGCCCCTGCCATCGACGCGCAGCTTAAGCCAGGCCTGGCGGGCGCGGGTGGGACCCAGGTCCGGGCCGCCGTGCTTGCGGGAGCCGCCGACCAGCGTGGGGCCGATGCCGTTCGCCATCCGCGCCCAGGCGTCCGCGCCCGGCCAGCCGTCCGCCGCCATGTGCCCGTGCAGCGTCTCGCCGACCGTCGGCGGCGTCCTGACCGGGGCGGGCCACTCAAAGTGCCGGTAGGCCGCGGCCCGCAGCGCCACCAGGATGAACCGCGGGCGCAGCTGCGGGACCCCGAACTCGCTGGCGTTGAGCACCTGCCAGTCGGTCTGGTAACCGAGCTCGTGCAGCCGCTCGAGGACCTGCTCCCGGTAGCGGGCAAAGCGGGCCGTCGACAGGCCGCGGACGTTCTCCAGCATCACCGCGGCCGGCTCGCACTGCGCCACCAGCCTCAGGGCCTGCGGAAACAGGTCCCGCTCGTCATCGGCCCCGAGCTGCTTGCCCGCGATCGAGAACGGCGGACAGGGAACGCCCCCGGCCAGCAGGTCAACGCCGCGGAAGTCGGTGCCCTGGAAGTGATGGACGTCCTGCTCCTCGATCTTCCAGCTGGGCCGGTTCAGTCGCAGCGTCGCGCACGCATCGGGATCGATCTCTACCGCGGCCGCATGCGCAAAACCCGCCTGCTCCAGTCCCAGGGACTGACCGCCCGCGCCAGCGCAGATCTCCAGGCAGGTCAGGTCGGGCACGGGAACTCCCATCGCGGCGCTTGGACACAGCCAGATTCCGCGCGATGCCGGAATCCTCAGGTGTCGGACTCTACAGATCGCCGGGGTCGACTTCCAGAACCTATCGCACAGGCGTTCGACGTGTTGGAGCCATGGAGAGGAGGGCTGATCCTCGGGCGCCGGCCCGGGGCCGTCTTACTTGTCCGGCCGCGCGGGCTGGTCGTGATATCCGGCGACGAGGTCCACGACGCGGGTCTTGAGCCGGATGACCGGCTCGCGCATCCGCTCCTCGCGGCGGCTGGACCGGGCCAGCTTCTTGGGCCGTTTCTGGTACCGCCACCGCGACCAGGGCGATCCCGGCCGGGCCAGGCGGACGGCTCCGATGAAGAACAGGAACGGCAGGAACACGCCGAACAGCCCCGTCCACACCTTGCCCTTGAGCAGGGTCACTGCCGCGAAGGCGAACAGCAGGACCGTGCTGATGATCACGGAGACCAGCGCGTTGGTGCTGCCCGGGACGCGTACAGCGCCCGCTACTGCGCCCACGCCGGCCGGGGTGATGCCCAGCAGCAGCAGGGCGGTCAGGGCCGCTGCGATGAAGACGGCATCCACCGATACCCGGCCCGCGCTGGTCCAGTACACGTCCCGCAGGTGCAGGATAAGCGCGAACTCGTCCAGGACCAGCGCGGTGCCCACGCCGAAGAGGGCGGCGGCCCCGGCTCGCCACTCCAGTGAGTACACCGGGGCGGCCAGCCCGGTCACCCCCGCGACGACCATGAAGATGACCCCGAACACCATGTGGTGCAGGTGCATGTTCCCCGGCGTGACGTTGCCCGGCCACCAGCGGACCCGGGCCCGGATCATCCGGACCGACAGCCGGATGAAGGCGAAGCTGACCAGGAAGGCCACGAAGAAGCAGAACAGCGGCAGGCGGCCCGTGTGCAGGATCTGCGCGGCGAACCAGCCACTCCCGCGGCGGTCGTCATCTGCCAGCGAAACTGCGTGCATCATGAACGGGACCTACTCCGCAGGCTGCGCCGCCAAACTTCCCGCTGATCCGCAGCCGCGGCCTGGTGGCGGAGGATGCCCCGCGAGTCATGACATTTGCGGGGCAATGCCCGCCGCCCGGCGGTCACGGCAGGTTCACTGGCTGGACGAAGGCGGCGGCGGACTCGAGGGCGTTACCTGAATAAAGGCGAGGGTGTTGCCGTCGGCGTCGGTGACCGCGGCCTTGCGGCCGGCCTCCCCGATGACCTCGACCGGCCCGGCGGTGATCCCCCGGCCGCCGATATCGGCCACGGCCTGATCCAGGTCGCCGACCGCCAGCGACACCAGGGGCCGGCCCGCGCGCTTCTAGTCGCCGATCACGTACAGCCACGCCGCGTCCGCGATCCGCCACATCACCTCGTTGTCCGTCACCACGACATCGGCCGGCCGTCCGAACACCCGGCCGTACCAGCCCACCGCCGCGCCGAAGTCGGCCACGGCCACCCCGGCGAAAAGAATGTCGATGTCCGCCACTCGTCCTCCTGTCCGCCAGAGCGCCCGCGCCGTCCGCCCGCCCCGGCGAATTTCAGGTGCGCCGAGCGGAGTACGGACGTCATTATGGGCCATGCCTGACGACCGGCAGCTAGCCCCGATGCGCGCGTATTACGACCGCGGCCGCGAGCTCGGACGGCTCACGGAGCCGGCCGGCCAGCTCGAGTTCGAGCGCACCAAGGAGATCATCCTCCGGCAGCTGCCGCCGCCGCCCGCGATCGTGGCCGACATCGGCGGCGGACCGGGCCGGTACGCGCTCTGGCTCGCGCGGCTGGGCTACCACGTGCTGCACCGCGACCTGATGCCGCTGCACGTCGAGCAGCTGCGCCAGGCCGCGGCCGACCTGCCCATTCAGTCGGCGGTGGCCGACGCCCGCCAGCTGGACCTGGCCAGCGCGAGCGTCCACGCCGTGCTGCTGCTCGGCCCGCTGTATCACCTGGACCGGCGGGAGGACCGGCTGCGGGCTCTGGCGGAGGCGAGCCGGGTGGTCCGGCCGGGCGCCCCGGTCTTCGCCGCGGCGATCTCCCGCTGGGCCACGCGCATCGACGGCATCCTGCGAAATCGCCTCTACGAGACCCTGCCCGGGTCGGAAGCCGAGCTGCCGGCGCTGGAGCGGACCGGACGGATGCCGCCGCTGCATCCCGGCGCGTTCTGCGGCTACGCGCACCGGCCCGGCCAGCTGCGGGCAGAGGTGACCGCCAGCGGCCTGCGCGTCAGCGACCTGGTCAACGTCGAGGGTCCGGCGTTCTTGCTGGATGACCTCGGGGAGCGCCTGGCTGATGACGAGGCCCACCGCGTGGTCCTGGAAAGCGCCCGGGCCCTGGAACGCGTGCCCGAGCTGCTCGGCACCGGCCCGCACCTGATCGCGACCGCCCAGCGGACGAGGCCCTGATCAGGAGGCCATGCTGTTCAGGAGGCCATGCTGTTCAGGAGGCCATGCTGTTCACGAGGCCATGCTGTTCACGAGGCCATGCTGTTCAGCTCGGCCAGCTGGTCCTGCGGCAGGGTCAGCGCGGCTCCGGCGACGTTGTCCCGCAGGTGGGCGACCGACGACGTACCGGGAATGAGCAGGAGGTTCGGGGAGCGCTGCAGCAGCCACGCCAGCGCGACGGCCATCGGCGTGGTGCGCAGACCGGCGGCCACTGAGGTGAGCGTGTCGGACTGCAGGGGGGAGAAGCCGCCGAGCGGGAAGTAGGGCACGTAGGCGATGCCCTGCGCGGCGAGGGAGTTGATGAGGTCGTCGTCGACCCGGTGCGCGACGTTGTAGAAATTCTGCACGCACACGACCGGCGCGATCGACTGGGCCTCGGCGACCTGCTCGGCGGAGACGGTGCTGAGGCCGAGATGCCTGATCAGGCCCTCCTTCTGCAACTGCGCGAGCACGGTGAACGGTTCGGCGATCGAGCCGGGAGTAGGGCCGTCGAATGCTCCGACGCGCAGGTTGACCACGTCGAGCGCGTCGAGGCCGAGGTGGTCGAGGTTGTCATGCACGGCCTGGCGCAGCTGCTCGGGCGCGAGCGCCTGCGGCCACCCGCCCTCGGCGTCTCGCAGCGCCCCGACCTTGGTCACGACGTGCAGCCCGTCCGGGTAGGGGTGCAGGGCTTCCCTGATGATCTCGTTGGTGACATACGGGCCGTAGTAGTCGCTGGTGTCGATGTGCCTGATACCCAGGTCTACCGCCTCGCGCAGGACCGCCACGGCCGCGTCGCGGTCGGCCGGCGGCCCGAACACGTGCGGGCCCGCCAGCTGCATGGCGCCGTACCCCATCCGGGTGACGGCCAGGTCCCCGCCCAGGGTGAACGTCCCGCCGGGAAGCTTGGTCGATGCCAAGGTAGCTCCTCTTCTCGCTGGTTCTCGTGGTGATGTCATCTCCACCCTGCCCCCGGCGGCCGGCGGCGCGGTGCGCGGCGGACCCTCGGACGCGCCCTACGGCCATCCGGCAATGCAGCGACCTGACCGCCCAGGAAACGGTGTCCCCAGGTCAATAACCGCCCGCGCTGGATGCTGGCCGCGGTAGCTGCTGCCCGCGGGAGCGCTTCTTCTTCTCGTACCGCGAGTCCAGCATCTGGGCACCGGCGATCAGCAGGCCGATCGAGTAGAACGACAGGAAGACGCGGAGTGCGGCTCCGCCGGTGAGCAACATAGCCGCCGCCATGACTACCACCGCAATGACCACACAGATGCCGGCCTTGGTGACATTCCTCATCGGCGGCCGGCTCCGCGCGAGGCCGGCCAGCGCGGCGGGAATGTCGGCGGTGACCGCAGCCAGCTCACCGTGGCTCCGCGAGGCAAACGTCTGGCCAACCCGCACGTCAAACTCGTCCTTGGCCAGCATGCCCTGGACGAACGCGGCCTTAAGCGTATCGACCACCTGCTCGCGGTCGGCGTGGGACGCCCGCAGGCGGCCGGGGCCTGCCGTGCCTGCTGCTATCTCGTCTCCCGGCCTTGTCATGACCACCGCCCCCCACGACCACAATGCAAGAAAGCGTATCCCGGCTGTCCCCTGGCGGCCATCCTCGGATCTTCTGATCCTCGACTCCGGCCAATCCGGGTCGTAACTGGATAGGTCTGCGTAGGGCTTGCGACTGGAATTGGCTCGTGAGCGGGCCGGGATGTGCTGGATTGAGGTAGCGGGCATGCTGGGTAGCCTGGGTGCAGGCAGGAGCGCCTGCCGCACTCCGAGCTGCCGTGGCTCGCGCCCGCGGTGGCGGTGAGGACAAAGGCCGCCGGTTCGCGCTAGCTGGGACAGATCAGTCACCGCTGAGCCAGCCGATCAGGGCGCGGGGCAGGGTCGCAGCGAGGGACATGGCGTGACTGACGACAGCGCGTTCAAGAAGCAGGTCCGGGCCCGGATGGAACAGACCGGGGAGAAGTACACCGTCGCCCGCCGCAGGGTCCTCGCCGGGCGCGATCGGGGTCGGGCGCCGGTGGCGTTGCGGGTGTACCTGAATCCGCATGTGGACCTGGAGCTGACCGGCGAGGCAGCCCGGGCATATGCGGCGGCGGATTCACGGCCGCCAGCGGTAGTGAACCCCGGCGACGCTGATGGGGCCAGAATCAGACCAGGGGCATAGAGGGCAATCCGGAACATGAACCGTCCACGAGCTGACCTGCGGCTACGGTGGCGCGCTCGGAGGGACTCGAACCCCCAACCTTCTGATCCGTAGCTACCGGCGCGACCCACACCGCCCCAGGCTGGGGCGGCTCACGTTGCGTGGCAAGTCCGTCAGCGTCCGCTGCGATCCGCATGATTGCCCGGCCATTGCTGTACTTCCCTGCTGTACAAGGCCGCAGGGAGGGCCGCTTCGTCCCGAAGCCAACCAGTGATACGGACTACCAGGACTACCGCATGCCTGACCTGCGAAGTCTCGCTACACCGAGGTACCCGACGAGGCTTCCCGCGCGGCGCTCAGGCGGCTCGAAGACAACCTCGACCAGCCCAGCTAGGGAGCACCGCAACTCAGCCCTGATCCACCGAGCCGGATCGGGTGTGTGAGCGTGGCGTAGAACGAGAATGCCCTCCTGAGCAGGGAGGATGTCGATTGCTGAAGTCCGCGTCCACCGACTCAAGAGGGGCACCTCGTAAGTGAAACTTTCTCACACGATCCGGCTGACCTTCGATGATCCGAACGTGGTGTCGGATGCTTGGGTGGTTCCCGCGTTGCGGCTGGGCGAGTCCGCTGGCCTGTACGACCTCCTTGAGGAGGCACTGACGGTCGACTCGCCGAACGCGACGGCGAAGACGACCTGCGTGGTGGGCGGGATGCTCGCCGACGCCGACAGCATCGATGACCTCGAGACCCGCGTCGAGGTCAGCCGCAGCGGCCCCGGCAACCCCCTGTCCGACGAGGAGCTGGCGAGGAAGTTCCACGACAACGCCGTCAGGTCCCTCCCGGAGGAGCGCGCGGGCGAGATCGCGGCCCGAACGCTCGCCCCTCCTGACGCTCAGAGCGTCGAGGATCTCACCGCGCTGCTGACCTCGGCGGGGGAGCGCTGAGTCCGGGACAGTTACCGCTCCCGGACTGCGTAGGTCAGGTGGGTCACCCGCTGCGTCGGCTCCGCGCGGACCTGCTCCAGGGCCACGCGGCCCGCGTCCACGCCCTCGAACAGGCGGATTCCGGAGCCGAACAGCACGGGTGACAGCGCGATCGAGAACTCGTCGATCAGGCTGGCGTTCACGTACTCCAGGATCGTTGCGCCGCCGCCTGCGATGCGGACGTCCCGGTCGCCGGCGGCCTCGCGGGCCTGGTCGAGCGCGGGCTCGATGCCGTCGCTGGCGAAGTGGAAGGTGGTCCCGCCCGGCCGCTCCCAGGGGTCACGCTTCTCGTGCGTCACGACGAAGACCGGCGTGTGGAACGGCGCCTCGGCCGGCCACGCCTGCTCGCCGGCGTCGAACATGCGCTTGCCCATCACGCTCGCGCCGGTGCGCTCGAACGTCTCCCGCGCGATGTCGTTGTCGCGCCCTTCCTCGCCGCCCTCGCCGAGCTTCAGGTTCTCCCGGAAGAACCGCTGCGGGAATATCCACTGCTGCAGTTCCATCCACTGCTGCCCCATCAATTCCCCGAGGGACCCGGGCGCGATGAACCCGTCCAGCGACATCGACACGCTGAAGAACACCTTCCCGGCCATCAGCCCTCCACTCCCTTCCGAGCGATCTCGGTGACGTAGGCAGCCAGGTTGCTCAGGGTCTGCTGGCCGCCCTCGATCGCGTGGTACTTCTCGGCCGCCTCGTCGCGCAGCTCCTTGGTGGGGAACACCGTGCGCATCTCGATCCGGGTCGCCGCGCCGTCGGGCGCGAACGTCAGGACCGACTCGAAGGCGTTCGGGTCGCCGCGGGACTCACCGTGGAGCAGTGCGATCCGCTCCGGCGGGGCGATCTCGGTCCAGGAGATCCACTCCTGGTAGTCCGTCCCGTCCGGTCCGTGCATCACGAAGTCCCACTCCCCGCCGACGCGGAACTCGAACGCCCGCGTGGTGGTGGTGAACCCCTCCGGGCCCCACCACCGCGACAGGTGCCGGACCTCGGTGAACGCCTCGAACACCAGCTTCCGTGGGGCACTGATGACCCGGGTGATCACGATCTCGCGGCCGGCCGTCGCTGACTGCGCCGGCGCGTCCCGTCCTGTCGCTGCCATCGGTCACTCCTCCTGCCTTGCCTGCTTGAGGTCCCGCACGTACGCGTCCAGCCGGTCGAAGCTCTCGTTCCAGAACCGCTCGAACCCGCCGGTCCACTCGTGGACCGGTCGCAGCCCGCGGGCGTCAAGGCCGTACAGGCGCTGCTTGCCTGCCTTGCGGTCCCGCACCAGCCCGACCTCCCGGAGCACCCGCAGGTG
>Ga0208219_1000028_pt1 | contig 73166 bp, 80 predicted proteins | sample NGESurshal072012_7_FD_184469 | JGI IMG/M metagenome (GOLD analysis project Ga0208219, IMG submission 184469) | Arctic peat soil microbial communities from Barrow, Alaska - NGEE Surface sample 53-2 shallow-072012 (SPAdes) | ecosystem: Environmental > Terrestrial > Soil > Wetlands > Peat ... | reverse complement strand
GTGGAATCGTGCTCAGCCCGGACAGTGCCGGCGTGTGGAAGAGCTTCGCCGCCACCGCCAGCATGGAGAGGTTGATGACCCCGGCGAGGCCGAGAGCGATGATGACGTCCAGCCGCTCGAACCGGAGGATGCGCGCTCGTTCCCCGTCGTTGTGCGCCGGCGTGCGGCCCTGCGTCAGGGCGGAGTGGAGGTAGATCGCGTGCGGCATCACGGTCGCGCCGACGATTCCGACGGCGAGATAGAGCGACGAGCCGCCGGCGAGGTGCGGGATGAATGTGCCACGCAGTGACCCGCTGGCCGACGGGCCGATTTTCAGCGTCTCGTACAGAAAGCCGAGGAAGATGATCCCGAGCAGCCCGGTAATCGCGAGCTCGAAGCGGCGGAAGCCGTGTCGCTGCAGCTCGAGGATTCCGAACGCGAGGAAGCCGGTCATGATGCCGGCCGGGAACAGCGGAACGTGGAACAGGAGGTTGAGGCCGAGCGCGGCGCCGAGGAATTCGGCGATGTCGGTCGACATCGCCATCACCTCCGCCTGCATCCACAGGCCGCGGCTGACCCAGCGCGGATAGTGCGTGCGGCACAGCTCCGGCAGGTTGCGGTCGGTGGCGATTCCGAGCTTCGCCGACAGGTACTGGATCAGCATTGCCATGAGGTTCGCGGCGAGGACGACCCAGAGCAGCAGGTAGCCGTACTTCGCGCCGCCCTGCACATTGGTGGCGAAGTTCCCGGGATCGACGTACGCGATCGCGGCGACGAACGCCGGCCCGAGCATGGCGAGCGTCGCGCGCAGCCGGCCCTTGGCGAGGACGGCTTCGAGCGGACTGAGACCGCCGGGACGGTCGAGGACGACGGTTGCGGTGTCGGCGGGAGGCGGCGTCATGCGGTGACCCGCATCGCGCGGGCGAGCACCGCTCCGAGCACGTGCTCGTCGTCCGCGACGCGGACATACAGGGGGCCGTCGAACGGTTGCCGGTCGACCACCTCGAGGGCCGCGCCCGGGGCGATCCCGCGCTCGCTGAGGAAGCGGAGCATTGCCGGATCGGAGTCCGAGACGCGCACGAACGTGCCCTGCTCGCCCGGCTCGAGCGCATAGAGACTGCGGCTTTCGTCCGCTGGCACGGTCAGCTCCCGGCTCGGAATCGGGTCGCCGTGCGGGTCGAACGCCGGGTCGCCGAGCTTGGCGGCGATCAGCTCCTCGAGCTCCTCGGAGAGGACGTGCTCGAGCACCTCCGCCTCCGCGTGCACCTCGTCCCAGCTCATCCCGAGGTTCTCCACGAGGAAGAGCTCGAGCAGGCGGTGGTGGCGGACGACCTCGAGCGCGACGCGCGTGCCGTGCTCCGTGAGGCGCACGCCGCGGTACGGCTCGTGCTCGACTAGGCCGAGGGCGGTCAGCTTCGAGAGCATTCCGGAGACCGAGGCGGGGCGGACGTCGAGCCGCTCGGCGAGCGCCGTCGTCGTCACGGAGCCCTCGCCGGCCTCGAGGGTGTAGATCGCCTTGACGTAATCCTCGACGGCAGCCGTGACACTTTCAGGCATGCCTAAATCGTAGCTGAGGAAGGGCTAGGTTGCTAGCTCAGCGTGGGGCGCAGCAGCCGCAGGTCGGGCAGCTGGCGCCACCGTTCCTCGAGATCGAAGCCGTAGCCGACGAAGAGCTCGTCGGGCACGACGAAGCCGACGTAGCGCACCGGGATGTCCTCCACGAGGCGCCGGTATGGGCGGTCGAGCAGCGTGACCGCGTTGATCGAGCGCGGCCGGCGCAACTCGAAGGTGCGGACGAGGTAGTTGAGCGTCAGACCGGTGTCGACGACGTCCTCGACGACGAGCACGTCACGGTCGAGGACGTCCAGGTCGAGGTCCTTGAGGACGCGGATCTGCTCGTGGCCGCCCATCTGGGCGCTTCCGTAGCCGGCGAGCTCCACGAAATCGAGCCCGTGCAGGATCGGGACGGCGCGCGAGAGGTCGGCGAGGAAGACGAGGCTCGCCTTGAGCGAGCCGACGAGGATCGGCTCGAGACCGGCGTAGTCGCGGGCGATCTCGGCGCCGAGCTCGCGCACCCGCGTGGCCAGCTCCTCGGCCGAGAGGTAGACGTCTCCGATCCGAGGGTCGAGCTCTATGACGCCAGGTCGAGATGGAAGTGCTGTGCCAGCCGTTCCAGATCCCGCTTGTAGAAGAGCTTCACCCTGACCTCAGGGTAGCGGGCGCGGAGCTTGCGCAGCTTCCGGTTCTTGCGGGTCACGAGCGACTGCTTCATGAGCGTGAGCTCGACGTAGAGATCCTGGTCGGGGAGGTAGAAGTCGGGTGCGAACGCCTCGAGCACGCGGCCGTTCTCGTCCTCCTCGAGGACGAAGGTCCGCGGCTCGTACTCCCACGGCACGCCGTAGTAGTCGAGGACTTTCGCGCACTCGAGCTCCGCCTGACTGGCGAAGCGCGGCGGCTCGGAGCCGCGGAAGGCCTGGAAAACCGGGGTAACGAGCCCCATCTGAAGGTCAAGGTACCGATTGGGTCGGACGGTGAAACGGCCGTAGACTTTCGCCCATGACGGGGAAGAACGGGAACGTGTTCACGCTCGTCCAGCTGTCCGACCTGCACTGCGGGACGCAGTTCTTCCTCCCGAACTTGCTCGAACGCGCCATCGCCGAGGTGAACGAGCTCGTCCCCGACGTCGTCGTCGTCTCCGGCGACCTGACCACGCACGGGTTCAAGGACGAGTACGCGCTCGCGAAGCGGTACCTCGACACGATCGAGTGCGAGTCGATCGTCGTCATCCCCGGCAACCACGACTCACGCAACGTCGGCTACGTCCACTTCGAGGATCTCTTCGGCGACCGCAACTCCGTGTTGCGTCTCAACGGCGTCGCGATCGTCGCCGTCGACTCGACCGAGCCCGACCTCGACAACGGGCAGATCGGACGAGGCCGCTACCGCTGGATCGCGGAGCAGTTCGCCGAGCCCGCCGACCTGCGCGTGTTCGTTCTCCACCATCACCTGCTGCCGGTGCCCGGCACCGGGCGCGAGCGCAACATCGTCAACGACGCGGGCGACGCGCTCGAGACGCTGCAGCACGCAGACGTCGATCTCGTTCTGTGTGGGCACAAGCACGTTCCCTACGCCTGGCAGCTGGAGGGCCTCTTCATCGTCAACGCCGGCACCGTGTCGTCGTCGCGCCTCCGCGGGCACGGGCGGCCCTGTTACAACGTCGTCGAGGTCGACGGCACCCACGTGGACGTGTGGCGGCGGTACCCGTTCCACGGGCAGGAGAAGATCATCCAGTTCTCGACCGACACGAAGACGTACGAGAAATACACCGCGCGTATCGAAGGCGAGGTGACGACGACGCGATGAGCTCGCCTCACGTTCCTGGGGCGACGCTGGCAAAGGAGCCAAGCGCGCGCCGCGCAGGGCAGTACATGACGTACGACCAAGCGGCGCGTGCGCAGGATCCTGCCGCCACACCTACGGAGCAATTGTTGACGCGTGGCCCCGCTCCGCCGGGCGGGAGCGAAAGGCGGCCAGGGACGTGAGGGCGATAGCGATCGTCGACGGCGAGCACTATCCGGACGTGATCCGTGCGGCATTGGACGAGCTGCCGTATGAGTTCGTCGCGGTGCGCTTCGTCGGCGGGACGGAGAAGCTGCGCGGCGTGCCCGACTACGGCCTGCCGCACATCGAAGAAGGGACCGGCGGCGCCGAGATCGCGGTCGATCTGTCCGACGAGCCGGTGCTCGATCCGCGCCGCCGCTTCGCGCTCGCGTCGGAGTTCCTCGCTGCAGGAATCCCGTACGTCGGCGCCGACTTCCGCTTCGACCCGCCTGCGTTCCATCCCATCGACGTTCCGTCAATCGCCGTTATCGGCACGGGCAAGCGCGTCGGCAAGACAGCGGTGACCGCGCACGTCGCGCGCTTGCTTGCGCGCGACCGCGACGTCGTCGTCGTCGCGATGGGCCGCGGAGGGCCGCCCGAGCCCGAGCTCGTTTCGACGCCGCCGGACCTGGACGAACTGATCGCGCGCTCACGCGCAGGAACGCACGCCGCGTCCGACCATCTCGAGACGGCCGCGCTCACCGGCCTGCCGACCATCGGCTGCCGCCGGGCGGGCGGAGGGCTTGCCGGTGCGCCGTTCGCGTCCAACGTGCTCGAGGGTGCACGGCTCGCGGAGAGTCTCGACCCGGACATCGTTGTCTTCGACGGCAGCGGCGCTGCCATCCCGCCGATCGACGTCGACGCGCGCATCCTCGTCGCGCACGACGTGGACTCCGGCCTCAATCCGTATCGCGTGCTCATCAGCGATCTCGTCCTGCGGGTCGGCGTGGACTTCGCGCTCCGCCTGCGGCCGACTGAGCCGTTGCGCGGCCGCGTCGCCGTCTTCACCGCCGGGCCGGCGGAGACCGCGCATCTCGAAGCGGATGTCGTCCACGTCTCGCACAACCTCGCGCGACGAGACCTCCTGCGGGAGGAGCTGGAGCGCGTCGACGCGGACACCTACCTCGTCGAGCTGAAGGCGGCCGCGATCGACGTCGTCGCCGAGCACGCGCTCGCGCGCGGCGCGGCGTTCGTGCTGGCCGACAACGAGGTGGTCGCGGACGGCCTCGACGACGCGATCCTCGCGCTCGTCCCGCAGGGGGTGCGCGCGTGAACGATCGTCCCCTTGTCATCCTCATCGGCGGCGCGACGGGCACCGGCAAGTCCACGGTCGCCACGGAGATCGCATACAAGCTCGGGATTACGCGTCTGACCTCGACGGACTCGATCCGGCAGACGCTGCGGGCGTTCTTCTCGCACGAGTTCATGCCGACCATCCACTATTCGAGCTTCTCGGCAGGCAAGGCGGTCGCCGACGCGGACGATCCGCTCGTGGCCGGGTTCCTTGAGCAGTCGCGCAATGTCCTCGTCGGCGTGAACGCGTCGATCGAGCGCGCGCTCCAGGAGGGATGGTCGATCATCTTCGAGGGTGTCCACCTCGTCCCGGGGCTGCTGCCAACGCGGATGGAAGGCGCGCTCGTCTGCCCGTTCGTCCTGACGATCGAGGACGAGGACGAGCATGCGCGGCACTTCTTCTCGCGCAACGCCGGCAGTGAGCGCCCGCTGACAAGCTACCTCGACCACCTGAGCGAGATCCGGCGCCTCCAGACCTTCATCGTCGAGTGCGCGGAACGCGAGGGGATCCCCGTGATCGAGAATGTCAGCGCCGAGCAGGCATCGGCGGACGTGATCGAACGCGTACTGTCGGCTGCGGAACAGGTGGAGGCGCTTTGACCGACACGATCGAGGATCCGGCGGCGATGGAGGGGCAGGTCGAGGAGGCCGCGCCCTGCCTGTGCCAGTCGTACCTTCGTGCGACCGAGCACGCCGCGCTCATGGCGGCGCGCTGGCTCGGGCGCGCCGACCAGGAGGGAGCGGAGGAGGCGGCCGCTGCAGGCATGCGCACGTCGCTGGACCGGCTGCCGATCCGCGGCCGCGTCGTGCTCGGCTCGACGGAGGAGGCTCTCGCGCCCGGGGCGACGCTCGGCTCGGGCGGCATCGACGTCGATCTCGCGCTCGATCCGCTCGAGGGGCGCGGCGTCGTCGCGCGCGGCGGGAACGGCGCCATGTCGATGATCGCGGTGGGCGAGCCGGGACAGCTGATGGAGCTCCCGGATATGTACATGCGCAAGATGGCCGTCGGGCCGCGCGCGCGGGGCGCGATCGACCTGCTGCGTCCGGTCGGCGAGAACATCGAGGCGATCGCGGAGGCGTTCGGCCGGCGCGTCAACGACGTGACGACGATCATCCTCGACCGTCCGCGCCATCACGACCTGATCGAGGAGATCCGAGCCGCGGGCGCGCGCATCAAGCTCATTCAGGACGGCGATGTCACGGCCGCGATCTCGGCGGCGATCCGCGGGACGAACGACCATCTCGCGATCGGCATCGGCGGCACGCGGCAGGCGGTGCTGTCTGCGGCGGCGCTGCGTTGCCTGGGCGGCGAGCTGCAGGCGCAGTTCTGGCCGACGTCGCGGGGCGAGATCGACGAGCTGCGTGAGCACGGGATCGACGACTACGCGCGCATCTTCCGGACGGAGGATCTCGCCCCCGGCGAGATGATCGTCGCCGCCACGGGCGTCTCCAACGGCGACCTGCTGCACGGGGTGCGCTTCCTCGCGGACAGCGCGCGGACGCACTCGCTGCTCATGTGCACGCGCTGCAACTGGGTGCGTTTCGTGGACGGAATCCACTTCTTCGCGCGCGAGCGGCGCGAGGATGTGCGCTTGATGGGGTTCTGACCCCTACACTGGTCTCATGCCGACGAAGGAAGAAGTGCTCGAGCTCATGCGCACGGTCGAGGACCCCGAGCTCGGGATGGACATCGTCGACCTCGGCCTCCTGTACGAGGTGGAAGTCGAAGGCCCGAAGGTGAAGATCCTCTACAGCCTCACGTCGATGGGCTGCCCGGCCGGGCCGCTCATCGCCGGCGACATCGAGCGCGCCGCGCGCGAAGTCGAAGGGGTGGAAGAAGTCGACCTCGAGCTGACGTTCGATCCGCCGTGGACGCCGGACAAGATGTCCGACGACGCGAAGTTCATCCTCGGCTTCGGGTAGGAAGACCTCGTGCCGGAGTACACCTGGGATGTGCTGCTTCCGGGCGAGGATTTGCCGCGCGTTCTGACGACCGACTATCTCGTCAGCGAGGGCGAAGAGATCGAGGTCGACGGCAGCGAATGGCTCGTCGAGCGCGTCGAACTCACCGAGCGCGACGACATCGACGAGACCGCGGACGTTCCGATGGGAATCGTCACGGTCGTTCCACCTAGGTCGTAGAGGGGTGCAGGAACGGCACGATGCCGTTCCACCCCGCGCGCAGCACCTCGACGCTTGACTCTGGCGTCACGACGGTCGCACTCCCGCCGGGCCGCGCGCGTCGCTCCGTGTAGCCGCCGGGCGTCCAGCGTAGGAGCTGCGAGTCGAGCACGAGCCAAGGTTCGGCGTCGATGAGAACGAAGGCTCCGTTGGGAAGCTCGTCGACGGGGCCCTCGCGGTGTAGGCCGAGCCGTTCCGCATGCAGCCGTTCGTCGATCGCATCCGCCCGCGTCTCGCCGACGAGCGACATGAAGCGGTTGTAGTCCTCGCGACGGCACTCTGCGCACGGGCGATGACCCGCGGCGAACGCGGTCGCCTCGTCGAGGAAGAACAACCCCGTGTACCGGCCCGGCGGCATCGGATCTACCCGGTACCGGCCACGGAACTCGAGCCGGCACGCGATCCAGCGCTTCACCTGGAACGACCGCCGGATGCGGCGCTCCGCGTCATGCAGGCAGCCGCGGTTGCCGTACACGAGCCCGCGCTCCGGCACGGCGATCAGCTCGCCGAGCGGCGTCACCCGATTCTGGAGCGTCACGGGATCGAGAGGACGATCTTGCCGAGCTGCTCGCCGGCCTCGAGTCGCGCGTGCGCCGCGCGGATCTCCGCCAACGGCACGACCTCGTCCACCACGGGAAGCGCGCGGCCGCTCGCGACGAGGTCGTACGCGCCCTCGAAGTCCGCCTTCGTCCCCATCGTCGAGCCGAGGATGGTCAGCTGCTTCCACCAGACGCGATGCAACGCCGCGGGCGGGTTCGGCCCAGACGTCGCACCGCACACGGCGATGCGGCCATCGCGTGCCGCCACATCGAGCGAAATGCGCCACGTCGCCTCGCCGACGCTGTCGACGACGACGTCGGCGCCGCGGCCGCCCGTCGCCTCGCGCACGGCCGCCTTCACGTCGCCCGTCGCATGATTCACGACTGCGTCCGCTCCGAGCTCACGCGCCCGCTCGAGCTTCGCATCGCTCGACGAGGTGACGATCGTCTTCGCCCCGAAGGCGCGCGCGATCGCGAGCCCGGCGGTCGAAACGCCTCCGCCGATCCCCCACAGCAGCACCCACTCGCCCTCGCGCAGCGCTGCGCGCGTGACCAGCATCCGGTACGCCGTCTCGAACACGAGCGGAAAGGCGGCCGCGTCCTCGAACGAGAGCCCGTCCGGAATGGGATAGATGTTTGTCGCCGGCACGGTGACCAGCTCGGCGTTCGTCCCGTCGCCGTGCTCGCCGATGACGTGGATGGCGCCGTCGGCCGCCTCCACGCCCGGGTTGATCACCACCCGTTGTCCCGGTTCGAAGCCGCTCACGCCGTCGCCGAGCGCTTCGACAACCCCGGCCCCGTCTGCGCCGAGGATGCGCGGCTTCGGCACCGAGGGCAGGCCCTTGCGGATCCAGACGTCCAGATGGTTCAGGGCCGACGCGCGCAGCCGGATGAGGACCTCGCCCGGGCCGGGCGACGGGTCGGGTGCCTCCTCCAGGACGAGCACCTCGGGTCCGCCGTCCTCGTGGATACGAACCGCAAGCACGCGCGGCACACTATCGGCGTGACCGCCGAGCATCTCGGGCAGCTGGCAGCCGAGCTCGGGATCGACGCCGTCGGCGCCGCGCCCGCCGAGCCGTACGCGGAGACCGAGCGGCACATCCGCGAGCGCCGCGCTCGCGGGCTCTTCGCCGACATGCGCTTCACGATGGCGCGGCCGGAGGAGTCGTGCCACCCGGAGCTGCTGCTGCCCGGCGCGCGTACCGTGGTCTCGGCGGCGCTCTGCTACTACGCGCCGGAGCCGGAGCGGCAGCCCGGCCACGGGCGCCTGCCGCGCTACACGTGGTGGGACGCGTACGCGGAGCTACGAGAGAAGCTCGACGCGCTCGGCCGTGAGATTGGCGGCGCGTATCGCGTGCTCGTCGACGCGAACCAGCACGTCGACCGAGAGGGCGCGGCACGAAGCGGCGTCGGCTTCTACGGCAAGAACACGTTGCTCATCACGCAGCGCCATGGGTCGTGGGTCGTGCTCGGCACGCTCGTCACCGATGTGGAGCTCGATTCGACGCCGCCGCTCGACGCCGACTGCGGCGCGTGCCGCCTGTGCATCGACGCCTGCCCGACCGGCGCGCTCGACGAGCCGGGCACGCTCGACGCGACGAAATGCCTGTCGTACTGGACGCAGGCGGCGGCGCCGATGCCCGACGCGTATCGCGCCGAGCTCGGGTCGCAGGTCTACGGCTGTGACATCTGCCAGGACGTCTGCCCGTGGAACCGCGGCGTCGAGAAGCGGCGTGCAGGCTCATCGCTTCCTGCGGGCGCGGAGCCTCACGTGTCGCTCGCCGACTGGCTCGCCGCCGACCCGGCGGAGCTTCGCGCCCGGTACGCGCGCCTGTACGTGCCACGGAACGATGGTCGGCTGCTACAGCGGAACGCTGCGATCGCCGCGGAGAACGTCGGTGCCTAGGCGCCCCGGCCACTGGTTCGTTCTGCTTCGCGGTTCCCTCGTCGTCGTCGCGATCGTCGATGTGTCGCTCACGGACTTCCCGTCGTCGTACCGGCCGTGGGCATGGGCGGTGGTCGCGTTCTTCGCGGCGTCCACCGCGCTCTCGGGCGCGATTGCGTGGGTCGAGCTCAGCAGCGCCGGTCGGTCGCGCGCACGCATCCTCGCGATCTGCCTCGACGGCATCAGCACAATCGGCTTCGTCGCGGTCTTCTCCTACCAGTCGGGTGAGCCGTACCGCGCGCTCTATCTCGTGCCGATTGCCGAGGCTGCGCTGCGGTTCGGTCTGGCCGGTGGTCTCGTCGGTGGCACCGTCATGGTCGGCGCGACGCTCGTCGTCGACGCGCTCGGTCCTGGCCTCGCCTGGCGCACGGTCGTCTCCCGCATTCTGGTCGGCGCCCTCGTGGGCATCGTCATCGGCTGGTTGCGCGACGGTCTCGCGGCGCGAGCCGCCGAGGCCGAGCGGCTTCGGGACGAGCTCGGCCGGCGGAGCGACATCCTCGAAGGCGCGAACCGGTGTGCGCGCGCGCTCGGGTCGTCGCTCGAGATCGAGACGGCGTTCGCAGCGTTCATTCGCGAGCTGCGCACGGTCGTGCCGTTCGACCGGACGGCGATCGTCCTGATCGAGGACGAGACTGCGAAGACGATCGCCACGGCCGGCCGCGGCGCCACGGAGATCTTCCCGCCCGGAAGCTCCGGTCCCGTACGGGGGTCGGTGCTCGACCGCGTGCGCGGCGGCGACGTCATCGTCCGGGGTGACCTAGGGCAGTCCGAGTATCCGGAGGACAAGCTGTTCGCCGACCTCGGTCTGCACAGCGAGATCGTCGCGCCGCTGCTCGCCGGCACGCTCCCGATCGGGATGATCGCGCTCTCCCGCGTGGAGCCGGACGCGTTTACGCCGGACGACGTCGAGCTCGTGTCACTGCTCGGGCGCCTCGCCGCCACCGCAGTGCAGAACATTCGTGCCTACGAGGCGGAACATCACACGGTCGAGGAGCTGCGCCGCCTGTCGGCGCTACGCGCGGATTTCGTGTCGCTCGTCTCGCATGAGCTGCGCAGCCCGATGGCGGCCGTCATCGGCGCTGCGCGCACGCTCCAGGAGCGCTGGCGGGTGCTTGCGCCCGATCAGCGTGAGGCGTTCCTGGCCCTCATCGCGGACGAGACGAACCGGCTCGCCGATCTCATCGGCGACGTGCTGAACACGTCGCAGATCGAGGCGGGGACGTTCAGCTACAGCTTCACCGACGTCGACCTCGGCCGGCTCGTGGAAGACGCGGTCGCGATGGCTGCGATCGGACAGGACGAGGTGCGGGTGACGGCGAGCGTGTCGCAGTCGCTGCCGGCGATCCGTGGCGACCGGGAGCGTCTGCGCCAGGTGCTCGCGAACCTCATCGAGAACGCGATCAAATATTCGCTCTCGGGCGACGAGGTCGACGTGCGCGCACAGCCGGTCGACGGCAAGGTCAGGATCTCGGTCGCCGACCACGGGCCAGGCATTCCGTACGACCAGCAGCGGCTCATCTTCGAGAAGTTCGGACGCGCCGACATCCCCGGCGGCTCGAAGCCGGGCACAGGCCTCGGCCTCTTCATCGCGCGCTCGATCGCCGAGGCGCACGGGGGAACGATCGACGTCCGCTCGAGTCCCGACGCGGGCTCGACGTTCACGCTCACGTTGCCCGCGTGACTGGACGCTCGCTCAGAGCTGTCCCTCACCTACCCGGGCTGTCCGCGTGGTCCCTGTAGATCGTCTGCCACGAATCCCAGGTGATCTTGAGGATCACGGCGGTGATCGCTAGACCAATCACCGGATCAGCGATCGGGGCGCCGAGCGCGATGACTGCCGCGCTGGCGACGACGCCAAGCGAGACGAACCCGTCGATGCGCGCGTGGTTCCCGTCAGCAATCAGGGCGGGACTGTCGAGGCGTCTCCCGCCGCGCAGGCGGACTCTCGCGGCGATGTCGTTTCCGATGAATCCGACGACACCCGCAGCTGCGAGCACCCAGAGGTGACTCAAGTGCTGCGGATGCACGAGTCGTTGGATGGTTTCGTAGAGGGCTACAAGCGCGCTGATCAGGATCGCTGCGACGACTCCGAGTCCCGCCCAACGCTCACCGCGCGCTGAGCGGAGGTAGAACGCGATGCCAAGCGGAATCGCTGTAAGGCCGTCGCCGTAGTTGTGGATCAGGTCGGCGAGGAGGGCCACACTTCCGGTAGCGACGAAGATGAGCGTTTGGATCGCTGCGGCGGTTGTCAAGACGGCAAGGCTTATCGAGACCGTCCTGACCCCGTCCCGGGATTCGACGATTGACCGATCTACGAGGCCATGCGAATGACCATGAGTTCCATGTTCGTGATCGTCCTCGTACTCGTGCTCGCGAGGATGAGCTTCATGGACGTGGGGCCCCTCGATATCGCACGTCGCTGTGTGGCCCATGGCCCGAGAATAACCGGAGTCGTTCAGGGATAGTGCGGAGCGCTTTCCGCTTACACGCGGGCGCGAAGTCGCTCGACGCCGAGCTCCTTCGCCAGCGACCGTGCGCGCTCCGCGATGCGCGTGCGCAGATCCGCGGGCTCGAGCACGATCGCCTCGCCGCGCTTCGAGAGGATCTCGCTCTCGAGCCACTCGTCGCTGCCGACGGGGATCTCGCGTAGCGCAGATTTGTCGGTGAGCCGCCGCGCGCCGCGCTCCACCTCGTAACGCGCGATCGCCGGCGTGTACAGCACCAAGGCGCGGCGGGCGTTTCGCAGGCGCACGGGCTCGAAGTCCTCGCGCGCGTCGAATTTCTCCTTCGTGAGCTTCGCGCTGCGCATCCGGTCGAGCCGGAAGGAGCGCTCGCCGTCGCTCGTGCGATCCCACGTGTGCACGTACCACCAGGGCAGCGCGCGCTCGAACTTGTATGGCTCGATGACGCGCGTCGACGGCTGGACGTCGGACTCCTTCTGGTACTCGATCTCGACGAGGCGGTGCTCGCGCATGCCGCGCGCGAGCGTCGAGACGAGATCCTCCTCGCTCGGGCCGACGTGCGGCTCGGGCGTCTGCTGCAGCTCGAACTGGCCGAACGTTTCCTCGAGCTTCTTCCGCACGCGCTCGAGCGGCGTGTGCGCGTCGACGGCGATCATCGGCCCGACGTACTCGAGCGCGAGACGGATGGCCCGCGCCTCCAGCGGCGTCAGGCGCGGCGCGAGGCGGAACGTGTCGCCCCACAGCTCCTTGTCCACGTGGACAGCATCCTCGCGCAGCTCGGCGTAAATCGTGTAGCACCCGCCGCCGAAGTTGACGAGGTTCAGGAGCGAGAGGTGCTCCTCCAGCTCATCGGCCGGAATGGAGGGGAAGCGCTCCAGGAGGTCGGCGACCGGGATGGCCGCTTCCTTGTTCTCGCCACAGGCGGCGAGCAGGAACGCAAGCAGCGCCTGGAGGACGGCGAAGCGCTCCGGCGCGACCGGGCCGGCGGGACGCTCGGGGATCCCGTCCACGCCGCGCAGCGGCGCGTCGCGGGCCGGGACGGGGGCCTTGCCTTCGTGCCCGTCGCGGACGCGGCGCAGGGAGGAGGCCACCTCGCGGCGGAGCTCCTCGGGCTCGAGCGGCACGGCGCGGCCGTCCTGGCGGAGGACCCAGCTCGCGAGCTGCTCGACGGACGAGTACTCGGTGATCCAGACGCCGTCCTCGAGCCGTCCGGTCGTGCCGTACGCGCGCTGCACCCACCAGGCGGTGTCGCCCGGCACTTCGATGCGCGCCTCGCCGACGATGTCGCCGATCTGCCACGGCGGCCGCCCGCGGAACTGCTCGATGTCGAAATCGGTCGGGATGCGGAAGTCGCGCTCGCGCCGGGTCGCGAACCGGATCTCGCCGCGGATGCGCGACACCCGGAAGGTGCGCAGGTCGTCGCGGTCGAGGTCCTGTCCGACGACGTACCAGACGCCGTTGTCGGGGAGGAGCGCGTACGGGTTCACGGTGCGCTCGGACTCGACGTCGCGCGAGATCGACCAGTAGTCGAACTTGACGGTGCGCTGCTTCGAGATCGCGCCTTCGAGTTTTGCGAGCCGCCCCGGCATCTCCGGCGAGTAGTCGGGGTCGAGCACCTCGACGCGACCTGCTGTCGCGGACGGCGACTCGACGAACCCGGGGCGGCCGAGGGCGAGGTTCTGCAGCGCGAGCCGGAGCGGCTCCGCGTACGCGAACTTCCCCTCGAGGAGATACAGCGCCGTGTTGAGCGCGGCGAGCTCGTCGTTCTCGAGCTCGAGCTTCGGCAGGAAGTACTGCTCGGAACGGAGCGTGTACAGCTCCTCGCCGGTGAACTCGTCGCGCTGCGACTGCAGGGGGACGCCGAGCGCGAGCAACTCGGCCCGGTCGGAGTAGAACCGGCGGGCGAACGCCTCGTCGGACATCTCCGAATAGCCCTCGACGTTCGACTTGACGTCGCGCGCGGTGATGGGTCGCCGCTCCGCCATCAGGAACGCGACCAGCGAGAGCTGGCGGATCAGCTTGTCAGTGTCGTGCGACAGTGTGAAACGAGCTTACTGCGCAAACGCTGTGGAAGGCGCTGTGGAAAACCGTCCGATCGAAGAGCTGGCGCTCTTCGATCGGTGGAGTTTGTGCTTCGCCGAGCGGACGCGGGCGGAGCCCGCGTCCTCTTATGTGACCTGAGCGGCGCTTTCGTTCTGCGCGGGTGGTGGTGCGCTGGCGCGCATCCCCACCCGCGTCAGTTCGCCTCCACGTAAGCCGGCTTCGCCTGTCTTACGCTCCGGCCTCGGTGCTTGCGGGGTTCGAGCGGTTCGAGCTCCAACCCCATTCCGGGCCGGAGCTAACGCGCAGCGTTAGCGGAGGCCGCCCTAGCGCGTGGGGATGGCGCAGCCACCACCGCGCGCGCAGAACTAGACAGCCGCCCAAACTCGTAAGAGCTCGCGGGCTTCGCCCGTGAGCGCTCCCGCGAAGCGGGAACCTTCAACCCGCGGGAAGTGCGCAGCACTTCTCGCGGATCTACGCGGCGGCGCGTGCTTCGAGATGCTGATGTGAGGGGCAATAGTCGCGATCGGGAAGCGGCGTGCGCTGGCACGGCTTGCCCTTCCGAGTCGTTGCGCGGCAGCGTGCAACGCCGCCGTCGAGCGCACCGGACTCGATCTGCTCCTGAATGAACGTCGACGCAGCGGTCACGCCGGCCTGCACGGCCCACGCGACTTCCGCCTGCGCGGTGATGGGGAAGTAGCGGCGAATGTCCTGGAAGAGCGCACGATCCGGCCTCGCAAAATACAGCGGATCCTGCGCCAACCGCTCCATCGTCTGCTCGCACGCTTCGAGGACCGCACGCCTCGACTCGATCTGCGACTCCCGGTCGGCGTAGGGATCGATGAGATCCTTGATCGACCGGTAAATCGCTCGCGAGTACTGATACATGCAGTGTTGCAACTGGAGGGTCCGCTCTTCGATCACCAGTCTCGCCTTCTCCTGTGAAGTCCCCGCCAACGCGGTGTTAACAGCGGGTTAATCGTCCTGCCTGCAATCCCCTGCGCTCGATCCTACACGCTCCGGCCCCTGTTACAAAGTGGCGGCTTTTGTTGCCGACTGAGCAAACAGGCGCCGTCGCCGGACGCCCGTCACGTGCCCGCTCCGGCGGGCTTTACACCTGGTCTACGGGTGCGTGACGCGGGCCACATAGGCGTCCGAGAAGCCCCGCGCATGGGCCGCTGTGAGGGCTGAGACCGCCTCGGCCGGGGTGGAGTAGACCCCGGAGAAGACGACGTAATAGCCCGGGTGGAGGCTCGCGTACTCGGCGGAGACGAGGACGCCGGCCCTCGGCAGGCCCGCCGCCTTCGCCTGGCGGGCCCGGGCGACGGCGACCGTGCGACCGGCCGAGAGGGGCACGGATTCGAGCACGTCGGTGTACGCCGTCCCCTTCCGCGGCCAGGCGGCGAGGCCGGCCGCGACCGGCGGCGTGGGCGTCGTCGCGGAGGGCGTGGAGGGTGCGCCCGGCGCCTTGGGGAGCGGTCCGGTCGTCACCGTGAGCTTCGGGGCGGTGGCCGCGCGGGTGCCGGTCCCGACAGTCACGTTCGGCTGCGTCGCGACGATGGTCGTACCCGAGCTCGAGGTCGTGGCCGCGGAGACCGCCGTGGCCACGATGGCGATGACGAGGAAGAGCAGGGCGGGCCAGACCCAGTCGCCGGGGTACCAGGAGAAGCGCCGCTGCCATGCGGACGCGAGCGCGCCGACCGTTCCCCGGTTCGTCGGAAGCCGCTCCCCGCACTCGAGGCAGTACTCCTGCAGCGGCTCGTAGGCGACCCCGCAGCGCGGGCAGTGCTGCGGTTCCTGATTCGCGCTCATTGCGCCACGAGCGGGCGGCCGCACTGGGCGCAGAAGCGTGCTCCCGCGAACACGGCAGCGTCGCACTCGCAGTGGACGGCCGGCTGCACGCGCCCGCGCGACACGGCGGCGCCGATCAGTGTGTCGAGCTCCGCGATCCGGTCCTCGAGGCCAACGAGCTCGCCGCAGCGCTCGATCAGCAGCTCGCGGCGGAACTGGTCGCGGCGGAACATCTCCAGCATCAGCCCGCCGAGGTCGCGCAGACGGTCTTCGCGCGACCGGAGGAGCTCACGGCGCTCACGGCGGAGACGGCCGACCGGCGGGACGGCACGCGCAGACGGCGCCGCCTCGGCGCTCGCGCGACGAAAGCCCGGCAGATGCGGCATCGGCGCGACTCTAACTAGTAGCGGCGGTGCACAGGCTGCCCGCGCCGGCCGAATCCCGCGAGCCACAGGAGACACAGGGCGAGCCCGACGATCGCGACCGGGATCCCGGCCCACGGGATCAGGAACACCAACACGATTCCCACGATGACGAAAGCGACGCCGACGCCGATCACGTCGTTGAAGTACCCCGCCCGTCAGCGTTGAACCACGACGAGATGCTCTTCGGTCATCTCGCGCACCGCATACGCAGGTCCTTCTCGGGTGTTCCCCGAGTCCTTCACGCCGCCGTACGGCATCTGGTCGCTGCGGAACGTCGGCGCCTCGTTCACGATGACGCCGCCGAAGTCGAGCCGTTCCGCCGCGCGCAGCGCGGTGTCGATCGAGGCGGTGAAGACGCCGGCCTGGAGCCCGTAGCGCGTGCCGTTGGCGCGCTCGATCCCCTCGTCGACCGACCCGATCGGGTTGACGACGACGACGGGGCCGAACACCTCCTGGCAGCTCACCTTCGCGTGATCGGAGACGTTCGCGATCACCGTCGGCCTGATCAGACCGTCCTGCTCGCCGCCCGTGAGGACTTCGCCGTCGGCCTCGGCGATCCACGAGAGGATGCGCTCGCGCGCGTCGGCGTCGATCACCGGCCCGACGTCGGTGTCGTCGTCGGCCGGGTCGCCGACATTCAGCGCCTCGACCTTCGGTACGAACGCAGCGAGGAACGCATCGAGCACGGGACGCTCGACGTAGATGCGCTGCACCGAGATGCAGCTCTGGCCTGCGAATGCGAACGCGTTCGCCGCGAGCTTGGCCACCGCCGTCTCGATGTCGGCGTCCGCGGCGACGATCACCGGCGTGGAGTTCCCGAGCTCGAGTTTCACGCGCTTGCGCGGCGCGCGCTCCTGGAGCTTCCACCCGACCTCGCTGGAGCCGGTGAACGTGATCATGCGGACGCGTTCGTCCTCGACGAGGACGTCGCCGATCTCGGAGGCGGGGCCGACGAGCACTGTGAGCCAGCCCTCCGGCAGGCCTGCTTCGTGCTCGAGCTCGGCGAGCAGCAGCGCCGACAGCGGCGTGGCGCTCGCAGGCTTCAACACGACGGGGCAACCCGCGGCGAGCGCGGGCGCGATCTTGTGCGCGACGAGGTTGCACGGAAAGTTGAACGGCGAGATCGCGCCGACGACGCCGATGGGGCGGCGGAGCGTGAACGCGAGCTTGCCCTCGCCGGCCTGCGCTGCGTCCATCGGGATCATCTCTCCGACGAGCTTGCGCGCTTCGACGGCGGCGAAGGTGTACGTCGACATCGCGCGGGAGGCTTCGACGCGCGCCGTCTTGATCGGCTTGCCCGCCTCCTCGGAGATCGTCCGTGCGACTTCCTCGTGGCGTCGGCCGATGAGGCCGGCGGTCTTGACGAGGATCTCGGCCCGCTTGTGCGCGGGCAGCGGGCTCTCGAGCGCGCGCGCCGCCGCATCGATCGCGCGGCGCGCGTCGTCGGCGCCGCTCTTGGGTGCCTGACCGACGACCTTTCCGGAGTAGGGGGAGCGAACTTCGACCACGGCGTGTGAGTCTACGCAGGTGATCCGGCCTCACCTCGCCGCCACCGTCAAGGGCTTCCCCGTGTACGTGCACGCGATCGAGCACCCGGACGGCTTCGTGCTCGTGGATACGGGGATGATCGACTCGACGCCGGAGCTGGACGAGGAGTGGGAGCCCGTCCCCATGCCGGAGAACGTGCCGCGCGACGTCGTCTGCGTCATCAACACGCATCTGGACTTCGACCATTGCGGCGGGAACCGGCTCTTTCCGGGCGTCCCGATCCACGTTCAGCGGCGTGAGCTCGAGCAGCCTCGAGGACCGTACGAGTGGGTGCACTTCGAGGGCGCGACGTACATCGAGCACGACGGTGAGGCCGAGGTGCTGCCGGGAATCCGGCTTCTGCCGACGCCGGGCCATACGCGCGGCCATCAGTCCGTCCTCGTCGACACGCCGGACGGGCTCGTCATCATCGGCGGCGACGTCGCCTATACGTTCCGCGAGCTCGGGATCGGCGCCACCGAAGGGCAGCGGCGCGTGCTCGCGCTCGGTGCGCTCACGTGGCTCGCGCACTCGGCGCGACCGCACGTCCCGTCAGTCGGCGGGTAGGCGCTCGGCGACGGCCTCGAGGACCTTCGCCTGCATCGCGGGCATGTCGCGCAGAAGCGACCTGAACGCGGGCGCCGCGATGACGAGTAGCCGCGCCGGCGTCCGCGTCGTCACCGTCGCGGTGCGGGGCCGTCCGGTGACGAGGGCGATCTCGCCGAGGAAGTCGCCCGGTCCGAGCTTGTTCACGGCCTTGCCCTTGCGCGTGACGTCGGCGACGCCTTCGACGAGGACGACGAACTCCTTGCCAGTCTTGCCCTCGCTCGTCAGCTTTCGCCCTGCCGGCAGGTCGATCTCGTCGGCGAGCGCGGCGACGGCCGCAAGCTCCCGGCCTGAGCAGCGCTGGAAGAGCGGCACGCGCTTGATGAGCTCGATCTTGGCGTTCTTGCGGAGCACGCGGGAGATACAGTAAACGCATGGCCGCGAGAAAGACAGATGCGCTTATCGTCGACGCCGTCCGGAGCCCGATCGGCAAGAAGAACGGGACGCTCTCGCACATCCGGGGCGACGACGTCTCGGCCCAGGTGATCAACGGGCTCGTCGAGCGAAACGGGGTGGACGCGGGCGAGGTCGAAGACCTCCAGTGGGGCTGCGTCTCCCAGGTCGACGAGCAGGCCTGGAACACCGGGCGCAACACCGCGCTCGCCGCCGGCTGGCCCGTCTCCGTCTGCGGCACGACCGTCGACCGGCAGTGCGGCTCGTCCATGCAGTCGAACTTCAACGCCGCGGCGGCCGTGTGGTCGGGTCAGCTCGACCTCGTCGTCGCGGGCGGCGTGGAGATGATGTCGCGCGTCCCGATGGGCTCGAACCGCGGCTCGATGTCCGACGCGGTGTACGAGCGCTTCGACATCGTGATGCAGGGCATCTCGGCCGAGGAGATCGCCGCGAAGTGGAACCTCTCGCGCGAGGAGCTCGACCGGTACTCGTACGAGTCGCACATGCGCGCCGCGCGCGGGATCGACGAGGGCCGCTTCGACAAGGAGATCATCCCGATCGAGCTCGACGTTCCCGCGCCGGATTCCGGCACGACGCTCGTCCGGACGCGCTTCGCGGTCGACGAAGCGGTTCGGCGCTCGACGACCGTCGAGACGATGGCTGCGCTCCAGCCGGCATTCGTCCCCGACGGGAAGGTGACGGCCGGGAACTCGAGCCAGATCGTGGACGGCTCGGCTGCCGTGCTCGTCGCGTCGGAGGAGAAGGCGTCCCAGCTCGGGCTCGAGCCGCGCGCACGCTTCCTCGGCTTCGGCATCGCCGGCGTCGACCCGCACCTGATGCTGCACGGCAACCCGCAGGCGTGCGACCGCGCGCTCGCGAAGGCCGGCCTCACGTGGGACGACATGGAGGTCATCGAGGTGAACGAGGCGTTCGCCTCCGTGGTACTGCAGTTCCTCGCCGACACGAATCTCGGCGAGCGCTGGGAAGCAGGTGACGTCAATCCGAACGGCGGCGGCATCTCGCTCGGCCATCCGCTCGGGGCTACCGGCGCACGGATCACGGCGACACTCGTGTCGGAGCTCGAGCGCCGCAACGCCCGCTATGGCATCGCCGCGATGTGCATCGGCTTCGGCCAGGCCATCGCGGGCGTCGTGGAACGCCTGTAGAGACTCGGGCTCATCGGGCGCTCGTCGCCGGCTTCGTCGTGCTCGGCGCGATCGACGGCGTCTGGGTCGCGCGCCTGCCGGCGCTGAAGCACAAGCTGTCGCTCGACAGCGGCCGCCTCGGCATCGTCATCTTCGCCGTGTCGGCGGTGGCGACGTTGTCGCTGCCGCTTGCAGGATGGCTGGCCGCCCGGCGGGGAAGCCGCGGGCCGGCCGCCGTCGGGCTCATTCTCGCGTCAGGTGCGCTGGCGGGTGCCGCCTTCGTCCCGTCGTTCGCTCCGATGCTGCTCGTTGCGTGCGGGTTGGGCTCGGGAGTCGGCGTCGCCGACGTTTCGCTCAACGCCCACGGCGTCGAGCTCGAACGCCGGAGCGGGCGGCACCTGCTCTCGCCGTTGCACGCCGCGTGGAGCTTCGGGCTCCTCGGCGGCTCCGCCGTCACCGCCGTGTCGGCGGCAGTCGGAGTAGGGCTCCAGGCTGAGCTGCCCGCGGTCGCCGCCGCCCTCGTGCTCATCACACTTGTCGCGGCACCGCGGATGCTGCCCGGGACCGCAGCCGGTGTCGAGACGGCGCATCTCGCGCTCCCACGCGGCCCGCTCGCGCTTCCCGCGGTCTTGATGTTCTGCGCCTTCTTCGTCGAGTCGGCGGCGATGAGTTGGAGCGCCGTGTTCCTCAGCGGACCGGTGGGCGCCAGCGCGGCGGTCGCGGCCGGCGCCGTGGTCGCATACGCCGCCGCCATGGGCGCGGCGCGACTCTTCGGCGACCGGCTCCTCGCACGGTGGGGCTTCGGTGGGCTCGCCCAGCGCAGCGGGATGGTCACGTGCGTCGGGACGCTGCTCGCCATCCTGACGCGTTCGACCGTTCCCGCCCTCATCGGGTTCGCGCTCGTCGGCGTCGGCTGCGCGGCGATCGTCCCGGCCTTGTTCCGGATCGGCGCCGCGATGCCGGGGATCTCGCAGAGCGCCGGCGTCGCTGCGATCGCGACGGCGGGCTATACCGGCGGCTTGCTCAACGGCCCCACCATCGGTTTCGTCGCGCGGGGAGTCGGTCTCAGCGCAGCGCTCGGGTTGCTCGCGGTCGCGGGTGCCGTCATCGTCGTGCTCGGTCCGCGATTAGGGTCTCGCGCATGAAGGTGGGCGTCGTCGGACTCGGTGCAATGGGCTCGGGCATCGCGCAGCTCTGCGTCGAGGCCGGCATCGACACGGTCGGCCGCGAGGTGACGGCCGATCTCGGCGAGCGTGCGCGCGAGCGCATCGGGCACTTCCTCACGCGCAAGGTGGAGAAGGGGCAGATCGAATCGTTCGACCTCGCGCTGCTCACGACGACGACCGAGCTCGCCGACCTCGCGGACTGCGACCTTGTCATCGAGGCGATCGTCGAGGAGCTCGGTCCCAAGCAGGAGCTCTTCGTCGAGCTCGAGCGCATCTGCCGGCCTGACACGGTGCTCGCGACGAACACGTCCGCGCTCTCGGTGACCGAGATCGCGTCCGCGACGCCGTCGCCGGAGCGCGTCGTCGGGATGCACTTCTTCAACCCGGCGCCGCTGATGCCGCTCGTCGAGATCGTGCGCGCCGAACTCAGCTCCGAGGCAGCGTTCGACGCTGCATACGCGCTCGGCGAGAAGCTCGGGAAGCATCCGATTCGCTGCCACGACACGCCGGGCTTCGTGGTCAACCGCGTGCTCATCCCCCTGCTCAACGACTGCGTGCGCGTGCTCGACGAGGCGCGTGTGAGCCCCGAGGACATCGACGCCGGGATGAAGCACGGCGCCGGATGGCCGATGGGACCGTGCGAGCTGCTCGACCTCGTCGGCATCGACGTGCACGTGCACGCGAGCGAGGCGCTGTACGACAAGCTGCGCGAGCCGCGCATGGCCGCGCCGCCGCGGCTCGTCGCGATGGCGAACGCCGGTCTCTACGGCCGCAAGAGCGGGCGCGGCTTCTACACGTACTAGGCACGCGTGTCCACAGGCCTCGCCGCCGTCCTCTTCGTGGTGTCGCTGGCCGCGACGTTGTACGCCGCCGCCGTGTTCGCCGAGCGGCTCGACCATCTCGGCGAGCGGCTCGGGCTTCCGGAAGGGCTGCTCGGCCTCCTGACCGCCGCGGGCGCCGACGCGCCGGAGCTTGCGACCGCGATCGCTGCGCTCGCGACCGGCGCAAAGAGCGCCGGGTTCGGCGTCGTCGTCGGCTCGAACGTCTTCAACATCGGCGCGATGATCGGCGTCAGTGCGTTGCTGTGCGGCAACGTGCGAATCCAACGTGACGCGCTTGCGCTCGAGGGCGGCGTCGCGCTCGCCGTCACGCTCGTCGTCGTCCTGCTCGTGTTCGGTGTCCTGCCGGCGTGGGCTGCGGTGACCCTTGCGCTGCTGCTTCTGATCCCGTACGCCGCGGTTGCGCTACGCCGTGAGCTTGGCGCGCGCCGGCATCCGGAGGGTGTGGACATGCGCGCGGTGCTGCTCATCCCGCCGGCCCTCGCGATCATCGTGCTCGGCAGCATCGGAATGGTTCACACCGGCTTGCAGCTCGGACACATGGCCGGCATCCCGAACGTGCTCGTTGGCGTGCTCGTGCTCGCCGTCGTGACGAGCCTTCCGAATGCGTACACGGGAATCCGGCTCGGTTTGGCCCGGCGCGGCGCCGCGCTCGTCAGCGAGACCATGAACTCGAACACGATCAATCTCGTGGGCGGGCTCGCGATCCCTGCGCTCTTCGTGACGGTCGCAGGCGGGAGCGGCCTCGAGCGGGCGGACGGCGTGTGGCTCCTCGCGGCGACGGCGATCGCACTCGTTTTGCTCGCGCCTCGCCGTGGCATGGGACGTGCAGGCGGCATGCTGCTCGTCGCGTCGTGGATCGCATTCGCGGCCGTTCAAGGCATCTTCGGCAGCTGAGCGCCCGTTACAGAACCTTTACGGACCGCTCAAAGGCCGGAAACGGCAGACGGAGATACTCTGATCGTGATGCGGCGTCTAGCCATGCTCTGCCTGCCCGTACTCGCGCTCGCGCTCCCCGCGACCGCGCTTGCGCTGCACGACGCCTCGGGCGACGGCACCCTCGTCGTCAAGAACGGCACCGCGCCTCGCGGCGTCGCCGTCGTCACGCTCGTCATCAACGGTACCGCGATCGGTCACGTCTCGACCGGGTCGCCCGATCAGGTGGACAAGGTCGTCATCGACGACCCGAACAACACCAATGACATCGGGGCCAGCCTGACGAACGGTGCGCCGTCGCTCACGCGCACGACGGTCTCCGACACCAAGACGAGCTTCGTCGGCAGCGACTTCCGCTTCCGCGCGGCCGGCGGGGTCTACAAGGTCTGGGTGTACGGCTCGGGCGTCGACGTGTTCGCGGTCGGACAGGGCACGGTGGTGCTCCAGGGATCGCCGGACTCGAGCGGGCCTGACGGGCGCTACTCGCTCAACGGCAACGACTGGCATTCGCTGCCCGCCGTGCCGACCGATCTGTTGAAGATCACCTCGAGCGGGTAGGGCAGCCGGCGTGGCCACGAAGCCGCAGACGGTGCTAGTCGTCGAGGACGAAGCGTCGATCGCGTCGTTCGTCGCCGCCTACCTGAAGAACGCGGGATACACCGTTCGCACGACGGCGAGCGGCAACGAGGCGCTGCGCCTCGTCGAGTCGGAGAAGCCGGCGCTCGTCGTCCTCGACCTCATGCTTCCCGACATCGACGGCGTCGAGGTCTGCAAGCGGATCCGGCAGCACGGCGATCTGCCGGTGCTGATGCTGACAGCGCGCGACGAGGACGTGGACAAGATCATCGGCCTCGAGGTCGGCGCCGACGACTACATGACGAAACCGTTCAACCCGCGCGAGCTCGTCGCGCGCGTGCGGGCCATCATGCGGCGCTCGACGGCGCACGGCGTCGACCGGGAGAGCGCAGTCCTCGAGCACGGCGACCTCGTCATCGATGCCGGCCGCCGCGAGGCCAAGGTCGGCGACACCGAGATCCAGCTGGCGCCGAAGGAGTTCGACCTCCTCTGGGAGCTGCTCGACCATCGCGGGCTCGTCCTCACGCGCGACCAGCTGCTCGAACGGGTCTGGGGATACACGTTCGCGGGCGACACGCGCACGGTCGACGTGCACGTGCGCCAGCTTCGGCGCAAGCTCGGCGACGCGTCGCCGATCGTCACCGTGTGGGGCGTGGGCTACAAGGTGAGCCCGGCCCCGGCGCGCGAGACTCCGGCCGCCTAACTCCCGGAGTAATCTCGGGCCGTGCTCGGCTCCCTGCGCTTCCGGCTTCCGGCGTTCTTCCTGCTCGGCGTGGTCATCGCCGGCCTTGTCGCGACGGTCATCTCGATCCGCTTCTTCCAGAGCTACACGCGGACGCGCACGATCCACGAACTGCGCTCCGAGTCGATCGGCATCGTGTCGCTGTACGCGAGCCAGGCCGGCGCGCAGGAAGTGCCCGTGGCGACGCTCCGGAAGGCGATCGGCGGCGACCGGATTTTCTACGTCCCCGTCGTTCCCGGAGCCTCGCTCTTCGCCGGGCCGCTGCCGCACCTGCCCGTCGGGACGCTGACGCGCGCGCAGCTCGCGTCCGACCAGCCCACGACTCTCAACGTCCATGTCAGCGGCACGGCGTACCTCGCGGTCGCCGAGCCGGTGACGATCGGCAAGCAGGTCCTCGGCGCGCTCGTCGTGGCCAAGCCGGCATCGCAGCTGCGGAGCGGCTGGCTCGGTCTCCTCGAACGCCTTGCGATCGCGTTCGGCGGCGGCGTCCTCGTCGCCGGGCTCATCGGGGTGTATCTGACCCGTCGCATCGCACGTCCGTTGCTGGCGCTGTCGGCCGCGGCGGACGAGATCGCAGCGGGGGAGTACGGCGTCGAGGTGCCGCAGCCACGTGGACATGACGAGATCGCGCAACTCTCGGCGCGGTTCGCCGATATGGCGGCGAAGCTCGGGGAGGCGGAGCAGCTGTCCCGCATGTTCCTCATGTCGGTGTCGCATGAGCTTCGCACGCCGCTGACGGCGATCCGCGGTCACGTCTCTGCGCTCCGTGAGGGCGTCATCGAGGACCCGGAGGCATACAGCGCCTCGCTCGCCGTGATCGAGGAGGAGGCGATGCGCCTCGAGCGGCTCGTCGGCGACGTCCTCGACCTGGCGAAGCTCAACGCGCACCGGTTCGCCGTTCTCGAGGAAGAGGTCGACATGCGTGAGCTCTGTGAGCGCGCGTACGCGGCGTTCGGCGAGGTCGCGCGCCAGCGCGGGATCGACTACCGGCGTGACTTCACAGTCGGCCCCGTCATCGTCACCGACGGAGACCGCGTGCTCCAGGTCATCTCCAACCTGCTCTCGAACGCGTTTCGCTGGACGCCGGAAGGCGGCCGCATCTCGCTCGCGCTCGGCGCGGAGAACGGCAGTGTGTCCGTCGTGGTCTCCGACTCCGGGCCGGGGATCTCACCGGAGGAGCGGGAGCGAATCTTCCGCCCGTTCTGGTCGCGCGACGGCGGCGGGACGGGGCTCGGGCTCGCGATCGCGCGTGAGCTGGCGTTCGCGCTCGGCGGCCGCATCGACCTGCGCAGCGAGCCCGGGCTCGGTGCGCGGTTCGAGCTCATCCTGCCGCTTTAACCCGCTTGCTGCTCGGGGCGTTCGATGCGGTACACGACCGCACTGTTGCCGGCGCGGGGCTCGAGGGCCGCTTCGATCCGTGCGAGGCGCTCGTTCGCACTCCGCCAGCCGGAGCTGATCAGGTCGACGAGGAGCGCAAGGTCGTCGACGCGCGCGTTGCGTTCGGCGAGCAGGTCGGTCTCGAGCCGCTCCATGCGCCTGATCATCTGGTTCATGAGCCCGCGCACCTCGGCGAGATGCCGCGCGCTCGGGCGGAAGTGCTCCCGCAGGCCCTCCTCGATCTGGCCGGGAAGCCCTGTCTGGAGCACGGTCGTCGCTGCGGTGAGCGACTCCACCTGGACCCGTGCGCGCTCGAGCGCCGCGTCGAGCATGGCGGGGTCCGCGCGCGACTCGCGCGCTCCCGCGATTCGCTCCAGCGCCCGCTGCACGGCAGACTCGTCCATTGCGGACGACGTTAGCGTCCGCATCGGATGGATATCTCCGACCTCGACTATGAGCTCCCGCCGGAGCTGATCGCCCAGCATCCGACCGAGCGCCGCGACGAGTCGCGGCTGCTCGTCTATGAGCGGGCGACCGGCGCCGTGCGCCACCGGCGCTTCTCCGACCTGCCGGACGAGCTGCTCGGGGAGCTCGTCGTCGTGAACGACACGCGCGTCGTTCCGGCGCGCATCCCGATCGACGCGCCGCGTGGGGAGGTGCTCCTCGTCGAGCGGCTCGAGGGCGATCTGTGGGAGGGGCTCGCGCGCCCGACGCGGCGGCTGAAGCCCGGGGCGACGTACGGGCCGGTCGAGCTGATCGAGCATCTCGGCGAGGGCCGCTGGCGTCTGCGGCTCACCGGCCAGCCGGCGGGGGAGACGCCGCTGCCGCCGTACATCACCGAGCCGCTCGCGGATCCCGAGCGCTACCAGACGGTGTACGCGCGGGAGCCGGGATCTGCGGCGGCGCCGACCGCCGGCCTGCACTTCACGCCGGAGCTGCTGCGCCCGCTCGACGTGGAGCGCGTGACGTTGCACGTCGGTCTCGACACGTTCCGGCCGGTCGCCGAGGAACGGCTCGAGGAACACCGCATGCACGGAGAGCGCTATGCGGTGGTGGCGGCGGCCTGGCGTCGCATCGAAGCGGCGCCGCGCGTGCTCGCTGTCGGCACGACGACCGTGCGTGTGCTCGAGACGCTTGCGCGCGGCGGGCCGCTGGCGGGGCGCACGGAGCTCTTCATCACGCCCGGCTTCGAGTTCCGTTGCACGAATGCTCTGCTCACGAACTTTCACCTGCCGCGCTCGACACTGCTCGCGCTCGTGATGGCGTTCGCGGGCGTGGAGGAGACGCGCGGCCTGTACGCGCTCGCCGTGCAGGAGCGCTACCGCTTCTATTCATTCGGCGATGCGATGCTGATCCTGTGAGCTTCACGATCGAAGCGACCGACGGCGTGGCGCGCGCAGGCGTGCTACACACCGCCCACGGCGACGTGCCGACACCTGCGTTCATGCCGGTGGGCACGAAGGCGACGGTGAAGTCCCTCGACCCGGACGAGCTGCGCACGCTCGGGACGCGCATCCTGCTCGGGAACACGTATCACCTGCACTTCCGCCCGGGCGAGGACGTCATTGCAGAGCTCGGCGGGCTGCACGCGTTCATGGGCTGGGATGGTCCGATCCTCACCGACTCCGGCGGCTTCCAGGTCTTCTCCCTCCGCGACACGCTGCTCGCGTCCGACGACGACGGCGTCACGTTTCGCTCCGTCTACGACGGCAGCGCGGAGCGGTTCACCCCCGAGCTCGCCGCGCGCATCCAGACGGACCTCGGCTCGGACGTTGCCATGTGTCTCGACATCTGCCTGCCGCCCGGCGTCCCACGCGATGACCTGGAACGTGCCGTGCAGCGGACGACGCTGTGGGCGCAGCGGCAACGCGACCTTCCGCGCGCGCCGGGTCAGCTGCGCTTCGCGATCACGCAGGGCGGGCTCGACCGCGAGCTTCGTGCGCGGTCGGCCGAGGGGCTCGTCGAGCTCGACTTCGACGGGTACGCGATCGGAGGGTTGTCGGTTGGGGAAGAGCGCGCGCCCATGTTCGCGGCCACGACCGCCGCCGCCGCCGAGCTCCCGGCCGCCAAGCCGCGTTACTTCATGGGGATCGGCGACCCCGAGGGCGTGATCGAAGTGATCTCGCGCGGCGTCGACATGTTCGACTGCGTCCTGCCCACGCGCACCGCGCGCACGGGCAGCGCGCTGACCTGGGAGGGACGGCTGAACATGCGCAATGCCCGCTTCGCGCGCGACCCGCGGCCGCTCGACGACGGCTGCGCCTGCCCGGCGTGCACGAGGTTCACGCGCGCGTACATCCGGCATCTCGTCAACCAGGAGGAGATTCTCGGCCTTCGGCTCCTCAGCCTGCATAATCTCCGCTTCTTGCTCGATCTCGTCGTCGCCGCTCGCGAGGCGATCGAGCGCGGCGCCTTCGCATCGTGGAGCGCGGACGCGCTCGCTCGGCTCGCCCGGCCAACGGAAAAGGAAATCACTCCATGAGCGGCCCCGGCTTCCTCCTGATCGTCGTCGCGTTCGGCTTTCTCTACTTCGTCATCGTGCGCCCGCAGAAGAAGCGGCAGCTCCAGGCGCGGCAGATGCTCTCCGAGCTCGTCGTCGGCGCCGAGGTCGTGACCGCGGGCGGGATCTACGGCCGGGTCACCGAGCTGCACGACGACAGCGTCGTGGTCGAGATCGCGCCTCAGGTCAGCGTCCGCGTGGCCCGCCGTGCGATCGCCAGCATCCTCCCGCCGGCCGAGGCCGAGGAGGAGCTCGTGGAGCCCGAGGCGGAGGAGCCACCGGCCGCGGAGAACGGCGGCTAACCTGTTTTCTCGCGCGTGAGTGACCGCCGCAAGTACCTGATCCTGATGGGCGCGATCATGGCCGCCGTCGTCGGCGCGGTCCTGCTCGCTGTCCCGGGCTCCCCGATCCACAAGAAGCCGGTTCTCGGCCTCGATCTCCAGGGCGGCCTCGAGGTCGTCCTCAAGGCCGTGCCGCCGAAGGGCGTGAAGGTCGACGCCGCCGGGATGGTGACGGCCCAGGAGATCGTCCAGAGCCGGATCGACAAGCTCGGTGTCTCCTCGCCGGAGGTGCGCAGGCAGGGCAGCAACCAGATTGTGGTCGAGCTCGCCGGCGTGCACGACCCTGCGAAGGCGGCGGCGCTCATCGGCAAGACGGCGCAGCTGCAGCTGTTCGACTTCGAGGCCGACCTCACCGGTCCGTCTACGAGCTCGAGCGGTGCGCCCGTCGCCACGCCGTCGCTGTACGACCTCCTCACCCAGGTGCAGACGCAAGCGGCGAAGGGCTCACCGGAGGCGTACTACCTCTTCCGCAACAAGACGACGACGAAGACCACGCCGGCGGCGAAGAAGGGCGGCAAGCCGACGACGACCACGACGGTCAAGCACTCGCTCGTGCAAGGGCCGGCGAACACTCTGACGCAACTCCTGCGCCCGTACGGCGGGAAGGCGCCGGCGAATACACAGGTGATGAAGGTGCCTGACCACACGACTGTGGTCAGCTGCGCCGAGACGACCGGGTGCCTCGGTGTGAATACGAACGCGGCGATCTCGCCGACGTACTACTACCTGCTCAAGTACTACCCCACTCGCAAGACCGGCGCCGGCCCGGTCCCGGAGATGACGGGATCGGATCTCGTCCGCAGCGGCACGACGGCGGACTTCAGCCAGAGCACCGGCCTTCCGGTCGTGCTCCTCCAGTTCACGAGCCACGGCGCGAAGGAATTCGGGAAGATCACCGCGGCGGAAGCGCATCGCGGTCAGATCGCCTGGCAGATCGCCGGCAGTCCGAGCGGCACCGCGTACCAGAATTACGTCCAGCACTTCGCGATCGTGCTCGACGGGCAGCTGCAGTCGACGCCGTTCATCGACTTCAAGCAGAACCCCGACGGCATTGCCGGCCCGAACGCGGAGATCGACCTCGGCGCCGGCGGCTCCTTCACCGACGCGAAGAACCTCGCGCTCGTCCTGCAGACGGGCGCGCTGCCGTACAACTTCCAGCAGGTCGAGCGGACGGACGTCTCGGCGACGCTCGGCAAGGACTCGCTGACACAGGCGTGGCATGCCGCGCTCGTCGGTCTCATCATCGTCGCGATCTTCCTGCTGATCCTGTACCGCTTCCTCGGGCTCGTCGCGGTCTTCGGCCTCGCCATCTACGCGGCGCTCTACTACGCGGCCATCCTGCTCTTCAACGTCACGCTGACGCTGCCGGGCTTCGCGGGCCTGATCCTCACCATCGGCGTCGCGGCCGACGCGAACGTCGTCGTCTTCGAACGCATCAAGGAAGAAGTGCGGTCCGGGAAGTCCGTGAAGGCGGCGATCTCGGCCGGATACGGCAAGGGCTTCCACACGATTCTCGACGCGAACGTCGTCACGGCCATCACCGCGTTCGTGCTGTTCCTGATCGCGGTCGCGTCGGTGAAGGGCTTCGCGCTGATGCTGCTCATCGGCACGCTCATCTCGCTGCTCACCGCTGTCGCGGCCACGCGCGCCATGCTCGGCCTGCTGAGCGGCTTCCGTTGGTTCGACAACCCGCGCTTCATGGGCGCACACGGGCAGCAGACGGCGAAGTGGCTGCAGATCGACTTCATGCGCCGCCGATACTGGTGGCTCGCGCTCTCCGGCGTCGTCATCCTCGCGGGCGCCGTCTCGCTCGGCGTGCACGGCCTCAATCTCGGCATCGACTTCAAGGGCGGAACGCAGCTCACCTTCAAGACGCACCAGCCGCAGACCCAGGCCGACGTGTTGAAGATCGCGGCCGCCGACGGCCAGCCCGACGCGGTGGTGCAAGGGACGGGATCGCCGGTGAACGGCGGCTACACAGGGTGGCAGGTGCGCACGAAGTCGCTGAGGAGCGCGCAGCTTTCGACGCTGACGAGCGACTACCAGCGTCAGGCCGGCGCCTATGCCACGGGATCGAAGGACGTCTCGTCGAGCTTCGGCCATCAGATCGCGATCGACGCGATCTACGGGATCCTCGTCTCGCTCGCGCTGATCATCATCTACATCACGCTGCGGTTCGATCTGAAGTTCGCGGTGCCGGTGATCCTCGCGATGATCCACGACATTCTGATCACGGTCGGGATCTACTCGCTCGTGTTCAAGGAGGTGACGATCGACACGGTTGCAGCGGTGCTCACCGTGCTCGGTTACTCCATCTACGACACGATCATCATCTTCGACCGCATCCGCGAGAACATTCCGCTCATGCGGCGGCAGCCGTTCGCGACGATCACCAACGTCTCGCTGTGGGAGACGATTCGCCGCTCGCTGGCCACGACATTCATCACGCTGCTTCCGATCGCCGCACTCGAGGTGCTCGGCGGATCGACGCTGAAGGACTTCGCGTTCGCGCTCCTCATCGGCGTCGGGTCCGGCGCGTACTCGTCGATCTTCATCGCCGCGCCGCTGCTCACGATGTGGAAGGAGCGCGAGCCCGAGTACGCGCGCCGCAAGCAGATGGCCCGGGCCGGCGAGATCGAGCCGCCGACGGTCGACGGCCTCAAGCGCGGACGCGGCCGGCTGAAGGTGAACGCGGGCGACGCCGCACTCGAGGAGTCGGAGCAGGCGCTCGCGCAGGAGTCGACGCCGGAGCTCGTGGACGTCATCACCGCGTCACCGTCGGAGCCGGCGGCGCAGGCGCGGCGCGAGAAGCGTCGTCAGCGGCGCCGTACGAGGCCGCACGGCCGTGCCCGGTAGCCCTCGTATCGTCGAGGCCCTCGAGGAGCTGCTGGGCGAGCTGCCGGCACGGATGCGCGGCTCCCGTACGCGCGCCGGCGAGCAGACGATGGGGCTCCTGCGGAGCCTCGTCGAGGACCTGGACCTCGTTACGCGGGACGATCTGGACGAGCTCGAGCTTCGCGTTGCTCAGCTCGAGCATCGGCTGACATTGCTCGAAGCGCCGCACGACGCGCCGCCGGCGTAGGCCGCCGGAAACGATCGAACGTCGACTGGAAGCGCTCGACGTCGATGACGATGTACGCGCAGAGCGCGGCCAGCGGAAGCTCCCCGAAGACGGCCTCGAGGGCGGCCTCGACGATCTCGCCGCCGGATTGCGAGGTGACGATGTCGAACCACGCGTCGCAGACGAGCATCGTGCCGGTCACCGCGGCGAGCGGCACGAGCCAATGCTCTCGACGAACCGTGGCCCACGCCGTGGCGCCGAAGGCGATCGCGAGGACGATGTCGAACCCGACCCAGGCCAGGTCGTAATGGTCCGTGACGTGCCGTGAGGGGAGCGAGAAGGTGAGCCACAGCGTCCACGGGATGAGGAAGAGCGCGCTGAGCCCGAGGAGCGGGCCGAGCCAGCGCGGCAGCGGCGATCCGGTCGGCATGACGACGTTGTACCCTGCCTGGGTGAGGCTGCGGAGCCCTAAGGCCGAGTCGTTGCTTGCTTGGGCCGCCGCATTCGTCGGCGCCCTGGGCATCGCCTCGGCTCTGACGCCCGAGATGGCCGACCGGGTGCGCCTCGTGCGGGGCGTCCTGCCGCCTGGCTTTCCGACCGCGGCCCGGGTGGGCGCGCTTGCATTCGGCATCGTCCTCATCTGGCTGTCCCGCTCGCTTGCGGCCCGCCGCCGGCGCGCCTGGCAGCTCGCGGTCGCGGTCGTGATCGCGTCGGCCGTCGCCCACCTGGCGAAGGGGCTCGATTTCGAGGAGGCGACTGTCTCGCTGCTCCTGCTCGTCGCGCTCGTCCGGTACCGCAGCCGGTTCGACGTTCCCGGCGATCCGGCGTCGACCCGGCCGCTCGTGGCGCTCGCCGCGGCCGGCGCGGCGGCGGCCGCCGTTGTGCTCGGCTACGAGCTGCACGGCGGCGAGATTCCGGACGACCTGTCGGCGACGTTCACCGCCCTCGGCTTTCTGTTCGGCACCGCGGCCCTCTACTTCTGGCTGCGGCCGTTCACGCACAAGGTCGCGCAAACGGTGGGGGAGCGCCGAGTGGCCCGCGCCCTTGTGGACGCGTACGGGAGCGACAGCCTTTCGTTCTTCGTGCTTCGCCGGGACAAGAGCTACTTCTTCTCGCCGACGCGCCGTTCGTTCCTCGCGTATCGCGTCGTCGCCGGCGCAGCCCTCGTCAGCGCCGACCCGGTCGGCGAAGAGGACGAGTTCGACGCGCTGCTCGCGGAGTTCCAGCGAGTGGTGCGCGCGCACGGCTGGCGCATGGCCGTCCTCGGCGCCTCCGACGCGCACCTCGACCGCTACCGCGCGATCGGGCTGCGTCCGATCCTGCTCGGCGAGGAGGCGGTGCTGCGGCCGGCGGACTTCTCCCTCGAGGGACGGCCGATCCGCAAGGTGCGCCAGTCGGTCACGCGGCTGCAGAAGGCGGGCTACCGGTTGCGCGTCGTTGCCGCGGAGGACGCCGATCCGGCGCTGCGCGTCGCACTCGACACCGTCTCCGAGCTGTGGCGCGGGAACCAGCCGGAGCGCGGCTTCACGATGTCGATGGACGAGCTGTACGTGCCGGGCACGGTGTTCGCTGTCGCCGAGACCGAGAACGGCGAGATCGGCGGGTTCCTGCACCTCGCACCGACCGCGGCCTCCGGCGGCTGGTCGCTGAGCACGATGCGCCGCCGCCCCGACAGCCCGAACGGGCTCACGGAGTTCCTCATCGCGGAAACGCTCGCGTGGGCGAAGGAGACGGACGTCGCCGAGGTCTCGCTCAACTTCTGCGCGTTCACCGAGCTGATCTCTCCCGACCGCGCCGTCACGGTGCCGCGGCGCTTCGCCCGCCGCGCGCTGCTCGCCGCCGACAGCGTGTTCCAGCTCGAGCGCCTGTACTCCTTCAACCGCAAGTTCTTCCCCGAGTGGCGGCCGCGCTATCTCATGGTCGAGCGCCTCAGCGACCTGCCGCGCGTTGGGCTCGCGTACCTGCACGTCGAGCAGCTCCTCGTCCCGCCGGGACCGTGGACGCGGCGTGCGCAGCGCGAACGCCAAGTCGTGTCACACTGAGTCGCATGGCCCAGCCGGCGCCGCGCACGCTCAGCCGCCTGTCCGAGATCGCGCAGGTCATGGTGCGCCACGGCTTCGGCTACTTCTTCGAGGCGCACCGGCTCACCGACCTCATTCCGGGACGGCGGATGGGGGACGTCGACGCGATGACACCGTCGGCGCGCGGTCAGCACCTGCGGGAGGTGTTGGAGGAGCTCGGGCCGACGTTCGTGAAGTTCGGACAGCTTCTGTCCACGCGGCCCGACATCGTCCCGCCCGACCTGATCGTCGAGCTGCGGCCGCTGCAGGACGACGTCCGCCCGTTCCCGTTCGAGCAGGCGGAACGCGTCATCGAGGAGGAGCTGGGGAACTCGATCGACCGCCTCTTCCTCGACTTCGACCCGATGCCCGTCGCGGCGGCGTCGATCGGCCAAGTGCACCAGGCGACGCTTCCGAACGGCCGCAAGGTCGCGGTCAAGGTGCAGCGCCCGGACGCGGTGCGCCAGATCGAGGCCGACCTCGTCCTCCTGTACCAGGCGGCGAAGCTCGTGAAGGAGCGCGTGCGCGCGCTCGACTTCATCGACGCGCGTGCGCTCGTCGACGAGTTCGCGCGGCAGATCAGGCAGGAGCTCGACTACCGGCTCGAGGGCCGCAACGCGCAGACGTTCCATCGCAACTTCGCGGGCGACCCGCATGTGCACGTGCCGAAGGTCTACTGGACGTACACGCGGGCGCGCGTGCTGACCCTCGAGTGGATTGACGGCACACAGCTCGCCGACGTCGACACGCTCGGCCTCACGCTCGAGGAGCGGCGCGACCTCGCATACCTCGTCGCCGAGACGTGGATGACGATGATCTTCCGGCACGGGTTCTTCCACGCCGACCCGCATCCGGCGAACATCCTCGTGCTCGAAGAGGCCGGGACGATCGGCCTCGTCGACTTCGGCTCCGCCGGCAAGCTGAGCGACGACGACATGACGAAGCTGACGCGGTTGTTCATCGACGCTGCGGCGGAGAACGTCGACATGCTCCCGAAGCGGCTCGCCGACCTCGGTGTGCGCTACCCGCGCGAGCGGGAGGAGGAGTTCCTCGCCGAGCTGCGCGAGATCTACTACCGCTACTACGGCGCGAGCCTCGCCGAGATCGATCCGATCCAGGTGATCAGGGAGGCGTTCCAGCTCATCTACTCGATGAACCTGCATCTCCCGACGCGCTACCTGCTGCTCGATCGTACGATCGCGACGCTGGGCTCGGTCGGCATCGAGCTGTACCCCGACTTCAACGTGTTCGAAGTGGCCCGCCCGTACGCGCGTGGGCTCATGCTCGAGCGGTTCACGCCGGATCGCATAGCGCGGCGGGCCAGGCGCGACGCGTTCCAGTACGCGCACATCCTGCGCGAGGCGCCGCAGCAGATCCATGAGATCCTCGAGGAGCTACGCGACGGCCGGATCGAAGTCGGCTTCGTCCACAAAGGGCTCGACGAGTTCCTGGCCGACCTTCAGCGCGTGTTCAACCGGCTCGTGATCGCGCTCGTCGTCACCGGCGGCCTCATCGGCTCGAGCCTCATCGGGATCTTCGCGAAGGCGGGGCCGCATCTGCTCGGCGTGAACGTCATCTCGATCGTCGGGTTCGCGCTCTCCGCCGTACTCGGCGTCTGGTTGTTATGGGGCGTTGTTCGCTCCGGACGCCTCTGAGGCTGAAAGTGCTGCGCACTTTCAGCCTGTAAAGGTTCCGCTCCGCTTATGAGCGTGAGCGACTGTCTCGTTCTGCGCGGGCGTTCGTGCCTACGGCAGGACCGCCCGCTAGTCCGACTGTCGCGAACGTGGTTCGCGACAGTCCTTGATGGGTCAGGTGTCCGCAGCGTTCACGGCCAGGCGGGGCACATGTAGATGAAGCGTCACACTCTTGCTCAGAAGGACATCTGGCGGCGGCCCGATGGCGTGGCTACCTTCGCCGCATGACCGCGCTGATGCTCGCCGAGCCCGAAGCGTCGGTGCGCGGCTTTCTCGCGCAGCAGCTCGCGAGTGACGGCTTCGACGTCCTCGCCTTCGAGCGGGCGGACGAGCTCCCGCGCGCGGCCGAGCCGGACGTGCTCGTGCTCGGCGACCCTGCGGGACTCGATCGCTGCCGCGTCGGCAACTGCGCGGTCATCGTGCTCGGCCGCGCGGACGCGTCCGAGCGTGTGCGCGCCCTCGAGCACTGCGACGACTACCTCACGCGGCCGTTCGCGTACGAGGAGCTCGTGGCGCGCATCCGCGCCGTCCTCCGCCGCCGCTCGCCGCGGGCCGATCTCGTCGACCTGGGCGAACTCGTCATCGACCGCTCGGCGCGGCGCGTCGTCGTGGGCGGACGTGACCTGACTCTGGCGGCGAAGGAGTACGCGCTCTTGCTGCGGATGGCGCAGGACCCGGACCGGGTGTTCACGCGCGAGCAGCTGCTCCGCGACGTGTGGGGCTACCGGACGTTCGTGCCGACGCGGACGGTCGAGTCGCATGCCTCACGCGTGCGCTGCAAGCTGGCGGCGGCTGGTCTTCCCGGCTGGGTCGTCAACGTGTGGGGCGTGGGCTACAAGCTCCGTCCCGCCCTGCTCTAGCACGTCGATGCGACGCAGCAGGTACTCGATCCAGGCGAACTGCGCCGCCTGGATGAGGAACATCGTTACGAACACGATGAGCACGACGAGCCACATGCCCTCGTTATCGCCCCCGCGGTCGGCCGCGGCATCCGGGATCCCCCGTATCCGTCCGACGAGGGGTCGACCATGTGGGCATGCATCCACTCCTGTTCATCACCGTGCACAACGCGCTCCGGCTCAAGGAAGTGTCGGCGGCGCTGGTCGCGATCGCGGGCGCTTTGATGGCCTTCGGCTCGATGATGCCGTTGGGCCGCCGCGGCGGTACCTGGCTGGCAGGGCTCGCGCTCATCATCGCGGGCGTTCTCGGCGTCATCGCCCTCCACTGGGGCAAGTAAGCAGCCCGGCTAGAGGATCGCGCCCTCGAGGCGCAGGAGCAGCTCCTTGCGGTGGAGCCCTCCGCCGTAGCCGGTCAGGCTGCCGTTCGCGCCGACGACGCGATGGCACGGCAGCACGATCGGCACCGGGTTCCGGTTCATCACCGTGCCGACCGCCCGCGCAGCACGCGGGTTGCCGGTACGCGCTGCGAGCGTCCCGTACGTCGTCGTTTCGCCGTAGCCGACACGAGCGAGCTCGGCCAGCACGCGGACGTAGAAGTCCGGCTGGCCGCGGAGGTCGAGGTCGACGTCGAAGCTCCGGCGGCGCCCCTCCAGGTACTCGTCCAGCTCGCGGTGGACCCGGTCGACCGGGCGCGACGAGCGAAGGACGCGCGGGCCGTAGACACGGGCGAGCTGCTCCAGCTCGCGCTCCGGATTCGGGTCAAACGAGATGCGGCACAGGCCGCGGTCGGTCACGCCGACGAGCAGCGGCCCCATCGCCGTGTCGTCGAACACGTCGTAGGCGACGTCGAGCAGGCCCTCGGCGGCGGCGGCCGCGCGGAAGCGCTCGTCGAGCTCGAAGGTGGGGGTGTCGATCACTGCTGCTCCTTTCGCAGGCGCCGCACGCCGGCGGATGCCGCCTGGCGCGCCGCCGCTTCGGTCGAGCCGAGCGCCGCGCCGATCTCGTCGTAGCCGAGGTCATAGCCGTATCGCAACACGACTGCGGCCCGCTCCTTCGGAGGCAGGTCGTCGGTCAGCGGTGCGAGCTCCTCGTAGGCGGGCCGTCCGTCCTCGGTCACGAGGTCCGGCATGTCGCCCTGCGGCCGCTGTCTGCGGTGGCCGTCGAGCACGATCCGGTTCGCGATCGTGAGCGCCCACGCACGCAAGTGCTCGCCGTGCTCGAGCCGCTCGTACGCCCGCAGTGCACGGAGGAACGTCTCCTGGAACGCGTCCTCGGCGCGGTCGCGGCCGATCCGGCTGACGAGGAACCGGAAGACCTCGGTCTTGTGGCTCTCGTAGAAGGTCTCGAACGGCGGGACTGCGACGGCCATCGACACATACAACGTACTGCCGCGCGAAGATGTGAGACATGAGAGTCGCAGTCGTGGGGCACGTCGAGTGGGTCCAGTTCGCCCGCGTCGAGCGGGTGCCGGAGCCGGGGGAGATCGTCTCGGCGGTCGAGACCTGGGAGGAGCCGGCCGGCGGCGGCGCGGTGGCGGCCGTGCAGCTGGCCAATCTCAACGGCTCCGTCGACTTCTACACCTCCCTCGGCGACGACGAGATCGCCCTTCGTTCCCGCGAGCGCCTGACCGAATTGGGCGTGACCGTGCACGCCGGCGAGGCAGGACAGCCGCAGCGGCGCGCCTTCACGTACATCGACTCCGACGGGGAGCGCACGATCACGACGCTCGGGCCGAAGCTGCGTCCCTCGGGCGAGGACCCTTCGCTCCCGTGGGAGGAGCTCGTGCGCTGCGACGCCGTCTATTTCACCGGCGGCGATGTCGCCGCAGTCCGTGCAGCGCGCCGGGCCAAGATCTTCGCCGCCACGTCGCGCGAGCTCCCGACGCTGCACCTTGCGGCCGAGGAGCTCGACGCGATCATCGGCAGCAGCGGGGACGCCGGCGAGCGCTTCGACGCGATCGATCTCGACCCGCCGCCTCGTCTCGTGGTCAGCACGTCGGGCGCGCTCGGCGGCTGGATCCGCCCCGGCGGCCCCTTCCGCGCAGCGACGATTCCCGGCCCGATCGAGGACGCGTACGGCTGCGGCGACTGCTTCGCCGCCGGCTTCACGTTCGCCCTCGGCGCCGGGATGCCGGTGGACGAAGCGGTCGCGCTTGCAGCGCGCTGCGGCGCGACCGTGCTCACCGGCCGCGGCGCGTACGGCCGTCAGCTCACTGCGGCTGACGTGGCGTCGGGATAGGCCCCTCCGGGCCGCCGGCCGCGTTCGACCACATCAGCTGGATCGGTACGGTGCCGCTCCCGTCGGCGAGCGGCACTTCCTTCATCACGCGACCGAGATCCCCGCCCGCTTCCGCCATCGGGATGTCGCCGATCTCGCCACCGCGCGGCGAGTACCAGCCGAGCAGCCGGTCGGCGCCGGGCGCAGACCCGAGGCGGATCGCATCCTCGACGTCGGGATCGGTCCGCGTCTCCTGTAGCTCGTGGTACAGCGTCGCACAGACGTTCTTCCACGGCTCGTCGAACGCGACGATGCCATTGTCCCCGTCGGAGTAGACGGCGACCGCGTAGTACCGCTCGCTGCCGTTGACCTTGACCGAGCCGTGGTACCCACCGAGGCCGTGCTTCGAGTCGACGTCCCCCGTGTCGATGAGGACGGCGCCCTTCGGCAGGAGGAGGCAGGCGACCGTTGGCCCGAGATCGAGAGCGGGAACCAGCGCTTCGACCGCGTCGCGGGTGACGGTGGCGGGCAAGGGGCCCTCGTGCACCTTCGAGCCGGCGAACGTCGTCGTCACGTCCGCCTTCGGGAAGTACTGCGTCAGGACGTTGTTGAGCTCGCGGTCGCGCATCGCAGCGGCGAGCGCGTGGTCGAGCTCGGTGCGTTCCTCCGCCTGCCAGCTACCGAGATAGACGATCGAGTAGCGGAGATGGGGGAGCGTCTTCCCGCCGAAGAAGCGCAGGTCGAGCCCGGCCTCCGGGCCGAATCCCGGGGCGAGCACCGCGCTCCGGTACGAGGCTGCGGCCTCCGAGTCGGGACGGAGGACGACGCTGAGCGGTCCCTCGATGACGCGGTTCCGGGTCTGGGTGGACATGGGCTCCTCTTTCGTTGAGCCGCAGACCTGGGCGCCGCGGTCGCAGCGTACTCAGGCCAGGGCCGGTCGGCAAGTGGGGGCGAAGGGTGGACAAGTGGGGTTAAGTGGTCTAGAGTGGGGCAAAGTGGAAGGGAAGGACCCGGCTCCGAAATGCTGCTCGGTACCCACGACCACACGATCGACGACAAGAGCCGGCTCACGCTGCCGGCCAAGTTCCGCCGCGCGTTCGAGGGCGGCGTCGTTGTGACGCGCGGCCTGGATCCGTGCCTCGTCGCCTATCCGCGGGACGAGTGGACACGGAGCCTGAGCCGCATCGCCGACCTCGACTCGCTCAGCGGCGAGGCCCGGAGCCTCCAGCGCGTCGTCTACGCGAACGCCGTCGAGGGCGACCTGGACAAGCAGGGACGGATCGTCATCCCTTCAGCGTTGAAGGAGTACGCAGGCCTCGACCGCGACGTCGTCGTGGCGGGCGTCAACGACCACCTCGAGATCTGGGACCGCGCCGCCTGGCGACGCGAGCTCGCCGAGTCGGAAGGGAGGACGCGAGATGTTGCCGAACGTCTTGCAGCCCAGCGCGACTGATCACGTTCCCGTGCTCGCGAACGAGGTGCGCGAGAGCCTCGCCGTGCAGCCGGGGGACACCGTCGTCGACGCGACCTTCGGCGCCGGCGGTCACGCGGCACTCCTCGCCGCCGATCTGCAGGGGCGCGGAAAGCTGATCGCGATCGACCGCGATCCGACCGTCCGCACGTACTTCGAGCGGCTCGAGCGCCGGAGCGGCGTGCAGGCGCGGCTTCTCCGCGGAGACTTCAGCGTCGTGCTTCCGCAGCTCGCGGAGAACGGCGTCTCGGCCGACGCGATTCTCCTCGATCTCGGTGTCTCCTCGATGCAGCTCGACCGGCCCGAGCGCGGGTTCTCGTACGCGACCGACGCCCCGCTCGACATGCGCATGGACTCCTCCCAGGATCTCGACGCGCGCGTGATCGTCAACGAGTGGCCGGAGAAGGAGCTCGTGACCATCTTTCGCAAATACGGCGAGGAGCGCTACGCACGGCAGATCGCACGTGCGATCGTCCGGCGCCGGCGCGACGAACCGTTCGAGCGCACCGGCGACCTCGTGGACACGATCAGAGCGGCGATTCCGGCGCCTGCGCGTTTCGGCGAAGGCCATCCGGCAAAGCGCGTCTTCCAGGCCCTCCGCATCGCCGTCAACGACGAGCTCGGCTCCCTCGAGGTCGCGCTGCCCGCAGCGCTCGCGATGCTCCGCCCCGGCGGGCGGCTCGCGGTCATCTCCTTCCACTCGCTCGAGGACCGGATCGTCAAGCACTTCCTCCGCGAGCGCGAGCGTGGCTGCACCTGCCCGCCCGACTTCCCGGTCTGCGTCTGCGGGCACGAGCCCGAGCTCCGCGCGATCCAACGTCGGCCGGTCCGGCCGAGCGAGGCCGAGGTGGCCGTGAACCCGCGTGCCGCCTCAGCGCGCCTGCGCGCTGCGGTGAAGGCCGAGTAATGGCGACAGTCGACTGGTTCGCGGCGGAAGCCGTTGCGGTTCCGGCGCCGGCACGGCGGCGGGCTCGGCCCGTTGCCGCACCGAAGCCGCGCACACGCACGCGTCGCCGGACGCGTCGCGTCACGCCCGGCATCCTGTGGATCTCCGCGTTCGCGCTCCTGCTTGCGGGCGTCGTCGCCGTCAACGTCGCCGTGCTCCGCGCGAACGTTGCGGTGAACAACCTCGACCAGAAGCAGGTCGAGCTGCAGAACCAGAACGCAGCGCTCTCGTCGCAGGTGTCGAGCGCGATCGCGTCCATCCGCATCGAGCAGGCGGCCCGGCACTTCGGGCTCGTTCCCGCCGCCGCGGCGGACACCAGCTACCTCGACTTGAACCAGAAGTAACGGCATGCCGCGCGTCGTCAACTCGCGCATCCGTCTCATGTTGCTCGTGACGCTCGTCGTTTTTGGCGGGCTCCTTGCGCGCGCCGCCTGGATCGCCACCGTGCGGGCGGCACCGCTCGCGGCGATGGCGACGGCGCAGACGAGAGCGACCGTGCAGCTGCCGGCCGGACGCGGAGCGATCTTCGACGCGGTGGGGACGCCGCTCGCGCTCGGTGAGCAAGCGACGACGGTGTACGTCGATCCGACCGCCGTGACGCAGCCGCGCACGGAGGCAGCGACTGCGGCGCGCATCCTCGGCCTGAAGCGCGGCGCCGTCCTCCGCGCGCTCGGCACGCATGGCACGCACTTCGTCTACGTCGAGCGGAAGGCGCCGCCGGACAAGGCGAGCTTGCTCGCCAAGCGAAACCTGCCGGGCTTCCACTTCTACGGCGAGGAACGGCGCACGTACCCGCAGGGCTCGGTCGCCGCGCAGGTGCTCGGCTATGCAGGTGTCGACAACAACGGGCTGGCCGGTCTCGAGCTCGAGCTGAATTCGGAGCTCACCGGGATTCCGGGCCAGGAGACGATCCTGCGCGATCCGTTCGGCCGCACGCTCGACGTCCAGAACGTCCAGCCGGCGAAGCCCGGGAAGGACGTCTTCCTCACGGTCGACCACCGCATCCAGGCGAACGCGGAGCAGGTGCTGCGCGCCACCGTCGCCAAGTGGCACGCGAAGTCCGCGACCGCGATCGTGCTCGACCCGCACACGGGCGGTGTGCTCGCGATGGCGACCGAGCCGGGCTACAACGCGAACAACTACCCGCAGGCGTTCGCGCAGGGCATCACCGCGAACCGCGCGATCTCCGACGTTTACGAGCCGGGCTCGGTCTTCAAGGTCGTCACCATCGGCGGCGCACTCGCCGAGCACCTCGTTACGCCACGGACCTCGTTCCTGCTGCCCTACTCGATCCACGTCGCCGACCGCGTCGTGCACGACGCTGAGATACGCCCGACCGAGCGCATGACCGTCGCGCAGATCCTCCAGCGCTCGTCGAACGTCGGCGCCGTCACCATCGCGCGCACGAAGCTCGGCGAGACGCGGCTCAAGGAGTGGATCCACCGCTTCGGCTTCGGGGAGCAGACCGGCATCGACTACCCGGGAGAGAGCGCCGGCCTGCTGCCGTCGTACTGGTCCGGCTCGACGATCGGAAACGTGCCCATCGGCCAGGGCATCTCCGTCACCGCGATCCAGCTGGCTTCGGTATACGCAGCAATCGGGAACCACGGCCTCTGGATCCAGCCGCATCTCGTCGACCACGTGCAGGGCGTCACCACGCCCGCGCCGCGAAAGCGGCGGATCCTGCCGCGCCCCGTCGATCGCCAGCTCCTCGCCATGCTGAAGGGCGTCGTCTCGGACGCCGGCACGGGCGCCGCCGCGGAGATCCCCGGCTACACCGTCGCGGGCAAGACGGGCACGGCGCAGAAGCCGGGGCCGAACGGATACATGCCGGGCCAGTACGACGCGACGTTCATCGGCATGGTGCCCGCGCGTTCGCCGCGCGTCGTCGTCCTCGTCACCGTCGACGAGCCCCGGGGCGCGTACTACGGCGGGGTCGTCGCCGCCCCGGCGTTCGCGCAGATCGCCACGTTCGACCTGCAATACCTCGAAGTTCCGCCCGGCTAGACTCGCCTCGAGATGATGCAACTTGAGCGCCTCGCCGCTGCGCTCGGAGCGGCGGAGGTCGTCGGGCAATCGCCGGTCGAGGTGCTCGACCTCGCCTATGACGCCCGGGACGCGACCCCGGGCGCCCTGTTCTTCTGTGTCCGAGGCGCGCGCGCGGACGGGCACGACTTCGCGCCGCAGGCAGTCGCAAACGGCGCTGTCGCCCTCGTCGTCGAGCGGACGCTCGCCGTCGACGTGCCTCAGGTCGTCGTCCCCGACGCTCGCGCTGCGATGGCGCCCGGCGCCGACGCGTTCTTCGGCCGGCCGACCGAGGAGCTGCAGGTCCTAGGCGTCACCGGCACGAGCGGCAAGACGACGACGTCGTTCCTCCTGTACGCGATCCTCGCCGCAGGCGGCCGGCGACCGGGTCTCCTCGGAACCGTCGAGGCGCGCGTCGGCGGAGAACGGCGCGGTGTCCTGCGCACGACGCCGGAGGCGATCGACCTGCAGCGGACGTTCCGCGAGATGCTCGACGCGGGCGACCGCTCGTGCGCGATGGAGGCGTCGTCGCACGCCTCGGAGCTGCATCGGCTCGATCGCGTGCGGTTCGCCGTGCTCGTGTTCACGAACCTGAGCCAGGACCATCTCGACTTCCACGGCGACATGGAGTCGTACTTCCAGGCGAAGCGGCGGCTCTTCACCGGAACGACGCCGGCGGTCGTGAACGTCGGCGACGAATACGGACGGAGGCTCGCAGCCGAACTGCCGGACGCCGTCACGTTCAGCGGCGAGGATGCGCGTGCGCTGGACGGCATCGAGCTCAGGCTGCGTGGGCGCTTCAACGTCGAGAACGCGCTCGGCGCAATCGCGGCGGCTCGCGTGCTCGGCATCGACGACCACGCGATCAAGCGAGGCGTCGAGTCGGTGCGCGGCGTGCCGGGCCGGTTCGAAACCGTCGAGGAGGGGCAGCCGTTCACGGTGATCGTCGACTACGCGCACAAGCCGGACGCGCTCGAGAAGGTGCTGCGCGCCGCGCGCGACATGACGCGGGGACGTGTGATCGTCGTGGTCGGGGCGGGCGGCGATCGCGACCGCGGCAAGCGGCCGCTGATGGGGCAGATCGCGTCCGAGCTTGCCGACGTGGTCGTCATCACCTCCGACAATCCGCGCAGCGAGGACCCGCAGGCGATCATCGAGGAGATCGTCGCGGGAACGACGAATGACGTCGAGGTGGTGCCCGACCGTGCGGAGGCGATTGCGCGCGCCGTCGAGCTCGCGCGCGACGGCGACGTCGTCATCATCGCGGGCAAGGGCGCCGAGCAGGGCCAGGAGTTCGCCGACCGGACGATCCCGTTCGACGATCGCGACGCTGCGCGCGACGCCTTGCGCGCGCTGGGAGCCCGTACCTGATCCCGCTGCCCGTCGATGCGGCGCGCGGGCTGGGCAGGCTCGAGACGGACGCCGAGGAGGTCACCGGCGTCCAGATCGACTCGCGCCGCGTGCGGCCGGGCGATCTCTTCGTCGCGATCCGGGGCGGGCCTGCGTACCTCGACGACGCTCGCGCGAACGGTGCCACGGCGACCCTTGTGCCCGACGACGACTTCGCGGCACTCGCCGCCATCGGGCGCGCCGTCCGCGAGCGCATCACCGTCCCCGTCGTCGCCATCACGGGATCGGTCGGAAAGACGTCGACGAAGGACATCCTCACGGCGCTCCTGCGCCAACGCGCGAACGTCGTCGCGGCCGAGGACGGGTTCAACAACGAGATCGGCTTGCCTCTCACGTTGTGCCGCGTCGAAGCCGACACCGACGTGGTCGTGACGGAGATGGGCATGCGCGGCGCCGGGCAGATCCGCGCGCTCGCCGAGATCGCGCGTCCGCGGATCGGGGTCATCACCTCGATCGGCCCCGCGCACCTGGAGATGCTCGGCAGTATCGAGAACGTCGCGCGCGCCAAGGCGGAGCTGCTCGACTTCGTGGAGGTCGCGGTCCTGCCGGAAAATGCGCCGGTGCTCGAGCCGTTCGTCCCTGCGGGGCTCGACGTTCGCCGCTTCGGCGCGCCCGACGTCGAGATCCGCAACGGCCACGCGATCGTGAACGGCGTCGAGTTTTCCTTCGGCGCCCGGCACCAGGCCGAGAACGCGGCCGCGGCGCTCGCCACTCTGGAGGCGCTCGGCTATCCGCCGCCGGACGGGCCGGTCGAGGTGCAGTTCTCGCGCTGGCGCTCGCAGGAGCGGGAGCTCCCCGGCGGCGGCCTGCTCATCAACGACGCCTGGAACGCGAACCCCGTCGCGATGCGGGCTGCGCTCGAGCATCTGCAGGAGCGCGCCGACGGCCGGCGTACGGTCGCGATCCTGGGCGACATGGCGGAGCTGGGGCCCGATGCACCGAGCTACCACGAGGAGATCGGGCGCGCAGCCGGAACGGTTGCGGTCGTGATCGGTGTCGGCGAGCTGGCCCGGGGCTACGACCCCGATGCGTGGGCGCCCACGGCCGCGGAGGCGGTCGCGGTCGCGCGCGAGATCGTCCGTCCCGGCGACGCGGTGCTCGTCAAGGGCTCGCGGTCGGTCGGCCTCGAGATCGTCGCCGAGGCACTCGGTGAGTAGGGTCCTCGTCGCCGCGCTCGTCGCCTTGATCGTGTCGATCGCGATCGGGCCGCGCTTCATCGCGTTCCTCCGTCGCAACGAGTTCGGCCAGCACGTCCGCGAGGACCTCCTTGCGCATCACTCCTCGAAGCAGGGCGTGCCGACGATGGGCGGCCTGCTGATCCTCTTCGCGGCCACGGTCGGATTCCTGCCGGTGAGCCACTTCCGCCTGCAGTCGCTGACAGTGCTGTTCGCGACTGTCGCATGCGGCGGCATCGGCTTCCTCGACGACTTCATCAAGCTGACGCACCAGCGCTCGCTCGGACTGCGCGGCCGGTGGAAGATGCTGCTGCTCGCCGCGGTGACGGTGGTGGTCGCGATCGCGGCGCGTCATCTCCACCTCAGCACCGACGTCTACATCCCGATCGCGAACGTCTCCGTGCCGCTCTCGTGGGGCTGGTACCCGTTCCTCTTCCTCATCATCGCGGGAGCGTCAAACGGGACGAACCTCGCCGACGGTCTCGACGGCCTCGCCGCGGGCACGGGAATCATCGCGCTGTTCACGTTCATGGCGATGATGGTCGTCTCGTACGTCCGCTCGAGCCCGATTCCGTCGCACCGCAACCTGACGAAGCTCGACCTCGCCATCATCGGCGCCGCGCTCATCGGAGCGCTCGTCGGATTCCTCTGGTACAACGCGTTCCCCGCCGAGGTGATCATGGGCGACACCGGGTCGATGGCGCTCGGCGGAGCGCTCGCGACGTTCGCGATCATGACGAAGACGGAGGTGCTCCTCCTCTTCATCGGCGGCATCTACGTCATCGAGGCGCTGTCGGTGATCATCCAGGTGGTGTCGTTCAGATACCTCGGGCGACGCGTGTTCCTCATGGCGCCGATCCACCACCACTTCGTGATGAAGGCGTGGTCCGAAACGAAGATCATGGTGCGCTTCTGGATCGTCGCCGGGATTCTCTGCGCCGCCGGTTTCGCGCTCTTCTACCGTTACTACTTCCACCAGGCGTGAGCGGCGTCGTGTGCGTGCTCGGCGCCGCAGCCGCGCGCAGCGCGTTGGACAGCTTCGACGGCTTCGACGAGATCGTCATCCTCGAGCCGTCCGTGGACGAGCTCGAGCGTCTGCTCGCGGAGCTCGCCGACCCGCGCCTCGACTACCTGCTCGGCGAGCTGCCGGTGCTGCCGCTTCCGGATGCGTCGGTCGACCGCGTCATCGGCGCCGAGGAATCCCATCCCGAGGTGGCGCGCGTCCTTCGGTAGGAGGGTCTGGCGGGATGGTGCTCGTCGCACCATCTGCGACACAGCCACTATTTCGCCAGACCCTCCTAAGGCGAGGGCGAGGCCAGGATCCGCCCCTTGGGGGGCGAAGTACAGCCGGATGAGCGACCTTCCGAGGCGCGTGCTCGTGCTTGGCCTTGCCGTGACCGGCGAGGCCGCCGCGCTCGCGCTCGCAGCGCGCGGCGTCGAGGTCGTGGTCTCCGACCGGTCGCCGGACGCCGACTTCGGGAGGCTCGCGGGCACCGGCGTCGAACTGCGCCTCGGGACGGAGGACGAATCGGTGCTCTCGGGAGTCGAACTGGTGGTGAAGAGCCCCGGCGTGCCGGAGCGCTCGCCCGTGATCTCGGCCGCCCGCGAGCGCGGTATCCCCGTCTGGAGCGAGATCGAGCTCGGCTGGCGACTCCTGCCCGGCAACCCGGTGCTCGGCGTCACCGGCACGAAAGGGAAGACGACGACCGTGCGCCTGCTCGGCTCGATGTTCGCCGCCGCCGGCGTCGATGCCGTGCTGGCCGGCAACGAGCACACGCCGTTGAGCGAGGTCGCGCTCACGGTCGACCGGGGAACGTGGGTGGTGTGCGAGCTGTCGAGCTTCCAGCTCGAGGACGTGGAGACGCTCGCGTGCGACATCGCGGTGCTGCTCAACCTCGAGCCGGACCATCTCGACCGGCACGGAACCTTCGAGGCGTACCGCGAGGCGAAGCTGCGGATGTTCGAGCGCGCAGAGGTGAAGATCGTCCCCGCCGGCCTGGGACTCGACGGGATCGAGTTCGGGGCAGGCGATCCACTCCCGGCGGAACCGAAGATGCCGGGCGTGCACAACCGCGAGAACGCCGCCGCCGCGACCGCCGCTGCGCGCGCGGCGGGTCTTCCCGACGAAGCGATCGCCGAGGCGCTGCGCACGTTCGCCGGCGTGCCGCACCGGCTCGAGCTCGTGCGCGAGCTGCACGGTGTGAAGTACGTCAACGACTCGAAGGCGACGAATACGGCTGCAGCGCGCCGAGGCGTCGCCGCGTACGACGAGCCGTTGCACCTCATCCTCGGCGGCTCGCTCAAGGGGGAGAACTTCGGGCCTTTCGCGCAGGAGCTCCCTGCGAACGTCCGCTCGATTCATCTCGTCGGTGCGGCGAGCGACGAGCTCGCGGCCGCGCTGGACGCCGCCGGCCGTGCGTACGCGCGCGACGGCGACCTCGCCTCCGCAATCGCGCATGCGACCGCAGACGCGCAGGCGGGTGACGTCGTGCTCCTCTCGCCGGCAACGGCGAGCTTCGACCAGTTCCGCAACTTCGAAGAGCGCGGCGACGCGTTCCGGCGCCTCGTCGAGGAGCTCGCGTGAGAGCGCGGTCGTTCGAATGGCAGCTGCTCGTGCTCGTCACGCTGGCGCTCACCGCCTTCGGACTGATCATGGTGTACAGCGCGACCTCCGCCTCGGCAGCGCTCGGCAACGGCAACCCGACCGGGTACCTCGAGCGCCAGGGCATCTACGCGCTGCTCGGGTTCGCACTGCTCGTCGCTGCGGCGCGCACCGACTTCCGCAAGCTGCGCGCGATCGCGCCGACGCTCGTCGGCGTCGCGCTCACGCTCTGCCTCGCCGTCCTCGTCATCGGCACCAAGGTGAACGGTGCGCGGCGCTGGATCGGCTTCGGTCCCGCGACCTTCCAGCCGTCCGAGCTGGCCAAGCTCGCCCTCGTCGTGTGGGCCGCTGCGTATCTCTCGCGCCGGCCGCCGCCGCGGACGCTGAAGGACCTCGCCCGTCCGGTCGGACTGCTGGTCGGAGTGTTCTGCCTGCTCATCCTCGCCGAGCCGGACCTCGGCACCGTGATCACCGTCGTGGTGATGATCGGCGCCGTCCTGCTCGTGTCGGGGACGCCGCTGCCGACGCTCGGCGTCGCGTACACGATCGTGTTCGGCGCGGGCGCGATCGCCGCGTGGTCATCTCCGTACCGGCGCGCGCGCCTGTTCACGTTCCTCGATCCGTGGAAGGACCCGCTCGGCGCAGGGCTGCAGAACGTGCAGGCGCTGATCAGCCTCGGGTCGGGCGGGATCTTCGGCCGCGGGCTCGGCCAGGGGATCGAGAAGATCCACTACCTGCCGGAGGCGCACACCGACATGATCTTCGCCGTCATCGGCGAAGAGCTCGGGCTGGTCGGCGCCGCGGTTCTCGTCGCCGGCTACTGCGCCTTCGCGTATGCGGGCCTGCGCCTCGCGATCGCGTGCAAGGACCCGTTCGGGAAACGCCTCGCTGCGGGGATCACCGCCCTCATCTGCGGGCAGGCGGCGATCAACCTCGCCGCGGTTCTGGGGCTCGCTCCGCTGACCGGGATCCCGCTCCCGTTCGTGTCGTACGGCGGCTCGAGCCTCGTCATCACCCTCCTGGCCGTCGGGATCCTCCTTAACATCGCTCGTGGCCATGCCGGAACACAGAGAGCTTCGGTGCCTGATCGCCGCAGGCGGGACGGTGGGACATCTCGCCCCGTCGCTCGCCGTGGCGGAAACGCTGCGCGAGCGAGGGGTGGCAGTGACGTTCGCCGGGTCGCCGGATCGCGTCGAGGCTCGGCTCGTTCCTGAGCACGGCTATCCCTTCGACGAGTTCGCGGTCGCGGGCTTCCCGCGCCGGCTGGGGCCGTCGCAGCTGCGCGCCGTCGCGCTCGCCGCGGCCGCGCCGGTCGCCTGCCTGAGGATCCTCGATAGGCGGAAGCCGGATGTCGTCCTCGGCGGCGGCGGATACGTCGCCGGGCCGATGGTGCTCGCCGCGCGGCTGCGGCGCATTCCGGCCGTGCTGACCGAGGCAGACGCGCACCTCGGGCTCGCCAACCGGCTGGCGGCGCCCTTCGCCGAGCGTGTGTTCCTCGCACTCCCCGTTTCTGGCCGGAACGGCGCGAAGTACGTCGCCGTCGGACGCCCGGTGCCGGCGCGTTCGCGCGCGGCCCCGCGCGCGGAGGCGCGTGAGCGGCTCGGCCTGCCGGCGGAAGGGCCGGTCGTGCTCGTGTTCGGTGGCTCGCTCGGAGCGCGGCTGCTGAACGAGCTCGCGCTCGACGCGTGGGGCGAGGCGGGGCCGGCGGTGCTGCACCTATGCGGCGAGCGCGACTACGAATCCATGCGCGGCCGGGCGACGCGCCCGGACTACGTGCTCCGTCCGTTCATCGACGAGATCGGGCTCGCGTACGGCGCCGCCGACATCGCGGTCGCGCGCGCGGGCGGTTCGGTGTGGGAGCTCGCCGCGGCAGGACTGCCGGCCGTGCTCGTTCCGGGCGAGTTCGCCACCGGCGGTCATCAGCGGAAGAACGCCGAGTGGTTCGAGCGCGCAGGCGGCGCGGTCATCGTTTCGGAGGCGGAGATCGCCCGTGTCCCGCAGCTCGTCGAATCGCTGCTTGCCGACCCGGCGAAACTCGCAGCGATGGCGGCGGCGATGCGCGCCGCCGCGCGGCCCGATGCAGCCGAGAGGATTGCCGATGAGCTCGTCGAGCTCGCAGCCGCTCACCGGTAGGCGCATCTGGATCGCCGGCATCGGCGGCGCCGGCATGAGCGCCTACGCGCTGCTCGCGCACGCGTGGGGCGCGGAGGTGGCCGGCTGGGATCGCGTCGACACGCCGTACCTCGCGCACCTGTCCAGGATCGACGTCGCAATCTCGCCGGAGCCGCCGGAGCCGCCGGACGGCTGGGAGGTGTACGTCTCCACGGCATTCGCAGGACGCGTGGCGGGGCGGCCGCGGGCGACGCTGCTCGCGGAGCTCGTTTCACTACGCCCCTCGATCGTCGTCGCCGGCGCGCACGGCAAGACGACGACGAGCGCGATGATCGCCTTCTGTCTCGACCGGCTCGGCCTCGATCCCGCGTTCCTCATCGGCGGGGACGTTCCGCAGCTGGGCGGGAACGCGCGAGCGGGAGAGGGATGGCTGGTCGTCGAGGGCGACGAGTCCGACCGCTCCGTCGCAGCGCTGCGCCCGGAGATCGCCGTGCTCCTCAACGTCGACCTCGACCACCACACGACGTTCGCCTCGCTCGCCGAGGTCGAGGGCCTGTTTGCGGCGTGGCTCGCCCAGGTGCCGCACGTTGTGCGCGCCGAGCAGCTCGAACCGGTCGACCTCGTGCTCGCGATTCCGGGCGAGCACAACCGGCGCAACGCCGCCGCCGCGCTCGCCGCGCTCGAGCTCGCCGGCGTCGAAGGCGCCGAGCGCGTGATCGTCGAGTTCACCGGTGTCGGCCGCCGGTTGCAGCGGCGGAGCGAGCGCGTCTTCGACAGCTACGCGCACCATCCCGCCGAGCTCGCCGCCGACATCGCCGCCGTCCGGAACGGCGGCCGCGTGCTCGCGCTCTTCCAGCCGCACCTGTACTCGCGCACGCGCTATCTCGCGCACGAGTTCGCCGTGGCGCTCGCCTCCGCCGACGCGGTCTGCGTGACCGATATCTATCCGGCGCGGGAAGAGCCGATCCCGGGCGTCACCGGCCGTCTGATCGTGGACGAGCTCGCGCGCGTGCGTCCCGGCATGCGCATCGGCTGGGCGCCTGCGCTCGAGGATGCGGCGCGGATCGTCTCCGCGTGGGCGCGTCCCGGCGACACGATCCTCACCCTCGGCGCCGGGGACGTCGACAGCGTCGTGGACCTCTTGTGACGGATCTCTCGCGGTACACGACGCTCGGCACGGGCGGACCGGCGCGGGAGTTCGCGCAGCCCACGTCGGTGGCGGAAGTCGAAGAGCTCCTGCGCCGCGGCCTCCCGGCCGCCACGATCGGCCTCGGCTCGAACCTCCTCGTCGCGGACGAGGGCGTCGACGCGCTCGTGCTCAAGCTCGGCGGCGAGCTCGCGGCGGTGGAGATCGACGGCGACCTCCTGCGCGCCGGCGGAGGAGCGGCCAATGCGGTATGCCTGCATCGCGCGCGCGCCGCCGGCCTCGGCGGCTTCGAGTTCGCGTCCGCGATCCCCGGCACGATCGGAGGCGGCATCTGGATGAACGGCGGCGCGTACGGCGGCGACTTCTCGTCCGTACTCGTGCGTGCGCTCGTTGCCACGGCGGACGGGACCGGCTGGCTCACGCCGGGCGAGCTCGGCCTGTCCTATCGGCATTCGAACCTCCGCCACGGGCAGGTCGTCCTGCAGGCCGAGCTGCGACTGCGGCCGCGGCCGCCGGAGGAGATCAAGGCCGTCGTCCGAGATCTGAACGCGCAGCGCAAGGCTGCGCAGCCGACGAACCGCCGCACATTCGGCAGCGTGTTCAAGAACCCCGACCACGAGCTGAGCGCGGGGCGGATGCTCGAGGCGTGCGGGCTGAAGGGGCACCGGATCGGCGGGGCGCAGATTTCGCCCAAGCACGCGAACTTCATCGAGAACGCCGGCGGGGCGCGCACCGCGGATGCGCTTGCGCTCATGACCGAGGCGCGCAGGCGCGCGCTAGCCGAGTACGGCGTCGAGCTCGTGCACGAGGTCGAGTTCCTCGGCCCGATCGAGCTGCCTTCGACGTAGGAGCGCCCGCCGGCGCGGCGAATTCGACCCAATGGCCGCCAGGCGGCGTGCGTTTGTCATCGCGATCGCCCTCCCGGTCGTCCTCACCGGCGCGTACTTCGCTGCCCGCGAGACCTCGACGTTCTCCGTCCGGACGATCGACGTCTCCGGCGGCACGCCTGCGCTTCAGGCCCGGGTGCGCACCGCACTGGCGCCCGTCGTGGGGAAGAGCCTGTTGGCCCTGAACGGCGCCGCCGTCGAACGCAGGGTGGACGCGCTCCCGGCCGTCCTCTCGTCGCGCTACGACCGCGCCTTCCCGCACACGCTGCGCGTCACGGTCGTCCCCGAGGCGCCGGTCGCCGTCCTCCACAAGGGCAAGGAGACGTGGCTCGTCTCGGCGCGGGGGAGGACGATCGAGCGGATTCCGACGGGCACCGACCTCGTGTTGCCGCGCATCTGGGTCCCGACCGCGACGCAGATCGCGCCCGGCGGCTTCCTCGCGCCGGACGAAGGCGGCACCGCCGCGCACGTGCTCGGGCTCGCCGCCGGCTTCCCGGCGCGCTTCACGACGGTCTCGTTCGCGCACGGCGAGCTCACCCTCCGCCTTCGCCTCGGCATCGACCTCCGGCTCGGCGAGCCGGTCGACGTTCGGCTCAAGCTCGCCGTCGCCCGCCGCGCGCTCCGCGTCCTCCCGCCCGGCTCGACGTACCTCGACGTGGCCGTCCCGCAGCGTCCGGTCGCGGGAGCCAACCCTCAAGTCTCAAGTACAGGTTAACCCTTTGGAGGCTGAACCGCTGATTGACAGCGAGGTTTGGCGCATCTACCCTGCGGCGCGAACGCCCTGTTTGTGCCCCTACGCTCCACTAAAGGTTCAGGTGTCGGCCCTATGAGCATGCGCGACCAGTCGGGCAACTATCTCGCTGTCATCAAGGTCGTCGGCGTGGGCGGCGGCGGCACGAACGCCGTCAACCGCATGGTCGACGCAGGCCTGACGGGCGTCGAGTTTGTGGCGGTCAACACCGACGCGCAGGCGCTGATGATGTGCGACGCCGACGTGAAGATCCACATCGGCTCGAAGGCGACGCGCGGGCTCGGAGCAGGGGCGGACCCGGCCGTCGGGTTGGCCGCGGCGCAGGAGAGCCGCGACGAGCTGAAGGAGGCGCTGAAGGGCGCCGACATGATCTTCGTCACCGCAGGCGAGGGTGGCGGCACCGGCACCGGAGGCGCGCCCGTCGTCGCCGAGCTCGCACGCGAGCTCGAGGCGCTGACGGTGGGAGTCGTCACCAAGCCGTTCGTCTTCGAAGGGCGGAAGCGCTCGCAGCAGGCCGACATCGGCATCCAGAACCTGGGCGACCGCGTCGACACGCTGATCGTGATCGAGAACGACCGGCTCCTCCAGGTCGTGGAGAAGCGGACGTCCGTCGTCGACGCCTTCCGCATGGCCGACGACGTCCTGCGTCAGGGCGTCCAGGGGATCACCGACCTGATCACCGTGCCCGGCCTCGTCAACCTCGACTTCGCCGACGTGCGCACGATCATGCGCGACGCCGGCTCGGCGCTCATGGGCATCGGCGTCGCCTCCGGCGAGAACCGCGCCACCGAGGCTGCCCGCGCCGCCGTGTCGTCGCCGCTGCTCGAGACCTCGATCGAGGGCGCGACCGGCATCCTGCTCAACATCACCGGCGGCCCCGAGATCGGGCTCTTCGAGGTCAACGAGGCGGCCGAGGTCGTCACGAGCGCCGCCGACCAGAACGCGAACGTCATCTTCGGCGCCGTCATCGACGACGCCCTCGGGGACGACATCCGGGTGACCGTCATCGCCACGGGCTTCGGGGCCCTGCGCCGCCGCCGGCGGCGCGAGGGCGGCTCGGAAGCGCCGATCCCGTCCGGTGTGCCGGGCGGCGGCTTCGAGATCCCGGACGAGGCACTCGACGTGCCATCGTTCCTGCGCGAAGACTGAAACGCCCCGAAAACGGGGCCGCCCCGATACGTCTTGCGACATACCGGGGCGGCGGACCGGGTCGTGGGGTTGGCGTTTAGGGGCACCAACCCTTTGAGGGCATCTGCTGTGTACCGCACCCCGGGGGCGGTCAAACATCCTCTGCATAAGATCGTCACGGCATGGCTCAGACGCTCCAGCGCACGCCTTTGCACGACCGGCATGTCGAGCTCGGGGCACGGATGGTTCCCTTCGCCGGGTGGGAGATGCCCGTCCAGTACGAGGGCGTGATCCAGGAGCACCGGGCCGTTCGCACCGACGCCGGGGTCTTCGACGTCTCCCACATGGGCGAGATCGAGGTCGAAGGGCCGCAGGCGCACGCGCTCCTCCAGAGCCTGCTCTCGAACGACCTGGACAAGATCCGGCCTGGCGAGGCGCAGTACACGCTGCTCACGAACGAGCGCGGGGGGATCATCGACGACGTCATCGCGTACCGCCTGGGCGAGTGCCGCTACCTGATCGTCGTCAATGCGTCCAATCGGGAGGCGGACTACCGCTGGATCAAGGAACGCGAGGTGCGCGGCTCCGAGGTCACCGACGTCTCCGCCGAGTACGCGCTCCTCGCCGTGCAGGGGCCCCGAGCGATCGACCGCCTCGGCCTCCCACCCGCGAAGGCGTTCACGTTCGCCGAGAGCTCGATCGACGGCATCGACGTGATGGTCAACCGCACCGGCTACACCGGCGAGGACGGGTGCGAGCTGCTCTCCATGGATGAGGACGCAGTCGCGCTCTGGGACGCAGTGCTCGCCCGCGGTGTCGTCCCGTGCGGGCTCGGCGCGCGCGATACGCTGCGCCTCGAGGTCTGCTACCCGCTGCACGGCAACGACATCGGGCCCGACACCGATCCCATCTCGGCGGCGCTCGGTTGGACGTGCGCGCTCGGCAAGGAGTTCACGGGCGTCGACGTGATTCGGCGCGTGAAGGACGAAGGGCCGCAGCGCAAGCTCGTCCCGTTCGTGATGGAGGAGCGCGCGATCCCGCGCCAGGGGATGGCGATCGAGGGCGGCGGAGAAGTGACCTCCGGGACGCACTCGCCGATGCTCGACGTCGGCATCGGCATGGGATACGTGCCCGCGGCGCAGGCCGCTCCCGGCATGCCGCTCGTCATCGACGTGCGCGGCAAGACGCGCACGGCTCGCGTCGTGACCAGACCGATCTACAAGAGGGAGGGCTGAATGGCCGCCGTGGAGTCCTATCCCAACGACCTCAAGTACCACGAGGAGCACGACTGGGCCCGCATCGAGGGCGACGAGGCCGTGCTCGGGATCACGTGGTTCGCCGCCGACGCGCTCGGCGAGCTCGTGCACTTCGAGCCGCCGCAGGCGGGCGCGACCATCACGAAGGACGCCTCCTACGGCGAGGTCGAGTCGGTCAAGGCCGTCTCCGACGTGATCGCGCCGCTCTCGGGCGACGTGCTCGAGGTGAACCAGAAGGTCGTCGACGCGCCGGAGACGGTGAACGTCGATCCGTACGGCGACGGTTGGCTCATCCGTATCCGCATGTCGGACGCGTCCGAGACGGATGCGCTCCTCGACGTGAGCGCCTACAAGACCGTCCTCGCAGACCAGTGACGCATCCGTTTCTCGCCCTCACCGAGAGCGACCGCGAGGAGATGCTCCGCACGATCGGCGTCTCCTCCGTGGAAGACCTCTTCCACGACCTGCCGGCCGGGGTCCGCTTCGGCCGCGAGCTCGATCTCGAGCCGCCGCTCTCGGAGCAGGAGCTGTCCGCGCACCTCGCCGAGCTCGCGGCGCGCAACGTCGACACAACGCGCGAGCTGTCGTTCCTCGGCGCAGGCATCTACGACCACTACGTGCCTGCGGTCGTCGACACCGTCATGCAGCGCGGCGAGTTCCTCACCGCGTACACGCCGTACCAGCCGGAGATGAGCCAGGGCGTCCTCCAGTCGATCTTCGAGTACCAGACGGCGATCTGCGAGCTCACTGGCATGGACGTCTCGAACGCTTCCGGCTATGACGGCGAAACCGTCGCGGCGGACGCCTGCTACATCGCGAAGCACGCGACGGGGAAGACGAAGATCGTCATCACCGAGGCAACGAACCCGCAGGTGCGCCAGGTGATCAAGACCTATGCGCCGGGCTTCGGCCTCGAAGTTGTCGAAGTTCCGCACCGGGACGGCGTGACCGATCCCGATGCGTTGGCGGTGGCGGCGAAGGATGCGGCGGCGGTCTTTTTCCAGCAGCCGAACTTCTTCGGCTGCCTCGAGCCGGCGCCGGAGCTCGCCGCGGCTGCGAACGGCGCCGAAGCGCTACCGATCGCCCACGTCGACCCGCTGTCGCTCGGCATGCTCGAGGCTCCCGGCCGGTACGGCTGCGCGATCGCGCTCGGCGAGGGCCAAGCCGCCGGCAACGTCATGGCGTACGGAGGTCCGCACTACGGGTTCCTTGCTGCGCGCCAGGAGTTCATCCGCCGAATGCCCGGCCGCATCGTCGGCGAGACGGTCGACACCGAGGGCAAGCGCGGCTACGTCCTCACCCTGCAGACGCGCGAACAGCACATCCGCCGCGAGAAGGCGACATCGAACATCACCACGAACCAGACGCTCCTTGCCCTCGGCGGCCTCGTGTATCTCACGTGGCTCGGCCCGCAAGGGCTGCGCGAGGTGGGGGAGGCCTGCCTCGCTCTCGCCGAGCACGCGAAGCGGAGGCTGCAGGAGCGCGCCGGGCTCGAGCTCCTGTTCGCCAATCGGGCGACATTCAAGGAGTTCGCAGTCCGCGTCGGACGGAACGCGCGCGACGTCGTGCGCGATGCCCGCGCGCTCGGCGTCCATCCCGGGTACGCACTCGGCCGCGACTACGAGGGCATGGACGACGTGCTCCTCGTCGCGGTGACCGAGAAGCGGACGCCGGAGGAGATCGACCGGCTCGCCGACGTGCTCGCCGAGGTGGCGCGATGAAGTCTCTTCACGTTCCTGGGGCGATGCTGGCAAAGGAGCCAAGCGCGCGGCGCGCAGGGCAGTACATGACGTACGACCAAGCGCCGCGCGCGCAGGATCCTGCCGCCAGCGTCGTCAGCCTTTCGCGGAGCCCGGCTCCGCCGGGCGGGAGCGAAAGGCGGCCAGGGACGTGAAGCTGATCTACGAGAAGTCGCAGGCGGGCAGGCGTGCATCTGTCATCCCGCGCCCGGAAGGGCTGCCGGCGGCGGACGTTCCGGAGGAGCTGCGCCGCGGGGAGCCGCCGCGTCTGCCTGAGGTTCCCGAGTTCGAGCTCGTGCGCCATTTCACGGAGCTCTCGACCCGCAACTTCGGCATCGACAACGGCTTCTATCCGCTCGGCTCGTGCACGATGAAGTACAACCCGCGTGTCAACGAGCGGCTCGTGATGCTCCCGGGCTTCGCGCAGCTTCATCCGCACCAGGAGGAGGACGGCGCGCAGGGCGCGCTCGAGCTCGAGTGGCGGCTGCAGGAGATCCTCATGGAGGTGACGGGCCTCGACGCCGTCTCGCTCCAGCCCGCGGCCGGCTCGCAGGGAGAGCTGACCGGGCTCATGCTCGTCCGCGCGTACTTCGAAGAGAAGGGCGAGAGCGAGCAGCGGCGCAAGGTCGTCATCCCGGACACCGCGCACGGCACCAACCCGGCGTCGGTGACGATGGCCGGGTACGAGCTCACGCCCGTGCGCACGGACGCGCGCGGGAACATCGACGTCGAGGATCTGCGTGGCAAGGTCGACGAGCACACGGCCGCGCTCATGCTCACGAATCCGTCCACGCTCGGGCTGTTCGACGAGAACATCGAGCAGATCAAGGAGATCTTCCACGGCGCCGGCGCGCTCATGTACTACGACGGCGCAAATCTCAATGCCGTGTGCGGGATCTCGCGCCCGGGCGACATGGGTTTCGACATCGTGCACATCAACCTGCACAAGACGTTCTCGCAGCCGCACGGCGGCGGCGGGCCAGGCGGCGGTCCGATCGCGGTGCGGAAGATCCTCGAGCCGTACCTGCCAGTGCCCGCGGTCGTGCGCAAGGAAGACGGGACGTTTGCCCTCGACTATGCGCGCCCGAAGTCGATCGGCAAGGTGCGCGGGTTCACGGGGCCATTCGGCGTCTTCGTGCGCTCCTACGCGTACATCCGCATGTACGGGCCGCTCTTGCGCGAGATGTCGGAGACGGCGGTGCTGAACGCGAACTACGTCCTCGCGCGGCTGAAGGACGCCTACGACCTGCCGTTCGACCGGCTGTGCATGCACGAGTTCGTTCTCTCGGCGCGCAGCCTGAAGCGCGACCACGGTGCCACTGCGCTCGACGTCGCGAAGCGGTTGATGGACTACGGCTTCCATCCGCCGACGGTCTACTTCCCGTTGATCGTCCCCGAGGCGCTGATGATCGAGCCGACGGAGACGGAGACGAAGGAGACGCTGGATGCGTTCTGCGACGCGATGCTCGCCATCGCGCAGGAGGCGGCCGACGACGTCACGCTCCTGAAGGAGGCGCCCCACGACCGGCCGGTGCGACGTCTGGACGAGGTGCGGGCGGCGAAGAATCCGGTTGTGAAGTACGGGTTCGAGCCGGCCCCGGTCGTGTGAGGCTCGCGCTCGCAGTCGCGGGCGCGGTTGTCGTCGCAACGCTGGTCGACGACGTGCTCGCACCCAGCCGTCTGTCGCACGCGCGCTCGCCGGTCGCGCTCGCGGGTGCAGGCGCGCTCGCCGCCGGGTTGTTGTTCCTCGTACCCAGAGCGCACTCGCTCGCGATGTCGCTGGGCGCGGGCATCGCGGCAGGCGGGGCGGCCGCGACGCTCGTGGCCGGCCTCGCGTGGCGCGACGGCGTTCCGAACCCGCTCGTGCGCGGCGGCATCGCGTTCAACCTCGCCGACGTCGCGATCGCGAGCGGGGACGCCCTTCTTATCGCCGCGGCAATGTGGCACGCGTGGCGGCAGCGCGACCGCCTGTACGAACCGATCTAGCGGTTCGCTGTTTTACACGCTGCTTGCGTAGCGGAGGTGTCGCCTTTACAGGCGACGGGGATCATCCGCCCGGATGCGTGCTCGTTCGATCCTCGTGGTGCTCCTGCTGGTGGCTGCCGGGGCGGCAGTCGCAGGTTGGGGCACGATCGGCTCGCAGGCGCCGCGAATCGATCCGGGCATTCACAAGATCCGGCACGTGGTCGTGATCATGCAGGAGAACCGCAGCTTCGATTCGTACTTCGGCACCTACCCGGGTGCGGATGGGATTCCGATGTCGAACGGCGTGCCGACGGTGTGCGTGCCCGACCCGGTGCACGGCGGCTGCCAGCGGCCGTATCACGACTCGAGCGATGTGAACGGCGGAGGCCCGCACGGTCAGACCAACGCGTCCGCCGACATCGACGGCGGCAAGATGGACGGCTTCATCGCGCAGGCAGAGCACGCGCAGAAGGGGTGCGCGAACCCGACCAACCCGAACTGCACCAACGGCGCGAAGGTCGACGTGATGGGGTACCACGACGCGAGCGAGATCCCGAACTACTGGGCGTACGCACGCAACTTCGTGCTCCAGGATCACATGTTCGAGCCGAATGCATCCTGGAGCTTGCCGGCGCATCTGTTCATGGTCTCGGAGTGGTCGGCGAAGTGCTCGGTCAAGGCCGACCCGATGAGCTGCGTGAACGCCCTGCAGAGCCCCGGCAACCCGCCCGACTTCAAGTCCAAGGCAGGGGCGCCGCCGCCGCCGCCGGATTACGCCTGGACTGACTTGACCTACCTGCTGCACCGGCAGCATGTGAGCTGGGGCTACTACGTCTTTCCGGGGACGCAACCCGATTGCGAGGACGATGAGATGACCTGTCCTGCGCTTCCGCAGAACGCGAAGACTCCCGGGATCTGGAACCCGCTTCCGTACTTCGACACGGTTGCTCAGGACGGACAGCTCGGAGACATCCAGCCGATCCACGACTTCTACGTCCAGGCGCGCGCGGGGCGCCTGCCCGCCGTGAGCTGGGTCGACCCGGCGGGCGCGGTCAGCGAGCATCCACCGTCGCGCATCTCGGCCGGCCAGGACTACGTCACCGGGCTGATCAACACGATCATGAAAGGCCCGGACTGGAAGTCGACGGCGATCTTCCTCGCCTGGGACGACTGGGGCGGGTTCTATGACCACGTCGTCCCTCCGGTCGTGGACGAGAACGGCTACGGGCTTCGCGTCCCCGGCCTGGTGATCAGCCCCTACGCGAAGCGCGGCTACATCGATCACCAGACGCTGAGCTTCGACGCGTACGCGAAGTTCATCGAAGACGACTTCCTGCACGGGCAGCGGTTGAACCCTCGCACCGACGGACGACCCGATCCACGCCCCGACGTCCGCGAGAACGCGAAGATTCTCGGCAACCTCGTGAACGACTTCGACTTCAACCAGAAACCCAGGTCGCCGCTCCTGCTTTCGCAATACACACTGACGGCAGCCACTCCGGCCGCACGTGGTATGTACATCGCCGGCGCCATCACCGCCGTCGGCAGCGGAGTCGTCACCGTGCAAGTCACCGCCACCGGTGCACACGACGCTGACCTGGAGGGACAGACGCTCACGATCGCGGTCACACCGGCGACCACGATCCTGATCAACGGCAAGTCCGGCCAAGCGGACGGGCTGCAGACCGGCGACTCCGTGACGCTCCGGATCCGGAAGAGCGCGGGCGGCTACAGCGCCAACCAGATCAGCGCGTCGACATCCTGAGCCTCTTTGCGACCTTTGGGGCAGCCGCAAGCTGACCACACGCGGCCTCGATGTCGCGGCCGCGCGTCAGGCGCACCGTCACCGGCACATGGTGGTGCTCGAGCTCCGACTTGAACCGCGCGATGTGGTCGCGGTCGGAGCCGTCGTATATGCCGGTCGGGTTGTACGGGATGAGGTTGACCTTGAAGTCGTCGCCGCCGAGGAGTGCCGCGAGCGCTCGCGCCTGCGCGCGCGAGTCGTTGACGCCCGCGAGCATGACGTACTCGATGAACACGCGGCGCCTGCGCAGCGCGACATGGCGCCGGCACTCGGCGATGATGTCGCGCAGGGGATAGCGGTCGTTCACGGGCATGATCTGCGAGCGCAGATCGTCGTCGGGGGCGTGCAGTGACAGCGCCAGGCGGATCGGCTCGTCCACCTCGTCGACGAAGCGCTTCAGGCCGGGGAGCCAGCCGACCGTCGAGATCGTGGTTCGGCGGGGCGTGATCCCGATCTCCGGAAGGCGGCGCGCAGCGCCGAGCACCTCGTCGAGGTTGAGCATCGGCTCGCCCATGCCCATGAACACCGCGTGGTCGACCTCCGTCAGACGACGGAAGTGCAGCGCCTGGTCGAGGATCTCCGACGCGGTCAAGTTCCGACCGAAGGCCATCTGCCCGGTGGCGCAGAACGTGCACGTCAGCGGGCACCCGGACTGCGAGGAGAGGCACAGCGAGCGCCGGCCGTCGCGGTAGCGCATGAGCACAGCCTCGACCGGGTGCCCGTCGGCGGTACGGAAGAGCACCTTGATCGTCCCGTCGCGCGCTTCGCGCTGGACCTCGACCGAGAGTGTCGAGAACGGCACACGTTCGGTCAGCTTGTCGCGCAGCGCCTTCGGGAGGTCGGTCATCGCGTCGTACCCGGCGGTACCGCGTGCCGCCCACGACCAGACCTGGCCCGCGCGGTACGCGGGCTGATCGAGCTCTAAGAGCGTGCTCTCCAGGAGGCCGACGTCCATCGGACCACGGTAGCTACCCGAATTCGATGATCAGCGACGGCTCGTCGGGGACGAGCGGCAGGCCTTCGGGCATCTCTTCGCGGAGCGGCCGGGTGCGGATAGGCCGCGGACGCTGTGCGCGGGGCCGTGCCCGGCGGCGATTCGCGAGGAGCGCGGGAGCGTTGACGATCGCGATGCACGCTCCGGTCGCGAGGACTGCCGTGAGCAGACCGTCAGTCGCCCAGCACACGACGGACCCGAAAGCCACGAGGCCGGCGAAGTATCTACGCAGTTGCATCTCCACGACGCGACTCATTTCGGCCCGCGCCGCCGGGATCCTTCGTGCTTATTCGTACTGCAGGGCCTCGAGCACGTTCAATCGGCCGGCACGCCGCGCCGGGAAGATCGCGGCCACGATGCCCGCGATGATCGCGGCGAAGATGAACGTGACGAGCGTTCCGACCGGGATCGTGAACGCCGCGAACTTGATCGCCTTGCCGACCATGAGTGCGAGCACGATCCCGACCGGGATGCCGAGGGCCGCCCCGATGAGAGCGGTGACGATGCTCTCGTGGCGGATCATCCGTCGCACCTGACGCCGCGTCATCCCAACCGCGCGCAGCATGCCGAGCTCGCGCGTGCGCTCGAACACCGTGAGGACGAGTGTGTTCACGATCCCGAAGAGGCTGATGATGATCGAGAGCGAGAGCAGCACGTAGAGCAGGTTGAGCAGGGTGTCGATTCCCTGTTCCTGGTTCTTCTTGAACTGGCTCGCAGTCGCCACCTTGGCGTCGGGGAAGGTCTTCAGCGCGGCGGTGAGCTTGGCCGTGTTCGCTGCGGTGGCGCCGCCCGCGATGTTCACGAAGGCGAAGACGTTCTGCGGGTTCGGGTACTCCGCGTCGAAGCGCTGCGTCGAGACGGTTACGTCACCGTAGGGCGATCCGCCCTTCGGCGGCGCGAAGATCCCGCGCAGGACGAGGTGCATCGTCTTCGCCGACGGCGTCTCGACGGCGATCGGCGAGCCGACCGTGAGGTGATGCTTCTTCGCGTACGCCTTGGCGACGAACGCGCCGTTGCTCCCGAGCTCCCCGGGCACGGCCTGGGAGCCCGCCTGCCACTTGACCGTGATCACCTTGCTGATGTCGCCGGACACGCCGGTGACGCCGATCCTGCTGCCGAACGCCTTGCCGTCGCCGGCGCGGACGCCTGAGACGACCTGGACGCCGGGCACCTTCGCGAGCGCGTTGGCGGACGCGATCGAGATGGGGGAGAAGTTGTCCGTCGCGGTGACCGCGTACTGCCCGGTGAAGACCGAATTGACGGCATTCTCGAACGTCGTCTTGAGCCCGGAGGCAAGGACGGACACGAGTGTGACGAGTGCCAGGCCGATCATCAGCGCGGACGCTGTGGACGCGGTGCGCTGCGGGTTGCGCATCGCGTTGCCGCGGGCGAGCGCGCCTGCCGCTCCGCCGATTCGCACTGCCGGCCAGCCGAGCACGCGCGCGAGCGGCGGCACGAGCGTCTTCGCGAGCATCGCCACGCCGACGAACACGGCGGCTGCACCGATGCCGATCGCCAGTAGGCGGTCGGTGGTCGAGATGCCGCCGACGAACAGCCCGATGAGCATGATCGCGACCGCGCCGCCGATGGTGAACAGGGCGGCGGCGACGCTGAAGCGAGCAAAGCGCGAGGTCGGCAGGACAGCGCCTTCGCGGACGGCGGAGATGGGGGGCACGCGCGTTGCCCGGATTGCCGGCCGAAGCGCTGCGATGAGCGTGATGCCGATACCGACGGCGAGCGAGACGACGACGGTGCGCGTGGCGAAGACCGTTCCCGCCTGCGGTAGGTCGATTCCGAAGTGCACGAAGAGCCGGTTCAGCCCCTTGGCGAGGCCGAGGCCGAGGAAGAGGCCGGCCAGGGAGCCGAGCGTCCCGATGACGAGCGCTTCGAGCATGACCGAGCGCAGCACTTGACGGCGCGTGGCGCCGAGCGTACGCAGCGTCGCCAGCTCGCGCGTGCGCTGCGCGATCGTGATCGAGAGCGTGTTCGCGATGACGAACCCGCCGACGAAGAGTGCGACGCCGCCGAATGCGAGGAGGAAGTCGTTGATGATGGACAGGAAGCCGTTCGTGTCCTTCGTGGCCTGCGCGGCCTGCGCCTGCCCCGTTCGCACCTCCGCGTTCGCCGGCAGGAGAGGCTTGACCTCGCGTACGAGCTGGGAGGGCGAGACGCCGTGCTTGGCGGCGATGTCGATCGCGTCGAGCTTGCCGACCTTGTTGAAGATCTTCTGCGCCGTCGGGAAGTCGAAGATCGCCATCGTCGCCCCGCCGAGCGACGCGACTCCGCCGATTTTCACGATGCCCGCGACGGTGTACGTCTGCTCGGGCCCGCGGGCGATGACGCCGATCGTGTCGCCGACCTTGTAGTGCTTCTTGCTCGCCGTGTTCGCATCGATCGCCACCTGGTGTGGGCCTACCGGCCAGGTGCCGCTGACGAGCGTGAGCGGGTTGAAGTGCTGGTCGCCGTGCGGGTGGACGCTGAACGCGAGCGACGGGGCTCCGCCTCCGGAGATGACCTTGCCGTCGCGACCGACGAGGCTGGCGAAGTCGCTGATTCCGCCCTGCGCATCAGCCACACCGGGGAGCCCTTGCACCTTCGCCAGCAGCGCCTCCGGGAACGAGGGCGGCAGGTTGTTGTTGTTCGTGTTGTTGCCGAGCGCGCTCTTCGAGGTGATGACGGCGTCCGTGTTCTTGTAGACGGTCGTGAACACGGTTCCGAAGGCGGCCTTGATCGTGTCCGTCAGGACGTACGTGCCGCTGATCATCGCGACGCCGAGCACGATCGCGACCGCAGTGAGGACGGCTCGCAGCTTGCGGCCGAGCAGGCCCTTCAGTGCGACGAGGGTCACGAGCTCAGGCTGCTCATCACGGTGAGCACGTCTTCGGTGCTCGCCCCGGTGAGCTCCTTGACGATGAGGCCGTCGGCGATGAAGAGGATGCGGTCGGCGATCACCGCCGCGCGCGCTTCGTGCGTCACCATGACGATCGTCTGGCCGTAGGTGTCGACCGAGTCGCGGATGAGGTCGAGGATCTCGCCGCCCGTCTTCGAGTCGAGGTTGCCCGTCGGCTCGTCGGCGAAGAGGATGGTCGGCTTCGTGATGAGCGCGCGCGAGATGGCGACGCGCTGCTGCTCGCCGCCGGAGAGCTCCGACGGGCGGTGCGACCGCCGCTTGGCGAGCCCGGTCTTCTCGAGCAGCTCCTCCAGCCACGCCTTGTCCGGCTTCTCGCCCGCGATCGACAGCGGCAGGACGACGTTCTCCTCGGCGTCCAGCATGGGCAGGAGGTTGAAGAACTGAAAGACGAAGCCGATGTGCTCGCGCCGCAGGCGCGTGAGGTCGGTGTCGCCGAGCTTGGTGATCTCGGTGCCGGCGATCTCGACGGTGCCGCTCGTCGGCGTATCGAGGCCGGCGAGGATGTGCATGAGCGTCGACTTGCCCGAGCCGGATGGGCCCATGACGGCGACGAGCTCGCCCGCGCGTACGTCGAGGGAAACGCCGCGAAGCGCGTCGACGGCCGTGTCGCCCTCGCCGTAGCGGCGCGTCAGGTCGCGCGCGGAGACGACGACGTCGCCCGCCGCGGGCCGCTTCGGCTGCGTCTGATCCTGGGTCGTGGCCACGGCTCCAAACTAGCGGTTCCCGGCGGCGAGGAAACCGAGAGCGATCAACACGTACGCGACGATGAGAACCATTCCCTCCCGGCGGCTCGACCGGCCGTTCACAATCGTCGCGCCGGCGAGCACGACCGCGGCCGCCATCGCCGCGAGCTCCTCCCAGCGGAACGTGAGCGGAAGCTCGTGCGTGAACAGCAGCGAGAGGAGCATCACCACGGGCGCGACGAGTAGCGCCACCTGTGCGCTGGACGAGATCGCGATCTCGCTCGCGAGCTTCATCTTTCCGGCCCGCGCGATGACGATGGCGCCTCCGTGCTCCGCGGCATTGCCGACGATCGCGACGATCACCGCGGCGATGAAGAACTCGCTCGCGCCGATCGCCGACGCGAAGCCCTTGAGCGAGTGGACGAGGATCTCGCTCACGATCGCCGTCGCGAGGGCGGCGACGCCGAGCACGGTGAGCGCGAGCGGGAGCGGCCACGCGGCGGACGACGCTTCGGCGCGCTCCAGCTGCGTATGGCGACGCAAGTTGCGCCCGGTCACCGCGAGGTAGAGCACGAGCAGCGCGACCGAGATCGGGATCGAGACGAGGACCGCTGTGTGGCGCTCCGGCGATCCCGTGTATCCGAGGACGACCGGCGGGACGAGCAGCACGACGGCAGCGCCGACGAGGCCGAGCTGTGTGAGGAGCGAGCGGCGGTCGAGGCGCTTCTCCGGGCCGACGGCTTGGGTCACGCCGAACACGAGCAAGAGGTTCGAGATGACGCTGCCGGCGAGCGAGCCCCGCACGACCTCCGGCAACCCGTCCGCGATCGCGAACATCGCGATGATCAGCTCGGGCGCATTGCCGAAGCTCGCGTTCAGGAAGCCGCCGACGCCGGGGCCTGTGTGCTCGGCTGCGTGCTCGGTCGTCTCCCCGATCAGCCACGCGAGCGGGATGAGCGCGATCGCGGCGAGGACGAAGAGCGCGGTGTTGCCCGGGTGCACGGCGTAGCGGACCGCGATCGTGGCGGGCGCGAGGGCCAGCGACGCCCAGAGGATCCTGCGAGCCACGGGCCGGTAGCGTAGTCGGGGCGGTGGATCTGCAGGCGGTCCTCTTCGATTGGGGCGACACGCTCATGCGCTGGGAGTGGGAGCCCGAGCTGCTCGCGGTCGGACACGACGCGGGCCTGCGGGCGATCGGCCGAGAACCGGTGCCGGCGCTCACCGAACGGTTCCGCGATTCGTACCTGCCCCTCCTGTGGGTGCCCGGCACGCTCGAGGAGGTCGAGTACCCGGCTCTCGTCCGCCGGCTGCTCGCCGAAGAGGGAATCGCCGTGACCGACGAGGAGCTGGACAGCTTCCTCGAGGCGGAGCACGCCGCGTGGCAGCCCGCGCGCATGCTCGCGACGACGACGCACGCGTTGCTCGAGGCGCTGCGCGACCGCGGCCTTCGGGTCGGCCTCGTGTCGAACGCGTTCGACCCGCCGCATCTTCTCCATCGCGATCTGGAGCAGATGGGGGTCGCGCAGCGCCTCGACGTGGCCGTGTTCTCCTCCGAGGTGGGCTGGCGGAAGCCGCACCCGGCCATCTTCGAGCGCGCTCTCGAGGCGATCGGTACCGACCCGGCGGCGACGCTCTTCGTCGGCGACACCCTCGCCACAGACATCGCCGGCGCGAAGGCGCTCGGCATGCACACCTGTCAGGCGCTGTGGTTCAGGGCCGACGACGACGCCGACGCGCCCGAGCCGGAGTACCGCGCATTCACGCAAATGGACGTCCTGACAGCGGTGCTGCGCCTGGGGTAAGTCACGACTCCGTTTGCGTAAGCGGAAAACACGGGATCTGTCAAGACTTGCGGGATCCGAAATCCGGCGCACACAATGCAGGGCAGATGAGCGAGCTCACGCTGACGCTCAGGCCCCAGGACGACGTGGAGTGCCGCGCGTGCGGCGTCCACTGCGACAAGGTCGTCTACCCGTCAGCGTGTATCGAGCGCTCGTGCCCGTTCGTGTACGCGTACGAGGAGCACGGGCATACGTTCATGGGCTGCATGCAGCGGGTGTTCGAGGTCGAGATCGACGTGCAGATGCTCCGGGCGGCCGAGGCCCGGCGCGCCGGCTTCGGCGCGGTGAAGGCGATGCGCAACCCGCTGCCGATGTGCCACGCCGAGATCGAGCCGTGCTACGAGCAGCGCACGGGCGAGCTCGGCTGCATCAACCCGGAGTTCAACGAGCTGCCGGCGGGATCGCCGACGTTCCGGGTCTTCGCCCGGCTGTCCTAGCCTCGGGCACCAACTGCAGGGCGAGGACGCCGAGCAGCGGCCCGAGCGCGGCGAGCGCGAACGCGAGCCGCCACGAGGACGCGGCCACGGCGGCGAAGGCAGGCGGCGCGGCCGCGACGACGACGCCGAGCAGCGTCTGCTGGAAGCCGAGGGCGGCGCCCGTCCGCGCCGCGCCTGCGGCCTCCGCCGCCGCCGCGAACGCGAGCCCGTTCCAGGCCATGCTGAGGACGCCCGCGACCGCGAACGCCGGGATGAGCACGGCGAGCGGCGCATCCGTCAGCGTGGCGACCACGGCTGTCGCGGCTGCGAGCGAGATCCCGATGGCTCGCAGCGGTCGCATGCGCGTGCGCAGCCGGTCGGAGACTCGGCCGGCGCCGATGCGCGCACCGATGGCGAGGACGTTGATCCCGGCCAGCAATCCGGCGGCGGCATGGGTGGACACGTGCCGGTGCTCGTGCAGGAAGAGCACGACGAAGCCGGTGATCCCGATCTGCGCCGTGAGGTAAAGCGCCGTCCCGCCGCCGAGGAGCCACATGCGCGGGTCACGCATCGGGCCGCTGATGTCCGTGAGCTCCGGCTCGCGCGCGGGCGTGCCGCGCATGAACACGGCGGCGACGATCGCGCCCACGATGCACGAGCCGTCGAGGAAGAAGAACGCTGGCCGCGTCCCGCCGAGGATGGGGAGGAGGGCCGCGCCGAGCGCGCCGCCGATCGGGATCGCCGTCTGCCGGATCCCGAGCGCGAGGCCGAGCTCGCCCGACGGGAACCAGCTCATGATCGCGCGGCCGCTGGCCGCGTTCACGCTCGCGCCGAGCGCACCCGCCGCGATCAGCGCGCCGACGAGCGAGCCGAGCCCGCCGGTCTCGCCGGCCGCGCCGAGCGCCGCGCCGGCGCCGACAAGGCCGACAGCGATCACCCAGCGCTCGTCGAACCGATCCGCGAGCAGGCCCCACGCGAGGAGCGTGCACAGCATCCCGATGCCGATCGCGGCGAGCACGACGCCGGTCTCACTCAGCGAGAGCCCGTAGTGCGAGCGGATCTCAGGGGCGAGCGCGGGCAACCCGACCGATGCGGTCGAGAAGCTCGCCTGCGCAAGCGTGCCTGCTCCGAGGATCACCCACCGATAGCGCGTGCGCGTATCTCCCTGGCGTTGCGGACTTCGTTGGCGTCAGGCCCGTGGCCTTCGGGGCCGGCCGTCTCGAGCACCGCGGGCAACGTCTGCAGCCGCGGATTGCCGAGGAAGACGCCGAGCCGCTCGCCGAGGATGCCCTCGCCCATGTTCGCGTGGCGGTCGCGGTTCGAGCCCAGGGCGGTGGCGGAGTCGTTGACGTGCAGCGCGCGCAAGCGGTCGAGCCCGACCGAGGCGTCCACCTCGTCGAGGCATGCGTCGAGCGCCGCGGGATCGGCGACGTCGACGCCGGAGGCGTACAGGTGGCACGAGTCAAGGCAGATTCCGAGGCGGGGGTGGCGGTCGAGACGCTGGAAGATCGTGGCCAGCTCGTCGATTGAGCGGCCGATCGTCCCACCGGTGCCGGCGGAGTTCTCCATCAGCAGCCACGTCTCGTCGGTCGTCAGCGTGAGCACCTGCTCCATCGCCGGCACGACGCGCTCCAGCCCATGCTCGAAGCCAGAGCCGAGGTGCGAGCCGACGTGGAAGACGACCGCGTCGGCGCCGATCGCTCCCGCGACCTCCATCGTGTTGCTCAGCGCGGCGACCGACTTCTCGTAGATGTCGTCGTTCGGCGCCGCGAGGTTGCAGAGGTAGAGCGCGTGGCAGAGGACGCCGCCCATGCCGGTCTCGGCGCGCCGCTCGCGGAAACGGTCGAACGTCGCCGGGTCGTGGTTCGTCGGCCGCCACATGCGCGGGCTCTGCGTGAAGAGCTGGAGGGAGTCGGCCCCGATGGCGACCGCGCGGTCGACGGCGGTGTGGATGCCGCCGGAGGAGGAGACGTGTGCGCCGATCTCCATCAGGCGCCTACGCTATCCCGGTGAGCGTCCGCGTCCGCATGGCACCGAGCCCGACGGGCCTCTTGCACATCGGAGGCGTCCGCACCTTTCTGTTCAACTGGCTCTTCGCCCGCAAGCACGGCGGAAAGAACCTGCTGCGAATCGAGAACACGGACACGAGCCGCGAGGTGGCCGAGGCCGTCGACCACATCCAGAGGTCGCTTCTCTGGCTCGGCATCGACTGGGACGACGAGATGACCTTCCAGCTCGACCGCATCGACGACTGCCGGCGCGTCGCCGAGCAACTCGTCGCCGAGGGCAAGGCGTACGAGGACGAGGGCGCGATCCGGTTCCGCATGCCGAACGAGGGCGTGACCGCGTGGGACGACGTGGTGCGCGGCCGCGTCGAGGTGCAGAACGAGACGATCGAGGATCTCGTGCTCGTCCGTTCGGACGGACGGCCGACCTACAACTTCGCCTCACCGATGGAGGACGTCTGGGATGGAGTCACGCATGTGATTCGCGGCGACGACCACATCTCCAACACGCCGAAGCAGATCAACCTCATCCGCGCCGTCGCCGGCGACATCCCCATCTACGCGCACGTGCCGAGCATCTTCGGCCAGGACGGCAAGAAGCTCTCGAAGCGGCACGGCGCAGTTGGCGTCGGGGAGTTCCGCAGCGCCGGGTATCTGCCCGAGGCGCTCGTGAACTTCCTCGCGCTCCTCGGCTGGGCTCCCGACGGGGAGACGACGATCATGAGCCGCGACGAGCTCGTCGAGCGCTTCACGCTCGAGCGCGTCAGCGCGAGCCCGGCGCAGTTCGACTACGCGAAGCTCGACTGGATGAACGGCATGTACATCCGCGCGCTACCGACGGACGAGTTCGCGCACCGGCTCATCCTGTGGCTCGGCGAGAACGGCTACGACTGGGACGCGGAGCTCGTGCGCAAGGCGGCGCCGCTCGTGCAGGAGAAGATCGCGCGGCTCGATGAGTTCCCCGACTACGCGCGTTTTCTCTTCGAAGACGTCGAGACGAGTGTGGACGGCGGCGCCGAAGTGATCGCGGCTGCGGGCGACGCGCTCGCGGACCTGGAGCCGTTCACGGCGCAGGCGATCGAGGCGGCGCTGCGCGGCGTCGTCGAGCGTCTCGGCCTGAAGCCGCGTCAGGCGTTCCAGCCGATCCGCGTCGCGGTCACGGGCTCGACGGTGTCGCCGGGGCTGTTCGAGAGCATCGAGCTGCTCGGCCGCGAGAAAACGCTCAGAAGGCTGAGCGCCGCCTCTCGCTCGTAGGAAGCGGCCGCGGCCGCGCCAGCGGGTCGAGGGCGCGTTGATACATGCGCCAGGCCCGTCGCCTGAACTCCGGCGTCGGCTCCGGCAGATCGTGCTGTGCCGCCTCGTCCCCCCGGTCCACGGGCGGCCACCTGTCGCCCGTTTCGGTTTGCATGGCCAAAGGGGAAACGGCCGGCTCGCCGGCCGAGATACGGAGTACATTCCCCGCCGTGGATCGCCCGGCTGTGCTCGTCGTGGACGACGAGCCCTCCATCCGGCTGCTCTGCCGGATCAACCTCGAGCTCGAGGGCTTCGACGTTCTCGAGGCAGGGACGCTCGCCGAAGCGCGTGCGGCCGCGGCGTCCCGTGACCTGAGCGTCGTTCTCCTCGACCTGCGCATCGGCAACGAGACCGGAAGCGACCTCGTCCGCGAGCTGCACGAGCGGAAGCCGCGCGTCCCGGTTGCGTTCGTCACCGGCTCGGCGGAGATCGGGCCGAATGTGGACGGCCTCGCGGACGCCTATCTGCGCAAGCCGTTCACCATCGACGCGCTCCTCTCGACGGTCAAGCGGCTCGCCGCCCGCTAATCTCCGATCCATGTCGACGACAGCCGTTCGCACCCCCGCCGAGTACGAGTCGCGCCTGCGCGACTACTACTTCGAGCGCTCCGAGGAAGGCCGCGCCGTTCGCGTGGGCGAGAAGGAGGTGTCGGAGCAGGCGGCGATCGTCGCGCGCTACACTGACCTGTTCTCGCGTGCGCAGCTCGAGGCGCTGCACGAGGCGGAGAACGCCGCGCAGGGCGAAGACCGCGAGCGCCTCTATCGGCTGCGGAAGACGTGCGAGGGCGGGATCATCTCCGCCGAGCTCGCGGACAGGCAGGACGCGCTCGAGAACGCACTCATCGGCGCGCGGGTCACGTTCAAGGGCGAGGAGATGCCGCTGCGCGCAGCCCAGGCGCGCCTGGCGGTGACAGACGGCTACGCCGACCGCGAGGAGCTCGGCAACCTCGAGCGCACGGCGTCGGCGCGGCTCAACCCCGACCGCCTCCAGCTACTCGCGGCCGTCGAAGAGCTCGACGCAGCGATCAGCGGCGAGCCGGACCCTGTCGCGCGCGCCGAAGAAGAGAAGGCGATCTCGCTGCGGGAGCTCGAGCGCGCGCTCGTCGCAGCCTCCGACGCGACCACCGTTCCGTACGAGGCGATGCGCGATCGCTGGTTCGACCGCATCCTCGGGACCGAGCGAGACGCGATCCCGACGAGCGGTCACGTCGCCTACGTTCGGCGCCTGTCGCCGTTGGAGTCCACGTACACGAAGGAGCGGGCCACCGCCATCTGCCTGGAGACGACGTCGGCGCTCGGCTTCGATCTCACCGCGATCCCGAACATCAGGCTCGATCTCGAGGACCGGCCGCAGAAGAATCCGCGCGCCTGCGTGATCGCCTCCGATCCGCCCGACGTCGTGCACCTGATCACGCTCGCGCAGGGCGGGCTCGCCGACTACCAGGCGTTCATGCACGAGGCCGGCCATGCGCTCCACTACGCGGGCGTCGACCCGCGGCTGCCATTCACGTTTCGCGCCATCTCGCGCGATCACGCGCTGACGGAGATCTACTCGTACATCTTCGAGGCGATCACGCGCGAGCCAGGCTGGCACGCGCTTCACTTCGGCCTCTCGGATGCGCAGGCGGAGGAGAACGCCGAGGCGACGCTGTTCCTCGAGGCGCTGCTGTACCGGCGCTACACGGCAAAGCTTCGATATGAGCTCGGCTTCTGGTCGAGCTTCGCCGAGGAGCGCGGCGCGTCGTCGCGCGACTATTCGCCGCTCCTCACCGAGGCGACGGGTGTCCGTTACGACCCGCGCAACTATCTCTCCGACATGGACGGCGGCTTCTACTCCGCCGACTACCTGCGCGCGTGGATCCGGAGCGCACAGCTGCGCGCGCACCTCCTACGCGAGGTGGGCGAGGACTGGTGGCGGAGCGCAAAGACGGGCGACATTCTGCGCGACCTCTTCGCGGAGGGGACGAAGCCGTCAAGCGAGGAGATCGCCGGACGACTCGGCTTCGAGCCGCTCGACACGGGGCCGCTCGTTGCGGACCTGTCGGCCGTCAGCTAGGGCCTGCGTCGCGCCACGCCCGGCGCAGCCTGTCGCGATAGCCGAGCCAGAGGATGGCGGCGACGAGCAGGAGCGCGACCTCGTCGACCGGGCCGGGGATGGGGGCGAGGCCGACCGCGGCCAGTGCGCGTAGCCAGCGCGGAAGGCCGCCGTCCCGGAGGACGATGCGCGCCGCCCGTGCGGTTCTCCGCAGGAAGGTCATACGGCGCTACTAGGGCTTGCGGCCGAGCAGCCGCGCAAAGTTCACCGCGTAGCCCCAGCCGAACGACCTCGGCGTGAACAGCCGCGGGTCGGCAGGGTTCCACCAGCGCGACTTCGCGCGGGCGAGTGTCGGACGCCGCCAGTCGTACGGCATCCCGAGGAACTTGCCGGTCTTCGGTGCCATGTGTCTCCTGGACGAGGAGGGAAAGGCGCATACGGGATTCGAACCCGTG
>Ga0208219_1000027_pt1 | contig 74361 bp, 77 predicted proteins | sample NGESurshal072012_7_FD_184469 | JGI IMG/M metagenome (GOLD analysis project Ga0208219, IMG submission 184469) | Arctic peat soil microbial communities from Barrow, Alaska - NGEE Surface sample 53-2 shallow-072012 (SPAdes) | ecosystem: Environmental > Terrestrial > Soil > Wetlands > Peat ... | reverse complement strand
CCGGCAGCTCGCCTCCATCGTGGGCCTGGCTGGTCGTCACATCTGTCACTGGTGTCTCCCTGTTTGTCAGGAGTTACACCGTTAAAATTACAGTCCCGGTCGAAGTTGTCTATGACGGATGATCGTCGTAGTCACCTAGCAGTATGCGGCTGGGACTACGGCCATGGATATCAGCGACCCAAGTTGCCTGAGGCGTGAGCCGTCGAAGTACGCAGATCCTCAGCTCGTTGACGTACTCCGTCGAGGTAGCTCGGCATGCAATTGCTCGAGGCTGCTGATGTACGGCTGCCCGCCAGCCTGGTGGCCTGGCCGGGACGCGTTGTGCCGCCGGTCTCTGCGCGCTTGATCGGAGCGGGCGCGGATACTCGCAACGATCGTGCCCGTCGGCTTCACTCTACTGTCGGTGTCGGTGTCGCACAGCTAGTCAGGGCATGAGCGAGTTAGGCCGGTGAATGTCGGAGCAGCCCGGTAGCGTGCCTGTCATGACCGCGCAGCCAGACAGCGACCTGGGTTCGTACCAGGTGATCCATCTGGGCGGGGAGGCGGCCGCTATCGTGCCTCTGTCCGACCTGCGGCGGCTCCAGGCCGTGCAGCGTCACGCTCCGGCTGAGCTGCTGGAGGACGCGGAGATCGAGGCAACCCTGGCAGCGCACCGGGAGTGGGCGGAGGCTGGCCGGCCTGGCGCTGTTTCGCACGAAGAGGCGATGGCTGAGCTGCTCGGCGGCCAGTGAAGGTCGAGTGGTCGCCCGCTGCGAGGGCTTCAGCGGGGCGCTACTTAGAAGATCAGGACGGGATGCGCCAGGTCGGTGCTGCGGTGGCTGGCCTGGCCGAGGACCCGTATCTGCCAGGCGCCTTCCATCGGGGTGATTATCACCGTCTCCGGGTAGGTCGGTTCAGGGTGGCGTACGTGATTGAGGGCGACCTGATTACAGTCGAGCGTGTCGACGGAGTCCTCTAGCACGGCAGCCGCTATCCGGGCCCTGACCTGCAGGGATCGGCGTTCTCCTATATTCGAGTGTATTCGAGGCCGAGCAGAACATCGCCGCAGGCCTGGCTGGCGCGGGGGCGCGCGCTGTAGATGAATCCATATCTCGCGACGGCTGCATGATCGCGGCTCGCGTCGGAACGAGCTCGAGACGTGGTCACACCGGCCGTGCAGCGCTGGCCACGGCCTTCCGCTCGCGCAACGCGACCGGGACTGCGGCGAGGATCAGCACGCCGGCAAGGGCGAACGCCGCCGGGTAGCCGGTGCGGACGCAGATCAGGCCGAAGACGGCCGGGCCCGCGCCGTACCCGGCGTCGTAGGCGAGGTTCCACAACGCGCTGGCCTTAGCCTCGGGCAGCTGCTCGATCAGCTGCGCGAACGTAGCGTTCTCGATCACCCTGAATCCGGCGCCGAACAGCACCATGCCTGCGAAGAGCACCACGGGCGAGCCCAGAACCATCATCGAGGCCATGCCGAGCGCCGCCACGGCGAGCGCCGGGATGAGCAGCCGGGCGTGACCGAACCGGTCGCCGTGCTTGCCTGCCTGCCAGCGGCTGAGCGTGGCGGTGATCGCCTGGACGAGCAGGGCGGCCGACGAGAGGTTGCGGGGAATCCCCTTCGCGAGCGGCAGGAACGAGTCGAGCACGCCGGCCGCGATGGTGGCGGCGGCGAAGATCAGCGGCAGCCGCAGCGCGGCGCCCGCCATCCGCCCGGAGCTGCGGGCGCCCGGCCTCCGTCTGGCGCGGGCGGTATGCCGTGCCTCGCGCCCGCCCGGCAGCCAGTGGATCACCGCCAGCGGCAGCAGGCCGGCAGTGGCCGCCATCGCCGCGGCCGCGGCGGCCAGGTGGTGTCCGGCGAGCCAGACCCCGGCCGGCAGCGCGACTACGGCCGGGACGCCGGAGACGACGCCGAGCAGGCCGAGCCCTTCGCCGCGCCGTCCGGGAGGCAGCAGCTTGGCGGTGAGCGCGCCGGTGACCACGCCGGACAAGCCGAAGCTGAGCCCGCGCACCATGCTGACGCTCACCATGACGGCCTGGGGCTCGCGTGCCAGCATGGCCAGGGCCGGCGCGCCGAGCAGCACGGCTCCGGCCGCGAGCACCATCCGGTAGCCGAACCGCCTGATCGCTGCTGCGGCCACGGCCTCGGCAGCCACGGTGCCGAGCAGCAGGGACCCGGTGATCAGCCCGGCACGGGAGCTGCCGGCGCCGGCCGCCGCTGCCAGCATCGGCATCACCGACAGCAGCAGGAAGAAGCTGGTGAGCGAGGTGAACTCGGCCAGGAACGTGACTGCCAGCGGCACGCTGACGAGCCGGGCCGGAACCGCGGTACCAGGCTGCGCCTGCGTCAAGGTGCTCATAGCACGCACGGTAGAACCCAACCGGCATGCTAGTAAGGTCCGATTTCATGGCGATTGAGTGATCCGGTTTGAGCCGGACTGCTGGTTCGGCTCGACCGTTCGGCCAGCCAGCGCTGCGCGCCCAGCTGGAGGCGAGCCTGCGCGAGGCGATCAGGGGCGGCCGACTCCGCGCCGGGGAACGGCTGCCGGTGACCAGCCCGCGGCCGGCCCGGCCATGGTCTTGCCCTCGCCGCCCTCGCCAGGCCGCCAGCTGCCGGAACCGCCGCTGATCGCGGACTTCCAACCCGGCGTACCGGACCTGTCCAGCTTCCCGCGTGCCGACTGGGCCGGGACGTGACGCGAGGCGGACGCCGCCGCGCTTGAATGATGCTGGAGGTGGGTCAGGCATGGCGAATCCGCATTTCGCGAACCTTGGCGATGTCTGGAAGCACCTGTTGCTCACCGAGGTCATCAGCTGGCTGCGGCCCGGGCACTACGTCGAGACTCACGCCGGGTCGGCCATCTACCGGCTCGTCGACGACGTCGAGCGCGGCCTTGGCGCGGAGATATTCCTCAGCGCCTCCTCGGAAATCGAGCCCTTGCGCAGCAGCCCCTACCGGCGGCTCATCCTGGAGTTCGCTCGCGGCGCCGAGCCGTCGTACCCAGGTTCGCCGCTGCTGGCGATGATGCTGCTTGGCCCTGCGTGCCGGTATGTCTTTTGCGACACGGACCCGGCAAGCGTCGCGGACCTGCAGGCCGCGCGGGAACGCCTGGGGCTGCGGGACAAGGTCGGGGTGATCCACGGCGATGGCCTCGCTGAGACAACGGCGCTCCTGCACGCCCATGCCATCGGCGCGGCCAGCCTGGTGCACGTCGACCCGTTTGACTTCCGTGCGGCTGGTCCGGGCGTCGTCAGCGCGCTCGAACTGGTCACGTGCCTGGCTGCTGCCAGTATCCCGACGTTCGCCTGGTACGGGCTGACAGCGCCATCAGCCGCCTGCGAGCTGTTCCGCGAAGTGACCATCGCGGCGCCCGCAGCCCGGGCCTGGTGTGCCGAACTGCGTGTCGGCGGACGGCGAGCGAACGCGGCGGGCATCGGCCCGGGCTGCGGCGTCCTGTTCACAGCAGCGGACCTGGCTCCGGCCGGGTCGATGCGGCGAGCAGCCGACGCCTACGTTCGCGCATTCAACGAGCAGAGCGTCGCAGCCGATGCCGGCGTATACGTCACGGCCAGCGTCGTCACCTCCGCATCCGAGACCGGCTGAGGACGCCGTGCCAGCTGCACCGCGGCCGTATCGGCAGGCTGGCCATGGCCGCGCGCAGCCACTCCGGACGGGAGAACGAGCGTGCCTGCATCAAGTCCGCACGCCGCTACCGCCCCATCGAGATCCGGGCCGGCCCGCACGTCATCACCGCCGCCGGCCCGCTCCCCGACGACCTGCGCCACGCCCTCGACGCGATCAACGGAACCCGCTGACTTGCGCACTAGCGTGGCCGAAGTCAGGTCGTAGCGCAGCACCGCGACGTCAGCGTTGGCGGCCAGCACGGCGCGAATCGCGGCCGGGTTGCCGGCCGGACGCGCCACGACGCGAGTTGGCACAACTCAGACCGCAGGTAGCCGGCCTGAACGCGGAGCTTATACAAGCCTGCACGGGATGACCGGGCTCTTCCACGGAAATGATGTTGACCCTTCTTTAGCCTCCAGCTCCCGATGTCGTGCCATCTGCGGAGGTAATGCGACTCAAGTGCCAGACGATCATCGCGGCGGACGCCATGAAGCGTGGCTACCACATCGTAAATCCGGCCTGCCCTTATCTGGAAAGGCTTCTTGTGGTGCCCGGTCGTGAGGGCGGCATTCACTATGCTCGATGGCGGCGCTTTGAACTGGCGTGCATTTGCTCCAGTGGCCAAGGCAGCAGGCTGACTGCAGGGGACGTCAGTCCCTCGGGGAGACAGTTTCCAGGCCGGCGTCTTTGGCTGCGGTAATGAGGCGGTCGTCGTAGCTGGCGAGTGCGTCGATATCTGGGCCAAGAAGACGCGCCGTAGCGAGGTGGATGGCATCGAGCGAGCGCAGCATGCGACCAGGCTCGTTCATTGCCGCCTCTACGATGTCATCATCAATAGCGACATAAGAGAAGGCGAGCAACAAGTCGCGGGCATCTGGCAGTAGCACCGGCATGGCCCGGGAAACGGCCCGGGTCAGTTCGACGCGGAGCAGCGCTGAACTTACCCACTCAGCATCGGCGTGACTGTCGTAGAACGCGGCGAACGCCTTCGAGTACGTCTCTTCGACTAGAAGCTTGATGACCGCGGAGGTGTCGGCGTAATAAAGGGTCACCAGCGTTCCTCGTCCCTCAGAGAGGCGAGGGAATGAGAGAGCTTGTCGGTGCCGTCGCCGGGCCGCATCCGCGGTCGGTAGCCGGGCCGCTGCGCAAGCCGGGCGCGGCCGGACGCGACCAGGCGAGCCAGGATCGGAGTCGGCGCGCGTTCGCTGACAGGGATGATGCGGGCGATCAGCTGCCCGTACTCGGTGATGTCGACGATCTCGCCGTGTCGTACTCGTGCGAGAACTTCGCTTGTGTGGTGGCGCAAGTCGCGCAGTCCTACAGCGTGACTTTCCGGACTAGCCATGTAGCAAATGTATCACATTTTTGTATCACCCCTCGACTAGGAGCAGTCGAGGGGTGATACAAACTGCGGAGGCCTAGCTGGCAGCCTTATCCCCGTCCGGGGCCGGGTCGCCGGGCGTTGGAGCCGGGTGCATGGCGGCGATTGTCAGGCAGGTCAGCCCGGCCAGGATGGCTACGCCGGCCAGGGCGAGGGCTCCGGCGCGGATTCCCAGGGCGGTCAGGGTTACCCGCCCAGCGGAAGTCCGATGGTCTCGACCCAGGAGTCGATGGCAGTGGTCACGCCCATGATCCGACCATGGGCTCGCTCGGGCGCGGCCCGCTGGAGGGTGGTGAGCGTGACCGTGCCGAACACCGAGCCGGTGACGCCCCAGGTGAACGCGCCAACATAGGCGACTGGCACGAGGGTGGTGCCGGCGAACACGCAGGCGGCCAGGCCGTAGCAGGCGCCGCTCGCCCCTAGCACCCGGCGCCCGGGGAGACGGGCCCTGAAGCGGGGGATTACGAGGCTGGCCAGGATAGCCCCGATCCCTGAGGCTGCCTCGAACAGGGCGAACTGCGAGGGCGGCCGGTGCAGCACGTGCTGCGCATACAGCGGCTCCACCACCAGGAACGCCGCCGACGTGAAGGTCACCGCGGCACTCATCGCCACGATGAGCTGCACTCCGCGGTGGCGGGCCACCAGCACGATGCCGTCCAGGAATTCGCGGCGCCACCCTGTCTGCTCCCGGGGAGGAGCTGGCCGGAGGGGGAGCGGCAGGACCACCGCTGCACCGATCAGGTAACTAGCCGCATCCAGGATGAACGCCGCCGGGAACCCGGACAGGGCCAGGGCAACGCTCGCCGCCAGGGGGCCGACGACAGCGCCTGCCGACGATGCGCCCCCCAGCAGCGCGTTGGCTGCCAGCAGATCGTCATCGCCAACGATCCGCGGGGGCAGCGAGTTAGCCGCCGGTCCCGCAACCGAGCGGGCGATGCCGTAGCCGACCGCCGCCATGTCCAGGACGGCCAGTGACCCAGCGGCCGCCATGCCCAGCGCTGCGCCTGCTGCCGCGACGTACCCCGTCACCAGCGCTTGCCTGGGGCCGATCCGGTCGACCCAGACGCCCAGGAGCGGGCTGAGGACAGCGGGCGGCGCGGCCCAGCAGACGATGGTCAGCGAGACGGCGTACGGGCTCGCATTGAACCGGTAAGCCGCAAACCCCCATAGCACGATCGCCGATGCCCAGCCGCCGATCGAGTTGACGGCCTCGCCAGCGACGAGCAGCCCGAAACGGGCATCACGAAAGGACGGGCGAACCGCCTGCGGCGGGCCAGGCACGCCGCGCGGTCGCCGAAAAAACCTATGCAAGACAGACCTCCAGGAGGAACTACGGCTAGGACAGATGCCGCAGCGACCCGGACGGCGCGAGGGCCTCAGGAAAGGAAGATCAGCAGGCTTCGGGTCCGGACGATGCGGCAGGACCGGCCTTAAAGACGGTGACCACGGCATCTCCTCCCGGCAGGCCAGTACTCAGCTGGCAACCAACACGGCGTAGCTCCCGGCCGGACGGCTGGTCCTCGACAGAGGAGTTGTTCAAGCCGCATACGGCGAGGGCATCCAGCATGCCACGAACCAGGAGCTCCGGCGGCGTGAAGCGCTGCGGCTGCTCAAGGACGGCGACACTTGGGGCCTATGGCGGTGAAATGGCCGCCACGGCGCTTGAGGGACCTAGGTTGTCGCAGGCGGGGTCCTGAAGCCGCATCGAGGCCCCGGTGCCTGGGCCATCTTATGGTCGAGGGTTGCGACATTAGATCCCAGGAACTCCGCGAGCGCTACATACCAAGCGTCATAGGACGTGACGTTGTCCCGCAATTCCCATACGCGGGCCGCGAAGGGCGCGTATGGGAAGAGTTCCGCCCGCAGATCGAGCAAGTCGGCGTGAGCCATCGAGGCAACGTCGGGGGCAATCTCGCCTCTCGCGGCGGCCCGGCGAAGGATGCTGGTGACCTCGACCGGCATGAGGTGAGGGGCGCTGAGCGGCCCGGACACCAGCAGCGACTCCGCCCACCTTCCCGTGTCGCCTGCATCGACCAGCGCCGAAACGACTAGTGACGCGTCAATGACAAGGGTCACCGGCGATCCTCATCCAGATGCGACAAGATCTGCCGCGCCGACAGCGAGGAACCCGTCGCTGACTTGCGCGCCCGGATTCTTTCTATCAGCGTCTCGGCGTCCGGCTGGCGGGCAAGCTCGACAAGCCGGGAGCGCAGATACTCCTGCAGAGACCGGCCTGTCGCTGCGGCACGAGCGGCAAGCTCATCCCGGGTCTCATCAGGCACATCCCGGATCGTGATCGATGTAGTCATGCATGCATTATGCTGCTATTAGCAGCATAATGCAATCGCCTGGGGCCGTGCTCCTCTCCAGCCTGAGACCGTGGCCAAGACCAGGGGTGTGGCGCACAATGAAGGCCATGCGCGGCCGATCGGCAGTTGCCGTGCTCGCCGTGTTCCTGGTGGGCACTGTCACGGCCTGCACAGGTGCCGCTGAATCCGCCAGGCCAGCCAAGCGGGCGACCGTGGCCGCACCGGCAGCGCCGCGTGGCCCCCAGGCGCTGGGGGCGCCCGGTTGCCATCCGCTATCACCCGTTACCCGCTGGAGTTCCTTCGTTCCGATGGTGGAAGGCACCGGTCATGGCGCCTCGCTGTGGGGACTGCTGATGTTCCCGCATCCGCTGCCCGCCCGGGTTGGCGATCAGGAGAAGATCGTCTGGCGGATGACCGGCACAGGGTTGCTGACGACCTTGGCGGTGATCGGCCCGGACGGCAGGCATCACCCACTGGCCTGGGGTCCGGCCCAGCACATGAGTGGTAGCACCTGGAGTAAGCCGGGAGACGAGTGGGGCGCGGGCTATGTGTTTACGGCCCCGGGCTGCTGGGATCTGCGCGCCGTCCGTGGTCATGCCACCGCTGACGTGTGGATCCGCGTCATCGCACAATAACCTGGCCGCTGGCCGGCGGCGTGCTGGCCGGCGGCGTGCTAGCCGCCGGCTAGCCGGGCGGCTTGAGCGTGCAGGTAGCGCTGCTGGGGCAGGTTGGTTGTCAGCCGGGCGGCCGCCAGGTAAGCGTCGCGGGCCGCGACGCGGTCGCCGGCCATTTCCAGCAGGTGCCCGCGGACCGCGTGCAGCCGGCGGTCGCCGGCGATGCGCTGGTCGGTCTCTAGCTTCCCCAGCAGCCCGAGCCCAGCACGAGGACCTTGGGCCATGGCTACCGCGACGGCGTGGTTCAGGGTGACGACGGGGTTGTCGGATATCCGCATCAGCAGCTCATACAGCGCCGTGATCTGCGGCCAGTCGGTCGCCTCGGCGGTGGGCGCTTCATCATGGAGCGCGGCGATCGCCGCCTGGAGCTGGTAAGGACCGACCGGCCCGCGGGGCAGCGCGCCGGTGATCAGGCCCACTCCCTCAGTGACCAAGGCGGTGTCCCAGCGGCTCCGGTCCTGCTCGGCCATCGGAATCAGCTCACCATGCGATCCGGTACGTGCCGGACGGCGGGCGTCGGTGAGGAGCATGAGCGCGAGCAGCCCGGCCACCTCGCTATCGCCGGGCAGCAGCCGGTACACCATGCGGGCCAGCCGGATCGCTTCAGCCGACAGCTCCGCGCGCTGCAGCCGCGGTCCCGACGTGCTGGCATAGCCCTCGTTGAAGATCAGATAGAGCACGTGGAGTACCGCGCTGAGCCGTTCAGCCTGCTGCGGGCCGGGAGGCATGGCGAAGGGGACGCCGCTGTCCTTGATGCTCTGCTTGGCCCGGCTGATGCGCCGGGTCATCGTCGACTCCGGCACCAGGAAGGCCCGGCCGATCTCGGCGCTGGCCAGGCCGCCGACCGCCCGCAAGGTAAGCGCGATCTGCGAAGCGACCGACAGCGCGGGATGACAGCACATGAACAGCAGGACGAGCGTGTCGTCAGACCCCGCGGCCGGGCTGTCCGCGGCAGGCGCCAGCCAGTGGTCGGGCAGCGTCCGCTGGGCAACGCGCTCTTCACGACGTTGCCGGGCCTGCTCGCTGCGCAGCAGATCCGTTAGCCTGCGTGAGGCGACCGTGATCAGCCAGCCGCGTGGATGATCCGGAATGCCATCCTCTGGCCACTGCGCGGAGGCGGCCAGGAGCGCCTCTTGCGTGGCCTCCTCGGCGGTATCGAAGTGCCCGTAGCGCCGTACCAGCGCGCCGAGAACCTGCGGCGCCAGCTGGCGCAGCAGGTCCTCGGCTTCGGGGTCAGGCACGGCAGCGATCAGAGCTCCAGCTCATCCCGGCCTTCGGCGATCGGCCGCACGTCGGCGTAGGCGTGCGCGGCGACATGCGCGGGAGCCGGGACCTTCGACAGCCGGGCAGCGATCTCAGTCGCCCGGTCAAAGCTGTCGCACTCCACGATCCAGTAACCGGCCAGGACCTCCTGGGTCTCGGCATACGGTCCGTCGGTCACGACCGGAATACCCTCCTGGAGCTGGATTCTCCGGGCATGGACCGGGGCGGTCAGGCCCCGCGTCTCCACCAGCTCCCCGGACTTGGCCAGGTCTTCGTTGAAGGACTCCATGAATGCGCCCATCGCTGCGAAGTCCGCTGCCGACCAGGCTGCGCTCCCCGCGGGGTCCTTACCGGCCATGCCGTCGTAGTCCTGCTGCGACCCGTAGGTCAGGATCATGTACTTCATGACCTCTCCTTTCTCCGCGGCCCCGTTACGGTGCCTCTCACCAGAGACGTCGGCGCCACCCGGCCATCCCGGACATCTGCCGGCACCGTAGGCAGGTTATTTTCCTGGCCGCGGGTCGGCTAGCTCGGGACGCTGAGCTGCAGCCGGTAGCAGGTCCAGGCTGCATGGCCGTGCTAGCCGTACCAGGGATCCGGGTGTCCGCCCTATCGATCTTCGGTCGGCGTGCCGCGAGCATCGGCAACGCCGAGGACCTGCTGGCTGCGGTGGACGAGCAGCAGCCGGACGTCACCTAGTGGACGTGCGGATGCCGCCCGGCTACACCGACGAGGGCCTGCGCGCCGCAATCGCCATCCGCCGTGACCACCCCGGGACCGGCGTGCTGGTGTTCTCCCAGCACATCGAGACCCGGTACGCGGCCGATCTGCCCGGCGCGGCGTCCGGCGGCGGTGCCGCAGGCGTCGGGTACCTGCTCAAGGACCGGGTCGCCGATGTCGCTGAGTTCGCCGAGGCGCTGAGCCGGGTGGCGGCTGGCGGCACCGCTCTCGACCCAGAGGTCGTGACGCAACTGCTCGGTGCCAGTCGCCGCACCGACGGGCTCGGCTCCCTCACGGCCAGGGAGCGCGACGTGCTCGGCCTGATGGCCGAAGGCCGGTCCAACAGCGCGATCGCCGGGATTCTCGTGGTCTCCGAGCGGGCCGTCGAGAAGCACGTCGGGAACATCTTCAGCAAGCTAGGCCTGGCGCCGTCGGACGCCGACCACCGCCGGGTACTGGCCGTGCTGCGCTATCTGGAGTCCTGATCCGCCTGGCAGGTGATCTTGGCCCGCACCTAGGATGATGATCTATCTACCGCGTAGTACGCTGAAGTACTAAGCCTGGAGGCGTGGTCATGAGTTACCAGCTCCGCATGCACAGCGAGATCCGGGACTGGCTCGCCTATCTCCGGAGTACCGAGCCCGAGCTGGCCCGTGTCGTCGGCGAGGCGGTGCTGGCCATGCTCGATGCGGGCGAATGCCTCGGGCCGCCGCTGGTGGTCCCGCTGGAATCGGAGCCCTGGCCACCGGCTGATCCCCGGGAAGCCCTGGACGTGTCCTACCAGCGGCAGCTGGACGCCCTGCAGGCCGTCCGCCGCGGTGTCGCTGACGTGGCGACCTCGCGCAAGCGCGTCGAGCTGCAGGTCGGCCAGCTGGAGGAGAGCGCCCCGAAGCTGGCCAGCCAGCGCGAGAGGGCGCTCAGCGACGGGAGCGAGGACCTAGTCAGCGCGACGCGAGCGCGCGAAGCGGCGGTCCGGGAGCAGCTGTCCGAGCTGCGCCGGCAGCATGTCGTCCTGGCCCGCGAGGAGGAGGAGCTGACCGCCGCCAGTCAGCGCCTGCAGGCGAAGGTCGATGAGTTCCGGGTCCGGAAGGAGACGCTCAAGGCCAGATACACGGCCGCCGAGTCGTCCCGGCAGGTCCGTGCGGCATTCGCCGTCCTCGACGAGGCCGACGCCGGTGATCTAGAGATGACAGAGCACGAGGACGCTCCGCCCGGGCCCAGCGCGGCGTTCCCAGACGACGAGCTGCTGCAGGAGATCCGGGATGTCCTGCCGCCCTCCCGGGGCAGCTCCGGGCCGGCGGCCTACGGCGACATCCCCCCGCCGCCGGGCATGATGGAGCTGCGGCCAGGTGCTCCCGGCGACGCGGCAGTCGCCTTGCTGTTCGCAGTCGAGCAGCAGGACACAGCGATCCTGCTGGCATGGCTCAAGGACCCGGGCCTGTCACCTGACCGCCGCGAGGAAGCGGTGCGGACCGCAGCGGCCCGGCTAGCGGGCGCCCAATCCGGCCGCGTGACCCCGGGTTCGCCGGCCACTTTTATCCGTTATGACGCCGAATCGTTTCTTGACGAGTTCTTCCCTGGCCAGGGAACTGAGGTCGAGATCGGGGCGGGCACGCTGGTCGCCCGCCATCGCGCCTACACGCTCGCGGCGGCCCGGCAGCGGATGGGGCTGACCCAGGCGCAGGTGGCTGAGCGGATGAACGTCCGCCAGGAGCGAGTCTCCGCCATTGAGCGCGCCGAGCCGGGTGCCACCGAGGTCCGGACGCTGACCGCCTATGTCCGCGCACTCGGCGGCAGGCTGGAGATCATTGCCGACATCAGCGGCGAGCGCATCACGCTGAGGTAGCTACGGCCTGCTTCGAGGCCGGAGGATAATGCCCACCGAGTTGACGACGTAACGGGGGCCCGTCGCCTGCCTCTTCGCGGTCAGGCTGGCGTTGATTCCCGTGCTGACCGGGAGCACCGGGTGATCACATCCGGAAATGCGATCGCCTTCCGGCATGGCCCCGGCCGGGACGTCAGCGGCGGACAGGCACACCAGGTAGTCGCTGGAGGCGTAGCTCCTGACGCAGCCCGCCTGCGTGGGCATGGTCCACTTCAGGCTCCCGCTGCCGCTCTCGTTCAGGACGAAGCTCAGCTCGGGCCCGCACAGGTGACGGCGCTTGCTGAACGCCCCGGCCACGGCCAGCACCGCGATGCCGCCCTTGGCCTGCCTGACGATCACCTCGGCGGTGTAGCCGTCCGTGTGACCCCGGAGCCGGTACGCGCCCGAACCGTACGCGGACGGCAGTGAGCCGCCCACCATGTCGCCCGCGCCGGTGAGATTGAGGGAAGAACAGCCCGCGATCAGCACGGTGAGAGCGGCCGCTCCCGCTATGGTCAGCACTCGCCTCACGATGCTTACCTCGTCCCCGCCTGCGGCCCAGCGCGACCCATGCGTGGCATGCCCGGCATAGGTGAGATACCCGTCAGCGGCTACCCAAACAACCTGAAAAAGCAAGTGCGTATCGCATCGGGGCCGGCCTCAGTCAGGATTCGCCGCCCGCAGGGGCGCGACCACGCCATCCGCGAGAACCGTGCGCAGCAGGTCGCGGGTGTCCTCGAAGGCGCCGACCGGCGGCGGGCTGGGATAGCGGCGGGCGGCCAGGTCCAGGTAACACCGCTGGTTCAGCTCGACCTGGATCGCGTCGACCTGCTCGTGGCCGGCGAAGCGCCGGACTGTCCAGCCGCCGATGAAGCGATTGTTCAGGCCCACCGTCAAGCCGTGCCCGGTGAAGGCGTCCGACAGCAACCGCACCGCCTCGGGATGCGCCGTGACCCCGTGGCGGTCGCCCAGGATGACGTCGCCCGGCAGGTCCGCGCCGAAGCTGTGCAGGTCGAGCAGCAGCACCCTGGGAAACTGGCGCAGCAGCCGCCGGATAGCGGTGTCCAGCGCCTGGTGGAATGGCGCATGGGCCAGCTGGATCCGGTGGCTGATCTGCTCCGGGCTCAGTGCCCGCCGGTAGAGCGGCTCGCCGCGGGGCATCCGCGGCGAGATGACGCAGGACCAGAAGCCGCCGTCCTGCCCGGTGGCGGGGTCGCGGTTCACGTCGGCCACGAACCTGCTGAACGACGTGGTAATCGTCGTGACGCCCAGGTCAGGCAGGAACGCGTACAACTCCCGGGTCAGCCAGTCCGACCACAGGATCTCCGGGCTTACGGCCAGGTCGGCGGCCAGCTCGGCCGGGAACTCGCGGCCGCCGTGCGGCAGGCAGGCGACGACCGGGGCCGGCGGCCCGGCCGGCTCGAGCACCCACTGCCGCCCGCCGCCCGCCGCCGCGCTGCCCTGTCCCGCCACACGGGCGATCCTAAGCCGCGCACTGGCGGCGCCCCGATGAGCGTGATCGGCTATCGACGCCGTTATCTATGGTTATAGTCGTCTATTACCAGGTCTGATAGGGGGCGCGGCAGCTGATGGCAGCAGCGGCTGACATGACCGGCGCGCAGGCCCTGCTCGCCACCCTGGTGGACGCCGGCGTGGACGTGTGCTTCACGAACCCGGGTACCTCGGAGATGCATTTCGTGCAGGCCCTGGACTCAGTGCCGGCCATGCGGGGGGTGCTGGCCCTGTTCGAGGGCGTCGCGACCGGGGCCGCGGACGGCTACGCGCGTATCGCGGGACGCCCGGCCGCGGTCTTGCTGCACCTGGGGCCGGGGCTGGGAAACGGCCTGGCCAACCTGCATAACGCCCGCCGGGCGCGCAGCCCCGTTGTCTGTATCGTCGGCGCTCACGCGACCGGCCATGTGCGTTATGACGCGCCGCTGCAGTCTGACATCGAGGCGGCCGCCCGGACCGTATCGGGCTGGGTGCACACCGCCGGCACCACGCGCGGCCTCGCGCGCGACGCGGCCCGGGCCATCGAGGCCAGCGGCCGCGATGGCGGCCAGGTCGTCACCCTGGTGGTGCCGGCCGACGTGTCGTGGACCGCCGGCGGCCAGCCCGTCGCCCCGTACCCGCCGGTGCTCAGGCCGCCGGTCGATGCCGGCCCGGTCGAGGCGGTGGCGGCCCTGCTGGGCCGGGGCGAGCCGTCGATCCTGCTGCTGGGCGGTCGCGGGCTGACCGAGCGCGGGCTGCGGGCCGCCCGGCGGATCTCGGCCGCGACGGGTGCCGCGCTGCTGGCCGAGACCTTCCCGGCCCGGATGGAGGGCGGCGCGGGCGTGCCGTCCGTGCCCCGGCTGGCCTACCTGCCCGAGCAGGCTGACGCGCAGCTGGCCGGGCTGCGGCAGCTCGTGCTGGCCGGCGCCCGCTCGCCGGTCACGTTCTTCGCCTACCCCGGCCGGCGCGGCGACCTGGTGCCCGAGGGCGCAGCGGTCACCGAGCTGGCCGCCTGCGAGCAGGACGTCGAGGACGCGCTGGAGCAGCTGGCCGCGACCGTGGCGCCGGGGACTCAGCTCGTCGCGGCCCAGGCGGCTGTCGCGCCTCCCGCGCCGGGCCCGCTGACGGCAGCGAGCCTGGCCACCACGATCGCCGTCTCCCTGCCCGAGCAGGCAATCGTCGTGGACGAGGCCAATACCTCGGGGTTCGGGCTGCCGCCGGCGCTGGCCGGCGCGGCGCGGCACACCCTGCTGACGCTGACCGGAGGTGCCATCGGGCAGGGCCTGCCGGTCGCCACCGGGGCGGCCATCGCCGCTCCGGACCGGCCGGTGGTCGCCATCGAGGCCGACGGCAGCGCCCTCTACACGATTCAGGCGCTCTGGACGCAGGCGCGCGAGCAGCTCGACGTCACCACGGTCCTGATCAACAACGCGGCCTACGCGATCTTGCGGATCGAGCTCGCCCGCACCGGCGCCGGGTCGGCCGGGTCACGCGCGGCGCGGCTCCTGGACCTGTCCGGCCCGACCCCGGACTTCACGCAGATCGCCGCCGGATTCGGGGTGCCCGCGGTCCGCGTCACCACGGCGGCGGACCTCGACCAGGAGCTGCGCCGGGCGTATGCCGAGCCTGGCCCGCACCTGATCGAGGCCATCGTCCCGCCGGTGGCCTAGCGGCGCGGCGCGGCGGAGCCTCACTGGTACGGCAGCGACACTTCGTTACGTAGCGTGCGTGTCGGACCAAAACGAGGTGCGGCCACCGCTCGAGGATCTTGGTTGTGTGGACGCAAGAAGACCGAGCGCTGGCCGCAGGCCATAGCGTAGATCCTTCTCGCTGGTTGGCGGGACTGGATGACCTTCTGGGCTGCGTGGCGCCCAGGATTGCCCGTTGGCCGCCATGATGGACAGGAAGGCGTGGGCCAGGATCGCGAGGGCGGGCCAGCGGTGCCAGGACGTCCAGGTCCGCACCTGGTGCTCGTCCAGGGCGGCGAGCTCCTTGCTGGCGGCGAAGGACTCCTCGATCGTCCCCGAACCAGCGCCCAACGAGACAGCCGGGCTGATCCGGTTTGACCCGCAATGAGATCCGCCGTCTCCTGACCGCAGCCATCGCCCCGGTCCACCTCATCGAACACGTCATCCACTGGTCGACCTGGCGCCGACAACACCAAGCCCGAGCCCGCACCAGCCACCACGCCCGACGAGCCGCTGAGCACGGATGATCACGAAAGGTCGCTGCCGTACAAGGAAACCGAGTCAACCAAGCTTTAACAGTCCCTCGCCTATTCCACCGGTGATCAAGACCGTCATGATTTGTTGTCTTCTGCCAGGTCATCGTTGAGTCGTTGTGTTGCGGCCTGGAGTACCCGAAGGGCTGTTGCCAGCTCCGCGGCGTCCGAGCCGTCGAACGCGATCTCCCGAATGAGAGCGAGCGGATCGGGTAGTTCTTCCCAGAGTTTCATTCCGGCGTCGGTGATCCGAAGCACCCGCTGGCGCTGGTCCTCGGAGTCGGGCATTTGATCTACGAGGCCCTTGCGCACCAGTGTCGTCACGATCACGCTCAGCGTCGCCCGCTCGATCTGGAGCATGCGCACCAGATCACGCTGCCTCGTCGGTCCGTCGTTCGCCAGCTGGTACAGCACATACCACTGTGTGGTTCCGAGGTCGTACGGACGCAAGACCGACTCCATCGTGGCCCGGACTGCGAAGTAGTACCGCTTCGCCCACGCCCCCACCGACCCCTGGGTCTGGTCCGCTATCTCGTTAGCCACCTAACACAGTTAGCTAGGTACCGAACGACTTGTCAAGGTCACCGCTGAGGCCGTGCGGTCGAAGCTGGGCGGTACGTGCTTGTCGATCGCGCGAGAATGGATCACCACGGGATCTTCGTATTTTCCCATCTCGTGAACGTGCCTGTGGGGCCGTCCGGACCGAGCAGCGCAACGCGCACCACCTCGCGGGAGCCATCCTCGACAGACTCGGCGCCTGCGTATCCGTTGAGGTTCGTCTTGGTAAAGCCCGGCGAGACCAAGTTGATCTTGATGTCGGTCGACTCCAGCTCGACCATCATGGCGAGTGTCATAGCATTGAGAGCTGCCTTGGACGCAGGGTAAATGGGGCCGAACATGGCGTGGTACGGGTAGGCGGGGTCCGCGTTCGTCGTCAGCGACCCAACTCCGCTCGACACGTTGACGATGCGGGCGTCCGACGATTCGCGCAGGAGCGGCAGCATCGCTTGGTAGACGGCGAGGACGCCGAACACGTTGGTCTCCCAGACGGCGCGTATTTCATCGAGGGACGCGTTGCTCGCTTGCGACGACGCTGCGTACTCCGGTGAACCCATGCTGCGCTCTGTCGTCTTCGAGATGCCCGCGTTGTTGACCAGCAGATCGAGGCGGCCGGGCTCCTTGCGGATGCGCTCCGCTGCGGCGGCGATCGAAGCCCCATCCGTCACGTCGAGCTGGAGCGCGATGGCGCCCGGCCCGATGTCCTTTGCCGCAGTCTCACCGCGCTCGAAATTGCGTGACCCGACCAGCACAGTAAGGCCGCTCGCCACGAGTTCCTTGGCGACCTGAAGGCCGACTCCTTGATTGGCTCCGGTGACCAGGGCGACGCGTTTGTCGTGCATAGTAATCTCCTTTTGTTTATGAACCCGTGGTTGATGCTGCGCCAGTTGCACTACCGGTACTGAAGATTGCCGCCAAAGGCGGCTGCCGGCGTCAGGCGTTTGATCTACAACGCCTTTGCGCACGAGTTTCGCCACGATCCGCCTCAGCGTCACCATCTCGATCTGCAAGAGGCGTCCCCGCGTGCGCCGCGTGACCCACGCCGACTGCGATGACCCTGTCCTGGGCGCAAAAGTTACGGTGGCGCGCACCCCGGGTCGTATGAACCCAAGACCGACCCGTCACGGTCGACCTGCGACGTAATACTTCCTCGGTCACGCCCAGCGACTCACGCTCTCTCCATCTCCCAGCTTGTCAGCCACCTAACAAACTCTGCTAGGTACCTAGCGGATATGTCAAGTCTCCTCGTGAGGCGGGTGTCAGATTTTCAGACAGGCCCCGCTACCGCACCATCCAGATCCAGGCCGGCCCGCACGCGTCACCACCGCCGCCCCCTACCCGAAGACCCCCAAACCGCGCGGGACACGATCGAGCGCCGGCCGGTGGACAATCAATTGAGCCAAGCCAGGTCCGTGATGGCCGTCACCGAGCCAGCCGACGACGATGAGGGTCTGATCAGATTGACTCGCAAAGAGGTCCGACGGCTCCCGACCGCCGCCATCGCCCCCGTCCACAGCGTCAAGCCCGTCATCAACTGGTCGGCCTGGCGCCGACAACACCAAGCCCAAGCCCGCGCAAGCCACTACGCCTGCCAGGCCGCTCAGGAGGAATGATCACGAAGTGTCGCTGCCGTACTAGTCGGGTCACTGGGGTCACTGGGGTCAGTGGTGCGCGAGCCGGTCAGTCCAGGTGCCAGTAGAGGGCCGTGGCGTCGTCGCGGATCTTGAGGCGAGGCCAGCGGGCGGCGTCGGGGTCGCTGGCCTCGGCCGCGCGGACCTGGCCGATGAGCTCGGCGGGGCCGCGGTCGCGGAGCACGCCGACGGCGGCGGACCAGGACAGCAGGGCGTACCGGTCGGTGATGCGCGTGGCGCCGTCACTGAGCAGGCCGATGCCCGCCAGCCCGGCGCGGTCCAGGGTGCCGGTACGGGCGAGCCGGGCGGCGTCCGGGCTGGCGCTGGCCGCCGGATGAGTGTCGGTGATCGTGACCGGCGGGCCGCCGTCAGCCGGGTCGGCGGCGATGCTGGAGTCGGACAGGGCCAGGTACTCGATCCGGTCGCCGGCCGCGCGGACCGCGGTGACGGTCGCGGCCGGGGTGGACCGGCTGGTCAGGTCGCAGCGGTGCTCGTGCCGCGCGCGGACATCGCTGATCGCCGCCGCCAGCGCGTCCGCGAGCGGCACCGGCGGGCTGGCCGCGAGCAGCGCCAGGAAGGTCGTGCCGAGGGTCTGGGCGTACCACGCGACGCCGTGCACGCATCCGGTGTCCGTGCCGAGGGGGAAGGTCGTCGCCCCGTCGAGCAGGACCGCCGCGCCGGGCGCGAGCGCGGTGAAGTCCTCGTTCGGCCAGTCCGGCGAGCCGGGCTCGGTGCCCAGCGTTACCCGCACCGGCAGCTCAGCGCGGCAGCGACGGGGAGAGGTGGCTCACGTCCGAGACCGTAGCGCGCGCGGGGCGGCCGGGCAAGGACGGCGAAAGGCCGGGTAGCACCGGATTACGGCGGTACGCACCGCGTGTTTCAATGACACTATGGCGGGTCCAGACGAGCTGCGCGAGGTCCGGGCCGCGCATGCCGGCCTGCTGACGGACGGGCCGCGAGAACCACAAGATGATGCTCGATCACTACCAGCAGACCAAGAACCTGCTGGTCAGCTACTCGCCGCATGCGCTGGGCTTCTTCTAGGAGAGCTGCCAGCGAGGGGGGATGGGCTGGCCGGCTGCCGCCGGTGCTCCGCGCACCGGCTCGGCCGGCCAGCCCATCGCAGTTCGCCGCGTCCGCTCGCCCCCGACTCCGGAAAGGCACGGCCTGGCCATGGACGAACCGACCCGCGTTGATCTCACTCCCGCCGCGGCTGCCCTGCTGGAGAAGCTGACCGCGCAGCACGGGCCCCTGATGTTCCATCAGTCCGGCGGCTGCTGCGATGGCTCGTCGCCGATGTGCTACCCGGATGGCGACCTGCTGACCGGCGACGCGGACATCCACCTGGGCGACCTGGCCGTGCCGGGGCTGGACCGCCCGGTGCCGTTCTGGATGTCGGTCTCTCAGTACGAGTACTGGAGCACACCCATCTCACGGTGGATGTCGTGCCGGGCCGGGGCAGCGGGTTCTCGGTGGAGGCACCCGAGGGCGTCCGGTTCCTGATCCGGTCCCGGCTGCTCAGCGACGCCGAGCTGGCCCACTTCCGGCTGGTCTAGTCACCCGCGATTACACAGGCACAGAGCCGGGCCCGCCGCGTGGCGGCGGGCCCGGCTCTGCTATTTGCTGTGCCTGCTGCGTCGTTACCGGAAAGCCGCGGCCAGCCGGGCGAAGTTGGGCGTGCCCAGGCCCGAGCCCGGGTTGTAGCGCAGGCCCTTCCGGCCGGTGTAGAACATGTTGTCGTTGCTGGTGCCCGAGCTCATCAGCGGGGTGAACGGCGAGTTCCGGCCCGCGGCGAAGTGGTAGATGAAGGGGTTCAGGAACCCGACGCGGCGGTGCAGGTAGGAGTCGATCACCGCGATCGAGCCGGCGAGCTGCGGCGCCACGAAGCTGGTGCCCCCCCAGCTAGTCTCCAGGGCGCTCCCCTGGAACCCGGTGAAGTACTCCTCATAGCCGGTGAACGGGTCGGCGTCGGCCGAGATGTCCGGCACGGCGCGGCCCGAGCCCGTGCCCAGGGTCACCGTGGGGTGCGGGGTGAAGGTCCACTGGCTCGGCAGGATGATCCCGTGGAACGACTTCGGGGTCGTCGGCGTCAGGTACTGCACCCCGGCGAACAGATGCACGTGCAGCCACCTGGCCTGGTAGCCCGGCGTGGGCTCGAAGCCGCTGTACCCGCCGCCGCCGCCGGCCAGGTTCTGCAGCGCAAAGGCCCGCTCAGACGGGCTGCCGAGCTTCTTCCAGTCACGCCACAGCCAGTCCCAGCCCCAGGCGCGCTCGCCCCGGATCACGTTGCTGAGCGCCGGCTTGGCCTGGACCGTGATGGTGCCGGGCAGCGTGGTGCCGCCCGCGTCGGTGGTCCAGGGGCTGTCACCGGGGTTGTCGATCGACCGGTCGGTGCTGCCGACGTCCGCGGAGGCGTCGTAGGCGCCGGCGTCCCCGGCCGCGATGAACGAGCTCTGGCCCTGAGCGGCGAACTCGAGGAAGATCTCGTCGAAGGCCTGGGCATAGGTGCTCGACTCCATGCCCCCGGCGACGCTGGTCCTGATCAGGTCCTCGGACTCGCCCCAGCTAGAGGACACCACGCTGGCCTGGTTCTGGCTGGCCGCGGTGGCGAAGGCGTCGAGGAACCCGGCGTCGGTGTTGTGGGCCTGGTAGACGATGATGCTGGCCTGCGGGGCCAGCGCGCCGGACTGCTCGACATCCAGCACCGTCTCGCCGGAACCGCTCGCGTCGCTGACCGGGCCGGAGCCGCCGTCGATGTTCCTGAGCGTGATCCGGCCGGGCTTGGTCCTGATCTTGAGGATGCTGGTCCAGAAGTGCGCGGCGTCGGAGGCCTTCATGCTGGCCAGCGTCACGATGCCGATGGTCTGGCCCTGGCCCCTGGCCCCGGCCCTCAGCAGCGGGTTCAGGCCATAACGGCCGGCGAAGCTCGCCGGGGTCAGGTTGCCCTTTTGCGTGGCGCCCGGCTGGGCACCGCGGGCGAACGCCGGAACATGCACGGCCTGGCTGAATCCGGCCGGGTAGCTGGTCAGGCCGAGGACGGACAGCACGAAGCTGCCCAGGGCCGTCGGCAGCGTCGTCGGCTGGGCCGTGCCGTGGAACCGGGCGGCCGGACGCCCGGCGGTGCTGGCGGTGGCCGGCACGGCCGGAGCGGTGAAGACCTGCTGGCTGACGCCGAGCGCGGCGTTGTACTCCGCGACCGTGCCGGTGGTGGTCACGTCCAGGTTGTCGGCGTGGACGCCGCTGGAGATGCCGAAGCTCTTGAGATAGCTCGTCAGGGCCGAGATGTTCGTACTGGTCTGACCGTACGTTTTGGCGAACGCGCCTGCTGACAGGTGGCCGCCGGGCATCCCGGCGTTGACCCTGGCCTTCAGCCCGCTCAGGTTACGCGCCCTCAGGACGAACGAGACCGTCTCCCGGGTAGTGGGGGCCGCCGGGCCGACCGCGTGGGCGCTCTTGAGCACCGCGGGGCCGATGCCCTGCGGCACGACGACTCTGGCGGGTGACGGCGGGTGGGTGGCGGCAACTGCGGATCCTGCGGTGAGCAGGAGCAGTGACCCCGCCGTGCCGATGGCCATGAGGGCGCCGCGGCGGCCCCTCGGGACCCACGCAATGGGCTTCAAAACGAGTCCTCCCGAGATAGCTGCACGCAACGCCTGCCCCGCACAGCACGATGACGGCGGCCGCTGAGACGCGCAGGCCGCAAAGAGGCACATTAGCGATTCAGGTGCAGCAATTTCCACGAGTCGGGAGTAACACTTCGAATACTCCGAGGCCGATGAGCTGGCCACAGTGATCTTCGGCAGGCTGGCCCGGCAGGTCAGGGCACGGTCGAGGGGCGCCCGGGCGCGGCCAGCCGGTCAGCCGAAGCGGCTCGCCAGGGCGCGGAACGTGCGCGGCGCGGTGCCGTGCAGCCAGGCCGGGAACCGCATCCAGCCCGGCACGTAGACCGTGTCGCGGTCGCGCTGGGCGGCGGTGACGATCGCCCGGGCCACCCGCTCGGGCGGGATGGGCGCCGGGGCGCTGCGGCTGTAGGGGCGTCCCCGGCGCTCGAAGAACGGCGTGTCGACCACGCCCGGCACCACGACCGATACCCCGACGTTCTCCCTGGCCAGCTCGTAGGACAGGCTCTCGGCGAAGCGCCCGAGCCCGGCCTTGGCGGCCGCGTACACGGCCTCGTGGCGGGCGCCGGTGATGCCGACTATCGAGGAAACGAAAACCAGGTGACCGGAGCCGCGCTTGGTCATGCCCGGCACCAGCAGCCGGGCCAGGTGGATCGGCGCCAGCAGGTTCACGGCGACCAGCTCGGCGCTCTTGGCCGCGGTCAGCTCGTCAATCTCCCCGGCCCAGCCCACGCCGGCGTTGCAGACCAGCAGGTCGATCCGGCCGACCTGGGCCAGCGCCGCGGCGGCCAGCTCCTCCGGGCCATCAGGGTCGGCGAGATCGACCCGCAGCGGGATAGCGCCCGTCTGCCGGGCTACCTCCCGCAGCCGGGTGGGATCGCGGCCGGCGATCAGCGGGCAGGCTCCCGCGCGCCCCAGGGCACGCGCCGTTGCCGCGCCGATCCCTGACGACCCTCCGGTGATGAGCGCGACTGCGCCCGCAAGCCGCATCGGGCCTCACTCTGGCCCACGCCAGGTGGGTCTGCAAGGACCGCCGGCTAGGCGCGGGCCTGCGCGGGCACGGCCGATGCCGCGCCGGCCCAGCAGCGCACGATGTCCCGCATCGACAGGAGCCCGGCCACGTCGCCGTCATCGATGACGACCAGGTGCCGGAAGTTCCCGGCCACCATCGCCGTCGCGGCCTGCTCCAGCGTCCACTCGGGCGAGGCCAGGACAATGTGGTCGGTTCGGTGCTCCGCGACCAGCTCGGCGTCGGGATCCTGGCCGGCCCCGACCGAGTCCAGGATATCGCGCTCAGTGAGGATACCGATGCCAACATGCTCGGCGTCGGCCACGACGGCCGCCCCGACCCGCCGGGCCGACATCATCCGGGACGCCTCGCGCAAGGTGTGTGCCGGGCCGATCGTCAGGACCACCTGAGTCATCCCGTCCCGTACGTTCATGCAGGATCGCTCCCTTCGCTGGGCGCCGCTGAACCCCCGGCTTGTGCACTTGTGATTGCGGATCTGTCCAGCATCCGACTTTGCGCGGCGCAGGGCAATACCCAGTCGCTGCGCAAAACCAGCCGCCGCGCAAAACCAGCCGCTGCGCGAGCGCCCGTCAGGAGGCGATTCCGCCCGAGCCGGGCCGCAGCAGCTCCAGGACCCGCTCGTGCAGCAGCCCGTTGGTACAGACCGCGCTGCCGCCGGCCGGGGTGGGCTGGCCGGAAAGGTCGCTGAACCTGCCGCCCGCCTCCTCCACGATGATCTGCAAGGCGGCGAGGTCCCACAGCTTGACGTCGGTCTCGGCGGAGATGTCCACCGCTCCCTCGGCGACGAGCATGTGCGACCAGAAGTCCCCGTAGGCCCGGGACCGCCAGGTCTGGCGCACCAGGCGCAGGAACTCCTCCAGCCGGCCGCTGTCCTGCCACGTCGACAGCCCCGAGTAGGACAGCGACGCGTCGGCCAGCTCGCTCACGCCGGAGACGTGGCAGTTGGTGGCCTTGTGCAGGCTGCGCCCGGTCCAGGCCCGCCCGCCCCGGGACGCCCACCAGCGGCGGCCGAGCGCCGGGGCAGTCACCACCCCGACGGTCACCTCGCCGTCGGCCATCAGGCCGATCAGGGTCGCCCAGACCGGGACGCCGCGGACGAAGTTCTTGGTCCCGTCGATGGGGTCGATGACCCAGCATCGCTGACTCGCCCCGGTCTGCCCGAATTCCTCGCCGAGCATCGCGTCCCGCGGCCGGCCGCGGCGCAGCAGGTTGCGCAGCGACTCCTCGGTCGCCAGGTCGGCGTCGCTGACCGGCGTCAGGTCAGGCTTGGCCGCCACCCGCAGGTCCAGAGCCTTGAACCGGCGCATGGTGATGTCGTCCGCGGCATCCGCCAGGACGTGCGCGAACCGCAGGTCGTCGTCAAAACCCGCCATGCCGCGAAACGGTATCGCTTGGGCGGTCGCGGTGGCCACGCCCGGGCCCGGACAGATCGCCAGCGATAACGGCGTCGTGGGCCTAGCCAGCCTCGCCGGCGTCGGCCGGGTCGAGGCCCTCGCGGCTGCGCAGCAGGCGGCGCAGCGAGTCCAGCCGGGCCGCGCCGCCGCGGCGGGCCACCCAGCCGTCCAGGGCGCAGCCCGGCTCCAGGTGGGTGCAGCCCGGCGGGCAGTGCTCCGCTCCCTCGGCCAGGTCGGGAAAGGCCCGGATGACGTCGTCGGCCGAGACGTGACCGAGCCCGAAGCTGCGCAGCCCCGGGGTGTCGATGATCCAGCCGCCGGGCAGCCGCAGCGCCAGCGCGGATGAGGAGGTGTGCCGGCCGCGTCCAGTCACCGCGTTCACCGCGCCGATGGCCCGGCTCGCATCCGGGATCAGGGCATTGAACAGCGTCGACTTGCCGACGCCCGACTGGCCGACCAGGACGCTGACCCGGTCGCTGACGGCCGCGCGCAGCTCATCAAGCAGCTCGCCGGTGAGCGGGCGGCCCGTGACGATGTAGCGGGTCCCGAGCGGCTCGTAGGCGGCCAGGAGTTCCTCCGGCCCGGCCAGGTCGGCCTTGGTCAGGCACAGCAGCGGCTCCAGCCCGGCGTCGTAGGCCGCGACCAGGAAGCGGTCGATCAGCCGGGGCCGGGGCGGCGGGTCGGCGAGCGCGGTGACGATCACGAGCTGGTCGGCGTTGGCGATCATCACCCGCTCGACCGGGTCGGTGTCATCGGCCGAGCGCCGCAGCGCGGTCTTCCGGGGCCGCACCCGCACCACCCGGGCCAGCGTGCCCGGCTGGCCGGAGACGTCCCCGGCCAGGCTCACGATGTCGCCGACCACGATCCCGCCGCGGCCGAGCTCGCGCGCCTTCATCGCGCTCACCTCGCGGTCACCGATCCAGCAGCGGTACCGGCCGCGGTCCACCGCGGCCACGAACGCCTCAGCGGCCTCCTCGTGCGCCGGCCGGCGCCGGGTGCGCGGCCGGGTGCCCCGGCCCGGCCGGATCCGGACGTCGTCTTCGTCGAGGCCAGCGTGGCCGATCGACCTGCTCAGGGTGCCGGCTCCGGCGGCGATGGCGGTGACTGCGGTGACTGCGGTGACTGCTCCAGCATCTGCTGCCACAGCCGGGCGAAGCCCGGGAACGTCTTGCCGACCGTCGCGGCGCCCGCCACCCGCAGGCCGGGGACGGCCAGGCCCAGCACGGCGGCGGCCATGACCAGGCGGTGGTCGTCGTGGCTGTCGAAGATAGCGCCGTCGGCCCGCAGCGGCCGCGGCCGGACGTGCAGCCCGTCGGCCAGCTCGGTGACGTCGCCGCCGAACGCGCCCAGCTCACTGGCCAGCGCGGCCAGCCGGTCACTTTCGTGGCTTCGCATGTGCCCGATGCCGGTGAGCGTGGACGGCGAGTCGGCCAGCGCGGCCAGCGCCACCAGCACCGGCGTCAGCTCGCTGACGTCGCGCAGGTCGGCGGTGATGCCGTGGATCATGCCGGACCCGGTGATCCGCAAGCCGCCGTCGGCGCGGGTGACGGTCCCGCCCATCCGGGCCAGCGTGTCCAGGATCTGGTCGCCGGCCTGCAGGCTGTGCTCCGGCCAGCCCGCGATGGTCACCTCGCCGCCGGTGACCAGCGCCGCCGCCAGGAACGGGACGGCGTTGGACAGGTCGGGCTCGACGTCGATCGTGCCCGGCGACAGCACGCCCGGGTGCACCCGCCACACCTGCGGGGCCGCCCCCCGGGTCCCGCCGGCCGCCGGCGTCCCGGTCTCGACGCGCGCGCCCGCGCCGCGCAGCATGGCCACGGTCATCGCGATGTGCGGAGCCGACGGGATACGGGGGCCCTCGTGCCGGACCTCGGCTCCCTTGTCGTAGCGGGGTGCTGCCAGCAGCAGCCCGGAGACCAGCTGCGACGATCCTGATGCGTCCAGGCTGACCATGCCGCCGGGCACCCGGCCCCGGCCCCGGACGGTGAAGGGCACCGCCTGCCTGCCCTCGTCGCTGATCTGCACCCCGAGCTCGTGCAGCGCGGCCAGCAGCGGCCCGACCGGCCGCCGGGCCGCGCGCGGATCGCCGCGGAACTCCACGTCGGCGCGGGCCAGCGCGGCGGCGGGCGGGACGAACCGCAGGACCGTCCCGGCATTGCCGACATCCACGGTCGCCGGCGAGTCCTGCCAGCCCGGCGTGACCAGCCAGTCCGGGCCGTCCGGGGCGACCGTGCCGCCGAGCGCCCTGATCGCGCCGGCCATCAGGTCGGTGTCACGGGCGCGCAGCGGCCCGGAGATCCGCGTCGGCGTGCCGGCGAGCGCGGCCAGGATCAGGGCGCGGTTGGTGATGGACTTCGACCCCGGCAGCGTGAGCCGGGCCCCGACTGGCGCGCTGGCCGCCGGGGGCGTCCAGTCGCCGGCCCGGTCCTGGACCGGCGCAGTGGCCGCCAGCCCGGCCTGGCCGGGGTCGCTGGCGGCGGGCTCATGATCGCCTGAATGCGGGGCGCCTGACATGGTGGCAGCGTACTGGCTGCTGCTGAGGCTGAGGTATGGTCGGCGGCCAGGTTTGGCCAGGGTGTAACCGGGCTATGAAAGGGCAGATCTGAGCTTCCCCCCGGCAGCGGCCCCCGGCCGCGACCCGATCTGGCGACAAGGTGAGGACATGTGTGGTCGGTACGCGTCCGCGCGCAAGCGCATTGAGCTCCTGGAGGAGTTCAGCGTGCAGCGTGACCGGGTGACCGAGCCGCTGGCCCCGGACTACAACGTCGCGCCGACCAAGCCCGTCTACGCCGTCCTCAGCCGCGCCGGCCGGCCCGACGCCGCGGCCGCGCAGGAGGCCGGGCCTGGGCAGGACGCCGCCGCGCCCGTGCAGGAGACGGGCGTGGCCCGCGAGCTGCGCGTGGTCCGCTGGGGCCTGGTGCCCTCCTGGGCCAAGGATGTCTCGATCGGCAGCCGCCTGATCAACGCCCGGGCCGAGACCGTGAGCGAGAAGCCCTCCTTCCGGCGCGCGTTCGCCAGGCGCAGGTGCCTGCTGCCCGCCGACGGGTACTACGAGTGGCAGGTGGCGGGCGGTACCGCTAACCACGGGCCTGCCGCCACCGACCGGCCGGGCAGGAAGGCCAAGCAGCCCTTCTTCATCCACCGCGCCGACGGCGGGCCGCTCGCCTTCGCCGGGCTCTATGAGCTCTGGCGCGACCGGGCGGTGCCCGACGGCGACCCGGACGCCTGGCTGTGGACGGCGACCATCATCACCACCAGCTCCCCTGATGAGCTGGGCGAGATCCACGACCGGATGCCGATGGTGATCCCGCCGGAAAGCTGGGCCGACTGGCTGGACCCGGCCAACAACGACGTAAATGACGTGCGGGCGCTGCTAGCACCAGCGGTGGCCGGCGGCCTGGACTCCTACCCGGTGTCCACCGCGGTCAACTCGGTCCGTAACAACGGCCCGGAGCTGATCGAGCCGGTGGCGGCCGACCGGCTGGCGCCGTTAGGGGCGGCGCAGGCCCGGTCCGCCCATCATGACCAGCACGGCAGTTCAAGCCGGGAGAAACACGGCAACGCCGCCCAGGGCATTCACGATGGGGTCGGCGCTGGGCCGTCGTAGCCCAGCTGAACAGAGCAGAGCCCAGCGCAGCCGGCCGTCGCGCGACCCGCCTGGCGTCTGGCGCTGGCCACATCCGGATAAGGAGATAGAGCCACGTGGATATCACGACCGCGCGCAAGCGCCTGGAGCATACCCGTGACGAGCTCGACAGGTCCATCGCGGTGCTGCAGGGCGACCGGCCGCTGGAGGAAAGGTCGTCGGAGTATCCGCAGGATCCGGCCGATGCCGGCTCGAACCAGGCCGAGACCGAGCGGGTCGAGGCCGTGCTCACGGTGGCCAAGCAGCAGCTCGCCGAGGCGCTGGACGCGCTGCACCGGATCGACGCCGGGAGCTACGGCACCTGCGCCGACTGCGGCCAGCCGGTGCCGGAGGGCCGGCTGGAGGCCAAGCCGGAGGCGGCCCGGTGCGTGGCCTGCCAGGGCAAGCGAGACCGGATGCGCCGCTGAGCGCGGCGAAGGCACCTGGCATGCTGAGAACTGGCCCGCCGGGCCGAAAGTGACGGAATGAAGCTGCGCGGGGTTGTGTTGCAGCGGGCGTGCCACTAGCTAGCTGTATGTCACGCGATGACGCTTCGGCGACGGCCGCGCGCAGCCGGGTACCTGCCGGCGATGTATCCTCCCGCCGAGGCGGCTGGCAGGCTCTGGTGCCGCAGCCTTCGATCGCGGAGGGGGTGGGTCCGGTCACGGAGACACTCGAACAGCGCAGTCAGCGCTTCGAGCACGACGTGCTGCCGTACCTGGATCAGCTGTACGCGGCCGGGATGCGGATGACGCGCAATCCCGCGGACGCCGAGGACCTGGTGCAGGAGACGTTCGCGAAGGCATATGCCTCGTTTCACCAGTTTCAGGTCGGCACGAACCTCAAGGCATGGCTGTTCCGGATCCTCACCAACACGTTCATCAACTCCTACCGGAAGCGCCAGCGCGAGCCGCAGCGATCCGGGACCGAGGAGATCGAGGACTGGCAGCTGGCCAGGGCCGCGTCCCACACCTCGTCCGGCCTGAAGTCGGCGGAGTCGGAGGCGCTGGAGCGGCTGCCGGATTCCGATATCAAGCGGGCGCTGCAGGCACTCCCGGAGGAGTTCCGGATTGCCGTGTACCTCGCGGATGTCGAGGGATTCGCCTATAAGGAGATCGCCGACATCATGGGAACGCCGATCGGCACCGTGATGTCGCGGCTGCACCGGGGACGCCGGCAGCTGCGCGAGATGCTGCAGGACTATGCCGCCGATCAGGGGCTGGTCGCTGCGCCCGCCTCGCCTGCCGCTCCCGCGCAGCCCTCAGCGTCGGGTGAGCTGCCCGGGAAGGACGCAGAATGAGCTGCGGCAAGCCGCACGAGACACCGTGCAGCGAAGTTCTGGCCCGCGTCTACTCCTACCTGGACGGCGAGATCGATGATGCGGCCAGCGGCCAGATCCGCCAGCATCTCGACGAGTGCGGCCCGTGCCTGCGCGAGTATGGCCTCGAGGAGGTCGTCAAGCGCCTCGTGCACAACTGCTGCGGGCAGGAGACGGTCCCCGGCGAGCTGCGCGCCAAGGTGCTGACCAGGATCGCGGTGGTGCGGGCCGAGCTTGAGTTCACCGAGGTCACCGAGATCCGCTCCGAGTAGCGCGGGCCGTGGCGGGACAGATCCAGGCGTGGTAACGGTCGCCTGTGCCCTCCCGATACTTGTTACTGAGGGTGTGTACGTGATTACTAATTGCTCACATTCCCGCAGAGGCCTACGCGTATCTGGTTGATCGCGTTACTGTAAGTGGCGGCGGTCGCGGGACGGGCGATCCGCCGCGGAGCAGGGGCAGGCGCGATCAGCGGCCAGGACCGCTTGCCCGTCGGCACGGTCGGGTGCGAGGGGGGTACTGCCGTATGGTCTCCCGCGTCGCCTGGCTCTACACGACAGTGGTGGTCGGCTCGGCCGTCGCGCTCGTGGCGCTGACGCCGCTGCCGGCCGAGGCCGGGACGCGCTACTGGACCGACCTGCTCATCCTGCAGTTACTCTTCCTGATCTGCGCCTCGACGCCGACCCCGGTGGCGGCGCGCCAGTCAGCCTGGTCCCCTAGTTCGGCGGCCTCGCTGGCGGCGGTCGTGCTGCTCGGGCCGGTCGGCGCGGCCCTGGTCGGCGCCGTGGCCGTGGTGAGCCTGCGGGGTCAGCTGCGGCTGGCGCGCCGCCTGTTCAACGGGGCCATGAACGCGCTGTCGGGCTACCTGGCCGGCCTGGCGTTCGTCGCCCTGCAGCACAGCTACCCGGCCGCGCACCCGTTCGGGCCGCCGAAGCCCGCCTACTTCCCGGCGCTGCTGCTGCCGTTTGCCGCGGCGGCCATGGTCCACGTGCTGGCCAACCTGGGCCTGCTGTGGGGCGTGCTGCGCGCCAACCGCGGCAGCGGCCCGGTCCTGGGCCAGATGGCGATGGAGTCCAGCCTGCCGCTGCTGGTCGTCTCCGACCTCGGCTTTGCCGCGCTCGGGCTGGTCATCGCCGCGCTGTGGGCCGTGATGCCCGGCTGGATGGCCGCGGCCATCGTCTTGATCCCGCTGTTCGTGGCGCGCTGGGCCATGGGGCAGTTCGCCGAGCAGCAGCGCGCCTACGCCGCCACCATGGCGGCGCTGTGCCAGGCGGTGGAGACCAAGGACTTCTACACCCGCGGGCACAGCGACCGGGTCTCCCGCGGCTCGGGCATGATCGCCCGCCAGATCAGCATGCGGGCCGAGCGGGCCGAGGCGCTCACGTTCGCCGGGATGCTGCATGACGTCGGCAAGCTCGGCGTGCCGACCAAGGTGCTGCAGAAGACCGGGCCGCTGACCGAGGAGGAGTACGCCGCCATCCAGCTGCACCCGATGCGCGGCCTGGAGATCGTCCGGGAAATCGGGTTCCTGAACGAGGCCCTGGCCGGCATCATGCACCACCACGAGCGGATCGACGGCCGCGGCTACCCGATGGGCTTCGCCGGCGACGAGATCCCCGAGTTCGCCCGGGTGATCGCGGTCGCTGACGCGTTCGACTCGATCACCTCCACCCGCTCCTACCGCAAGGCCCGCAGCATCGCCCAGGGGGTCGAGGAGCTGCGCAAGGGCGCGGGCACGCAGTTCGATCCGGCGATCGTGGACGCCTTCATCGCGGCGCTGGACCGGGAGGGCTGGGAGCTGGCCGAGCCGGCCGACGCACCGCCGGATGGCCAGCTCATCACCGCCCAGGACCATGACGACCCGACGGCGCCGCTGCGCGTCATCGAGAGCGCGTGACCGGGCTGGCCATGACGACAACGCGGCAGCCGGTCGAGCGCTCGTCATCGTGGCAGGCGATGGACTCAGGGCGCCTGCTGCTGCTGGCAGTCTCGGGGATGCTGGTCCTGGCCGCCTTCGCCAACCTGGCCGTCACCACCCACCTGCCGGTGAAGCCCGCCGCCCCCGCGGTGGCTTTCGGCCTGTTCATCGCCCTCGGCGAGCTGCTCCGGCTGGCCCTGCCCGGCGGCCGGGAGGCGGCGCCGATCGCCCTGGCAGGCGCGCTGGCGTACGCGCTGCTGCTGGGCGCGAAGTCGGGCCTGCCGCCGCGGCACACGGCCCTGGAGGTCATCGCGGTGGCCGCGGTCGGCATGATCCTCGGCGCGCTCCCGCACGCCGCGGCGGGCCGTCCGCTCGGCCTGACCGGGATGTGCACGCGCCTGGTCACCGTGGCGTGCGTGGCCTTCATCTTCCGGCCGCTGGCCCACCAGCCCGTCATCTACGAGAAGGCGCACTGGTGGCTGGCCCTGATCATCATGGCCCTGCTGGTCATGCTCGGCTGGCTCATCGAGACCCTGATCGGCGCCCTGATCCGCGCGGACGACGTGGGGGCCAGGTTCTCGGTCGCGCTGTGGGACGAGATGCGGGTGCAGTGGCCGCTGGGCGCGGCGGTCGGCTCGTCGGCGGTGATCACGGTATTCGCCGCGCAGGTCATGGGGCTGAGCGAGCTGGCGGTGTTCCTGGGCCCGCTGCTGGTCACCCAGATCGCGTTCCGCCGCTACGCCGGCATCCGGGCCACCTACCTGCAGACGGTGCGGTCCCTGGCCAGCGTCACCGAGGTGGGCGGGTACGTCGAGAGCGGCCATTCCCGCCGGGTCGCCCGGCTCGCCGTGGCGGTCGGCCGGGAGCTGGGCATGGCCGAGCCCGACCTGCTGGACCTGGAGTACGCGGCGCTCATGCACGACATCGGCCAGCTGTCGCTGCTCGACCCGATCCCCGGCGGGGCCACGGTGCTGGTCTCGGCCGCGGACCAGAACCGGATCGCCGAGCTCGGGGCGGCGGTCATCCGGCAGGCCGGCGTGCTGAACGAGGTCGCCGAGCTGGTCCGCTGCCAGAACTGGCCCAGCCAGGGGCGGCCGGAACCGCGCACCGGCAGCAAGATCATCCGGGCCGCGAACGCGTTCGACGACATGGTGGGGGGATCCACCGACCGGGACCGGACGGCGGCCGCGCTGGAGCGCCTGCGCATGGATACCGCCGTGGAGTACGACGCCGGAGTGGTGCAGGCGCTCACCGAAGTCGCGGGACGGCGGCTGCCGCGCAGGCTGTAGGCTGCCGGGCGTGCTCGCGTCGGTCCTGGTCGCCAATCGTGGCGAGATCGCGCTGCGGGTCATCCGGACCGCCCGCCGGCTGGGCATCGCGGCGATCGCGGTCTACTCCGAGGCGGACGCCGACCTGCCGTTCGTGTCCGAGGCCGACGACCGCGTGCTGCTGGGCCCCGCCGCGCCGGCCGAGAGCTACCTGAACGGCGCGGCCATCCTGGCCGCGGCCCGGCGGACCGGCGCCCGGGCCGTGCACCCCGGCTACGGCTTCCTGGCCGAGAACGCCGGGTTCGCCGCCAGCGTCATCGACGCCGGCCTGACCTGGGTCGGGCCGCCGCCGGCGGCCATCGAGCAGATGGGCGACAAGATCAATGCCCGGAACCTCGTGGAGCGCGCCGGCGTGCCCGTCTCGCCCGGCAGCAGGCAGGCCGTGCCCGACGTGACCGCGGCCCTGGCGGAGGCCGAGCGGATCGGCTACCCGGTCATGATCAAGGCCGCCGGGGGCGGCGGCGGGATCGGCATGAGCGCCGCCGCCGATCCCGAGCAGCTGCGGGCCGGCTTTGGCACCGCGCGATCGCGCGCCGAGCGGTTCTTCGGCAGCCCGGCCATCCTGCTGGAGCAGTTCCTGGCCGCGTCCCGCCACGTCGAGGTGCAGATCCTGGGCCTGGCCGACGGCCGGGTCATCGCCCTCGGGGAGCGTGACTGCTCCGTGCAGCGCCGGCACCAGAAGGTGGCCGAGGAGACGCCGTCGCCGGGCGTCGGGCCGCAGTTGCGGTCGGCGATGCTGGCGGCGGCCGTCCGGGCCGGGGAGGCCGTGGGCTATCGCGGCGCGGGCACCGTCGAGTTCCTGGTCGATGAGCCTGCCCAGCGGTTCGTGTTCCTGGAGATGAACACCCGGCTGCAGGTCGAGCATCCGGTCACCGAGCTGGTGACCGGCATTGACCTGGTCGAGCAGCAGTTCCGGATCGCCGCCGGGGATCAGGTCAGCTTCGACCCGGCGAGCGTGGCCAGCCGCGGGCACGCGATCGAGCTGCGGGTCTACGCCGAGGATCCGCGGCGGTTCCTGCCCAGCCCCGGCACCATCGGCGAGTGGGCGGAGCCGGCGGGACCCGGGGTGCGGGTCGATGCCGGGTACGCGGCGGGCAACACCGTGACGCCGTTCTACGATCCGCTGCTGGCCAAGCTCTGCGTGCACGGCGCCGACCGGGACCAGGCCCTGGACCGGGCCAGGTCGGCGGTCACGGGGTTCGTGATTACCGGCCTCAAGACCAACCTGCCCTTCCACGCGGAGCTGCTCGCCTCGGCGCAGTTCGCCAGCGGTGCCTACGACACCTCGATCATCGACCGGATGCGGGCCTCGTGATCCCCTGATGACGCCCGCGACGATGACGATCACAATGATGCCAGTGGCAGACCCGAGGAGGTACAGGTGACCGAGGTCCGCGCGGAGATGGTGGCCAACGTCTGGAAGGTCGTGGCCGCGGCCGGTGACACCATTGCCGACGGCGACACGCTGGTGATCCTCGAGTCCATGAAGATGGAGATTCCCGTCCTGGCCGAGGGGGCCGGGACCGTCGCCCGGCTGGCCGTCGCCGAGGGCGACGTGATCCAGGAGGGCGACCTCATCGCGGTGATCGAATGACTCCTCCGGGACCTACCGCGGGGCCGGGTGACACCACGGGTCCGGGACCCGAGCTCGGCGACCGCGCCGAGGTCCGGGCGACCGTGACGCAGGCCGACACGGCCCTGGCGGCGGGCAGCGGCGACGTGCCGGTGCTGGCCACCCCGCGCCTGCTCGCGCTGGCCGAGGCCGCCGCCGTAGCCGCCATCGCCCCGCGGCTGGCCGCCGGGCAGACCTCGGTCGGGATCGCGGCCCGGCTCGAGCACCGCCGGGCCAGCCCGGTCGGGGCCGAGCTGGAGGTCGAGGCCGAGCTCACCCAGATGGACGGGCAGCGGCTGGTCTTCATGTTCATCGCCCGGCCCGCTGACGGCAGCGACCAGGTCATCGGGGCGGGCACGATCGAGCGCGTCCTGGTGGACCGGGAGCGCTTCCTGGCCCGGGCTCAGACGCCGGTCGTCGATCTCGGGTAGGCGACCTTCGGGTCGGTGAGCACGTTGACCAGGTAGGGCACGCCGGAAGCCAGGGCGCGGCGCAGCGCCGGGGCGATCTCGCCCGGCTCGGTGACCAGTTCCCCGGCCCCGCCCAGCGCGGTCACGACCTCGTCGTACCGGCAGCCGGGCTGCAGGTCGGCCGCCACGTCGTAGCCGTACAGGCCCTGCATCGGGTGCTTCTCCAGTCCCCAGATGCCGTTGTTGCCGCAGATCATCACCACCGGCAGCCGGTGCCGGACCAGCGTGTCGACGTCCATCAGCGAGAACCCGGCGGCGCCGTCGCCGAGCAGCAGCACCACCTGCGCGGCCGGCCGGGCGATCCGGGCCGCCATCGCGTAGCCGAGCCCGGTGCCCAGGCAGCCGTAAGGGCCGGGATCCAGCCAGCCGCCCGGCCGCCGGGGCTCGATGTACTTGCCGGCGTAGCTGACGAAGTCCCCGCCGTCCCCGATCACCACGGCGTCGTCAGCCAGCAGCCCGGCCAGCTCGCCGTAGATCCGCATGGGGTGAATGGGGCTCGCGTCGCTGTGCAGCAGCGCCGCGTCGGCGGCGATGGCCCGGGCGCTGGCCGCCTGCAGCTCGGGCAGCCAGCTGCTGACCCAGGAGCCCGGGCCCTGGCCGGCCTGGGCCAGCCCGGCGAAGAACGCCGACAGGTCCCCGGCCGCGGCACCGGCCAGGGCACAGTGCGTAGCGAGCTGGCCAGGCGCATCGGCGATGTGCACGACACGGGCGGGAGGCGATCCGTTACGACCCCCGAAGACCCCGTAGCCCAGGCGGAAGTCCAGCGCCGTGCCGACCACGATGACCAGGTCAGCCCCGCCGAAGGCGACCGACCGGGCCCGGGTGACGAGCAGCTCGTGCCCGGCCGGGAGGATGCCGCGGCCCTGGCCGTTGGCGATGACGGGCAGCCGCAGGCGCTCGGCGGCGGCCCGGGCCGCTTCCTCGGCGCCGCCGAGCCAGACATCGGAGCCCAGCACCAGTACCGGGCGGCTGGACCGGGCCAGCAGCCCGGCGATCTCGGCCACGGCGCCGGGATCGGGCGCCGGGCCGGGACCGGCGGCCGGCTCCGCGTCGGGCGCGGCGGCGGACGCCGGGCCGAACAGCGCCTCCAGGCTGATGTCCAGGAACACCGGGCCCCGGTGCGGCGTCATCGCAAGGTCGAACGCCGCGCCGACCGCGCCGGCCACCCCGGCCGTCGCGTGCTCGGTCCACGCCCGCTTGGTGATCGGGGCCAGCAGCGCCGGGTGGTCGAGCTCCTGCAGGCTGCCCGAGCCCCAGCGGGAATCGGGAGCCCGGCCGCCGAGCACCACCACGGGGGAGCCGTTGAAGTGCGCCGTGGTGACGGCGCTGATCCCGTTGGTCACGCCCGGCCCGGCCGTCAGCACCGCGAGGCCGGGCGAGCGGGTCAGCCGGGCGGTGGCCTCGGCCGCGAACACCGCCGTCTGCTCGTGCCGGACGTCCACGATCCGCAGCGGCGGCCGGGCCCGCACCGCGCCGTCGTAGAGCGGGAACACATGGCCGCCCGAGAGAGTGAACATGGTCTGCACGCCACGGGCACGGGCAGCGGCGATCGCGTGGTCACCGCCGTGCTGGGGGACGGCCGGCTCCGGCGACTGCTGGCTCATGCAGGCGAGGTTACCAACTGGTAGTAACGGCCGGGGGGCGAGCCAGCCAGGGGCGGCCAGCGCGGTACTGGGAGATGGCCGGCCCGGCCGCGATGCGATGATGAGCGCGTGCCCACGCTGACCGCACTGGCCCGGCAGGCCAGGCTCGCCGCCCGTGACGTCCAGTGGCTGCATGCGCTGGTGTCCGACTGGCAGCTGCTGGCCGACTTGTCCTTCGCCGACCTGATCCTCTGGGCGCAGCTGCCCGACCGGGGCTGGATCGCGCTGGCCCAGATGCGGCCGACGACGGGCCCGACCGCCTTCCCCGATGACATCGTCGGCTCCTTGCAGCCGCCGGGGGCTCGCCCGTTCCTCGACGCGGCCCGCCGCGACCGCCGGATCTGCCGGGAGGGCGACCCCGAGTGGAGCCGCGGCGTCCCGGTCCGGCACGAGACCATTCCGGTGGTGAACGACGACCGGGTCATCGCGGTCATCCAGCGCTCGACCAACCTCAGCTCGGCCCGGACGCCCAGCCGCCTCGACATCGCTTACCTCAAGGCCGCCGACGACCTGGCCCAGATGGTGACGACGGGGCTGTTCCCCCATGCGGGCGCCGAGCCGGCCCTGGTGCGCTCTCCGCGGGTCGGAGACGGGCTCCTGCGGCTCAGCCGCTCGGGCAAGGTCACCTACGCCAGCCCGAACGCCCTGTCGGCCTACCGCAGGCTGGGGCTCACCGCGGACCTGGCCGGCCAGGAGCTCGGGCCGCTGACCGCGCAGCTGAGCGCCGAGGGGCAGCCGCGCGACGACTCCCTCATGCTGACGGCGAGCGGCAAGGCGCACATGGAGACCGAAGTGGACGCGAACGGGTCCGTCGTGCAGCTGCGCACCATCCCGCTGGTGGTGCACGGCGGCCGGTCCGGCGCCCTGGTGCTGCTGCGGGACGTGACCGAGCTGCGCAACCGGGAACGCGAGCTGATCACCAAGGACGCGACCATCCGGGAGATCCACCACCGGGTGAAGAACAACCTGCAGACCGTCGCGGCGCTGCTGCGGCTGCAGGCGCGGCGCCTCAGCGCTCCCGAGGCGCGGGAAGCCCTGGAGGAGGCGGTCCGCCGGGTGGGGTCGATCGCCATCGTGCACGAGACCCTGTCCCATGCCCCGGAGGAGGTCGTCGACTTCGACGACATCGCCGGGCGGGTCGCGATGATGGCCGGCGAGGTATCCGCGCCGGAGGCGCGCGTCAGCCCGCGGCTGCGCGGGAAGTTCGGCATGCTGCCCTCCGCCATCGCGACGCCGCTGGCCCTGGTGCTGACCGAGCTGATGCAGAACGCGCTCCAGCACGGCCTCACCCGGCCCGGCCCCGACGCTCCGGGCCTGGGCGGCCCTACCACGACGGCGGGGACGCTCCTGGTGACGGCGGAGCGGTCAGCGGACCGGCTGACGGTGTCCGTAGCGGACAACGGCGTCGGGCTGCCCGCCGACTTCGATCTCGATAAGGCCGACAGTCTTGGCCTGCAGATCGTCCGCACGCTGGTCGTGGCTGAGCTCGGCGGCCGGCTGGAGATCGGCCCGAATGACGGCGGCGGCACGGTCGTCCGGGTGGAGCTGCCCATCCAGCTGGTCCCGGCCGACCGCGCCGATGACTGATCGGGCGTGTGACTGATCAGGCGTGCGCGCGAGCGCGGACGCGCGTGCCGCGCCGCTTCAGGGCGCGCCGCTCGTCTTCGCTCAGGCCGCCCCAGACCCCGGCGTCCTGACCGCTTTCCAGAGCCCACTGCAGGCAGGAGTCCATCACCGTGCAGCGCTGGCAGACTTTCTTGGCCTCGTCGATCTGGAGCAGCGCAGGTCCGGTGTTGCCGATCGGGAAGAACAGCTCCGGGTCTTCTTCACGGCACAGCGCGTAGTGACGCCAGTCCATGAGGTCCACTCCTCCTTGAGCGCGACGTCGGAACCCGCCGCCTCAGTCTCGCTTGTGAATGATTTCACGAGCTATGTCGTATGTCGAGCTTTACCGTATTCCTGAGTTTTGCTTCCGTATCGCTGAACATCTGCCCCGTTACTCCCCCGGGCGGCAGACAGCCCGCCAGGGACCTGCGGAGCACCAGCCGAGGACCGCAGCCCTATCGCACCGCTCGCCAGGAGCGTTACAAGCCTCTCAAGCGCAACGATCAACCGCAAGAGCCTAGAGCAAAGGTTCGGGCGGATTTCGGTGTCAGATCAGTAACATTGCACACCATGGCCTGCGTGACCGGCTTAGCACCCGGCGAGCCCATGCCCATGTACCCGCCCCTGTCGCCCGTTATGCGCAGAATCTGCCCTGTTACCGGAGGACCTGCAGGGCATCTGGCACCGACCGGAACCGCACCTGCTCCCGCTCGCCCATGTACTCGCCGTCAACCTGGAACGCCACCGGCCGGCTGGCCCGCAGCGTCAGCTCGGGCAGGTCGTGGCAGGCCACGATGCCCCGCCCGCGCGGCGGCTCGTCGCGCTGCGACAGCATCTGAGCCAGGGTGGCCAGCGTGCGCAGGGTGGCCAGGCTGCGCATGCCGAAGACGTCGAGTCCGGTGCCGAAGCTGGCCTGCGGGTTCGTGCTGACCGGACGCCGGCCGAGATAGGTCCACGGCGAGGTATTCGACACGGTGCACCACAGCAGCGGCTCAGCGGCGCCGCGGCCGGGGCTCTCCAGGGTGACCGCGGGATCGCGGCGGTTGGTGAGCCGGTAGAACTGGCGCGTCGCCATCCTCAGGTACAGCGCCGGGCTAACCGAGCGGCCGTGCGCCCGGCGGCCCTCGACCGCCCGGACTACCTCGGCGTCGAATCCCATCCCGGAGTTGAACAGGAAGTACCGGTCATCGGCCAGTCCGAGGCCGATGCTGGCGTAGCGGCCGGCCGCCAGCGCCTCGAGCACCTGCCCGGTGGCGTCGACCGGGTCCTGCGAGAGGCCCAGGTTGCGGACGAACACGTTGGCGCTGCCGCCCGGCAGCGCGGCCAGCGTGGGCAGCGCGGCCAGCGGGGCCTGAGCGGCCTGTGGGGCCGCCGCGGCCTGCGGGGCTGCAGCCTGAGGGGCGGCCGCGGCGGAGCACCGCAGCAGCCCGTTGACCACCTCGTTGACCGTTCCGTCCCCGCCTAGAGCGATGACCAGGCCATAGCCTCCGGCAGCGGCGGCGCGCGCTAGCCGGGTGGCGTGTCCCCGGTAGCGTGTCTCCACGATCTCAAGGTCGACGGCGGACGCCAGGGCATGGGCGATGACATCCCGGCGCAGCCGGGTCGTGGAGGTGGCGTGTGGGTTCACGATCAAGAGCGCGCGCACGGGCCCAGGCTAGCGAGGCGGCTGGCCAGGCGGCCCAGGCGGCCGGGCCTGCCAGCGCGGGGGCCGGGCCTGCGGGCAAGGGAGCCGGGCCCGCCCGCGCGGGGGCGGAGCCTGCCGCCAGCCCGGCCGCGGCGGCCAGTCCCGCCGTCCCGCCGCGCCCGCCGACGATCACCGCCGCCGTCGCCATCGAAGCGCTCGAGGCGGCGCTGGTCCTGGCCGCCGCGGTCCTGGCGGGCATCGATACCGGCCGCGGCCGGTCGTATCAGCTGTCGAGCGGCATCGCGATCACGGTGATCGGCGTCGCGACGGCGGCCCTGCTAGGGCTGGTAGCAGGCGGGCTGCGACGGCCACGCCGGTGGACCAGGACGCCGGCGCTGCTGACCCAGCTGTTCACCGGCATCGTGGGCATCTACCTGCTCCAGGGCGGGCGTTACGGCTGGGGAGTGCCCGCGGTCCTGCTCGCCCTGGCCGGGTTCGCCACCTTGCTGGCCCCGCCGAGCACCCGGGCCCTCACCGTCGGGCTGCCCCAGCCGGCCGACCGGCACCAGCGGCGGCCGCACTAGCCTGCTACCGGCGGTGATCAGCGCTACTCATCGGTCGTGAGGCCCTCACGCAGCTGGGCCAGGGTCTTGGCCAGCAGCCGGGACACGTGCATCTGCGAGATCCCGAGCTCGGTCGCGATCTGGGACTGCGTCATGTTGCCGAAGAACCGCAGCAGCAGGATCCGCTTCTCGCGCGGCGGAAGGCGCTCGAGAAGCGGCTTGAGCGATTCCCGGTACTCGACCCCCTCTAGCGCGTCGTCGACCATTCCCAGCGACTCGGCGACCGCCGGCGCGTCCTCGTCGCCCGAGTCCGGCGCGTCCAGGGACACCGTGGAGTAGGCGTTGGCCGACTCCAGTCCCTCCAGGACGTCTTCCTCGCTCATCTGCAGGTGAACGGCCAGCTCGGCGACGGTGGGGGCGCGACCGAGCCGCTGGGCCAGGTCACCGATGGCCTTGGTCAGCGCCAGCTTAAGTTCCTGCAGGCGGCGGGGCACGCGGACCGCCCAGCCCTTGTCGCGGAAATGCCGCTTGATCTCGCCGACAATGGTGGGCGTGGCGTAGGTGGAGAACTCGACGCCGCGCTCGAGGTCGAACCGGTCGATGGACTTGATCAGGCCGATCGTGGCCACCTGGGTGAGGTCATCGAGCCATTCGCCGCGGTTGCGGAACCTGCGGGCCAGGTACTCCACCAGCGGCAGGTGCAGTTCCACCAGCTCGCCGCGGATCCGCAGCCGCTCCGCGTCGCCCTCGGGCAGCCCGGACAGCCGCTCGAACAGCTCCCGCGCGTAAGTGCGTTCCCGCGTGCCGTGCTGGATCCGGGGCGTTTCGGCCACCGCGGCCACCTGCTCGGTGAGGTCGTCGCCGTGCAGGGCCGCCGGCTCGAGCTCGGCAGCGCTGAAGCTGAGCCCGGCTGGCTCCGGGCCCTCCGGCTCGCCAGCCGCCGCCAGTCCTCCTGGCGCCGCTGACATGGCATCGAACTCCTCGGTCAAGGCGATCTCTGTCTCCCCGGTCACGCTGACCCCGGCAGGCGGCGGCTCTTGCGCATGACAATCGTGAGCTGGTCGCCGGGTCCTGTGAAGGCGTCTACGCTGCCGGCCAGCGCTGACAGCACCGTCCAGGCGAAGGTATCGCTGGCTGGCGGGCTCGGGGCCAGGCTCGGGACCGAGACCGAGACCGTCATCTCGTCCGGCCCGAGCGCGAAACTGCACTCCAGCGCGCTACCGGGAATGGCCTGGTGCAGCAGCATGGCACAGGCCTCGTCGACGGCGATCCGCAGGTCCTCGATCTCGTCGAGGGTGAAGTCGAGACGAGCGGCCAGGCCTGCCGTGGCCGTGCGCAGCACCGACAGGTACGCCCCCTCGGCCGGCATCCGGACCGTCACCTGGTCCTGCGTGCCGCCGCGCTCCGCCGCCGGCGTCGCCGCGGTGGTCGTCTTTTCGGTCACTTCTGCCCTCCCGCACGCGCCGGACGCGATGCCTGCGGTGGCGCAGGTGCCGGCTCCTGTCTGCAACCTACAGTGACTACGCGACTGCGTCCGACGCGGCACGCGGTGCAGGGGCAAGTGCGCGCGGGGCCCGGGGCGCTGGCCCGCGGCGCAGAGAGGGGAAAGCCGACTCGATCACGGCCGGCCGGGCGCCTGGCACTGCCAGGCGGCCCGCCGGCCTAGACCGCGGCGAGGGCCGTCAGGCTTGCTTGGTCTCCCAGAAGACCTTGCTGATGTCCTCGATCTTGGCCAGGAGCTGGTCGGCCGTAGCCGGGTCGGTGCTCGACTTAGTGCCGCCACCACCGCCGGCCAGCTTCGTGGCCTCGTTGAACAGCTGGTTCAGCTGCGGGTACTTCTCAAAGTGCGGAGGCTTGAAGTAGTCGGTCCACAGCACCCAGAGGTGGTGCTTGACCAGTTCGGAGCGCTCCTCCTTGATGATCAGGGCGCGGGCGCGGAACTCCGGGTCCGTGTTGGCCTGGTACTTCTCACAGATGGCCTTGACCGACTCGGCCTCAATCCGGGCCTGGGCGGGGTCGTAGACACCGCAGGGGAGGTCACAGTGAGCGTGTGCCGTCGTGGCAGGCTCTAGGAGACGGGCGAGCAACCTCATTGATCTCCTTCTCTCATGTCCGATCATTGATTCGGCGTTTCTGACAGTACAACGTGACTAGGCACTGCCCACCGGGGAGGGATGCATGCACTGGCCGCTGGGTCGGATCGCGGTCGCGGAGCGGTCGATGGAGCCAGCCCTGCGGCCCGGCGACTGGCTGCTCGTGTGGCACGGCCTGCGAGCTGGCCGGCCGCCCCGGATCGCGCCCGGCCAGCTCGTCATCGCCCGGCATCCGGCCCGCGCGGACTTCCTGCTGGTCAAGCGAGCCGCACGGCGCGAGCCCGGCGGCTGGTGGCTGGAGTCGGACAACCGCGGCGCCGCCGCCGTGGACAGCCGCTCCTTCGGCGCGGTGGCACCGGAGCAGATCACTGCCCGCGTCCTGCTCCGCTACCGCCGCGGCCCCGCCGGAGCAGGCCCGTCCTGAGCGCAGCACAAAGGCCTCCGGCCCTCCCGCGAGGGGGAGAGCCGGAGGCCCCTGCTGATCGGCTCGGCGCGCTTTAGGAGGCGGCCGCGCGCTCCGGCGGCTCGATGCCGGACTGCCGCTCGACCAGGTTGAGCACTTCCTCCCTGGGCAGCCGGGTCGCCATCGCCCAGTAGTAGATCACCAGGCTGAACGCGGCCACGATGCCCATGTCCGCCCAGAACGGAATGTGGCCGGTGTTGGTCGGCGGCAACGGATGCTTGTCGCTTGACGGAGCGCCGGAGAACTGGCCCTGCCAGGAGATGATGCCCATGCCGATCAGGTAGACCGGCAGCCACTGCGCCGACTTCCAGTCCAGCGGCGGCCGGTTCTGGTCGAAGGCCATGAAGAAGGCGATGAGGACGTACCCGATCACGAGCACGATGCCGAGCTTCCAGACCACCTCGAAGCCCGACCAGTAGATGAGCAGGTTGGCGATGATGAACGCGATCGGGCTCACGACCGCGCCGCCCGGCACCCTATAGGGCCGGTCCGCGTCCGGGAGGCCCCGGCGGAAGGCGCCCATGGCCAGCGGGGCGCCGGCGTACATCAGCACGCTGGCCCCGGTGACCAGGCCCACCAGCGCATGCCAGCTGGGGAACGGGAGCAGGAAGAACAGTCCGGCGATGAAGGCGACGATCAGGCTGATCCACGGCACGCCGCTCCGGTTGACCCTGGCGAAGACCTGCGGGAAGTAGCGGTTACGGGCCAGCCCGTAGCCGACCCGCGAGGTCGAGGTCTGGTACATCAGGCCGGTGCCGAACGGGGAGACGAACGCGTCGATCCGCAGGATGGTGGCCAGCCAGGCGAGCCCGATGACGCCGGCCAGCCCGGCGAACGGGCCGGCCAGGATGTTCTTGTCGCTGATGTTGGCGAACCCGTGCGCGATCTGGCTGTGCGGGAGCGCGCCGATGAACACCACCTGCAGCAGGACGTAGATGATGATGCCGATGAAGGTGGCCAGGAGGATGGCCCGCGGCAGGTTCTTCTGCGGGTTCTTGATCTCGGCGGCCAGCTGGTCGGCCTGCTCGAAGCCGAGGTAGGCGAACACGATGCCCGCCGACGGGATCGCCGCGAACAGGGCCTTGATCCCGTAGGGCATGAAGCCGCCGCCCGCGCCGAAGTTACTGGCCTTGAACTTGAACGCCAGCACGATGATGGCGAGGACCGGGATGGCCACCTTCCACCAGGTGATGCCCGAGTTGACCTTGGAGAACGTGCGCATGGCCAGGAAGTTGATCGCGGTGAAAACGGCCATCAGGATGATGGTCATCACGAAGCCGATGCCGGTGACGTTCTTGGTCACCGGGTTGTAGAGGCCGTGCCAGTAGTAGGAGCCGTACTGCATCACCGCGAAGCACTCGATCGGCGCCACCGTGACGGCCTGCACCCAGGAGAAGAATCCGAAGGAGATGCCGGCCACGCTGCCGTAGGCCAGGTGCGGGAACCTCGCGGTGCCGCCGGACACCGGGAACATACCGCCCAGCTCGGCGTGCACCAGGGCCAGGAAGATCACCGCGACCCCGCCGATGACCCAGCCCAGCAGGGCGGCCGTGCCCGCCGCCTGCGAGGCATAGAGCGCACCGAACAGCCAGCCCGAGCCGATGATGGAGGTCTCGGATGCCCAGGTGGCGCCGATCAGCCCCATCTCTCGCTTGAGGCCGACGTCTGCCGGTCTGGTAGGAGTCGCTAGTGACTCTGCTGCCATGATCGAACCTTCTTCCGGGTCCGCATACGTTGGCCATACGGCCGTTGAGTAGGCCTCATGGTAATGATCCACTCGTGCGTTGAGAAGAAGCCGCTTGGCGTCATTTCGATAACGCGGGTCACTGTAAGGGCATTGTGCGACGGCCGCCGGACTGGGGATAGCGACAGTTAAGCCGCAGCTCAGCGGGCTGGCGCTGGTAAGTCACCGACTGGCCGGGGATTCTCGCGCCGGGCCGCGGGCGTAACCAGAAGATAACAAAGGGCCGCGGCCCTTTTGTTAGCTGGCGGCGGTGGCGGCGCGGCCGGTACCTTCGAGCCTCGCCTGGGCGCGTATTGTAGTGACGTTTGCCCGGGTTGCGCAGTGTTCTGCACAATATCGCCGCGACCGGTTCGGGCTGGCGTCAATGAAGACCCGCTGACATGAGGCGATGGAGCAGACGCCGAGCCGCTTGAGCCCGAGCTGGGAGACCATCAGGGTCAGGCCGATAACCGCGCCCGCCGCGTACCGGTCCGCCGCCGATCCGCCGTCCGCCAGATGGACATGCCAGCGCTGGTCATCATGGCTGACCAGTTCGGGCTGGATCGGGCTGCGGGCCAGCAGGGCGTTGAGCCGCTCCACGGCCTCGCGCTCACGCCCGGTGGCGGCGGCGGTGAAGACCTGGCTGAACTCGGCCCGGAGCGCCCGCAGCGCGTCAAGGTCGAAGGGCGTCACCGCGCGGGCGAGCTGCGGCCGGTCATGGACCAGCACGCTAAAGCCAGCCATGGTGCCGAGCGGATCGGGAACATCGTCAGCCTGGTAGGCGGTGTTCACGAGGCGAACCGCGAACTCGGCATAGGACGTGAGATTCACTCCGGTCCTTACCTGCGGGGAGATCAGATGGGCCGCTTCCCGCGTCAAGTATCGCACAGCCGACGCGAGCCGACCCGGGTTCTGCTGGGCCGAGAACCGACTTTAGCGGCCAGAACGCCGGCGCGCATGAGCTTTGCGGGACAGGCCGCAGGCCGCCTGCCGGGCCGGCGCGCTAGGGTCCAAGCCATGTTCGCAGTTACCGCCGCCCGTTTCGATGCCAACGACCCGCTCGCGGCCCTCGAGCTGGGTGAGCACGCCGACCCGGTTCCGGCCGCCGGCTGGGCCACGGTGACCGTGAGGGCCGCCGCGCTTAACCACCACGACCTCTGGTCGCTGCGGGGCGTCGGCCTCAGCGCCGACCGGCTGCCGATGGTCCTGGGCTGCGACGCGGCCGGGGTCGACGAGGACGGCAACGAGGTCGTCGTGCACGCGGTTATCGGCGATCCCGCGGTAGGCGGCGGCGACGAGACGCTGGACCCGTCCCGGTCGCTGCTGTCCGAGCGATATGACGGCACGTTCGCCGAGCAGGTGGCCGTGCCGCGGCGGAACCTGGTCCCCAAGCCCGCCGCCCTGACGTTCGAGCAGGCTGCCTGCCTGCCCACCGCCTACCTCACCGCCTACCGGATGCTGTTCGACCGAGCGGGCCTGCGGCCGGGCGCGACCGTCCTGGTCCAGGGGGCGGGCGGGGGGGTGGCGACCGCGCTGATCCTGCTCGGCCGGGCAGCCGGACTTCGGATCTGGGCCACGAGCCGGAGCGAGGCCAAGCGGGCGCGTGCCCTCGAGCTGGGTGCGGAGCGGGCCTTCGAGAACGGCGCGCGGCTGCCCGAGCGCGTGGACGCGGTCATGGAGACGGTCGGCGAGGCCACGTGGGCCCACTCGCTGCGGGCCCTCAAGCCGGGCGGCACCATCGTGGTCAGCGGCGCGACCAGCGGGTCGGTGCCGTCAGCCGACCTGAGCCGGGTGTTCTTCCTGCAGCTGTCGGTGGTCGGCTCGACCATGGGCAGCCGCGATCAGCTCGCCCGCCTGCTGACCTTCCTGGAGCAGACGGGCACCCGGCCGGTCATCGACCGCGTCCTCCCGCTGGCAGAGGCTCGCGAGGGGTTCGCGGCGATGCTCGACGGCGAGGTGTTCGGGAAGATCGTGTTCACGCCGTAGGGCCGCGATCGGTACCCGCGGGCGACTCGGCTTCGCCGGCTGGCCCGTGCTCGGCGGTCCCGTGCTCGGCGGTCCCGTTCTCGGCGGGCTGGGGCTCGGCGGGCTGGCCGGCGGGGTCCCGGGCGGCCTGGGGGGGACCGGTGAAGATCTCGTCGCGGATCCGGGCCAGGGTGTCGGAGAGGATGTCCCGGAGCTCGCCGAGGGCGTGGTCGCCGATGTCCCCGGCGTGCCCGGCCGCGGAGCTGAGTTCCCGGGCGAACTCCGAGGCCAGCCGGTCCAGTCCGGCCGACCTTGCGGCCCAGTCCTGCCAGCCCGACCAGCCGGACCGGCCGCCCGGGTCCTTCTGCTCGGCCTGCTCCCGGCGGTCGCCCCAGGCCTGCCAGCCCGCGGCCCGGTCGGCCCAGCTGCCCCAGTCCTGGCCTCCCCAGTCCTGGCGCCCCCAGTCCGGGCGGCCCGCGTCGCGGCTCCCGGGCTCGCGAGGCCCGCGACCGGCGCCGCTGCGCCGCTGCGAGCGGAACGTGCCGCGGATATCGTCGCGGGTCCGCCTGGCCTCGTCCCTAATGCGCGCGGCCTCGTCCGCCGCAGGCTGCTCGCCGCTGTCCGGGCCGGTCTCGTCCCGTCCCGCGCTGTCCTGTCCCGCCCTGTCCCGTCCCGCCCTGTCCCGGCGAACGTCCCGCGCGGCCCAGGTGATCTCCTCGCGCAGGCTGCGAACCGTGTCCCGGACGTCCTCGGTCACCTCGCGGGCAATGTCGCGCACCGACTGGGTCAGCTCGTCCTCCAGCTCGGCTAGGTCATCGAGCCGGCCGCGGATCTCCTCCCGGCCCTTCTCCGTGATCCGGTAGACCTTCCGGCCGTCCACCTCGTCGTGGGTGACCAGGCCGTCTTCCTCCAGCCGGGCCAGCCGCGGGTAGATCGTGCCCGGCGATGGCGAGTAGACGCCCATGAAGCGGTCCTGCAGCAGCCGGATGACCTCGTAGCCATGCCGCGGCGCCTCGTCGAGCAGCTTGAGCAGGTACAGCCGGAGCCTGCCGTGCCGGAAGATCGGGCTCACCGTGCATCACCTGTCCTGCCTTGCCCGCGTGCGGGGCGCAGGTCGCGTGGCGCTGCGAAGCGTGACATCGCGTTCCTCTCCCTGCACTTGATCACCGTCGCCGACGACAGCGTCCCCCCAGGACGCTATGTCGCGTTAGCCAAAAGTCAAGATGTATCGTGTTTGACGGCGACGCCAACAGCCTACTCGGCGGCGTGCTGTGCTACCCGGCGGTACCCGCGGTAGCGAGTTCTATCCGCTGCCGGCGGCGCTCACCCGGCCGGCGCTACTCGTCGAAGTCGTCGTCGAGCCGCGCGAGCCAGCTGGCGAGCCGGTCCACGAGGGCCTCGTCGTCGGGATGCTCGTCGACGTACTCACGCAGCCGCTCGGCCAGCCAGGACAGGGCCACCTGCTCGTCCCCGCGCCGCTGGGCGAGTTCCTCGATGCCGCGGTCGGTGAAGTACATGGCTACCCGCCCAGGCGTACGGCCGCCTCGATCAGCCCGGCATGCTCGGCAGCGTGCGCCTTGGCCGAGCCGCCCGCGGGCGCGGAGCTATCCGGAAGCGAGAACAGGCTGACCGGCCGGCCGATGATGTTGGGCAGCCGCAGCCCCATGTACGGCCAGGCGCCCATGTTGGCTGGCTCCTCCTGGACCCAGGCCACCTCCGCCGTGGCCGGATAGTGCGCGAGCTCAGCGGCGATCTCGGCCGCGGGCAGCGGGTAGAGCCGCTCGACGCGCACCAGGGCGACGTCGGTGGCGCCGCTCGCGCGCCGCCGCTCGGCCAGGTCGTAGTAGACCTTGCCCGCGCACAGCACCACCCGCCGGACGGCGGCGGGATCGAGCTGCCGTCCCGAGCTCGCCGATCCCGAGTCGGCTGGCTGCGCGCTGGCCGCGAACTGCGGATCGCGCAGGACGGGCCGGAACGAGCCGGAGGTGAACTCGGCCGACGCGGACGTCGCGGTCTTGAGCCGCAGCATCGACTTGGGCGTGAACACGATCAGCGGCTTGACCCGCTCGGACAGCGCCTGCCACCGGAGCAGGTGGAAATAGCTGGCCGGGGTGCTCGGCGCCGCCACCGTCATGTTGTCCCGCGCGCACAGCGACAGGAAGCGCTCGACCCTGGCCGAGGAATGGTCGGGGCCCTGCCCTTCGTAGCCGTGCGGCAGCATCAGCACCACGCCGGAGCGCTGGCCCCACTTCTGCTCGCCGGAGCTGATGAACTCATCCACGATGGTCTGCGCCCCGTTGATGAAGTCGCCGAACTGCGCTTCCCAGCAGACCAGCGCCGCTGGCCTGGCCACCGAGTAGCCGTACTCGAAGCCCACCGCCGCGTACTCCGACAGCAGCGAGTCGTAGACGTGGAACTTGGTGGCAGGCCCGTTGAACCGGCGCAGCGGGGTGTACTCCTCGCCGGTGTGCCGGTCGACGAGCACCGCGTGCCGCTGGCCGAAGGTCCCGCGCCGGGAATCCTGGCCGATCAGCCGGACGGCGTGCCCGTCGATCAGCACGGAGCCGAACGCCAGCAGCTCGCCGGTCGCCCAGTCGATCGCGTCCTGCTCCACCATGGCCGCCCGGCGCTGCAGCTGGGGCAGCAGCCGCGGGTGCGGCGTGAACCCCTCGGGCAGGTCGAGCTGCGAGTCGATGATGGTCTTGACGGTCTCGGCGGAGATGGCCGTCGGCACGGCGCCGTGGTCGGCGGGGGCCTCGCCGACCTCCGGTCTGGTCACTGCCCCCGGCTCGGCCGGGCGGCTCAGGGCGTCCCTGGTCTCGGTGAAGGCGCGCTCCAGCTCCTGCTGGTAGTCGCGCAGCGCCTGCTCCGCCTCCTCCATCGTGATGTCGCCGCGTCCGATCAGCGACTCGGTGTAGAGCTTGCGGGTCGAGCGCTTGGCGTCGATAAGGTCATACATGAGCGGCTGGGTGAACGACGGGTTATCGGCCTCGTTGTGGCCGCGACGGCGATAGCAGATCATGTCGATGACGACGTCCTTGGCGAACGCCTGCCGGTAGGCGAAGGCGAGATGGCCGACCCGGACCACCGCCTCGGGGTCATCGCCGTTGACGTGAAAGATGGGGGCCTGGATCATCCTGGCCACGTCGGTCGAGTACACGCTGGACCGCGACGACTCGGGGGCAGTGGTGAAGCCGACCTGGTTGTTGACCACGATGTGCACGGTGCCGCCGGTCCGGTAGCCGCGGAGCTGGGACAGCTCCAGGGTCTCGGCCACCACCCCCTGGCCGGCGAACGCGGCGTCGCCGTGGATCAGCACGGGCAGCACGGTGAAGCCGTCGGCGTCCCCCATGTCGAGCACGTCCTGCTTGGCCCGCACCACGCCTTCCATCACCGGGTCCACGGCCTCCAGATGGCTCGGGTTGGCGACCAGCGACGTCCTGATCTCGCGCCCGTCCGCTACCCGGTAGGACCCCTCGGCGCCGAGGTGGTACTTGACGTCCCCGGAGCCGTGCGTACTGCTGGGGTCCAGGTTCCCCTCGAACTCGTTAAATATCTGGCCGTAAGACTTGCCGACGATATTGGCCAGCACGTTCAGCCGGCCCCGGTGGGCCATGCCCAGCACGACCTCGTGCAGCCCGCCGTCGGCGGCCTCGGTGAGCACGGCGTCCAGCAGCGGGATCAGCGACTCGGCGCCCTCCAGGGAGAACCGGCGCTGCCCGACGAACTTCGTCTGCAGGAACATCTCGAAGGCCTCGGCCACGTTGAGCCGGGACAGGATGCGCAGCTGCTCGTCCTTGTCGGCCCGGCCGTGCGGCCGCTCGACCCGGGCCTGGATCCAGGCCCGCTCCTCGGGGTTCTGGATGTGCATGTACTCCACGCCGACAGTGCGGCAGTAGGAGTCGCGCAGGACGCCGAGGATCTTGCGCAGCTGCATCCGCGGCTGGCCGCCGAAGCCGCCCGTGGCGAACTCCCGCTCCAGGTCCCAGAGGGTCAGCCCGTGCTTTCTGATGTCCAGGTCGGGGTGCTTGCGCTGCCGGTACTCCAGCGGGTCGGTGTCGGCCATGAGGTGCCCGCGGACCCGGTAGGCGTGGATCAGCTCGTGGACCCGGGCGCCCTTGGTGATGTCGTCCTCGTGGCCGGCCTGGATGTCGCGCTCCCAGCGGACCGGCTCGTAGGGAATCTGCAGGGCCTGGAACACCTCGTCGTAGAAGCCGTCCTCGCCCAGCAGCAGCTGGTGGATGACCCGCAGGAAGTCACCGGACTGCGCGCCCTGGATGATCCGGTGGTCGTAGGTGGAGGTGAGCGTCACCGTCTTGCTGATGGCCATCCGGGCGATGGTCTCTTCCGAGGCGCCCTGGTAGGCGGCCGGGTACTCCATCGCGCCCACGCCGACAATGCAGCCCTGGCCCGGCATCAGCCGCGGCACGGAGTGCTCGGTGCCGATCGTGCCCGGATTGGTCAGGCTGATCGTGGTGCCCGCGAAGTCCTGGACGGTCAGCTTGCCGTTGCGCGCCTTGCGGACCACGTCCTCGTAGGCGATCCAGAACTGCCGGAAGTCCATGGTCTGCGCGGACTTGATACTCGGCACCAGCAGCTGGCGCGACCCGTCGCCCTTGCGGATGTCGATAGCCAGGCCGATGTTGACGTCGCCGGGCTGGACGAGCACCGGCTTGCCGTCCACCTCGGCGTAGGCGTTGTTCATCTCGGGCACCACGGCCAGGGCCCGGACGATGGCGTACCCGATCAGGTGCGTGAACGACACCTTGCCGCCGCGGCCGCGCGCGAGGTGGTTGTTAATGACGATGCGGTTGTCGACCAGGAGCTTGGCCGGCACCGCGCGCACGCTCGTGGCGGTCGGCACGGACAGGCTCGCGGCCATGTTGGCCGCCGTCCTGGCCGCGGTCCCGCGCAGCTTGACCTGCTCGCCGGCCGGAGCGGCCGGGACTGCGGCCGACGCGGCGGGCGGCGCCTGGGCCGGAGCCGGGCCGGGCTGGGCCGGGGCGGCCGGGGCTCCCGGGGCTCCAAGGGCTCCAGGGGCCTGTGCCGGGGCTCCCGGGGCTCCAGGGGCCTGTGCCGGGGCTCCTGGGGCCGGGGCTCCTGGGGCCGGGGCTGCTGAAGCCTGGGCTGCTGAAGCCTGGGCTGCTGGGGCGGCGGCCGCGGGCGGCGGCCCGGTCAGGCCGGCCGTGGCCGCCTGGCCGGACGATCCGGAGGAGTCGGATGGCTGCGGCTGATAGTCAGCGAAGAAGTTCCACCACGCCCGGTCCACCGAGCTGGGATCCGCCTGGTAGCGCTGGTAGAGCTCGTCGACCAGCCACTGATTAGGACCGAAGTCGGTCCCTGCGGGGCCGCCCGGCCCGCCTTCGGGCCCGTGCGGTCCGTGAGACCCATTGGGCTCGGCGGGCGGCTGCTCCGGCGCCCGGTCAGCTAGCTGCTTGTTGAGATCCGCGGAAGCCCGCGGAGACCCAGAAGACACGGCGGACATCGCCCTCTTCCGAAGCTGGATTCCTGGTGTTTGTCCCGCTGGACAAGGTTACCCGCCATCCGCAGGTCGCAGCCCCGGGTGCACCTGTGCGGGGTGGCGCAAGCCTACGCGGACTCCAGGTCCCGGCCATGCGGTTCGAGCCAGTTGACGTACGGGCCCTTGGGCACGATCCGGGACGGGTTGATCCATTCCTGCGTCTGGTAGTAGTGCCGCTTGATCGACGCGAAGTCGGTCGTGTCGCCGAATCCGGGCCGCTGATACAGGTCGCGGGCGTAGGCCCACAGCTGCCGGTAGTCGGTGAGCCGGTGCAGGTTGCACTTGAAATGGACGTAGTAGACGGCGTCGAACCGGGCTAGCGTCGGGAACAGCCGGACGTCGGCTTCGGACAGCTGGCTGCCGAGCAGGAACCGGCGCCGGCCCAGCCGCTCCTCCAGGGCGTCGAGCGTGGTGAACAGGGCGTCAAAGGCTTCCTCGTAGGCCGCCTGCGTGGTGGCCAGGCCCGCCCGGTAGACGCCGCTATTGACGGTCTGGTGGATCAGCGCGCCCAGTGCGTCGATCTCGCGGCGCAGGCCGGCCGGGTAGAGGTCCGGCGCCCCCGGCCGGTGGAACTCGCTGAACTCCGTCTCCAGCATGACCGTGATCTGCGGGAAGTCGTTGGACACGATCCGCTGCGTGCGGACGTCCCAGACCAGCGGCACCGTGCAGCGGCCCGCGTAGCCCGGATCGGTGGCCAGGTAGAGCTCGGCCAGCCAGGACGCCCCCGTGACGGGGTCGCGGCCGCCGCCGCTGTCGGGAAACCGCCAGCCACGCTGGCCGGGAATCGGGTCGGTCAGGGTCAGCCCGATGACCTGCTCCAGGCCCAGCAGCCTGCGGACGATGAGGGCGCGGTGCGACCACGGATCGGCCAGGGAAGCGTAGAGCTGATACCGGCCCGGCTCGGCCTGGAAGCCGCTCGACCCGTCCCTGGTGATGTGGTTCGCGAACTGTGCCTGCTGACGCAAAAATCCGCCGGTCGTAGCAGTGGCCGGGAATGGCTGCGAAGTCGCCTGCATGCTCGCCTCCGTTTCCCGGAACCTCGGTAGACGACGCATGCTGTCCTACTAGATCCCGGCCGGCCCGCGCAAGGGCCCCCGGGCCGGCTGCCGTGAGTTACGGAAAGCTGGCCTTACGGAATCAAAGGTCGGCGCTGCGGCTAGCTCATCACGGTGGGCTGCGCGGCGAAGACGTCGTCGCGCCGGTTGCTCAGGCACGGCAGGACGGACCTGACCTGCGCGGTCACGGCCGGGTCCACGTCGCCGACCGCCAGGCCCGCGGCCGGGCCAAGGTCAAGCCGGACCGTTCCCATCGGGTCTACCAGCATGCTGCGGCCGATGCCGGTCGGCGCCCCGGTCGGCCGCTCGGCCGGATCGGGGACCTGGCCGACCGCGGCGACCCAGATGGTGTTCTCGATGGCCCGGGCTCGCACCAGGGTGACCCAGTGCTCCTCCTTGAACAGGCCCGCTGCCCAGGCGGCCGGGATCACGAGCAGCTCGGCGCCCGCCGTGGCCAGCGCCCGGGCGAGCTCGGGGAACCGGACGTCGTAACACGTGAGGAAGCCCACCCGCAGGCCTGCCAGGTCGGCCACGACCGGCTCGCCGCCGGGCGCCACGCTGTCGGACTCCCGCTGGCCGAGCGCGTCGAACAGGTGAATCTTGCGATACGCCGCCACCAGGCGGCCGCCGGAGTCCACGGCCACCGTCGTGTTGAACACCCGCCCGTCCGGCGCCGGCTCGAACACCCCGGCGGCAACGGCCACGCCGGTGCGGCGAGCCACCTCCGACAGGCCGCGGCCGAACGGCCCGTCCAGTGGCTCGGCCGCCTGGCGGAGATCAGCCGAGAACCGCGCCTGCGTGCCCTCCGGAAAGACGGCGAGCTGGGCCCCCTGCGCAGCGGCGCCGGTAACGGCGGCCTCGACCCTGGCGAGGTTGGCCGACGGCTCTGAGCTGATCGGCAACTGGCACAAAGCTACTCGCATGAGGGCAGCGTAACCTGCCCGCGGATGAGCCCGCACTTCATCATTGGTTCGGATTGTGCTGGCTATAGTCCGCCTAATCCGAACCACTGTTCGATTGATACCAAGGTGTGCCGCGCCGGCACGCGCTAGCGTGTCGCCATGCTGGCGCTTCTGCTCGTCGCGGCGTCGGTGGGCCTGTCTAACTTCGCCGCCGCCGTCAGCCTGGGTGTTGGAGGCATCACTACCCGTACTCGGCTGCAGGTCGGCCTGGTTTTCGGCGCCTTCGAGGCCGGCATGCCCGTCATCGGACTGCTCATCGGCGACAACGTGGCCATGCAACTCGGCCGGACCGGCCACTGGATCGGGGGCGCCCTGCTGATCGGGGTGGGCCTCTACGGCATTCTCGGCTCCCTCCGTGCCCGCCGAGCGGCCCGGTCCGCGGCAGCCGTCACCACGAGCGCCGCCGAGCAGGCGGCCAGGCAACAGGGCGCGGGCGAGCGGGATGCCGCCGAGCCGGATGCCGCCGAGCTCGGTGCCGGCGCGGGCGTGCCCCAGCCAGCCAGCTCCGGGTGCGGTGCTCCCAGCCCCGATGCACCAGGACCGCCTGCACCCGGCCCCGATGCTCCTGGCCCCGATGCTCCCAGCCCCGATGCTCCTGGCCCCGATGTGCCCGGTGCCGACGTGCCCGGCCCCGGTGCTCCCGACCCCAGGCCTAACCTCCCCAGCCAGGGTGGGGTGCGCCTGGTGCTCAGTGCCCTGGCCTTAAGCCTCGACAACCTGGTGGTGGGGTTCGCCCTCGGCACCTACCAGGTCGCCATCCTCCTGAGCGCGATCATCATCGGCGCGGTGAGCGTGGCCCTGTCACTGGCGGGCCTCGAGCTGGGCGCACGGCTCGGCGGCTGGGCCGGCGACCGCAGCGATCAGCTGGGCGGCGTGATCCTGGTCTCGGTGGGCGTGGCCGTCGCCTCCGGTGCCCTCAGCTAGCCACCCGCCAGCCCGGCGCGCCCGCCAGCCCGGCGCGCCCGCCAGCCCGTGCTCGCTAGCCGGCCAGCCTGGCCAGCTCGGGCACGAAGTAGGCGGCGTTGACCGTCCCGACGCCGGAGACCAGGTCATAACCGGGACCTGCGCGGAAGCCCGTCACCTGGTGGCCTCCGGCCACGATCGAGTTGCTGCCGCTGACGATGTCCACGATGCCCGGGTCGCGGGCGGCTGACATTCGGTAGATCGCCGGGTTGATCAGCCCGAGCGAATGCCCGGCCACCTGGTCGGCCAGCGCGACCACGCCCGCGAACAGCGGAGTGGCCATGCTCGTGCCGCAGATGGTCTGCCAGTGGCTGGGCCCGGTGCCGGGGAAACTCGCGAAAAGCGCGACTGAGCTCGCGCAGGAGGCGTCCATCGAGATGTCGGGGATGCCGCGGCTAGGACCGGTAATAGCCCGCACGCCGTCCTGATAGGCGGGCCGGGTGAAGACGGCCGACTGGCCGCCGCCGCTGTTGGACCAGGCCGCGTCCGGCGCGAGCCGCTGGCCAGCCGGCCCCAGGTTCAGGAAGGTGCCGCCCACGGCGGTGACCAGCGGATCGGTCGCCGGCCACTCCACGACCCGGCGCGGGTACAGGCTCTGCATGTTGTAGGTGTCGCCCGAGGCCGCCGAGTCCCCGCTGGCGCCGAGCACCGTCACGGCATAGGCGGGCCGGGCGGCTAGCTCGTAGGCGCCCCGCAGCGCCCGCAGGACGGCCGGCGACCGGAAGGTTTCCTCGGTGGCGCCGAAGCTCTGGCTGATTACCTGCCCGAGGTGGTGCCGGATCACGTAGCTCTCGGCCGCGACGATCTGCGGGAAGCCGGTCCGGCCCTCGTTCTCCGCGGTCGGGGTCTCCACCAGGAGGATCCCGGCCCCTGGCGCCATGGCGTGCGCCCACTCGACGTCCAGGGTGGTCTCGGACGCCCAGCCGATCCGGGTGCTGGTGGCCTGGTAGGGGGCCACCTTCCCGGCCGGCTGGATGATGCGCAGCGAGGCCGGCGGCCGGAGGCCGAAGGCCTGGTCGAACGCCGCGAGGTCGCTGGCAATGGTCGGCGAGCCGAAGGAGTCGACGATCACGATGGTCTGATGCGCGCCGTTGATGCCGCGCCGCCACAGCGGCCCGAGGTTGTAGGCCTGCTCGAGCTGAGCCGGGACCAGGCCGGCCGTGGGCTTGCCGATGTTCGGAGCCGGGCTGGCCGGGCTCGCGGTGCGGCCCGGGTCACCGGTACTGGCCGAGCTGGTGGCGTGGACGGCATGCCCCGAGCCCGGCGGGCTCGCCTGAGCGGAGCAGGCCAGGCTCAGTCCCATGGCGCCGGCCGCGGCTGCCGCGGCGACAATCGCGCCAGCGCGCATGTGTGCTCTCCGTTTCCTCAGCTGCGGGTGCCCGGGCTGCGGGTCCCCGGGCTGCGGGTCCCCGGGCTGCGGGTCCCCGGGCTGCGGGGCGCCGTCATCTTAGGGAACGATCCTGAGTGCTGCCTTCGGGCAGGAGGCGACGGCGCGGCGGACCGCGTCGGCCAGCCCCGGCGGCACCGGCTCGACCTGGATGTGCAGGCGGTCATCGTCGTCGAGGTCGAACACCTCGGGCACGAGACCCGCGCAGACCGCATTGGCCTCGCAGGCGTCGCGGTCCACTTCCACCCGCACCTGACCCTCCCGGGTACCGGGGCGCCGATCAGGCTGGCGCCAGGCCATTTTCGGCGCACTCCGGACGTCGCGGGCGCCGCCAGTCATTCCGGAGTAGAGCATGCCCCGGTTCGCGCGGCAAGGCGGCCGGCAGCAGACTTGGCCGCATGCGCAATCACCCGCCCACCGTCACGCTTCCCGATCAGGCCAGGCTCGCCGCGGAGGCAGCCCGGGGCTTCATGCCGCCTGACGAGGGACTGGCCCTGTTCGAGACCGCCGCGGCCTACGCGACCGCCGGCCCGATCGCCGAGATCGGCACCTACTGCGGGAAGTCGACGATCTACCTGGCCGCGGCGGCCCGGCCGGCTGGGCAGGCCGTCGTGACGGTTGACCATCACCACGGCTCGGAGGAAAACCAGCCGGGCTGGGAGTATCACGACGCGGCGCTGGTCGATCCCGCTACCGGCCGCATGGACACGCTGCCGCACTTCCGGGCCACCCTGGCCGCAGCCGGGCTGGAGGAGCACGTGATCGCGATCGTGGGGGCGTCGGCGGCGGCGGCCGCGCTCTGGCGCACGCCGCTGGGCATGCTGTTCATCGACGGCGGCCATACCGATGCGGCGGCCACCGCCGACTACGAGGGCTGGGCACCCTGGGTCGCGGCCGGCGGCGCGCTGGCGATCCACGACGTCTTTCCCGATCCCGCCGACGGCGGCCAGGCGCCCTACCGGATATTCCGCCGGGCGGTCCGCTCGGGCGCGTTCCGGGAGGTCCGGGTGCAAGGGTCGCTACGAGTGCTCGAGCGGACGGGAGCCGGAATCGGCTGAGACGCAAGAGCAGCGCGCCCCGGCGGCAGGCCGCCCCGCCGGGGTGGCCGCCACGTCAGCGAATATGCCCGCGCCGCCGGAGGCACCCGACAGCGCGTCGGCCGCCAGGACCACCGCGGCCGCCGTCCAGCTGCTCTGCTCGTTCGGGAAGTGGGCCCGGTTGACGAACTGCCAGCCGGTCCAGTAGCTCCCGCCGGGATCGCGCAGGTGCTGGATCTGCTCCAGCAGCTCCAGCGCCCTGGCCTGGTCCCCGATGGCGTCCAGCGCGAGCGCCAGCTCGCACGTCTCCGCCCCGGTCACCCAGGGCTGGTCACTGACGCAGCGGACGCCCAGGCCCGGCACCACGAACAGCTCCCAGGACCGCGCGAGCCGCTCCTGCGCGGCCAGACCGCGCACGGGACCGGCGAGCACCGGGTAGTACCAGTCCATCGAATAACGGCTCTTGTCCGCGAATGCCGATTCATGGCAGGCGACCGCGTGGCAGAGCTGATCGGCGGCCAGCTCCCAGTCCGGCTGGCTTTCGCCCAGGTGGCCGGCCAGCTCGATCGCACAGCGCAGGCCCTGATACATACTGGCGCAGCCCGCCAGCAGCGCGTAGTCGTCGGCGCTGCCGTCCGCGCGGCGCCGCCAGGTGATCGGCCCGGCCGGCGTCTGCAGCCCGAGCGCGAACTCGATGCCCGACCGGATTAACGGCCACATGCGCGTCACAAACGCCTCGTCGCCGGTGACCAGGAACTCGTGCCAGACGCCGACCGCCGGGTAGACCGCGTGGTTGCTCTCCGCCGCCCGGTCGGGCACGCTGCCCAGCGCGGTCTGGACCGGCCATGATCCGTCACGGCGCTGCGTGGCCGCGAGCCAGGCGTAGGCGCGCCGGGCAGGCCCGCGCAGGCCGCACACGCTCAGGGCCATCGCGCACTCGACATGGTTCCAGGCATCCACATGGCCGTCCGGCCAGCCGATGGCCCCGTCAGCCTGCTGGGCGGTGGCGATACTGTGCCCCGTGGCCAGCAGCTGTTCCGCGGTCAGGATTCCGGCCACCTCTGGCACCCAGCCGCCTGGGTGCTCACGCCCCCGCATGCGCCTCCTCGACGTCGGCGCCGCCAGCTACCCGAGGCGGCGCGCTGACCAGCCGCCGGACGTCGCCCCCGGCGCCCGCGACCGCTCCTGTCCCCGTGCTTCCCACTAGCTCCGTGCTGCCTGCCAGCCCCGTGCTGTCCGCTAGTCCCGTGCTTCCCGGCCTGGTGGCGTAGATCACCAGGCTCTTGCCGATCACCGGGTTCAGCGCCCTGTCGGCCAGCCTGGTCAGCCGCGGCCGCTGCATGATGTCCCAGACCAGCAGCCGGTGATAGGCCCGGGCCAGCGGGTGCCCGTCGTCGTGCACGCCCACCGCGCACTTCAGCCACCAGTACGGGGAGTGCAGGGCGTGGGCGTGATGATGGCCGCCGACGGCCAGCCCGGCCGCCGCTAGCTTCGTCTCCAGCTCGCGCCGGGTGAAGATCCGCACGTGGCCGCCGGGCACGTTGTGGTAGTCGTCGGACAGCCGCCAGCAGATCCGCTCGGGCAGCCAGGCGGGCACCGTGACCGCGGCCGTCCCGCCCGGCGCCAGCACCCGGCTGATCTCCGCCAGCGCGGCCTGGTCGGCGGGAATGTGCTCCAGCACCTCGGCCGCGATGATGACGTCGAACCAGCCGTCGGGGAACGGCATGGCGGTCGCGTCGCCGGCCACGCAGTCGGCCCGGCCGCCGGCCGGAACCTCGCCGGCCCCGGCCATCGCGGCCGCCATCGCGCCGACCTGGTCCAGTTCGGCGAGGTCGGTATCCAGCGCGATCACGTGCGCGCCCCGGCGCAGCGACTCAAAGGCATGCCGGCCGGCCCCGCAGCCAAGGTCAAGCACCCGCGTGCCGGGCCCGACCGGCAGCCGGCCGAAGTCAACGGTCAGCACAGTGCCCCCGCGGCGGCCCCGGCCGTCTGGCGGGCGATTGCCTGGTGGTACTGCGCGACGGTGGCGCGCGCGACCGCGGGCCAGGCGAACCGCTCCTGCACCCGGCGCAGAGCCGCGTCGGCCAGCCGGTCCCGGCCGGCGGCCGAGTCGTGCAGCGTCCGCAGCGCGGTGGCGAGCTCCTCGGCGTCGCCCGGCTGGACCAGCAGCGCGGCGTCGCCGGTGACCTCGGGCAGGGCGCCGGTGCGGGTCGCGATCAGCGGAGTGCCCGATGCCATGTGCTCCACGGCCGGCAGCGAGAAGCCCTCGTAGAGGGACGGAACCACGGCCAGCTCCGCGCTCGCGATGAGCTCCGCCAGCTCCAGGTCGCTGATCCCGCTGACGAACCGCACCCGGTCGCCGAGCGCGAGTTCCCCGGCCAGCTGATCGGTGGGGCCGCCCGGCGTCGGCTTGCCCACCAGGGTCAGCACGGCGTCCCGTTCCGTCGTGAGCTTGGCGAACGCTCGCAGCAGCGTGGCGACGCCCTTGAGCGGCGAGTCCGCGCTGGCGACCGCCACCACCCGGCCCGGAACCCGGGGCGCCGGGCGGGGGTGGAACATCCGGGTATCCACCCCGAGCGGGATCACCCGCACCCGGTCGGCGGGCACCCGGAAGTCGCGGCAGATGTCGTCCCGCGAGGACTGCGAGCCGGTCAGGATGGGCCCGACCCGGCGGGCCACCCGGCCCTGCATGCGCACGAAGGAATACCAGCGGCGCTTGCTGAGCCGGGCCAGGCCGCGGGCCGCGGCCAGCTCGATCCGCCGGTCGACGCTGATCGGGTGGTGGATGCTGGTCACCAGGGGCAGCCCGAGCCGGGGAATGCCCAGCATCCCGTAGGCCAGCACCTGGTTGTCGTGCACGACGTCGAAGTCGGCGCGGCGGCCGCGCAGCGCCCGGAGCGCGCGCAGGCTGAAGGTCAGCGGCTCGGGGAACGCGCCCGTCCACATGCCGCCGACCTCGAGCGCGTCGATCCAGTCGCGGTACTCGCGCAGGGCCGGGGTGCGGAAGGGGTCCTCGTCGGCGTACAGGTCCAGGCTCGGCAGGGTGCGCAGCAGCGGTCCTGGCTCCAGGTCTGGGTAGGGCTGGCCGGAGTAGACCTCGACGTGATGCCCGAGTGCCGCCAGCTCCCGGGACAGGTGCCGCAGGTAGATCCCCTGGCCGCCGCAGTGCGGCTTGCTCCGGTAGGACAGCAGCGCGATCCGCAGCGCTCGCTCGGCGGCCGGCACGGCCTCACCAGCGGGCATAGCCTCGCCAGCCGGCTCAGCCTCGGCGGCCGGCTCGCCGGGCGCATGCCCATGGGCTGATGCGGTGCTCACGCAGGTTCGCGCCTCCTCGTCCGCCGCTGGCCGCCCGCCCCAGGCACCCCGCGTGACCCCCTAGGCAGCGAACCTTACCAGGGGGTACCTTCCGTTTCCCGGTGCCCCAGCGGTATGCGGGGGTGTGCCGCGCCCGGGCGCTGTCGGTAAGCTGCCGCGACGTGGGCCGGCACGTGTCGGCCGCCTCGATGAGCGGAGGCTCCGCTGACACGACGTGCGCTGATCACCGGGATCACCGGTCAGGATGGCTCCTATCTGGCGGAGCATCTGGTCGCTCAGGGGTATGAGGTCTGGGGGCTGGTCCGGGGGCAGGCCAATCCGCGAGTCCGCCAGTTGCGGGAGATCCTGGGCGATCTCCGGCTGGTCCGGGGCGACCTGCTCGACCAGGGCAGCCTGATCTCGGCGGTAGAGCGCGCGGCGCCCGACGAGGTCTACAACCTGGCCGCCATCTCCTACGTGCCGATGTCCTGGCAGCAGGCCGAGCTGACCGGTGAGGTCACCGGCCTCGGCGTGCTTCGGGTGCTGGAGGCGATCCGGGTGTGCAGCGGGATCAGCGCGTCGCGCAACCCGGGGCGCAGCCAGATCCGGTTCTACCAGGCCTCCTCGTCGGAGATGTTCGGGCAGGTCCGGGAGTCGCCGCAGACGGAGGCCACGCCCTTTCACCCGCGCAGTCCCTACGGCGTGGGCAAGGCCTACGGGCATTTCCTGACCCAGAACTACCGGGAGTCCTACGGGATGTTCGCGGTCTCGGGCATCTTGTTCAACCACGAGTCGCCGCGCCGCGGCGTGGAGTTCGTGACCCGCAAGGTCTCGCTCGGCGCCGCCAAGATCAAGCTCGGGTTCGAGCGCCAGCTTCGGCTCGGCAACCTCGGCGCGAGCCGCGACTGGGGATTCGCCGGCGATTACGTGCGGGCCATGCACCTCATGCTCGTCCAGGACGAGCCCGCCGACTATGTCATCGGCACCGGTGTGACCCACTCGGTGGAAGAACTGGTCGACCGGGCCTTCCGCGCGGTCGGGCTGGACTGGCATGAGCACGTCGTGACCGACGCGGCCTTCATCAGGCCGGCCGAGGTGGACCGGCTGTGCGCCGACCCGTCCCGGGCCCGGGACGAGCTGGGCTGGGAACCCAAGATCGGCTTCGAGGAGCTCGTCGCCATGATGGTCGAGTCTGACCTGAAGCTGGCGTCGAACGTCGATCATTACGCCGAGGACTCCATCGGCCCCGATCCCTGGTAACGCCGGGTGGTCAGCCCGAGATCGCCCCGACCAGGTGGCCGACCGCGAACGTGAGGCCCGCGGCCACCCCGGCGAGCAGGAGCTGGCGGACGGCACCGCGCAGGAACGGCCGCGCGGTGATCCGGGACACCAGCCCGCCGCCGAGGAACGCCGCCACGGCGGCGAGAATCAGCGCCGCGGGCAGCGACCCGAAGCCGGCCAGGTAGGGCAGTAGCGGGATGAGGGCCCCGGCGGCGAAGGTCAGCAGCGAGGCGACGGCCGCGGTGACCGGGGAGGGCAGGTCGTGGTGATCTACCCCCAGCTCCTCGCGCACGTGCACGCGCAGAGCCACCTCCGGGTGCGCGGAGACCTGCATGGCGACCTTGCTCGCGAGATCGGCGTCCACGCCGCTGCGCATGAAGACCTGGGCCAGCTCACGCTGCTCGCCAGCGGGATTGCGCTCGAGCTCTCGGCGCTCCTTGGAGACCTCGGCCCCGACCAGCTCATTCTGGGACGAGACCGAGACGTACTCGCCGGTGGCCATGGAGAAGGCGCCGGCGGCGAGGCCGGCCAGCCCGGTCAGCACCAGCGTGTGCGCCGACGCGCCGGCGCCCCCCACTCCGGCGATCAGCGACACGTTGGTCACCAGCCCGTCCATGGCGCCGAAGACGGCCGGGCGCAGCCAGCCGCCGGCCACGTCCCGGTGCTGGTGCTCGCCATCCCCGGGATGGGCAGCGATGGGAGCACTCATCATGGTCACGAGCCTATGCGGTGGTCCTGTCAGCGGGGGGTCCGGTGCTGACCGAGGGTTTCTCCTGGCCGCTTAGCCCAGGGCGCGGGCCGGGCGGGTGGGCAGGCCGGCCGCCTGCCAGGCCTGGAATCCGCCGTCCAGGTCGGTGGCGTCCGTGACGCCGATGCGGCGCAGCGAGCTGGCGGCGAATGACGAGGCATAGCCCTGCGAGCACATCACGATCACGCGCGTCTCCGGCCTGGCAAGGGCGGGTATCCGGGCCTCGCTGCGCGCGTCGAACCGCCATTCCAGCACGTTGCGGCTGATGATGATGGCGCCGGGCACCTCGCCCTCCACGATCCGCTGTTCCAGCGGCCGGATGTCGACCAGCACCGCGCCGTCGGTCAGGGCCGCGAACGCCGCCTCCGGACGCAGCCGCCGCAGGCCGCTGCGGGCCTCGGCCAGCAGCTCGTCGATGCCGGGCGCGCCGGCGGGCAGCGCGCCTGCGGTCAGCCGGGCGGCCGAGGCGGTGGCATTGGCCAGCGCGGTGTCCGCGCCGCCGCGGCCGCGACCCCCCTCCGGGCCGTCGATGGCCACGGTCTCCCGGGCGATCAGGCCGTAGTCGGTCACCGTGTAGTACGTCATGGCCGACAGGGGGGGCGAGTAGGCGTGGATGCTGGTGGAGGAGCTCTCACCGCCGTGCGCGACGTCGTGCACGTGGCCGGGCCCGAAGGCCACCGCCCCGCCGACGGCCAGCCGCCGGCGGGCGAGCCGGCGGCCGCTCGGGACCCGGTACTGCTCGAGCAGGCTGCCCTCGGCCACGGCGAAGGAGCCCGAGGACCCGCCGTGATCGTGCCAGTCGGTGTCCTGGCCGCGCTCCCAGGCCAGCAGCCAGACGTCACAGGAGTTCGACCGGTGCAGCGGCAGGTACCAGCGCACGTCCGGATCGTGCACGACGAGGTCGGCCCACAGGTCGCGGCGGGCGGACAGCTCGACGGTGATCGCGCGCAGCTGGCCGGGCGACAGCCGGCCGGACGGCGAGACCAGGCCGCTCATGGCGTCAGCGATCGCCTGCTGCCGCTGCGGGCTGACGCCCCAGCCCGGCTTCAGGCCAGAGGCGGCGTCCTGGTGCGCGCTGCCGTCGCCTGACCGGACCGTGGCGACCGACACCAGAACCTCCCGCGGCAGGCAATCTTCAGCTGAGTACCCCAGCATTATGCACCTGGTAAAACGCCTCCGGCTGATCGGTAATGCAGCGTTAACGGGCGGCGCTAGCCGGCGGCGGTCGGGCGCAGCCAGGAGCCGGCCGCGAGGCGCTCGATGTCGGCGCCGAGCGGCCGGTCGGCCTCGATGGGCTCGATCAGGCCGGACAGCTCCGCCAGGAGGCGGCCGCAGCCGCCGGCCCACCGGCCGTCGGCCCACCGGCCGCTGGCCAGGCGGGCGGCCTGACATGCGGTCAGCAGCTCGCAGGCCGTGACTACGCGAGCGCGGCGCAGCGCCTCCGCCACGCCGAGGGCCGCCGCCCAGGCGAACGACTGCACGTCCTCCTGTCCGTTAGAAGTCTCTATGGTCCCGATCGCGGACGGGATGGCCGCCCGGCGGATGGCATGGACCTGCCCGGCGGCGCGCTTGTGCACGGCGACCAGGCCCGCGTCCGGTCCGGGCCGCGCCGCGAGCTGGGCGGCCAGGCCGGTGATCCGGGCGTCCAGCAGCCGGTGCGTCCGGGCTGCGCTGACCTCGGCCGCATGCGCGATGGACGCGGTCAGCTGGTCGCAGGCCGCCGCGAGGTCGATGCCGTGGAATCCGGCCGTGCCGACAAACCGGTCGCCGGTGAAGGCAGGCGAGTCGGTGACGCCGGCCAGCGCCCGGCCGACGGCACCGTCCAGTGCCTCGGTGGCCCGCACCACCTGGGCCAGCACCGGCCCGGCCACCCGGAAGGACACCGGCGCCTGCAGCATCCGGGCCGGCCGGGCCGGCGAGCCCAGGGCCGCCCGGAGGCGGTGCAGCACCCCGCCGAGCACGTCGTCGCCGCGGGCGCTGACCGCGTCGTAGGGATCGGCCGGAGCGCCGGCCGCGGCGATGGACAGCGCGGCGGTGGCCTCCATCATGGCCGTCACGGTGGCCGCCTCGGCGGCGGCCAGCAGGCTCAGCGCCGTGGCCCCCGGCACCCCCGCGAGCAGGGCGATGCCCTCCTTGGGCCCGAGCGTGAACTCGGCCAGGCCCTGCTCGGCCAGGGCCTCGGAAGCGGGACGCGCGGGCTGGGCGGGCTGGGCGGGCTCCGCGGACCCGGCCTGCGGGGCGGACGGCAGGCTGTCGCCGGGGGCCAGGACGGCGCCGATGCCGACCAGCGGCCCGAACGCGTGCGCGAGCTGCACGATCTCGCCGGCGCTGCCGGCGGGCTCGCGCGGGACGGCCGGGACGATGCCGGCGGCCAGGAAGTCGGTCAGCCGCCGGCACAGCTGCGCCGACACCCCGGCGTCCCCGGACAGGAAGGTGGCCAGTCGGACGGCCAGCAGCGCGCGGACCTCGCGGGCCGGCAGCCACGGCGGCCCTCCGGTCGCCCGGCCCATCAGCAGGTTGCGCTGGTGGGCCAGCTGCTGCGCCGGGGTAAGGCGGACGTGGCTGAGTGCGCCCAGGCCGGTGTTCACCCCGTAGACCGGCTGGCCGCCGGCCAGCACCCGGCGCGCCGCGGCGCATTGGGCGTCGACCGCCCGGGTCAGCGCTGGCCCGAGCGTGACCGGCCGGCCCGCGGCCACCTCCCGGATAAGCCGGGGATCCAGCTGCGCCGCCGCGGTCAGTGTGCGTGCGCTCGGCTGGTTCACGGCCCGGTCTCCTCCCGTGTTCGGCCGCCGGCGACCGGGTGACCCGCCGGGCGGCCGGCGCGTGCTGTCGGTAGCCTACGGACTAAGTAGAAATTGGTGGTGATGGGCGGCTAGGCTGGCACGCCAGCGGGGGCTCGCGGGTCGTGCGGCCCGGCCCTGGCGTGGTGCGCTAGTCAGGTTCCGTCGACGGGGTCGGAAGCCACGCAGCATCCAGCTGATAGCAAGCTGGCACCAGCTCACATCACACCACCCAGACCCGAGCCACCCGAGCCACCGGAGAGACCGCGTGATCACCTTCGACAGCGTCACGAAGCGTTACCCGGACGGCACCGTGGCCGTGGACGCTCTCGACCTTGAGATACCGGCGGGCAAGACCGTGGTCCTGGTCGGTCCCAGCGGCTGCGGCAAGACGACCACGCTGCGGATGATCAACCGCCTGATCGAGCCGACCGAGGGCAAGATCTTCCTGGACGGGCAGGATATCCAGCAGGCCAACCCGTCCACGCTGCGCCGGGGCATCGGCTATGTCATCCAGCAGACGGGGCTGTTCCCGCATCGCACCATCGAGGACAACATCGCCACGGTGCCGCTGCTGAACGGCTGGGCCAAGGCCAAGGCCAGGGCGCGAGCCAGGGAGCTGATGGAGCTGGTCGGCCTGGACCAGGGCATGGCCCGGCGCTATCCCCACCAGCTGTCGGGCGGCCAGCAGCAGCGGGTGGGCGTGGCCCGGGCGCTGGCCGCCGACCCGCCGGTGCTGCTGATGGACGAGCCGTTCAGCGCGGTCGACCCGATTGTCAGAGCCACCCTGCAGGATGAGCTGATCCGGCTGCAGGGCGAGCTGCACAAGACCATCGTGATGGTGACCCACGACGTGGAGGAGGCCATCAAGGTCGGCGACATCGTCGCGGTGTTCCGGCCCGGCGGCCACCTGGCGCAGGTCGACACGCCCGAGCATCTGCTCGGCGCGCCGGCTGATGACTACGTGGAGGGCTTCATCGGCTTTGACCGGGGCATCCGCCGCCTGTCGTTCTTCAGCGCCAACAGCCTGGACCTGGACTCCGACGTCGTGCTCGGGGAAAACGCCACGGTCGACGAGGCGCGGGCCCTGGCCGGGCGCGGCCGCCCCTGGGTCCTGGTCGCGGACGCTGAGCGCCGGCCGCGCGGCTGGGTCTCCGCCGCCGATCTGGCGTCGCGGCCGGGCACCGAGCGGCTGGGCCAGCTCCCGCTGGTCCCGGTCGGGCACACGTTCCGCCCGGAGCTGGACTCGCTGCGGGTGGCCCTCGACGCGACCGTCCTGTCGCGCACCGAGCGGGCGGTGGCCGTCGAATCCGAGGGCCGCGTCCTCGGCGTGACCTCTTACGAGCAGCTGCGGGACGCGATCCGCAAAGCGGAGCAAGCCGCCGACGATGAGCTGGCCCAGGGCGCCGCCACATGAACTGGCCCCAGTTCTGGCAGTACACCGCGGCCAACGCCCTGCTGGGCATCGTGCCCGCCGTGGTGGGCCTGGCCATCTCGGTCCCGCTGGGCATCGCCTGCGTGCGCTGGCGCTGGCTGTACGGGCCGGTCCTGTCCGCCACCAGCGTCATCTACGCCATCCCGTCGCTGGCGCTGTTCGTCGTCCTCATCCCCTCTACCGGCCTGGGCAACCTGACGGTCATCATCCCCCTGACGCTGTTCTCCCTGTGCGTGCTGGTTCCGAACGTCGTCGACGGACTCCGCTCGGTGCCCGAGCCGGTCCGGCAGGCCGCCACGGCCATGGGATTCGGGACCGTGCGCCGCCTGGTGAGGGTGGAGCTGCCGCTGGCCGTCCCGATCGTGATCGCCGGGCTGCGGGTGGCCGTGGTGTCCAGCATCAGCCTGGCCAGCGTGAGCACCCTGATCGGGGTGGCCAGCCTGGGCTACTTCTTCATCGACGGGCTGCAGCGCGATTTCAGCGAGGAGATCTACGCGGCCATCGTCGCGGTCATCGTGCTCGCGCTCGGCTGCGACCTGATCCTGGTCCTGGCCCGCCGGCTGCTGACCCCCTGGAGCCGTAAGCAGGGCGGCCGGGCGACGATCAATGCCGAGGGCGGGCAGCTACTCCAGGAGCAGGCGATATGAGCTTCTTCAGCTTCGCGTGGAACTGGCTGAATTCGGCCTCGCAATGGCAGGGCGCCAACGGCATTCCGATCCGGGTGGGGCAGCATCTCTACTACACCGGGCTGGCCCTGCTAGTCGCGGCGCTGATCGCGCTGCCCATCGGGGTGCTCATCGGGCACTACGGTCGTGGCGGCTTCATCGCGGTCAACCTGGCCAATGTCTGGCGGGCCATTCCCACGCTGGGCCTGCTGATCCTGATGGTCAAGCTGCTCGGCTTCTCGTACCTGACGTGGCTCATCCCGCTGGTGGTGCTGGCCATTCCGCCCATCCTGGTCAACGCCTTCGAGGGCGTGGCCAGCGTCGATCGCGACCTGAAAGACGCGGCCCGGGGCATGGGCATGACCGACCAGCAGATCCTGCGGAAGGTCGAGATCCCGGTGGCCCTCCCGCTGATCATGCTCGGGCTGCGCACCGCGGCCATCTTCGTCGTCGCCACGGCCACCATCGCGGCCGTGATCGGCTTCGGCGTCGGCGGCCTGGGCCGGTACATCCTGGACGGACTGGCGACCAATAATTACGGCGAGGTGGCCGGCGGCGCCGCGCTGGTGGTCGTCCTCGCTCTGCTGGTCCAGTTTGCCTTCGTGGGCCTGCGGCGGCTGGTCGTCCCGGCCCCGCTGCGCGACCTGGCGCGCGCCGACAGCTAAGAGGAGGCCAGCACCAGGGCATGTCGATCGTCCGAATAGTTAGTGGAGGGATATAGATGATGCGCACCGGATACCTGCCCGTGAAGCGGAGAGTGCAGCGCGGCGTGCTGGCCGGGGTGGCGGTTTCCGCCGCGCTCACGCTCGCCGCCTGCGGCAGCTCCTCGTCGACGTCGGCCAGCGGCGGCAGCAGCAGCAGCAACCCGCTGGCCCCGACGGCCTCGAACGGCACGGTGGTCATCGGCTCGGCGAACTTCCCCGAGAACGAGCTGCTCGCGGAGATCTACTCGCAGGCCCTGCAAGGCGCCGGGGTCAAGGTCACCGATAAGTTCAACATCGGCGCCCGCGAGGTCTACTACCCGGAAGTCCAGAAGGGCGCGATCACCGTTATCCCGGAGTACAACGGGGCGCTGCTCACCACCTCGGTGGACACCACCAGTCATGCGGCGACCACGGCGCAGGTCAACGCCGCGCTGATGGCCAAGCTGCCCGCCTCGCTGGAAATCCTGAACTCCTCGACCGCGCAGGACAAGGACTCGGTCACGGTGACTCAGGCGTTCGCCACGGCGCACCACCTGACCTCTATCGCGCAGCTCGGGCCGGTCGCGAAGACCATGGTCATCGGCGGTCCGCCGGAGTTCAAGACTCGCGCCAACGGCCTGGTCGGCTTGAAGAACAACTACGGCCTGACCTTCAAGTCGTTTTCCCCGCTTGATGAGTCGGGTCCGATCAGCCTGGCCGCGCTCGTGGACGGGAAGGTGCAGGCCGCAGACATCTTCACCACCACCCCGCAGATCATCACCGATCACCTGGTCGCCCTGGCCGACCCGAAGTTCAACTTCGCGGCCCAGAACGTGACCCCGCTGGTCTACAAGAAGGGCGTCAGCTCGACGACCGTGAACACGCTCAACGAGATCTCGGCCAAGCTGACCACGGCCGCCCTGCTGGCCATGGACAAGGCCGTCGTTATCGACCACGCCCAGTACCTGGCGGTCGCCGACGGCTGGCTGAAGGCCGTGGGCATGAAGTCCTAGGATGCGGGAAGGCCGCGCCGCCTCCGGCGGGCCGCGGCGCATAGTGGGATAGCCGCCGCCGTGGCCGCCCCGGGGCCTTTCCTCCCCGGGGCGGCCACGGCGCATCCGTCTGCTTGCTGACAAGGAGCTGGCCATGACCGACGCGCGCCCCGCCGACCGCGGGCCAGCTGGCCCGCGGCCGGTCACAGCCCCCCGCGGCACCTCCCTGAGCTGCCGGAGCTGGCCGCAGGAGGCCGCCCTGCGGATGCTGATGAACAACCTGGACCCCGAGGTGGCCGAGCATCCCGACCAGCTCATCGTGTACGGCGGCTCCGGGCGGGCGGCCCGCAGCTGGGACGCGTTCGACGCGATCGTGGCCTCGCTGCGCGACCTGGCGGACGACGAGACGCTGCTGGTGCAGTCCGGCAAGCCGGTCGGGATCTTCCGCACGCACGAGTGGGCGCCGCGGGTGCTCATCGCCAACTCCAACCTGGTGCCGCAGTGGGCTACCTGGGAGGAGTTCCGCCGCCTGGAGGCGGCCGGGCTGACCATGTTCGGCCAGATGACCGCCGGCTCGTGGATCTACATCGGCACCCAGGGCATCCTGCAGGGCACCTACGAGACATTCGCGGCCGTCGCGGCCAAGCGGTTCGGCGGCTCGCTGAGCGGGACCATCACGCTCACCGCCGGGCTGGGCGGGATGGGCGGTGCGCAGCCGCTGGCGGTCACGATGAACGGCGGGGTCGCCATCTGCGTCGACTGCGACCCGTCCCGGATCAGCCGCCGGATCGAGCACGGCTACCTGGACGAGGCGGCCGGCGACATCGCCGATGCGGTCCGGCGGGCCAGCGCCGCGGCCGCCGCCGGTCGGGCGCTGTCGGTCGGGCTGCTCGGCAACGCCGCAGAGGTCTTTCCGGAGCTGCTGGCCATGGGCGCGCCGGTCGACGTGGTTACCGACCAGACCTCGGCGCATGACCCGCTGACCTACCTGCCCGCTGGCGTGGCGTTCGAGGACATGGCGGCGCTGCGGGCCGAGGACCCCGAGGGCTTCATCCAGCGCGCCCGGGCGTCCATGGCCCGGCAGGTGGCGGCCATGGTCGGCTTCCAGGACGCCGGCGCGGAGGTGTTCGACTACGGCAACTCGATCCGCGGCGAGGCCCAGCTGGCCGGCTACGAGCGGGCCTTCGACTTCCCCGGCTTCGTGCCCGCCTACATCAGGCCGCTGTTCTGCGAGGGGCGCGGGCCGTTCCGGTGGGCCGCGCTGTCGGGCGACCCGGCCGACATCGCGGCGACGGACGCGGCCATCCTCGACCTGTTCCCGCGTAACGAGGCGCTGGCCCGGTGGATCCGGATGGCGCAGGAGAAGGTGCACTTCCAGGGACTGCCGGCCCGGATCTGCTGGCTCGGCTACGGCGAGCGGGAACTGGCCGGAGTGCGCTTCAACGAGCTGGTGGCGCGGGCCGAGGTCAGCGCGCCGATCGTGATCGGGCGCGATCACCTGGACTGCGGCTCCGTCGCCTCGCCCTACCGGGAGACCGAGGCAATGGCGGACGGCTCCGACGCCATCGCCGACTGGCCGCTGCTGAACGCCCTGGTGGCCGCCTCGTCGGGTGCGTCCTGGGTGAGCATCCACCACGGCGGCGGCGTCGGCATCGGGCGCTCCATCCACGCGGGCCAGGTCTGCGTGGCCGACGGCACCGAGCTGGCCGGGCAGAAGCTCGAGCGGGTCCTGACCAACGACCCCGGCATGGGCGTGATCCGGCACGCCGACGCGGGCTATGACCGGGCCGCCGAGGTCGCCGCCGAGCGCGGCGTCCGCGTCCCGATGGGGCCGCGGTGAGCTTCGCTGAGCTCTGGGAGTCGCTGCTGCCCGTCGGGCGCGACGCCAGCAGTGGCTACCGGCGTTACTCGTGGACGCCGCCCGACCTGGCCTGCCGCGACTGGTTCACCGCCGCGGCCGCCGCGCGCGGGCTGCGCACCGAGTGCGATCGCAACGGCAACCTCTGGGCCTGGTGGCCGGTGCCTGGTCCCGGCCCGGTGCCTGGCTCCGGCCCGGGACCGTTCCCGGCGGGCGCCATCGTGACCGGGAGCCACCTCGACTCGGTGCCCGACGGCGGGGCCTTCGACGGGCCGCTGGGCATCATCTCGGCGCTGGCCGCCATCGACCTGCTCCGCGACCGGGGGTTCGTCCCGGCCCGGCCGATCGCGGTCGCGGCGTTCACCGAGGAGGAGGGCGCCCGGTTCGGCGTCGCCTGCCTGGGCAGCCGGCTCGCGACCGGCGCGATCGAGCCGGACACGGCGCGGGACCTGCGCGATGGCGGCGGGGTCAGCCTGGGCGACGCGATGACCGGCGCGGGCCTCGATCCGGCGGACCTGGGCCCGGACGACGACCGGCTGGCCGGCCTGGCGGCCTACGTCGAGCTGCACATCGAGCAGGGCAGCGCGCTGGCCGGGCTGGACGCGCCGGTGGGGATAGCCGAGGGAATCTGGCCGCATGGCCGCTGGCAGCTGGAGTTCACCGGGCGCGCCGACCACGCCGGGACGACCAGGATCGCCGACCGGCGCGATCCGATGCTGCCCTACGCGGCGGCCGTGCTGGCCGCTCGCGAGGCGGCCGCCGGCCGGGGCGGCCTGGCCACCTTCGGGAAGGTCATCGCGGAGCCAGGCGGGGCGAACGCGATCTGCTCGGCCGTGCGGGCGTGGCTGGATGCCCGGGCGCCCGGCGAGACCGCCCTGGGCCGGATCGTCGACGACGTGAGCGCCGCGGCGCAGGCTGCGGCGCTGGACCAGCAGGTCGGCTTCAGCCTGCGCCGCGAGTCGTTCAGCCCGGCGGTCAGTTTCGACTCCGGCCTGCGCGACCGTATCGCGGTGGTGCTCGCCGCCGCGGCCGGGCCCGTCCCGGTGCTGCCGACCGGGGCCGGGCACGACGCGGGCGTCCTGGCCGCGCGAGTGCCGACGGCCATGCTCTTCGTGCGCAACCCGTCCGGCGTCTCGCACTCGCCCGCCGAGCACGCGGAGCCCGCGGACTGCGAGGCCGGGGTTGAGGCGCTCGCGGCCGTGCTCGCGGACCTGGCCGGCTCGTGACGCCCGTGCCGCCTCAGGAGCCTGCGGCGCGCGCCTGGCACGCCGAGCTGGCCTGGCTGCCGGGCCCGGGAATCCAGGCCGGCGTGCTCATCGAGGCCGCTGGCGACCGGTTCACCGGGGTAACGCCCGGCTTTCCCGCCGGCCGCCTGCCGCCGGGGACGACCAGGCTGCCGGGGCTTACGCTGCCCGGCCTGGCGAACGCGCACTCGCACGCCTTCCACCGCGCCCTGCGCGGCATCACCCAGGCCGGGCGGGGCACGTTCTGGACCTGGCGCGAGCGGATGTACGAGGTGGCCGCCCGCCTGGACCCCGGCCGCTACCTGCAGCTGGCCGCGGCGGTCTACGCGGAGATGGCCTTGGCCGGGGTTACCTGCGTCGGCGAGTTTCACTACCTGCACCACGACACCGGCGGCGTGCCCTACGCCGATCCCAACGAGATGGGCCGGGCGCTGATCGCGGCGGCGGCCCAGGCCGGCCTCCGCATCAGCCTGCTGGATACCTGCTACCTGTCCGGCGGCCTGGGTCCCGGCGCCGAGCGGCTGCCGCTGGCCGGCGCTCAGCTCCGGTTCGGCGACGGCGATGCCGACGCCTGGGCCGCGCGGGCCGACGCCCTCGGGGCCGACGAGCACGGGATGCTGGCCGCGCATGCCCGCGCCGGCGCAGCCATCCACTCGGTCCGGGCCGTGCCCCTCGAGCAGATGGGCCCCGTCGTGGCCTGGGCCCGCCGCCGCGGGACGCCGCTGCACGCCCACGTGTCCGAGCAGAAGGCCGAGAACCGGGCCTGCCGGGCGGCTTACGGGCAGACGCCCGCCGAGGTCCTGGACCGGGCCGGCGCACTCGGCCCGCGCAGCACCGCCGTGCACGCCACCCACCTGTCGGCGGCCGACATCGCGCTGCTGGGGGAGCGCCGCAGCTACGCCTGCTTCTGCCCGACCACCGAAGCCGACCTGGCCGACGGGATCGGCCCGGCCAGGGCGCTCGCCTCGGCGGGCAGCCCGCTGACGCTGGGCAGCGACAGCCACGCGGTCATCGACCTGCTGGAGGAGGCCCGCCGGGTGGAGCTGGGCGAGCGCCTGGCCAGCTGCGAGCGCGGCCATTTCACCGCGGCCGAGCTGCTGCGGGCCGCCACGGCGGACGGTCATGCCAGCCTGGGCTGGCCGGAGGCCGGCCAGATCGCGCCGGGGGCCCTGGCCGACCTCGTGACCGTCGCGCTGGACACCCCCAGGACCGCCGGCGCGCGGGCCGGCACCGCCCTGGAGTCGGTCGTCTTCGGCGCGTCCGCCGCCGACGTCCGCGGCGTGGTGGCCGGCGGCCGGGAGATCGTCCGCGATGGCCGCCACCTGCTCGTGCCGGACGTCCCGGCGGCGCTGGCCGCCGCCATCGGAGCCGTCAGCTGACGGCGGATGCGTAAGCGGCGGGCCGGCCAGTAGGGCGAGAAGTCGATGACGGCCGGCGGCAGCTGATCGTGGAATAGCACGTTGCCGGTGAGGTCGCCGTGGATGAGCTGGCTGGGGACGGACACGGGGCAGAGCGCGGCGGCGAGCTGCGGAAGGTAACTGACGTCCCTGAAGTCGCTGGCCGGTTCCTCCCCCCAGGCGACGCGGTCGCTGATAGCCCAGGGGCTGGCCCGGTGACCCGGGAATCCGGGCCGGGAGATGCCCCGCAGGGCGGCGTGGAAGCGCTCGCCGACGGCGATGATCTCTGCCCAGCGGCGCCGCTGGTGCTGGCCCGCGACGTACTCAGTGGCGCACCACCCGTCGACACAGAGCGAGCCGTCGGCCGCATGCCTGGGCGGGGCCAGCCGGAATCCATCGCACGAGGCCTGCGAGCAGGTCCAGGCCTGCCAGGCCAGTTCTCCCTGATTGAGGTCAGCCGGCTTGAGGACCAGGTCAGCGGCGAGCCATGACGTGCCCCGGCCACCGTCCAGCGGGACAGGCCGGGCCCCGGCCGCGCCGAATGCGGCAAGCACGAGACGCGACGGAGGCTGGGACCGCACCGGGAGAACCTACCGGAACTACGGGCATCGCTCCAATGGCGGCCGACGGCCAGCTAGGCCGCGGGCGCCGGGCCGCCAGGCCGGCCGCGACCCCGCCCGGGAGGCAGCCTGGATGGCGGAGGTCGACGGTCAGCGGGCCGGGTGCATCTTCCGCGTGGCGGCGAGCCCGGAAACGGCCAGGCTCCGCATCCTGCTCGTGCACCCCAGCGCGCGCGGTTACGGCCGCGGCTACCGCCTGGTGGACGCCTGCCTGGCCTGCGCGGGCGGCGCGGGCTACACCCGGATGCCGCTGTGGACCAACGACGTCCTGGCTGCCGCGCGCCGGATCTACCTCCAGCGGGGCTTCACCATGATCGCGCAGGAGCCGCATCACAGCTTCGGAGCCGGTCTGGTCGGCCAGACCTGCGAGGCCGACCTGACCGGCACCCATGCCGGGCACCCGTCCGCTTGATGTATCTACCCTATGTAGGTACATTTACACGATGGAGACTATCGGCCTGCGGGAGCTCAACCAGAATCCGTCCAAGGCGGTCGCCCGGGTGCGGGCCGGAGCCTCGCTGATCGTGACCGACCGGGGCAAGCCTGTGCTCCGCATGATTCCTGAGGCCGAGCATCCCAGCACGCTGCAGCGGCTGATCTCAGCGGGGGAGGTAACGGCACCGGCGGAAGTGGGAATGCCGGACGTGCTGATCGACCTCGCACCGGGCGTGGATAGCCTCGCTGATCTCCTGATCGCCGACCGAGACCGGGAGCGCAATCGTTGAT
>Ga0208219_1000026_pt1 | contig 75227 bp, 69 predicted proteins | sample NGESurshal072012_7_FD_184469 | JGI IMG/M metagenome (GOLD analysis project Ga0208219, IMG submission 184469) | Arctic peat soil microbial communities from Barrow, Alaska - NGEE Surface sample 53-2 shallow-072012 (SPAdes) | ecosystem: Environmental > Terrestrial > Soil > Wetlands > Peat ... | reverse complement strand
GAGCCACAGCGTCCGCGAGCCTCCGAGATGGTGGGTGGGCAGCACGCCGATCTGGGTGTCGAAGCCATGCTCGGGAAGGTCGAACCTGCCGGACGACGTTGCAGCGAAGAGGAGTGCCGGACCACCTGCGAGGATCGCGAGCATCGTGAGCGCAGCGAGCAGCTGTCGCCACCCGAACCTCGAGGCCGCGACGTCGGCCTCGAACGCCGCGATCCCGGTCCCAACGAGTGCGGGCACCGCCACGGCATACGGGACGAGCAGGGTCGCGACGTCCGGGGTGAACGACCCGGTCAGATGGCGCGCGACGAGGAGGGACGCGGCGAGAGAGGTCGCCCCCATCCCGGCGAACCTCGCGGCGACCGAGAGGCGCTCGGCGCGCGACACGAGCAGCGCGAAGAGCGCCGAGGCCGGCAGGAGCCAGCCCAGCGCCCCGGTGCCGAACGGCCCGATGGCGAGCCGGATCAGCCCGCCCAGCCCCGGCAGGTTCCACGGGCCCGAGGCCGGCCCGAAGACGTCGAGCCCCGAGGTCCCCGCCCCCAGCGTGTCGAGCGTGAGCGGCAGCAAGAGGATCGCGGCGAGGAGCGACGACCACACAGCGACGCCGACGACGCGTCCCGGCCGCCGCTCGCCGGCGACCAGCCCCCCCAAGAACAGCCCGATGGCGGCCACGACGACCGCGACGCCCGCGGCGGGATCGAGCGCGGCGACGACGGCGTCGAGCGCCGCAATGATCGTGAGCTGGCCGGCGCGGGTCGAGCGCCAGCCGGCGTCGGTGAGCGGCGCTCGGCGAACCGGCGCGTGGTCCGCGAACGGCCGGATGCCCGCCACGACGAAGAGCCGGCGGACGATGAACGGCATGACCGCGAGCGCGGCGAGCACGTCAATGCGGCCCTCGGCGATCAGGTTCGGACCAAGCGCGCCGCACACGAACGCAAGTGCCCCCACGAGCCGTGCTCGCGACGATCCGACGGGTCCGAGCAGCCGCCATGTCCCTATCGCGCCGATCGGGATGGCGAGCACGAGCGCGGCTCGCGGCAGCACCCCCATGCTTCCGAACGCAAAGGTGCCGGCGATCCCGAGCACGCCGTAGCCCGGCGAGCCCGGGGCGCCCGAGCCCACGCCGTTCGACGACCACGACGCGAAGAAGTGCCGCCACGTCGTCCACCACGAGTCAAGCGGCACGAGCCGGCCGACGAGCGGCAGCGGCGAGCCGAGGAGGTTGCGCACGCCGAAGCCGAAGACGACGACCGCGAGCGCCACGAGGACGACCTGGGAGAGCGGGGTCGAAAAGAGGCGCCGGCGCACCCCCCGTGAGCGGCGCCCGAGATCGTCGAGCTCGTCGAAGCTCGAGTCGTCGCTGAATGCAGCCCCGAAGCCGACCGTGTGGTCAAGCTGCTCGTCGCCGTGCGGCGCGTCGAGGACAGCGGCGGGCACGAGCACGCCGCGGGCTGCGTCCATCCCCTCGTGGACCAGCCGCGAGCCGAACGTACGGAGCCGTGAGGCACCGGCGATCTGGAGCCGCCGCACGTCGTGGTCATCGAGCGTGCGGATGCGAGCCAGGCGCCGGCGCCTCGACCAGATCGCGCGGAACCGCCCGAAGCACCAGCGCCAGGACCCGAGCACCGATCCCACGCGTTCGCGGTCTCGGCCGAGCGCGGCGACGGCGACCTCGCCACCCTCGAGCCCCGCAAGCAGGATCGCCATCGGGACGAGGTGCAGCCAGCCGTAGCAGGTGAGCATGGTCGACAGCCGGTGGCGTCGCGAAAGCGACGACAGCGAGTGCGAGCCGTGGCCCGACACCGTCGCGGTGAGCGACCGGGCGCCGTTGGCGAGCAGCTCGTGGTGGGCCACGAGCGCGGCGTGCGCGACGACCACCCGCGACCCGGCCACCTGGGCGCGCCAGCAAAAGTCCAGGTCCTCGCCGAGCGCGACGATGGCGCCGTCGAACCCTCCGAGCGTCTCGAAGAGGTCCGCTCGGACGAGGGTCACGCCTCCGGGGGCGACGAACACGTCGCGCGCGGTGTCGTGCTGGCCGTGGTCCACCTCGCCTGGCTCGACACGCTCGGTGGTGGCGCCGAACCGGTCCGCGTTGAGGCCCACGTGGAGCAGGATCGAGTGATCCTCGGGGTGGACGAACTTTGGCGAGACGATCCCGGCGTTTGAGCGGAACGCCTCTTCGACCAGCTGGTGGATGGCGTCAGGGGCGAGCTCGACGTCGTCGTGGCAGAAGCACAGGAACGCGGCCCCCTCGACCATCGTGGCCGCCTCGTTGCAGGCCGCCGCGTACCCGTCGTTGCGGTCAAGGACCCGCAGGAAGGCCGACCGGCTGGACTCGGCGACGATTGCCTCGGTCGTCGTCGCGTCCCCGTTCTCGAGCACGAGGACGCTGAACTGGTCGTAGTCCTGGGCGGCCAGTGACGCGAGCGTGGCGCGGAGCGTCGGGGCGGGGCCGGTGGTGACCACGACGGCGACCACCGCCGGCGCCCTGGTCTCCATCAGGAAGACGAGGCTACCCGTGGGCAGCCGGTGCCCAGTGGCTACTAGTGCTTGCAACTGTTATACAGACGTGATACACTTGCATCAGTCGCCACGAGGGCGGCTCGAAGGAGACGAGATGACACAGACGAAGACCACCGCGACGCAGATCGGACGCGACACGACCGAGAAGCTCCGCGAGTCAATGTCGACCAATGAGTTCGCGAAGCGGGCGACCGACGCCGCCTACACCGTCGTGGGCCTCGGCGTGATGGGTGCCCAGAAGGCCAGCGCTGCGACCAAGCAGGCCGCGAAGCAGTTCAGCTCGGAGGGAACCGGCACGAAGCTGGACTTCGACGCGCTGCTTGCCAAGACCAAGGATGCCACCGCCTCAGCCGTGCGGAGCCTGTCGAAGGCCGACGGCATCGTCGAGGGCGCGCTGACTCGCATCGAGGAGGCATTCGCGCCGATCGAGGAGTACCTCCCGGACGCGGCGCGAGAGACCGTGCAGAAGTTCCGCGGGGCCGGCAAGGAGATCCACGCCCAGGTCCGCACGAAGGTGAGCGAGATCGCGCCGTTGAAGGACGAGCCGACGACCTCGTCGACCAAGAAGCGCAGCGACACCACCTCGTCGTAGCCCGCTACGAGCGACGGCGTCCGCGGCCCGGTCTTCGGACCGGGCCGCAGCGCGTTGCGGCGACTTAGCTGGCGTGCGCCAAGGCCTCTTCGACGACGTCTCGAAGCGTCGCGTCGAGCGGGATCGCGGGTGTCCAGCCAGTCGCGTCGTGGAGGCGGCGAGGATCGCCGCACAAGACAGGCACGTCCTGTGGGCGGCTGAGGCCCGGGTCCTCGACGAACACGGCGTGCGGGTAGATGTGCTCGCGCAGCCGATCGGCGACGTCGCCGATCGACACGTCGACGCCAGAGCACACGTTGTAGACCTCGCCTGAGATGCCTCGCTCGAGCACGAGCCGGTAGGCCCGGACGACGTCGCGAACGTCTGTGAAGTCTCGTCTGGCCGCGAGGCCGCCCACGGGGACCTCGCGCACGCCGGTGGCTCGCGCCTCGACGAGGCGGCGGGCGACGGCTGGCACGAAGAACGATGGCGACTGCCCCGGACCGATGTGGTTGAAGGGTCGCACGACGATGACCCGCTGGCCGAAGCCAATCCACGCTTGGCGCGCAACTGGCTCGACCGCGGCCTTCGACGCGGCATAGGGCGAGCTCGGGCGGACCTCGGCGGTCTCGCTCAGCGGCAGCTCGTCGGCGCGCACCGATCCGTAGATCTCGGCCGAGCTCACCACGAGCACGCTCGCGCCGGGCGCCGCCTGTCTCGCCGCGCTCAGCACGCAGTTCGTGCCGAGCACGTTGACTCGGAGGACCTCGTTCGGGTCGTCCCACGATGAGCCCACGTGCGACAGCGCTGCGAGGTGGTAGATCGTGTCAGGGTTGAAGGACGAGAACGCGCCGCGCATGGCGGCGAGGTCGGTGACGTCGAAGTCCCTGTCGATCGCCGCGACGACGTCGCCTGCCTCCGCTAGGTGCGTCGCGAGGTGGCGTCCAACGAATCCGGCAGCGCCGGTGATGACGGCCCGCACGCGCGCACCCTAGCAATCGGAGCAAATTGCGATGCTCATCACGCAGCGAGGGCGCGTCGAAGCACCGCGAGGAGGTCCGGTGCACGAAGTTGACACACAAAGTCGCCTGCCCTCGCGCGACCAGCGGCCTGGGCGAGCCCCCGCTGCGCGCCGTTCGTCGCGAGCGCCACTGCCGCATCGGCGATATCGGCTGCCGCGATCGAGTCGACGAGGGTGACGGCACCCTCGAGGATCTCGGTTGTCGTGGACGTTCGCGACGCGACGACCGGCACGTCGGCGGCGAGCGCCTCGAGGGCACCAAAGGGGAACCCGTCGCCCGGTGAGGGAAACACGATGCAGGGTCGCGAGGACGTGGCCTCAGTGGCATCGATGAGCTCAGCGGATCCACCGCGCCGCTGGATCGCGTCGACCGTCGCCGCGTCGAGCGATGGATTCGCCCCGGCGACGACACCGATCGAGGTCGAGTGACACGACGTGGTGCGCGGTCCTCGGAGTCCCGGGTGCGCCACGACGACCGATGCTCGGTCGAGCTCAAGCTCCGACACCGCTGCATCGGCAGCCGCATGGCAGACGGCGTGCACGATGACCCCCTCGCCTACGGATCGGCGCAGCTGTGCGCCGGCGCTGCGAGCCGAGAAGCCTGCTGCAGCAATCCGAAGTACCTCGGCGACGCTATGGATCGTGATGACCCCAGGAGCATCGACACGCACCGGGGCCGGTCCGCTGGCGAGGAAGCTCACCCGAGCACGTGGCGCGACCCATGATGCCCGTGGCGCGATGCCCAGCAGCGTTGCCCGGCCAACGAGCCAGCCCAGACGAGTGGGGTCCGCGCCGTCCAGGCGATCGTGGCCGCGGAGCCAGCGACGCGACCAGGTAGTGGCACGGATCGTGTCATCTGAGCGGATCGCCGCCAGTGCGAAGCCCACGAATTCACGCTGGTCGTGAGACCCGTGCCCGATCGCCGAGACCTCGACCGCGACCGACAGTCCATCGCTCGCCGAAGAGGACCCTGGCGGCCCAGGGTCGTTCGCCCCGAGCGCTCGCACCTGACGAGGCTACCGAGCCTCCTACGCTCTCGTCGTGCTCACCGTGCTGTGCGGAGGTGTGGGAGCCGCACGGCTCGTGACGGGTCTCACCCAGGTCGTCGACGAGTCGACGGTTCGCTGCGTCGTCAATGTCGGCGATGACCTCGTCATGCACGGGTTGCACGTCTCGCCCGACCTCGACACGGTGACCTACACGCTCGCCGGGCTCCACAACGAGGCAACCGGGTGGGGCGTCGCCGGCGAGAGCTGGCGGGTCATGGAGGAACTCGCCGAGATCGGCGGGCCCGTGTGGTTCCGGCTCGGCGATCGGGACCTCGCCACCCACCTCTATCGGACGAGTCGGCTCCGTGGTGGCGCCTCGCTCGCCGACGTCACGGGCGAGCTGGCGCGTGCCCGTGGCGTGCGTGCCACGATCCTTCCCGTCACCAACGACGTGCTGGCGACGATGCTCACGACCGCATCGGGCGAGCGCCTCACATTCCAGGTGTACTTCGTGGCGCGCCGCCATGACGTCGCGGTGTCCAAGATCGAGTTCCTCGGTGCCGCCGACGCCGAGCCTGCGCCAGGCGTGCTCGACTCGATCCACCAGGCGACAAAGGTGATCCTCGCGCCATCGAACCCGCTCGTCTCGATCGATCCGATCCTCGCGGTCCCCGGCATCGCGTCCGCGGTCGCGTCACGATGCGACGACGTCGTGGGCGTCTCGCCCATTGTCGCCGGTGCTGCGGTCAAGGGGCCTGCTGACCGCCTCTTGCGCGAGCTGGGGCACGAGCCAAGCGCCCTCGGGGTCGCTCGGCTGTATCAGGGTCTCGTCGGGACGTTCGTGATCGACGATCGCGACGAGGCGCTCCGGCCCGCCGTCGAGCAGCTGGGCATGCGATGCCTGGTAACCGACACGATGATGACCGACCGGAGCCGCTCCGCCGCCCTCGCGAAGGTTGTCTGCGATGCGTGAGGCGGCCCTGCGGTACTTCGCGATCGAGGGCATCGGCGAGGTGCGCGAAGGCGACGACCTCGCATCGCTGCTCGCCGACGCGATCGCCGGGTGCGGCGACGTCCAGCTGCAAGACGCCGACGTGGTGGTGGTCACGTCCAAGGTGGTGGCTAAGGCTGAGGGGCGACTGGTGCAGGTCGACACAGACGATCCCATGTCCAAGGTGAACCTCGTCGAGTCCGAGTCGGTCCGGGTCCTTCGTCGGCGGGGCGAGCTCCTCATCACCGAGACCGCGCACGGGTTCGTGTGCGCGAACGCCGGCGTCGACCTCTCGAACGTGGACGAAGGATCAGCGGTCCTGCTCCCCCTCGATCCGGATCGGTCGGCTCGGCGGCTCCGTGCGGACCTTCGTCGACGCTGCGGGGTGGACGTAGGCGTCGTGATCTCGGACACGTTCGGCCGGGCATGGCGCCAGGGCGTCACCGACGTTGCGATCGGCTGCGCCGGGGTCGCGGGCATCTTGGACCTGCGTGGCACGCCTGACGCCAATGGCAGGATCCTCGAGGCGACCGAGGTCTGCGTTGTCGATGAGCTGGCGGCTGCGGCGGATCTCGTCATGGGCAAGGCGTCGAACGTTCCGGCGGTCGTCATCAGGGGAGCGCGGCCTGAGTGGCTCCGAGATGGCAGCATCGCGAGCGAGGTCGTCCGGCGCCCCGAAGAGGACCTGTTCCGATAGCGCGCCAGCGACGCACGCCGCGGACTAGGGCGCTGGCGTCCAGCTTGTGGCATCGGTCGCCCAGACCATGCGCCTGCCGATCTCGCCGGGCGCGACTGGGGGCTCATCGACCACGCGCTCGAGCCGGTAGCCCAGCCGCACCGGCACGGCGGCGCTCGCGAGGTTCGCCTCGTCGCAGTGGATCTCGATGCGCTCGATGCCGCGCAGACCCAGCCCCGCTGTCGTGAGTGCGGCTGCCGCTGCGCTGGCCACGCCCCGGTTCGTCCATCTGGCGTGCACCCAGTACCCGATCTCGAGCGCGTGCTCACCGACGCGTCGGTGCAGCCCCGCCGAGCCGATCACGTCTGACGACGTGCCATCGGAGAGCCAGTAGTTGTACGCGTCGCCCGACGCCCACTGCGCCGCCGATCGCGCTACGAATTCGTCCAGCGCGTCGTAGGTCGGCTCCTCGGCCGCCCAGGGCATCCACGGCCGGAGATGCTCGATGCTCTCGCGCACGGCTGCGAGGAGCCGCTCGGTCTCGGCACCGACATAGCGGTGGAGCACGACAGCGTCGGCGTCGAGGTCAGACGGCGGTAGGAGCATCGGGCGACGGGCTAGGCCGAGACGCCTGCCTCGACGCGGGCGCGCCACGCGTCGCTGACGATCTCTTCGAGCGAGGACCGCGCGGGCACCCAGCCGAGGAGCGACCGCGCGCGGTCGTTCGCCGCGACGAGCGTCGAGGAGTCACCGGGTCGCCTCGGGGCGAGGCGGACCTCGATGTCTCGGCCCGTGACCTTGCGGACTGCGTCAACCACCTCGGCGTTGCTCGAACCGGTGCCGGTCCCGAGGTTGCAGATGAGGGCGGGCTCCTCGGTGAGCGCTCGTGCGGCGGCGATGTGGGCGGTGGCAAGGTCCGCGACGTGGATGTAGTCGCGGATACAGGTGCCGTCCGGGGTCGGGTAGTCGTCGCCGTAGAGGTCGAGCGAGGCGCGCTCGCCGGCAGCGACCTCGAGGGCGAGAGGGATGAGGTGTGTCTCGGGCACGTGCAGCTCGGGGCGCCCTCGCAGCGCGCCTGCAGCGTTGAAGTACCGCAGCGCGGCGTAGCGGATGCGACCCAGTCTGGCGAGCCACGCGAGCGCGTGCTCGACCAGCAGCTTCGACTCGCCGTACGGGCTCACCGTCTCGGTCCGATGCGACTCGTCGATCGGGGTGTACAGGGGCTCGCCGTACACCGCTGCGGACGAGGAGAAGACGAAGCGCTCGACACCCGCCTCCACGAGACACTGAAGCAGCGAGAAGGTCTCGCCCACGTTGTTCGCGAAGAAGGTCTCGGGCTCTTGCATCGACACCCCAGCGGCGATGAGCCCCGCGAAGTGGAAGCACACGTCGAACGAGGTCGAAGAGAGGACCGCGGCGACCTCTGGCGCGTTCCCGACGGAGAGCTCGACGAACGTCGCGCCGGTGGGGACTTGGTCAGCGGTGCCCGAGCTCAGGTTGTCGACGACGACGACCGTGTCACCGGCGTCGAGGAGGGCTTGGACGACCGCGCCCCCGACGAAGCCCGCGCCGCCGGTGACGAGGGCGTTCACGCGGCCCTGGCGGACCCCGACCGCCTCGCCCGCTCCGGAACGTGCTCGAGGGCACCGATGAGGCAGTTGTCGAGAAGCGTCGCGTCCGCGCCGATGACGGCGTCTGGGCCAATGACGGCGTCGGTGATCGATGCACGGTCTCCGATCGTCGCCCCTTGGAGCACCACCGAGCGCACGATCGACGCGCCGTCGCCAACCCGCACGTCGCGGCCCAGGACCGAGCACGAGACGGTCGCCGACGCAGCGATGCGGGATCCTTCGAGGAAGAGGCCGCCTTCGGCCAGCTCGCCTGGAAGCGACACGTTCCGCGTGCCGTCCAGGATGTCCGTGTTCGCGCGCAGGAAGGCCTCTGGGGTGCCTGCATCGATCCAGTACGAGGAGTCGACGACGGCATACAGCGAGGTGTCGCGCACCATCCTTGGGAAGATCTCCCGCTCGACGGACACGAGGATGCCATCGGGCACGCGGGCGAAGAACGAGGGCTCGAGGACGTAGGTCCCTGCGTTGACGTGGTTCGACGGCGCGGTTCCGGGCTCGGGCTTCTCGACGAAGGAGGTGACGAGCCCGGCCTTGTCGGTCACCACGACCCCATAGCGGCTCGGGTCCTCGACGGGGGTCAGGTGGATGGTGCCCTCCGCCCCTTTCGCACGGTGCGCGTCGACAAGTGCGGTCACGTCGAGGTCGGTGAGCACGTCGCCATTGACGGCGAGGAAGGTCTCGTCGATCGAGCCGGCGAGGCCCGCGAATCGGAGCGCCCCCGCGGTCCCGAGCGCGGTGGGCTCGATAGCGAACGAGACGCTAACTCCGCCGATCCGCCCGTCGGGGTAGGCCGCGACGAACGCGTCGGGCAGATAGCCCATCGACAGGATCGCCCGGTCAACACCGTGAGACGCGAGCTGGCCCAGAACGCGCTCGATCATCGGCACGCCAGCGACGGGCAACAGCTGCTTGGGGATCGTCTCTGTCAGCGGGCGAAGCCGCGTGCCGAGGCCACCGACGAGAATGACCGCCCGCACGTCAGTGTGTCGTCGTCGTCGTGGGTTTCGTGGTCGTCGTCGTCGTGGGGTTCGTTGTCGTCGTGGAGTTCGTGGGGATCGTGTTCGGCAGCGTGGTCGTCGTCGTCGCGGTCGCGCTAGCCGAGATCGCACTGTCCATCGCGGCGATGACCGACGCGGGCGGGCGGGGCGGCGTCACGCCCTTGGGCACGAATCCAATCGAGATCTGCACGCGCGAGGTCAGCGGCACCGTGCTCGGGTCGGTCGTCAGCGTGGGCTTCGATGACTCGAGCGTTGGCCAGTAGGCGATCTCCACGTGCCCGACCCTTCCGGCGTCCTTCGTTCCTTTCGGGCACTTGTCACCATTCGAGTAGCTCTGCGAGTGCGGGTGCTTCGAGCTGACCGCAGGGAACTGCAGCCCCGACGACGTGAGCTTGAGGCCCACGTACCCGCTCGCGAACTGGTTCAGCGTCGGCGAGCCAGTCGTGGTCGACTCGACTACGCCGCCCGCGAGCGCGCGATAGTTGCCGGCGTTCGGAGCCAGTGATGGCACGGGCGATCCGCACGCGAAGATCGCGAGCGCGGCGTAGCTCGAGGTCGGCCCCGCCGGAGGGTTGCGGTAGTTGTAGCGGGCGAACCCGACCGAGGTGAGGCCGAAGACGAAGATGAGACCGAGTATCCCGTAGAAGTTGACCGGCCGACGTCGTCGGTACGATCGGCCGCCGCCAGAGGCGCCGACCCGGCGAACCCAGCCACCTGTGTTGCTCGCTGCCACGGGGCGCCACGCTAGCCGCTGGTCGGTGGTTCCCCACCCGGGCGCAGTGAGGACAGGCCCCGATGAGCGCTCAGTTCAAGATGTTGACCGCTCGAGAGACGACAACGGCGACCGTGATGAGCGAGGCCATCGACTGGACCGCCATCAGCAGCTTCGCCCACCGCGTGAGCGGCATCGTGTCCGTCGGACTGAAGGCCGTCGCGTTCGTGAACGAGGTGTACAGATAGTCGCTGAAGTCAGGCGTCCACGTCGGGTCAGAGCCCCGTGCGCCCATCTGGGGGAACAGGAAGTCCGGCCTGGGGTGCGTCGGCTGGGTCCGTCGTGCTGGTCCGCCGCGGTCGAGCTCCCAGTACCACAGACCGAAGGCGATCACGTTGGTCAGCCAGATCGGCACGGACGCGTACACGAGCGTGCGTCCCGCCGTCTTCGCGTCGTAGAGCAGCGCGTGGATCAGCTCGACCAGCGACACGGTGTTCGCGAGCGAGACCAGCGCGATGAGCGCGATCCCCACCATCCGCAGACGTCGTTGCTCGAGGTTCAGGCGGCCGGGGTTGGTGACGAGCAACACCAGCAAGAGCACGCCTTCGATGGCCGGGACCACCACCTTGGCCCCGAGGTCGATGAGCAGCCTGTCAGGGAGCACGAGCTGGAGGGCGATCGCGACAAGAACCGCCGCGACGACTGGCCAGCGGGTCTCGGACTTAGACGGGATACCCCATGCAGCGGCTGCGTCGCTCTTGGGGGGGTCACTCACGACGACTCACCGTACGCGACGCCGTCGGCGCGGGCGTTCTCGTCCGGCATGGTCGCCTACCTTGGCGACATGGGCGAGGAGCAGTCCGCTGCCGACGCGCCCGTCGATCGCGTGCCGCTGCGAACGATCGCGAGGGAATGGACGCGGCTTGGCTGCATCGGCTTCGGTGGTCCGCCCACGCACATCTCGCTGCTGCGACGGCTGTGCGTCGAGGAACACGAGTGGCTCGGCGCAAACGAGTTCGAGGACGGCATCGCAGCGACCAACCTGCTGCCAGGACCTGCGTCCACGCAGCTCGCGATCTTCTGTGCGTGGCGGCTTCGCGGCGCGGCCGGGGCCGTGCTCGGCGGGGTGTGCTTCATCCTCCCGGGGCTCGTCCTCATCCTCGGCCTGTCAGCCGTCTTCCTCGCGAGCCATCCGCCGACGCCGGTGCTCGGCGCAGCCGCCGGAGCCGGCGCTGCAGTTCCCGCAGTCGCGCTCGTCGCCGCGTGGGGGCTCGCGCCCCCGAGCTGGCGACGAGTGCACAGTCGGCGAGCGGCGCGAGCTCGCTGGATCGCCTATGGCTGCGCGGGCGCCGCCGCGGCGGCGACCGTCGGTCAGCTCCTCGTGCTGGTGCTGCTCGCCTGCGGGGCGATTGAGGTCGTCGCCCGGAGCACCTCGTCACGGCACGCTTCGGCACGCGGCGTGCTCCCCGCAATGGCCGTGCACTCCGCTGCGATGGGAGGACTTGCCGCCCTCGCGTTCGTTGCGATCAAGGTTGGCGCGCTGTCCTACGGCGGCGGGTTCGTCATCGTCCCGCTGATGCAGCACGACGCCGTCGTCACCTACCACTGGATGTCCGGTGCGCAGTTCCTCAACGCCGTCGCACTCGGACAGGTCACCCCAGGCCCGGTCGTCCAGACCGTGGCCGTCGTCGGGTACGCCGCCGCGGGGATCGCAGGCGGACTTCTCGCCGCCGCGGTCGCGTTCGCCCCGTCGTTCGTGTTCGTGCTCGCAGGTGGGCCACGATTCGATCGCATCCGTCGAAACACAGCGGTCCAGTCGTTCTTCGCCGGCGCTGGGCCAGCGGTCATCGGCGCGATTGCCGGATCCGCGCTCCCGCTCGGACTCGAGCTCGGCCACCTCTGGCAGCTGGCGGTCCTGGCTGCAGCGATGCTGTGGCTCTTCGTCGCGCGACGCGGCGTCGTCAGCGCGCTGTGCGTCATGGGCAGCATCGGGATCGTTGCGGGTGCCGTAGGTGCTCCGGTCAGGTGACATTTGCGCTCGCAACGAACACACCGGCTGCGACAACGCGCGCACCTGGCTTGACGAGGAGTTGTGAATCTGGTCGCGTGGTGGGGACGGAGGGACTCGAACCCTCACTGGAGGCGTTTTAAGCGCCCTGCCTCTGCCAATTGGGCTACGTCCCCCCTCGATCGAGCGCAAACTCGATCCTCGCTTCGTTCTAGCCGCTCGTCGTCGCACCTCTGGAACCCGTGAGAATCCACAGCTCGTCGCAACGCCTCAACTACCGTTGACAGGTGCCTCTCGAACGGAGACGGGCCGCACGACGTGCTCCGAGGCTCTTGCTCGCGAGTGCGATGTGCACCACCGTGCTCGTCATGTCGCTCTCGGTCGCCGCTGCCTCACCGCCGTCGATCGCCTCGCTTCGCGCGAGGGTGCAGCGCCTCGAGGCCACCCTTGCGAACCAGGAGCGGACCAACGAGGCCCTGTCGCAGCACTTCGATCAGATCCAGGGCCGGCTCACGGCACTCGACGACCGGATCCATGCGACAACCAAACGGCTCAAGCAGCTGCGGGCGCGGACCGCCGCGACGGGTCGGCGCCTGCAGAGTGACGCCGTGGACGCCTACATCTACAGCTCGAACGACGCGCACTCCCTGTCGCTGTTCACCCAGAATGCGTCGCAGGCCGCCGCCGCGAGCGTCTACCAGCAGGCGATCATCGGCAACGTCACCGCCACCGAGGCCGCGTACCAGAACCAGGTCAGCATCCTGGCCGCGGACCAGCGCAACCTCGGCGCGCAGCGCTCAGCGGTCGCCCACGCAACCCGGGAGGCTGAGGCGGTCCGCGTCCAGCACAACCTCCTGCTGGTGAAGACCAACCATGAGATCCACTCGATGGGCACGCAACTCCGGCACCTGGTGCTCGAGGCGGCCATCGCCGCTGCCCGCGCGGCCGCGGCCGCGGGCAACCAGCAGGGCGCGTTCGGCTCGTCTGGCGTCGCCGGCCAGCTGGGAGGGAGCCAAGGCACCGTGCTCTCCCTCAGGGGATTCTCGGGGTCGATCGCTGGATCCGCCACGGGGAACGCCGCCGGCATGCGGGCGTTCTCTGCGGCGAAGTCCCAGATCGGCGTGCCCTACGTATGGGGCGGCGAGTCGCCGGCGGGCTTCGACTGCTCCGGCCTCACCGAGTGGGCGTGGGCGCAGGCTGGCATCTCGATCCCGCGGACCGCGGGCGAGCAGTACGCGGCGCTCCGCCACGTCAGCCTCACGGCGCTCCAGCCGGGCGACCTCCTCTTCTATTTCAATCTCGACGGCGACAACCAGGTTGACCACGTCGTGATGTACGGGGGCAGCGGGCCCTACGGGTCCCAGACCACGATCGCGGCCGACCAGACCGGCACGACCATCCAGCTCCAGCCCGCGTTCACCTACGGCCTCATCGGTGCCGCTCGTCCCTGACCTCAAGGAGGGCGGCAACAGCACGACGCCGTCACTCACCCTGGTCGTCCCCACCTTCAACGAGGCGGCGCGACTCGACGACGGCATCGCGCGGCTCCAGGACGCCGAGCGCCGAGGTGCTGTCGACTTGTCGAGCACCGAGCTGCTGTTCGTCGATGACGGCTCGACGGACGGCACGGCGTCTGCCGCACGCCGACACGCCGAGTCGCTCACCGACGCCCGAGTCATCTCGCACCCGCGCAACCTCGGGAAGGGCGCGGCGGTCCGAACGGGCATGCTCGCTGCGCGTGGCCCCCGCGTGGTGTTCGCCGACGCCGACATGGCGATCGACCCGATGCTGCTGCCAAGCCTGCTCGCCGCGCTTGACACGTCGCCAATCGCCGTCGGATCCCGCGCCGTCGAGGGTCATGTCGACTATGGCTCGCGCCTACGCACCGACGCGGGCCGCGCCTTCAACCTGGCAGTCCGCACCGTGGGTGGCGTCGAGCTCGCCGACACCCAGTGCGGCTTCAAGGGATTCCGTCGAGGCGAGGGGCAGTTGCTCTGCCAGCTGCAGACCACGCGCGGGTACGCCTTCGACGTCGAGCTGCTCTGGCTCGCACGGTGCCTGCGGCTCGACGTCGCGGTCGTGCCCGTGACGTGGCTCGATGTGCCCGGCAGCTCGGTGCGGGTGCTCCGGGACTCCGCGCGGATGCTTGCCGACCTCGTGCTGGCGCGACGGCGGACACGCTGGCTCGCGGCAGCTGACCTCGACGACGACTGGAGCGGCCCTGGGCCCTCGGGCTCGGTGATCGTGCGGCGGGGCGATCGCCGTGTCCTGTGCGGTGCGGTCGCCGATCTCGGGTCGATTCGTCGGAGCCTCGGGTCGGTGGGTCGCACGAGGCTCCTTGGGCTGGATGACCTCGTCGCGCTCGCGCCGTTCGAGTGCGTGCCGGCACCGACAGCGCTCATCGCCTAGCCCTCCAGCCATGCCTCCGCGAGCTCCTTGCCGTGAGCGTCCCATTCCTCGGCCGTCATGGCATAGCGGGCATGGTCCTCCCAGACGCCGTTGATCGACAGCAGCCGCTCGGCGACGCCCTCGAACCGGATGCCCAGCTTCTCGACGACGCGCCGCGACGCGGCGTTCCTCGGGATGATCGAGACCTCTATGCGATGAACCAGCAGCTCTTCGAAGGCGAACCGCAAGCAGGCGACGACCGCCTCGGGCACATAGCCGTGGCCTGCGAGCGCCTCGTCGATCCAGTAGCCGACCGAGGCGGACTGGAAGGGACCGCGCTGGACCGACGAGAGCGTGAGCTCGCCCGCGAAGCGACCCGCGAGGAAGATGCCGAAGCCGAAACCCGTCCCCAGCTGGCGTTCGCGCTCGCGAAGCGAGCAGCGCGCAGCGAAGGTCCGGCGATCCTCATGCGGCAGTGCCGTCCCAGCGATCCTCGGCTCCCAGGGCACGAGCCAGTCGCGGCACCGCGTGCGCACCTCGGACCAGCCGTCGAAGTCGTTCTCCGTCAGGGTGCGCAGCACAACCCGCTGGCCATGCAGCACGACGGGGTCGGCGACCGTGGCGCGAGACCGCGTCACCGGGCACCGGGACGACTCGCCACATGCGCTCGGGCCGGCCCAAGGCACGCCGACGTCATCGCGAAAGCACGCTACGTGCCAGGCCGTCGAGGATGTCGCGCTCCGAGGTGAGGCACCCAGTCGCCCCCAGCCGGACGACGACGCGCTCGAGCACGACGGCGCCGGCGACGATCACGTCCTCTCGCCCAGGCACCATCCCGGGGCGGCGGCGCCGATCGTCGATCGTCTCGGCTGCCAGTGCGTCGCGCAGGGCCCGGATCTTCTCGAGCGACAGCCAGTGGTGGTGGACCTTCGACTCCTCGTACTCGACGAGCCCGAGGTCCACCATCGCGAGCGTGGACACGGTGCCGGCGAGCCCGAGGACGTGACGAGCGTCGTCGGCGACGGCGAGCTCGGGGATCCGGGCGAACGCGGCATCGATGGCCTCGTCGACCATGTTCGCGGCTGCATCGAGCTGCTCGCGGGTCGGCGGATCGCCCGGCATCGCGCGCTCGGTGACGCGGACACAGCCCACCTGCATCGAGTGGGCGGCGACGTGGCCCCGGACAAGCGCCACGAGCTCGGTCGAGCCGCCGCCGATGTCCACGACAACGACCTCGTCGAGGGGACCGGCGTAGTCCGACGTGGCGCCTGAGAACGAGAGCTGGCCCTCCTCTTCGCCGCTCAGCAGCTCGGCCACCACGCCGCTCGCCTCGGACGCTGCCTCGAGGAACGCCGCGCCGTTGGAGGCGTCGCGCGCCGCGGACGTCGCAGCGAGCCGCGCCGCAGTCACGCCGCGACGCTCCATCACCTCGCGGTAGTCGCGCAGGACGGCCAAGGTGCGCTCGATGGCGTCGCCCCGGAGCACGCCCGTCGCGTCCACGCCCTGTCCGAGCCGCGTGATCACCATGCGACGATCGAGCGGCTCGCCGCGGTCATCGAGCACGAGCAGTCGCGTCGAGTTCGTGCCGCAATCGAGCGCGGCGACCGGCATCACCCCGTGAGCCTGTCACGCGACGGCGCGTGGGGCACGAGGCCGTCGAGGTCTACCTCGTCGGCGACCAGGCGCCCGACAGGATCATCGGCGCCTGCGAGGAAGTTGGCGAGGTGCGCGTGCAGGCACTTCACCCCCGTGCGCGTCCCGCCGACGCCGCCTGAGGGCGCAGGTTCGCGGTCGTCCTCGAGGAGGGCGGCTCGTCGTGTCGCGTAGTCGTCATGGGCGCGTTGCAGCGCGTCGGGGTCGACCAGCCTCTCGAAGCTGCGGACGCCGCCGCCGGACTCGATCCGGGCGACCTCTCGGACGAGGTCGGGGTCGACCAGCCACAGCATCGTCGGCATCGGCGTCCCGTCGTCCAGCCTCGGCGCGTTGAGAATCACGACGGGCGTGCCGTCGAGCCGGCGGACCACCACCTTGAACCTCCCCGCTGGCGTTCGTCCCAGCTGCCGGGTGACCGCGGCGAGATCCTCGTCGGTCGCGACGAGGGGGTCGCTCAACGCCAGAACTCGAGGGCGGTGACCACCCGGGCGAAGAAGCCCTCTTGGGCGCCTCCTCGATCAGCCGTGCGGGCGCGGGCTGTCGAGGTAGCCGGGGAGATCGGCATGAGACCGGCCTCGCTCGGGTTGATGAGCGGTGCGAATCCAGGGTCACCCGGATACGGGGCCTCCGAGGACTTGGCACTCGGCGTGAAGCTCGGCGTGAGCACCTGGATGAGGACCTGGCCGGGCTTCACGAGCTGGTAGCCGAGCAGCAGCTGCTCGCGGGCCCCGGGCTGTCGCAGCGCTACTGCCCTGGCTGAGAGCTGCCGACCCTCGCTCGTGAGCACGCTCAGCCGCGTGGTGGCGGTCGACAGCTCGGCGCGCTGGTGCAGCAGTGCGCCAACGGGCAGCCACGCCACGAGCACGACCGCCGCCGTGGCGATGCCGCCGGCGATGACGAGCCAGCCCTTGAGCGTCACGGGCGGCGGCGCGGCCCCGATGGCGGCGCGCTTAGTAGCCACGTGCGGCCCCCGACATCGTGGCGCGTCCCGCGAACCTCGCCGCGTCGCCGAGCGACGCCTCGATCCGCAGCAGCTGGTTGTACTTGGCGACGCGATCCGACCGCGCCGGCGCGCCCGCCTTCAGCTGGCCGGAGTTGGTGGCGACCACGAGGTCGGCCACGGTCGTGTCCTCGGTCTCGCCCGATCGGTGCGAGATCACGGTCGAGTAGCCGCTCCTCGTCGCGAGCTCGACCGTGTCGAGCGTCTCGGTGAGCGTGCCGATCTGGTTGAGCTTGACGAGGATCGAGTTCGCGACGCCCTCGTCGATGCCGCGGCGAAGCAGCGCGGGGTTCGTGACGAACACGTCGTCGCCCACGAGCTGCACGGACCCGCCAAGCCGCGTGGTGAGCGCCCGCCACCCGTCCCAGTCGTCCTCTGCCATGCCGTCTTCGATGGACACGATCGGGTAGCGGGCGCACAGCTCGGCCCAGTAGTCAGCGAGCGCCTCGCTCGAAAGCGTGCGGCCCTCCCCCTTGAGCTCGTAGGCGCCGTCGTGCCACAGCTCTGTCGTCGCGGGGTCGAGCGCAAGGGCGACCTGCTCGCCGGGCGTGTAGCCCGCGCGCTCGATCGCCTCGAGGAGCACCGTGATGGCGGTCTCGTTGTCGGGGAGATCCGGCGCGAACCCACCCTCGTCGCCAACGCCGGTGGAGAGGCCCTTGTCCACGAGGATCGACTTCAGCGCGTGGTAGGTCTCTGCGCCCCAGCGAAGCGCCTCGGCGAAGGTCGGTGCGCCGACGGGCACCACCATGTACTCCTGGAAGTCGACGGAGTTGTCCGCGTGGGCGCCGCCGTTGATGACGTTGAACATCGGGACCGGCAAGAGGTGCGCGTTGGCGCCCCCGAGGTACCGGTACAGCTCGAGGCCCGACTCGAGCGAGGCGGCGCGCGCGACCGCGAGCGAGACCGCCAACAGCGCGTTGGCGCCGAGCCGGCTCTTGTCGGGCGTCGCGTCGAGGTCGCAGAGCGACTGGTCGACGAAGCGCTGGTCGCACGCCTCGACGCCCTCGAGGGCAACCGCGATCTCCCCGTTGACCCCGGCGACGGCGGTGAGCACGCCCTTGCCGCGCCACGTTGGCCCGCCGTCTCGGAGCTCGACGGCCTCTCGCGCGCCGGTCGAGGCGCCCGAGGGGACGATCGCGCGCCCGGTCGCGCCCGAGTCGAGGGTGACCTCGGCCTCCACGGTCGGGTTGCCGCGCGAGTCGAGCACCTGGCGCCCGACGACCGACTCGATTCGACCCACGACTACTCCCCCTCGCTGCGGCGAGCTTCCGACCTGTCCACGCTACTTGCCTCGTCCTGTGCGACTGGGTTCTCGGACTCGTGAGCCCGGACGAGCGTGGCGGCCACGCGGGCGCGGTCGCGCAGCGCCTGCTCAGGGTCCACGCCGACCAGTCGGGCGAGATCGCACACGGCCTCGAGCGCGATGCCGATCGCCTCGGTCGACGATTGGTCGGCGCCGATGGTCGCGTCGTCGGGCATGCCGGTCGCGAGCGGCAGCGTCGCGAGCGCGCCTCGTGCCGCGTCGAGGAGCGCGGCCGCGTCGCGCATCTCGAGGCCGGCGGCGAGGGCCTTGCGGCGGACCTTGGCCATGAGGCTCAGCGCCGGGAGGGCGTCAGGGATCCCGTCCATCACGCTCTCTCGGCCCTTTTCGTCGCGCTTCAGCGCCTCCCATCGCGCGGCCACGGCGTCGGGGGTCGAAGCGATCGCGTCCCCGAAGACATGCGGGTGACGTGCGACGAGCTTGCGCCGGACACCGTCGGCGACGCCCCGCAGGTCGAACAGTCCCTCCTCGATGCCGAGGCGGGCGTGGAAGACGAGCTGGAACAGCACGTCGCCGAGCTCCTCTTCGACGTGGCGGCCCGCTGCTCGCACCCTCGGCGTCGTCTCGTGCGTCGCGCCGTGCTCGGCCTCGTCGTCGAGCGCGGCGGCGAGCGACTCGAGCGCGTCGAGGGCCTCGTAGGACTCCTCGAGCAGGTAGCGACCCAGCGACCGGTGCGTCTGGATCCGGTCCCAAGGGCAGTGCTCGCGCAGCTCGTCCATCAGCTCGATGAGGTCCTCGACGGCGTCGCCGGGGCCGCCGAGCCCCACGAGGCACACCGACGTGAGGTGGTCGGGCTCGCGGAACGACGCGAGCTCGCCGATCGCGAAGGACTCGATCCGCTCGTCGGGAAGCCCGAGATGGTGGAGCACGACTGCGGTGACCTCCGAGCTCGCGAGGTCGTCGTCGAAACGCAGCACGATGTCGGCGAGCACGTCGTGGGAGTGCGCCTGGGCGAGCAGCAGCGGGCCAGGACCGCCGGGCCGGACGGGCAGGTCCAGCGCGTCTGCGAGTCGGAGCCGTGCGGCGATCGGGTCGATCGACAGCGCCGTGCAGGCGAGGTCAACGAAGCTGAGGCCCGGCACGACGACGAGGTCCACGTCGTCGCGGTCGGCGAGCAGCGCGACGGTGCGCTCCGCCACCGACGGGGATCCCGGGACCGCGTAGACGACGGAGCCAGCGGCGTCGGCGTTCGCGAGCCGCACGAGCTCGTCGGCGATCGAGCAGTAGAGCGCCTCGAAGTCCGATGCCGACTCGTACAGCTCGTCGAAGGACTCCACGTCAGGGAACGCGGCTGCCGCAGGATGGCGCCGCGTGCGCAGCCGGGCCGTCGTCGCGGCGGCGAGCCGGCCGCGCGCCGCCATGGTCATGAGCTCAGCCCCGGCGGGACCGAGTCCCACCGCGACCACGGTCGGCACGGCTAGCCGGTCGGCGTGTTCGCCAGCGGGTTCGTGACCGCGGCGGCCGGCGGCGCGAGGTTTGGTGCGATCTGGCCCCCGACCTGGTTGACCGACCACGAGCCGAGCCAGCTCGCGATGGACACCGGGGTCACCTGCCTGATCGTGGCCGCGAGGACCCCGGAGCTCTGGACGTTGGCAGCGTGGAGCTGGGTCTCGACCGCCGCTGCCACCTTCTCGAAGGTGTTCGGCGTTCGCTTGGTCGGCGAGTACAAGACGTAGACCCCCTGGACCGGCCACACTGCGACCTTGCCGATCGCAGTCGAGCCGACGTACTGCACCACCAGGGACCACGCCGGCGAGTTCGGCGAGAAGCAGCCGATCGCGCCGCCCTTCCTGTTCGTCCTCGAGTCCTGCGAGTACCGCGTCGCGGCGTGAGCGAACGACAGGCCCCTCGCGATCTTCGACGCGATGGATCTCGCCGCGGTCGCGGAGGCGACCTCGATGTCAGAGACGCAGGTGGTCTTGAACCGCGTGGCGTGCCTTGCGTACCACTGCCGCAGCGCGGCGCCAGACTCGGGCAGCCTGTTGGGGAGCAGGTCGATGAGCCCGAGCGCCGCTGCCTCGGCGCGCGTCTGGTCGGCCTGGAACCAGCTGGGCAGCGTCGCGAGGATGGACGCACCGGACTCGAGCCGCCGCGGGTTCGAGGGGATCACGACTGCGGGGCACGAGAACGGTGTCGCCGATGACTGGGTGTCGAGTGCCGCGAGGAGCGTGCCGTAGATCGCGTCGGCGAGCTTGCCTCGCGCGTCGCTCACTGCCGAAGGAGACATCGCGCCGGGGTCGTGGGCCGAGACGAAGGGCTCGATGGCGAGCTGGGTGACGCGCTCGTCAGCCCAGATCGCCGCCGCCAGGCTCGACCGCGACTGCGGGGACGCGCCGCCCGCGGTCGGACCCTGGCTCTGACCTCGCGACGCGTTGAACACGCGCGCCTCGAGGTAGCACTCGAAGGGCGGGCTGGACTTGATCGCGGCGAGCTCGTTGCCGAACCGCGCGGCGTCGAGCGGGCTCGAGCCGACCCGAAGCGCCGAGGCGGGTGCCAGAACCCCGGCGCCGACGGCGATGACGGCGGCGACCACCAGCAGGCCGAGGACCTTGGGCACCGCTCGATGCTAACGGTCGAGGCCGGCGCTCCTTGGACCCGGCGCTCGCGGCTCGATCGGCACGAGCGTGCGCAGTAGCTCGGTCAGCGGGCGTGGGGACGGGTCGGACCGGTCGAGCACGACGCGCACCGTGTGCGTGCCCTCCTCGTAGGCGCCCTCGCCGTGCAGCCGACGGAGCCTGACCTGCGCGGACGGCGGCAGCTCGAGCGGCGACAGCCTCGCGATGGCGTCGCGACGGATGCCGCCGCGCGCCGGGAGCACCTGGATCTCCCGGACGCCGCAGCGCAGGCACTCGACGCGCAGCTCGGCGAGTGCGAGCAGGATCCTCGCGGGCTCTGGCAGCGGACCGAATCGGTCCAGCCACTCGGTCTCGACGTCAGCCAGCTCGCCCGCTGTCGTCACCCTCGCGAGCCTGCGGTAGGCGTCGAGCCGGTCGTCCTCTGCGGTCACGTACGCCGTCGGCAGGTGCGCGTCGCCAGGGACGTCGAGCGACACCGTGGGGAGCTCGGGACGGACGGTCCCGGTCGCCTCGCTGATCGCCTCGGCCACGAGCTGGACGTACAGGTCGTAGCCGACCGCGGCGACGTGCCCGGACTGGTCGCGGCCGAGCAGGTTGCCCGCCCCGCGGATCTCGAGGTCCCGCATCGCGATCTTGAACCCGCTGCCGAGCTCGGTGTGCTCGCCGATGGTCCGCAGCCGCTCATAGGCCTGCTCGGAGAGCACGCGCCCCGGTGGGTGAAAGAGGTACGCGTACGCACGCTGGGCGCCTCTGCCCACCCGCCCGCGGAGCTGGTGGAGCTGGCCGAGTCCGAGCAGGTCCGCCCGGTCCACGACGAGGGTGTTGACGGTCGGCATGTCGATGCCGGACTCGATGATCGTCGTGCAGACGAGCACGTCGCTGCGGCGCTCCCAGAAGTCGTACACGACGCGCTCGAGCGTCCCCTCGTCCATCTGGCCGTGCGCCACGACGACGCGCGCCTCGGGGACGAGCTCACGCACACGCCGCGCGACCTGTTCGATGTCGGCCACGCGGTTGTGCACGAAGAACGCCTGGCCCTCGCGCAGGAGCTCGCGGCGCAGGGCCTCGGTGACCGCGCGCTCGTCGTACTCGCCGACATACGTGAGTATGGGACGGCGATCCGTCGGGGGGGTCTGGATCATCGACAGGTCGCGGATGCCCGTGAGTCCCATCTCGAGCGTCCTCGGGATGGGACTCGCCGTGAGCGTGATGACATCGACGCCCATGGCGAGCCGCTTCATCGCCTCTTTGTGCGTCACGCCGAATCGCTGCTCCTCGTCGACGACGAGGAGCCCGAGGTCCTTGAACGCGATCCCTTCGGCGAGCAGCCGATGCGTGCCGATGACCACGTCGACCGAGCCGTCGGCGACGCCCGCGATGACGCGTCGGGCGTCGGCGTCGGCGAGGAAGCGGCTGAGGAGCTCGACGCGCACGGGATACCCGGCGTAGCGGTCCGAGAAGGTCTGGAAGTGCTGGCTCGCAAGCAAGGTCGTCGGGACGAGCACGGCCGCCTGCTTGGAGTCCTGGACGCACTTGAACACCGCACGCACCGCCACCTCGGTCTTCCCGAAGCCGACGTCGGCGCACACGAGGCGGTCCATCGGCCTCGGCTCTTCCATGTCGGCGCGCACGTCGTCGATCGCGCGCTGCTGGTCGACGGTCTCGGTGAAGGGGAACAGCGCCTCGACCTCGTGCTGCCAGGGCGTGTCTGGCGCGAACGCGTGGCCGCTCGTCTGGGCCCTCGTGCGGTAGAGCGCCACCAGCTCCTGGGCGATCTCGCCGGCGGCGGCTCGCGCGCGCGACGTGGTGCGGTGCCAGTCCGCACCGCCCATCTTTGACAGCGTCGGCGTCTCGCCGCCCGAGTACGCCGTGATCGCGTCGATCTGGTCGGTCGGAAGGTACAGCCGGTCGGTGCCGCGGAACTCGAGGATCAGGTAGTCCCTCGAGGTGCCGGCGAGCTGTCGCGTCGTCACGCCGGCGAACCTCGCGACCCCGTGGTGGCGGTGCACGACGAACGAGCCCGGTGCAAGGTCGTCGAAGAAACCGTCGACCGCCCTCGCCCGCGGGCGCGGTGGCCGGTGCATGGCGCGCCGACCTGTGACGTCGGCGTCGGCCCAGACGAAATAGCCCGCGCTCGGCGCCGCACACCCCGCGGACAGGCCGATCACCATGACGTTGAGCGCGCCGGGCACCACGACGTCGGTGACGAGCGCGGTCACGCCCTCGGCGGCGAGCTGGCCCGACAGGTGCGCGGCCGAGCTCGCCGACTGGGCGCACACGATCGACGTCGAGCCCTTGGGAGCGGTGGCGAGCGCGCTCGCGAGCCGTGCGGCGTCGCCCCGGAGCGGCGTGGGCGCATGCAGGTCCGCGACCGGCGTCGAGGGTTCCTCGGGCACCGCGGGGAGCCGGATGGGATCGCGCGGCGACGCCGCGAGCGCCTCGTCGAGCCCGACGTGCAGGGGCGGCGGCGCGACGGGCGCGCCCCAGGTCACCGCCAGCACCTTGAGCAGCTCGGACTCCTCATCAAGCAGCTCGTTCGCCCGGTCGAAGGTGCGCGAGGGCTCGAGCACCGCGACGAGGTCGTCGTCGCCGAGCGACGAGGTGATCGACGGGCCCTGTTCGAACCAGGTGAGCCAGCCCTCCATCCCGTCGAACAGCTCGCCGTCGGCAAGCCGGGTGAAGTAGCCGCTCCCCCACGCTTCGGTCACCGCCAGGCGCTCAGCGAGCCGGCGGTCGTCGACGTCGAGCACGAGCTCTCGGCACGTGAAGAGCCAGACGGCGTCGCACGTCACGACCTGGCGCTGGTCGCCCGGGTCGAACGTGCAGAGTCGATCCACCTCGTCGCCGAACAGGTCGATGCGTACCGGCGCGTCCGCCGTAGCGCCCCAGACGTCGACGATGCTGCCGCGGACAGCCACCTCGCCGCGGTGCTCGACGCGGTGCTCTCGCCGGTACCCGAGCCCGACGAGTCGCGTGAGCAGCTCGTCACGCTCGACGACGTCCCCGGTCCGCACGGTGATCGGGGCCGCAGGGACCCGCCGCGTCGGGCGCTGCATGAGCGCGCGCGCCGACGCCACGACGACGCGGGGCCGCCCTGACGCCTGGGACAGCCGCCACCTCGTGGCGTGCCGGGTGCCCATCGCGGCCACCTCGGGGCTCACGCGCTCGAAGGGCAGCGTGTCCCAGGCCGGCAGCGAGACGACGGGGCCGTCGGCGGCGCCGACGATGCCGGGCGTCGGGCCGCCGAGATAGCAGACGAGGTCGCGCTCGAGCCGCTCGGCGTCAAGGGTGGTCGCCGCGACAGCGAGGATCGTCGATCGCTCGTGGAGCACAGCCAGCGACGCGAGGAGCGCCGCCTGGCCAGCGACAGACACGGCCACGACCGCGCCGGGCACCGCCGCGCGAACGCCGTCATCTGCTCGAAGCGCCGCGGCGAGCGGTGCGAGCCTGCCAGCCCCGTCAGTCACCGCGCGGGCCGAGTCGGCTCGTTGCCCCGTCGAGCCCGTGGCGCACCACGTCCTCGATCGCGTCGGCGCCGGCAAGGACCGCGCCATCGAGCACCTCGCGCGTGTCACGGCCCGGACGAGCGAGGACCCAGTCCGCGACCCGGTCCTTCGAAGGCGGCTTGCCCACCCCGATGCGGAGCCTTGAGAACCCATCGGTCCCGAGGGCGCTCTTGATCGACCGCAGTCCGTTGTGGCCGGCGAGGCCGCCGCCCGTCTTCAGCTGCAGCCGGCCCGGCTCGAGGTCGAGCTCGTCGTGCACGATCAGGACGCAGGCGACGTCCTCAATGCCGCCGCGGCGCACGAGCGGCACGACGGCCGCGCCGGACTCGTTGACGTACGTGGTGGGCACCGCAAGGAGGACGCGATGGCCGTCGAGCACGACGTCAGCGAGCCGGGCGCGAAGTCGCGGCTCGACGCGCAGTGTCGCACCCACGCGGCTCGCGAGCTCCTCGACAACGGCCGCACCGAGGTTGTGCCGGGTGTCGCGGTACTCGACTCCGGGGTTCGCGAGTCCGACGATGAGCCACTCCGAGGGTGTCCCACGGCGCGTCGCGCCGTCGTGGCGACGGCGGAACACGGGCTACGTCTCGTCGACTGGGGCGGCCTCCGCGACGACCTCGGCATCTGCCTTGACGGTGGTCGCGGCCACGCGCGCGGCGTGCGTGCCAATGACGGTGGTCTGGGGGTCCTGGGTCGCCTCGACGCCCTCGGGGAGCTCGAGGTCGGCGATCCTGATCGCTCCACCGACCTGCAGCTCGGAGATGTCGACGGTGATCGAGTTCGGGATCTTGTCCGGCTGCGCCTTCACGTGGATCGAGAAGAGCTGCTGGTCGACCTCCCAGTCGTGGTGGCGCACCTCGACTGCGTCGCCGACCACCTGGAGGGGCACCTCGACCTCGATGCCCTGGGAACGGCTCACGACCTGGAAGTCGACGTGGTGGACCGTGCCACGAACCGGGTGGCGCTGGATCTCGCGCGCAAGCACGAGGTAGTGCTTGGAGCCGGCAACGAGGTCGAGGAGCGTGTTCAGCCCCTGGTCGCCCGAGAGCGCCTGGCGGAACGCCTTCGCATCGACGGCGACGGGGAGCGGGTCCACGCCAGGCCCGTAGACGACCCCGGGGATCTTGCCCTCGCTGCGGAGCCGACGGGTCTCGCTCGAGCCGATCGGGCGACCGAGCTCAGCGGTGAGAGTGATGTCGGGCATGTCGATCTCCTCGAACGGTGTTGCGAGGCCCGGTGCGCAGCACGGGCCGACCGAGAACTCTAGTTCGCTTCTCGCCAGGCGACGTCAGTCAGGCCAGGTTCTCCCCGCCGAAGATCTCCGACACCGAGGTGCCCTCGAACACGGCGTCGATCGCGTCGGCGAGGAGGCGCGACACCGACAGGACCTCGAGTCCGTCGAAGTGCCGCTCGGGGGGCACCGGGAGTGTGTCGGTCACGATCACCCTCGTGATCGGGGACGCCTTCAGCCGGTCGCTCGCGGGGTCCGAGAGCACCGCATGGGTGGCGAGCGCCCAGATCTCCCGCGCACCTGCGTCGACGAGCAGGTCCGCGGCGGCGCAGATGGTCCCCGCAGTGTCGATCATGTCGTCGATGAGGATGCAGTGGCGGCCCTCGACCTCACCGACGACGTGGCGGGCCTCGACGGTCTGGCTGCCGTTGCGCGGCCGCGTCTTGTGCACCAGCGCGAGGTCGGCGCCGAGTCGCTGCGAGTAGCGCTCCGCCACCTTTACTCGACCCGCGTCCGGGGTCACGACGACGAGATCGTTGGTCGCCTGGTCACGAAGGAACGTCTCGAGGACGGGCGCGGCCGTGAGATGGTCGAAGGGCACGTCGAAGAACCCTTGGATCTGCCCGGAGTGCAGGTCGACGGACATCACGCGGTCGGCGCCGGCGGCTTGCAGCATGTCGGCGACGAGCTTCGCGGTGATGGGCTCGCGACCCGTCGACTTGCGATCCTGTCGCGAGTACCCGTAGTACGGGCACACCGCGGTGATCTGCTTCGCCGATGCGCGCTTGGCCGCGTCGATCATGATGAGCTGCTCCATGAGCGAGTCGTTGACCGGGCCACAGTGCGTCTGGAGGATGAAGACGTCCGCGCCGCGCAGCGACACCTCGTAGCGGCAGTGGATCTCACCGTTCGCGAACTCGCGGAGGTTCGGCTCGGACAGCGGGACCTCGAGATGGCGCGCGATCGCCCTCGCGAGCTCAGGGTGCGACCTGCCCGAGGCGAACTCGAGTCGGTGCTTCGAGATCACCTCCACTTGCCCGAGGCTATCCAGCCCGAGCCAGGTGCCGCGCCGACCTCAGAGCCCGAGTGTCGAGTGCGGGCCGATCCGGGCGCCCGAGGGCACCTCGGTGCCAGGGCCGAGGACGCTGAAGGAGCCGACCTCGGCGTCCTCGCCGATCCGTGCGCTCGTCGCGTGGACGGTGCCGATGCGGGCGTGCGCCCCGACCACCACGTCGACGAGCAGGGCCCCTGGCCCGACCTGGGCGCCCTCGCCGATCCTGCAGGCGCCCTTCACGATCGTCCCAGGCAGCAGCGAGACGTCCTCGGCGAGCTCGACGTCGGCGTCGACGTAGGTGGAGGCGGGGTCCCACATCGTGACCCCGCGGCGCATCCAGCGATCGTTGATCCGCCGGCGCAGCTCGGCCTCGGCAGCCGCCAGCTGCACGCGGTCGTTGACACCGGACACCGCGGCGACGTCGTCGGTCGACAGGGACCGGGTCATGTGACCGGCGTTGTAGAGGACCCCGACGATGTCAGTCAGGTAGTACTCCGACTGGGAGTTGGTGCGGTCGAGCCGGCGCAGCGCGGGCCCGAGCAGCGCCATCTTCAAGAGGAAGATGGAGGTGTTGACCTCGTGGACCTCTCGTTCCTCGCTGTTCGCATCGAGCTCCTCTACGACACGCGCGACCGCGCCGTCGCGCCCGTGGATCACGCGGCCGTAGCCGGTCGGGTCATCGAGCGTCGTCGTGAGCACGGTCAGCGCGTGGCCCCCCTCGACGTGGTCGTGCACGAGCGAGCTGAGTATCTCCCCGCGCAGCAGCGGGACATCGCCGGGGACGATGAGCACGTCGACGTCGTCATCGTCGGCAACGTCGAAGCTCTCGAGCGCGACGCTCACTGCGTGCCCCGTCCCAAGCTGCTCGGGCTGCTCCACGAACTCGATCTCGAGACCCTTGGGCGATCGGTCGGTGAGCGACTTGATCACCCACTCCGCCTCGTGGCCCACGACGACGACGACGCGGTCGACCTTGAGCTGGCTCACGGCGTCGATGACGTGCAGGACCATCGGACGGCCGCAGATGTGGTGCAGGGGCTTGGGCCGCTGGGACCGCATCCGGGTGCCGTCGCCCGCAGCGAGCACGATTGCGCGGAGTGCTGCCATGCCTCCTCTCTAGCAGCACGAGGGGCTCTAGCCTCGCCTTCGTGCCACGCGTGCGCTACGACGAGTTCTCCATGTTCCAAGAGAACGCCGAGGAGTGGTCCCTGCCCTATGACGGGGCCCCGGACGTCGAGCGGCTCCACCTGACTGTTGCCGCGGGCCGCCAGCTGAGCGCGCTGCGGTGGGGGGGCTCGCCGCCGGCGCTCGTTCTGCTGCACGGCGGCGCGCAGAACGCCCACACCTTCGACACCGTCGCGCTCGCGCTGCGCCGACCGCTGCTCGCCGTCGATCTCCCCGGGCACGGCCACTCCGACGCCGCACCCGGCGGGATGGGCGACGTCGCCGGGCACGCTCGGGACGTGGCAGTGGCACTCGGCGAGCTCGGCATCGAGCGCGTGGCGGTCGTCGGCATGTCGCTCGGCGGCCTCGTCGCGCTGTCGGTCGCATCGAGGACACCTGGTCTTGTGGACCGCCTCGGGATGATCGACATCACGCCGGGGCTGACACCGGAGAAGTCGGGGCATATCACCGCGTTCGTGAACGGGCCGAGGTCATTTGCGAGCCTCGACGAGCTCGTCGCGCGGACCGTGGCGCACAACCCGACGCGCTCGGAGAGCTCGCTGCGCCGCGGCGTGCTGCACAACGCGCTGCAGCTCGACGACGGCAGCTGGGTGTGGCGGCACCAGCGCTTCGCAGCCACCGAGCAGTCGGGCACGCTCGACGCCGCCACGCTGTGGGACGAGCTGTCAGGCATCCACGTGCCGGTCCTCCTCGTTCGCGCGATGGGGCCCGGCTCGGTGGTCGACCCCGATGACGAGGCGGAGTTCCGGCGGCGTCAGCCCTCGGCGACGGTGGTCCGCGTGGAGGCAAGCGGCCACTCCGTGCAGGGCGACCAGCCGGTCATGCTCGCCGACGCGCTCGCCAAGTTCCTCGACTCGTAGCGAGCGCGGCGACGGACGCATCCGGAGCCCGGACGCGTCGAGGTCACTCCGGCCGCGTTCGCTCCGGGGGGATCGGGAACGGCACGTGCTTCGTGTAGGCGCTGCGGCCGAGCTTGGCGTACGTCGAGGTGTAGCGAGTGATGGCCCTGCGGTGCGGGTCGGTGCCCGGCTCGGCCACTGCGATCGCGTCAAGGTCCGCGCGCAGCTGATCGATGAGGCGCACGACCTCCAGGTGTCCGTCGTCGATCACGCACCAAGTATCGCGTGCCGGTTCTTTCTCAAGCAAGAACCTTGTTCTCGGTGCACATTCTTAGAGTGACGAAACCGTGACGCGAGTGGTGTCGCAGCCCGGCGAGCGCGCCGTCAGACCGACACGCCGCACCGCGACCTGGATCCATGGCACGTGTCGACGCGCACCAAGTCGCTGAGGTGCTGCGGCACGCCGGGACCCTGGCTGGCGGGGGAGGGCTCGAACCTCCAACCTACGGATCCAAAGTCCGTCGTTCTGCCAATTGAACTACCCGCCATCGACGCGGCACGTCGCGCGCGAGCTCGCACCAGCCGAGCCGCTCGGCAACCGTACCGTCAAGGGCTCAGGTGGCGGCTGACAGCGACGAGGTCGAGCCGCGACGATTCTTCTCTCCCTCTTAGGCGAGGCTGCCTCGTGGCTTAGTGGCTCGCCCGAAGATGGCGCCAGACGAGGAGGTCCGATGCGCCGTGCACCCATCCCCACGGCGCGCCAGCCGGGAACGAACGGGGTCGGGCGCCGCCGTGGTGCTCGAAGCCTGCTCGGTAGGCTCGACTTGATGCGGGGGTCGTCTCGATGAAGGTCCTCGTCGTCGAAGACGACGCAGCGGTCCGCAACTCCCTCTCGCGCGCACTGCGGCTCGAGGGCTACGAGGCCGAGCTGCACGAAGAGGGACTGTCGGCGATCCGCTCCCTCCAGGTGTCCGCGCCCGACGCGATCATCCTCGACCTGGGCCTGCCGGACGTCGACGGTATCGAGATCTGCAGGCGGGTGCGCGCGAGCGGGGACGCCACCCCCATCCTCATGGTCACCGCGCGTGACGCGGTCAACGACCGCGTGGCGGGCCTCGACGCGGGTGCCGACGACTACCTCGTCAAGCCGTTCGACCTCGCCGAGCTCTTCGCGAGGCTCCGGGCGCTGCTCCGCCGACGCGGGCCTGCAGACGGTGAGGGCGACGTCCTGCGGTTCGCCGACCTCTCGCTCAACCTCTCGACGAGGGACGCCAAGCGCGCAGAGCGGACCTTCACCCTGACGCGCGTCGAGTTCGACCTGCTCGAGCTGTTCTTGCGCCACCCGAGACAGGTGCTCACCCGCGACGTGATCCTCGACCGCGTCTGGGGCTACAACTTCGACACCGGCACGAACTCGCTCGCGGTCTACGTGGGCTACCTGCGCCGCAAGCTCGAGGAGGGTGACGAGCCCCGGCTGCTGCACACGGTCCGCGGGGTCGGGTACGTGCTCAGGGAGCCGTGAACTTCCGGACAAGGGTCAGCCTCGCGGCGTCGGTCGTCGTGGCGATCGCCGTCGCGATCGCGAGCTTCGTGGCGTACCACGCGGCCCGCGACGCGCTCTTGGGCTCGGCCGACTCGTCGCTGCACGGCGCCTACCAGGCGATGACCACGACGTCGGTCACCGGTGCCCCGAGGCTGGACCCCGGGAACATCCCGGGCTTCGGGATCCTGTTCGTGAGCGCCACGGGCCGCACCTTGCCTGGTATCCCTGGCGTCGCGGTGCACTACCTGCGCGTTGACGCGACGATCACCCAGGTCGCCTCGGGCAAGCAGCACGCGCTGTTCCGCACCATCTACGACTCGTTCGGCAGCGCGCTGCGCGAGCTCATCGAGCCGATCCCCAAGGGGACGCTGCTCGACGAGTACGGGGAGACCTTCGTGCTCACGAGCCCCGTCGCCCTGGTCCTCGTCGAGCCGTTCCAGGGCATCGAGGACCGCCTGCGCTCGCTCGGCAACTACCTGCTCGCGCTCGCCGCGTTCGGCGTCGTCGTCGCTGCGCTGTTCGGCTGGCTCGCCGCACGCGCGGCGCTCGTGCCGCTCGCCGAGACGACGGGCGACATCGAAGACGTGGCGACGACCCTTGACGTGTCGCACCGGATGAAGGAGGGCTCGTCCGACGAGCTGGGCCGGCTCCGCCGAGCGTTCAACCGCCTGCTCGAGGCGCTCGAGGGCTCCCGGGACGCCCAGCGCCAGCTCATCTTGGACGCGAGCCACGAGCTGCGCACGCCGCTCACGAGCCTCCGTGCGAACGCCCAGGTGCTCAACCGGATCGACGAGCTCGACGCCCAGGACGTCGCTCAGCTCTCCAACGACATGGTCACCCAGGTCGACGAGCTCACCCGCCTCGTGGGCGACCTCACCGAGCTCGCCCGAGGCGAGCACACCGTCGAGCCGGCGAGGGACATCGACCTCGCCGAGCTCGTGAGCGAGTGCGCGGAGATCGCCGAGACCCACGCGCGGACCAAGCTCGTGACCGTGGACGTCGACGTCGAGCCGTGCCGCGTGCACGCCTCGAGGGAGCGAGTCGCCCGGGCGGTCGGGAACCTGCTCGACAACGCGATCAAGTTCAGCCCGAACGGCGGTCGCGTGGCCGTCACGTGCCGCGGCGGCGTCGTCACCGTCGAAGACAGCGGACCGGGGATCGCCGAGTCGGATCTCCCGTTCGTCTTCGACCGCTTCTACCGCTCCTCGCGCGACCGTGGCCTGCCTGGCTCGGGGCTCGGGCTTGCCATCGTCGCCCAGGTCACCGAAGGTGCGGGCGGAACCGTCGTCGCCGGCACGAGCCAGCGGCTCGGCGGCGCGAGGCTCGAGCTGCGGCTCGCGCCGCTCAACGGCGCCGGCACGTTCTGACGGGTTTCTTAGGGTCAGTAACTGCGCGCCTTATCGCGAGCCCCGACAATTGGTACGTCAACGGAATCCACCAAGCCAGGAGTCCGACGTGCACCAGGCAGCATCGACAGGCCGCCGCGGCCCCCGCCGCGGCGTTCGTGCCCCCGAGCGGGTCCGCCGCAGTTCCACGGCGGGACTCGAGGGCCAGTCGGGCTGTCCGGTGCCGACCTCGGGCTCGTCGCACAGGAACCAGCCAACCAGCTTCCGGTGCCTCCTCCCCCATCGGGACCGGACGCGCGGCTGAGCGACGAGCACTTCGATCGGCCGGCAGGCGGGCGCACCCCATCGCCCGTCGCCGGCCGGTCACCTTCTCCCTGTCATCGTCCCTTACATCGTCCCCGTCATCGAATGCCGCTCGGCAGCGTCAACTGTCCGCTTGCTCGATGAGCTCGATGCGGTTGCCGAAGGGGTCGGCGACGTAGCCGCGCCGCACGCCCTCGAGCGAGTCGTCGAAGGTGAGCGCCACGCCTGCGGCCGCGAGCGTGGCGGCGAGCGCGTCAAGATCGTCGACGACGAAGGCGGGGTGCGCCTTGGTCGCCGGCGTGAAGCTCGGGTCCACGCCGAGGTGCACGACGACCTGGCCGTGCTCGAACCAGCACCCGCCCCTCGCTGCGAGGACCGGGGGCTTCGGCACCGAGGTCAGGCCGAGAATGCCCCCGTAGAACGCCTCCGCCTCGGGCTCGCGGCCCGCGGGCATCGCGAGCTGGACGTGGTCCAGGCGCACGAGGCGCGAGCGGGTCATCGCCCGGTGTCGCACCGTGCCGTGGATCCCTGCACGCGTGCCTCCTCGATCGGTCAGCTCCGCCCGCGGGTTGGCGGCATGTGGCGAGCGGCAACTAGCGTGCCACAGGCCATGGGATCGCTCATCAAGAAGCGCCGCAAGCGGATGCGCAAGAAAAAGCACAAGAAGATGCTGAAGAAGACCCGCTGGCAGCGCAGGGCCGCCGGCAAGTAGCTCAGCGAGCGAGTTCGCCGGTCGTCGTCGCGACCAGCAGGCGCACCGGGCCGTCCTTGGCTTCGAAGACCTCGATCGACCCTCGGCCGAGCGAGAGCGGGTCACCCTCGCAGAAGAGCGTGGACCCACTTCCTGCGAGCACGAAGTCGGCCCCCGTTCGCGCCTCAAGGAGCTGACGGACCTCGACGAGCCCGGGCGCGACGCGCTCGGCGGCCGCGGTCAGGTCGTTGCGAGGGTGCCGCGGCTGCGAGCCGCCGAGCTCGTCGAAGGCCCGGTAGCACGACGCGGTGTCCACGTGGATTGATGGGATCCCGAGCGTGACGGTGCGCGAGAGCGGCATGAGCGGCTCGATGATCTCGCCGACGCCACGGACCATCGCACGTCCGCCGACGCAGCAGAACGGGACGTCTGAGCCGAGCTCGACGGCGACGTGGGGGTTCGTCTCGCCCGCCCATCGCAGTACCGCCGCGGCGTCTGCCGAGCCGCCACCGAGGCCCGAGCCTTGTGGGATCCGCTTCGTGAGCTCGACGTGCGCGCGCCGCCCCACGAGCCGAAGCGCGCGGCGCACCAGGTCGTCGTGGCCGAGCTGGGCGTCGACGGAGGTCGCCGGTGCCTCGGCGCGCGATCGGAACCTCGGCGCCTCACCCTCCCCCGCCTCGTCGAGCTCGAGCGTGTCGGCGAGGTCCAGGGTGACCATCTCGGCCTCGAGGAGGTGCCGCCCGTCGGCGCGCACCCCCGTCACGTGGAGCGACCAGGTCAGCTTGGCGTTCGCCACGACCTGGCTCACGGGCGCGCTGCAAGCCTGCCGAACGCGACCACGTCCAGCTCCTCGGGACGCTGGGTGGGTGCCACGCCGGCGCGCTCGAATGCCCCCTCGTCGATGACGCCAGCGAGCGAGCGGCGAAGCATCTTGCGCCGGTGGGAGAACGCCGTCGTCACGACCTCGAACAGGCGCTCTTTGGACACGACGCCCGGGTCCACCGCAGGTGCGCTCCGGCGCTCGATCGCGATGAGCGACGAGTCCACGTTCGGCTCCGGGGCAAAGACGGTCCGAGGGACCTGCCCGCTGACGGTCGCGATCGCGAAGTAGGCGACCTTGACCGAGACCGCGCCGTAGGCGGGGTTGCCGGGCCCCGCTGCGAGGCGCTCGGCGACCTCGGCTTGGACCATGACGAACACCGAGGTCGCGGCGGGCACCTCGGTGAGCAGTCGCATGACGATGGGCACCGCCACGTTGTACGGCAGGTTGGCGACGACGTGCATCGGGGGCGCGCCGCAGATCGCGGCCAGGTCCACGGCGAGCGCGTCGCCCACCACGATCTGGCAGCGCCCGCCGGTCACCTCGGCGAGCACGGCCGCGAGGCGCCGGTCGAGCTCGACAGCGCTCACCATCGCCCCTGCGTCGAGCAGCGCGAGGGTGAGCGAGCCGAGGCCGGGTCCGATCTCGACGACGCGGTCGCCGACGCCGACGCCCGCGAGGCGGACGATCCGCCGTGCGGTGTTGGGATCGACGAGGAAGTGCTGCCCGAGCGACTTTCGAGGGGAGAGGTCGTGGCTGCGGAGCAGCTCTGCGACCTGCGACCTCGTGAGGGTCACCAGCTGATGCGGACCATGATCACGCCTTGGGAGAGCGGCGCGAGCTCCTCGAAGCAGAAGTTCGAGAGGTCGACGACCCGACCGGGGTTGTGCGCCTCGGTGTCGGTCACGAGGCAGTGGATCGTCTTGTGGGTGGCGAGGTCCGTCACGGTAAGCAGTGTGCCGTGCGGGAGGAACGGACTCGCGCATTGCCCAGGGTGCCAGCCGTACCAGGTGGCGATGCCCCGCCTCGAGTGCCCGCCGCCCGAGCCTGCCTGGCGGTGGCGCCGCGCCTCGGCGGCGCGGACCGCGGCGGCATGGCGGGCCTCGGCGAGGCGGACCGCCGCTGCGTGCAGGAGCTGTGCGCCGTGCACGGCTGCGGAGTGCTGCCGGAGCTGCCAGGCGCGCGATCGGTCGACGGCGACCTGGGAGGCTGCCCCCCGGAGCGCCGCGGCGTGATCGAGCTTCGCCTCATGGATGGCCTGCTGGTGGTGCCACATCAGCTGGTTGTGCGCGAACGCCGCGGCGTGGCGCCGCTGGGCGGCCGTCAGCGGGCGAGTGGGCCGGTCAGACGCGACGAGCTGGGTGCGCGTGAGCGTGGTCGAGCCCGACCTCTGGACGGCCGACCGGCCGGCGTCTCGGGCAGTCGCCGCCACGTGGGCGGCGCCGCCATGCAGCAGCGCAAGCGGGGCGGCGAGCATGGTGACCGCGGCGAGCGCGGCAACCATCAACCGCCCCTTGGCGCGGGTTGCCCTCAGATCCTCCACCCTTCTCCGGGGACATCGCACCTTCGACGGACAAGCCGCCGAGGGACATGGGGGACGCTAGGAAGGGCGTTCCACAGGCGCAAGTCGTGGGCGCAACGGTCGGGGCCAGGCGCTGTTCACCTCAAGTAACCAGTGGTTAGTTCCTGATCCTACACGGTTTGTGGGGCGTCGTCCCAGATCAGAGGGGGTCAGTGCGACTGAAAACCCTCGATGCGTTCGCCGACGTGGCTGCGCGAATAACGCTCAAGTCGAGGTTGAGGGTTGTGGCGATTCGCTCCCCAACGAGGGGCACGAAGCCAGGTTCGTTGGGCCGGCCGCGGTGTGGCTCGGGCGCGAGGAAGGGACTGTCGGTCTCGACGAGCAGGCGGTCGAGCGGGACCAGGTCGAGGGCCTGGCGGATTGGCTCGGCGTTCTTGAACGTCACGATCCCCGAGATCGAGACGTACATGCCGGCCGCTATGCACCGCCGCGCGTCGTCGGGCCCGCCCGAAAAGCAGTGCAGGATCGTCCGCTCTGGCGCGCCGACTTCCCGAAGGACCTCGAAGAGGTCGTCGAAGGCGTCGCGCACGTGCAGCACCACGGCGAGGCCGCGCTCTGCGGCGAGGGCCAGCTGGGCCACGAGCGCCTCGCGCTGGGCATCTCTCGGCGAGTGCTCGTAGTAGTAGTCGAGCCCGCACTCCCCTATCGCCACGACGCGGTCGGCACCGTCGGCGTCCAGCACGCCGTCGAGGGTGCCCGCGCCCCTCGAGGCGTCGTGGGGGTGCAGGCCGACCGTGGCCAGGACGTCCACGGGCAGCCGGTCGAGGTTGGCGATCCGCACCGCCTCGAGCGAGCTCTGCGCGTCGGTCCCGACGCAGACCGCCCGGGTCACCCCCGCGGCCGCCGCCCGCGCAAGGACGTCTCGGAGCCCCGCGTCGTCGTCAGCGTCGGACGCCGAGTAGCGGGCCTGGAGGTGGCAGTGCGAGTCGGTCCAGCCCGGGCTCGCGAGCCCGGTGCCGAGCGAGGCGTCAGTCACGGCGGCGGGGGAACAGGGGCTCGCCGCGCTCGACTGCGAGGCCGCCTGGGTACTGCCCCCAGGCCGCCGCCTCGGTGACGATGCGGTCCGTCGGTGCCCCGCCGAGCCCGAGGCGCTGCCAGATCGTCCGCGCCGTTGCCGGCATGGCGGGCGCGATCAGCACCGACACGATCCGGAGCACCTCAAGGGCGTCGCCCAGCACCGCGTCGACTGCGGCGCCGGGGGGCTGCTTCCAGGGCTCGGCGGCCTCGAGGGCGGCGTTCGCCGCGCCGATCAGCCGCCAGGTCGCCTCGAGGGCGCGGTTCGGCGCGAAGGTGCTCCAGCCCTCTTGGGCGCCCTCGAGCGCGTCACGGGCGGCCGCTCCGAGAGAGGACTGGGGGTCGGGCGCCGGACCGATGCCGTCGCACTTGGAGCCGACGACGGTCGCCACCCGCGAGACCAGGTTGCCGAGGTTGTTGGCGAGGTCGGCGTTGTACCTCGCGGTCATCCCCTCGAGCGAGAACTCACCGTCCGCTCCGAGGGGCACGTCTCGCAGCAGGTGGTAGCGAACGGCGTCGACCCCGAAGTCCTCGACGAGCGTGGACGGCGCGATGTCGGTGACGTTGGCCGCCGAGCCGTCTGGCATCGTCTTGCTGAGCTTCTGGCCGCCGATGAGGAGCCAGCCGTGGACCTGGACGTGGGCGGGCGGCTCGATCCCCGCTGCCATGCACATTGCGGGCCACCACACGCAGTGGAACCGCAGTATCTCCTTGCCGACCAGGTGGTGCGAGGCGGGCCACCACGTGTCGACCTCGTCGTCGTCGCGGCCGTAGCCGATCGCGGTCAGGTAGTTGATGAGCGCGTCGTACCAGACGTAGAAGACCTGTGAGGTGTCCCAGGGCACCTCGATCCCCCAGCTGAGACTCGACCTCGTGATCGAGATGTCGTTCAGGCCGCCCCGTATGAACCCGAGCGCCTCGTTTCGCTTTGTCGTCGGCGCGACCGCGCCTGGCTGCGCCTCGTACCACTCGAGCAGCCGGTCCTCGAACGCGCTCAGCTTGAAGAACCAGTTCTCCTCGGACATCTCGATCACCGGTCGGCCGTGCACCGGGCACAGACCGTCGATGAGCTCGTCGGCGGTGTAGTAGTCCTCGCAGCTCACGCAGTAGAGGCCCTCATAGGTGCCGCGGTAGATGTAGCCGTTCTCGTAGACCTTGGTCAGGAACGCCTGGACGGTCTCGGTGTGGCGGGCCTCGGTCGTGCGCAAGAAGTCGTCGTACTGCACGTCGAGCTGCGCCCACGCCTCGACGAAGCGGCTCGAGGTGCGGTCCGCCCACTCGAGGGGGCTCACCCCGTGTGCTGCCGCTGACTCTGCGACCTTCATGCCGTGCTCGTCGGTGCCGGTGAGGAACTTGACTTCGTCGCCGGCGAGGCGGTGCCAGCGCGCGATCGCATCGGCGTTGATCGTGCAGTAGGCCGTGCCGACGTGCGGCGCGTCAGTGACGTAGTAGATCGGCGTCGTGAGATAGAACCTCGGCACCGACGAATCGTACCGGCGCTATGCGCTGTCTCCCGTCCCGAGACGCAGCGCCGCCTCATAGGCGCGGCGTCGCGACACGCCGAGGCTGGTCGCCACCTCTGACGCGGCATCGCGCGTCGTCGCGCCAGCGCGCAGCGCGAGCGCTATCGCCCTGTCGACGTCGTCGTCGTCGGCGTGGGGCGACGACGACCCGCCGACGACGATCACGATCTCGCCGCGCACCTCGCCGGTGTCGCGATGCTCGACCGCCAGCTGCGCCAGCGTTCCTCGGCGGACCTCCTCGTGGCGCTTGGTGAGCTCCCGGCACACCGTCGCTCGACGCTCCCCCAGGGCCTCGGCGAGCTCAGCGAGCGTGGACGTGAGCCGCGGGGCCGACTCGAAGACCACGGTCGTGCGCTCCTCGACGCGGAGCGCCTCGAGGCGACGCGCGCGATCGACGCCCTTCCTCGGGAGGAAGCCCTCGACGCAGAACCGGTCCATCGGGAGTCCGGAGACCACGAGCGCTGCGAGCGCGGCAGACGGGCCAGGCACCGCGGTCACGCGGCCACCGCTCTCGACCACCGCGGCGACGAGCCGCGCGCCGGGGTCAGAGACCCCTGGGGTGCCGGCGTCGCTCACGTAGGCGACCGTGGCACCTCCCTCGATTCGAGCGACGACCCATGCGGACTTGGACGCCTCGTTGTGGGCGTGGATGCTCACGAGCCTCGATCCCGCAGGGATGCCCTTCGCGCTCAGCAGCACGCGAGTGCGCCGAGTGTCCTCGCAGCAGATGACGTCAGCTCGCTCGAGCACGTCGCGCGCGCGCTCAGAGAGGTCCCCGAGGTTGCCGATCGGTGTGGCGACGACGACGAGCTCACCGCTCAGCTCGTCCATCGCAGCTCCACGGCGGATCCCTCGTGCATCCCGCAGCGCGCGGCGTCACCGCGTCCGACGACGACGACCGTGCCGGGACGGAGCATCCAGACGGGCCTGCGACCAGCCGTGCGCACCGCGATAGCGGCGCCGTTGCGCACGCAGATGACGTCGAGGGGTCCGAGCACGACCGTCGGCGCATGCAGGACCGCGGCGATCTCGCCACGCCGGGCGGACTTGGCGGCACGATGCCGCTCCCAGGGCGTGCGGACGCGCAGGGCGGAGGCCACCGCCTCTCCGTCAGCGAGCAGCCACCCCGAGTCCATCTGCCTCCTCGTGGACCGTGCCGAGCCCGGACTGGCTCAACCTACTGGCGCACTAGCGTGGCTCCATGTCGAAGCGCACAGTGAAGCGAAAGCTGCGGACCAAGAAGAAGGCGAATCACGGCAAGAAGCCGAACTGCGGCCGCGGCTGACCTACCTGCCAAGCCCACCCCACGCGCACCCCGCTTCTTGAAGGACCCCAACCAGGGCGGTGGGCGTGTCCGAGATGATCCCGTCCACGCCAAGATCGACCAGGCGTCGCATCTCACCTGTCTCGTTGATCGTCCAGACGTGCACGGCGAGCCCTTCTTGGTGGGCTCGCTCGACGAACAGCTCGTCCACGACGATGATCTCCCCGAAGCTCGCCGGCACCTGCAGCGCGACGGCAGCGGTGCGCGCCACCTCGGCTCCGGCGTGGACCGCCCGGTAGAACTCGGCGGTCTCGAGCGTCGCGAGCGACGTCGCGAACTCCGGCGCCGCCGCGCGGAAGGCCTCGATCGCGGCGTCAGAGAAGCTCGCCACGATCGTGTCGTCGCCGCGGCCGAACCGGCGCAGCTCATCGGCCAGCAGCACCTCGTAGGGCTCGACCTGCGGGGCGGTCCGCTTGATGTCGAGGTTGACGACGACGCCCTCTAAGAGCTCGAGGACCGACGACAGGGGCGCGATGCCCAGCGAGGCGTCCTTCGGCGCTCGCCCCCGAAGCGGGTACGCGCCGTCGTCGAGACCCGGCGAGACGTCCGCGCCCGGCGCCCACCAGTAGGCGTTGTCGAGCGCAAGCACCTCGTCCAAGGTGAGCTGGTCGATGCTCCCGGCCCCGCCGGTCGTGCGGTCGACGGTCTCGTCGTGGCTTACCACCAGCTTTCGGTCCTTGGTCGCGTGGACGTCGAGCTCGATCGCTGGAGCGCCGCTCGCGATCGCGCCCCGGATCGCGTGCAGCGTCGACGATGGACCCTCCCATGCGCCGCCCTGGTGCGCGTAGGCGATCACCCGCCGCTCGAGCCAGGGGTTTTCCCGGCTCATCTCGGGTCGCTCGCGATCGCCGCTTCGAGCTCGAGGGCGGCGGCGACCTTGCGCTCCTCGTAGAAGGCGAGCCCGGGGATCACGCCCGAGGCGGCCATTGCCAAGATGCGACGCGGGCCGAAGCCACGCCGGCGGCTGAGGTCAGCGACGGTGACCAAGTACACGATGAAGACGACCCCGTGGATGTCGAAGCCGACTTCGGCGAACAGTGGATGCCCGAACGCGTACTGCAGCGGGAGCGCGACGGCACAGAGCACGAAGAGCATCGTGCCCACGACGTAGGCCATGGCCCGGTAGCGCAGGAACGCCGGGTCCCTCATCGTCGCCACCCCTTCGGCCTGTTGGTCGCCGCAAGCTCGGCGAGGTGGTCGTTGTAGGCGGCGAGCTCGGCGTCCTCGACGGTGCGGTCACGGCGCGCGACGTGTGCACGCGCCCGAAGCGCCGCGTCCGCCTCGCGGCGCGCGGCCCGCTCCCCAGAGGACTTGGCATCGGTGTGCACGAGCGCCCACCATCCCACGATCCCAGCAAGCGCAAAGACAGGCCACTCGATCGCGTACAGGTAGCTGAACTGGTTCCCCTGGATCGCCCTGCCCACCTGCCAGTCCGCGGCGAGGACGCACCCCGCCACCCAGGCCGCGCCGGCGGCATGCAGCATGAGCGCGCGCGGCGACAGCCAGCGGTTGAGCACCCTGGCAAGGCTAGACACGTGCAGCGCCCCGCTCGTCGGGGTCTACGTTGAACGCAATGGACATGGGCCCGGTCCCCCCGCCGTTCCACTGGTCGCACCTGTGGCTGTGGCAGCTCGCCTGGGTGCCCTGCTTGCTACTCGGCGCTGCCCTCGCGCTGTACCTCATCGGCGCGGCCCGCAACCCCGGGTGGTCGTCCACGCGCACGGCGTGCTTCGTCATCGGTGTCGTGGTGACCTTCATCGCGACCCAGTCGGTCCTCGGCGTCTACGACATGGTGCTGTTCTCCGACCACATGATCCAGCACCTCCTGCTCATCATGGTCGCCGCACCGCTGTTCGCCGCCTCAGCCCCGCTCGACCTTGCTGCCGAGGCGCTGCGTGGCGTGCCGCAGCGACTCATGCGGGGCTTCATCGACGGCCCGGTCGGTGGAGTCGTGCTCCACCCGGTGTTCGGCTTCGTCGCCTACGCGGGCTTCATCCCGGTCACCCACCTGAGCGGCGTCATGAACCTCACGATGAGCCACGAGTGGCTGCACCACATCGAGCACATCGCGTTCCTCGTGGTCGGATACCTGTTCTTCCGCCACGTCTTCGGGATCGAGCGGGGTCCTCGGCCGCTGCACCCGGGGCTGCGGCTCGTGTTCCTCATGATCGCGGTGCCCGTCGACACCTTCACGGGCCTCGCGCTCGTGATGACGACCCACAACCCATTTCCCATCTTCGACACGATGCCACGCACCTGGGGCATGACCCCGCTCCAAGACGTGCACCTGGGCGGGGCGATCATGTGGATCGGCGGCGACGCGCTCATGCTGCTTGCGATGATCCCCGTGACGGTCAGGTGGGTCCGCTACGAGGACATGCGGACCAAGCAACTCGACGCCGAGCTCGACGCCGCAGCCGCGACAGCGGTCTAGAGCAGCCCCTCTGCCGTCGCGAGCGCGGCGAGGTCGGCCATGGGGCGCGCCCCGGTGTGGACGATCACCTCGGCAGCGCAGATCGAACCGAGCCGCGCGGCCTCGACGGGGTCGCCCCCCTGGGCGAGGGCGTAGAGGAAGCCCGCAGCGAACAAGTCGCCGGCGCCATTCGCGTCGACGACCGTCTCCACCTCGCAGGCGGGGACCTCGACGATCCCTGAGGGGATCACGACGGCCACGCCTCGTGGTCCGAGCGTGACCGCGGCGAGCACCCCCGCCTCGTCGAAGGCGGACAGCGCGTGGGCGAGGTCGGTCGCCGCGAACAGGGCGCGGGCCTCGGCCTCGTTGGCGAAGACGACGTCGACCTCGGAGGTGACGAGATCGAGAAAGTCCCGGCGGTGCCGCTCGACGCAGAACGAGTCCGAGAGCGAGAGCGCGACGAGGCCATCGGCGGCGTGGGTCAGCTCGATCGCGTCGCGGATCGCCTTCTTCGCGGGCGGCAGGTCGAAGAGGTAGCCCTCGAGGTAGGTGAGCCGGGTCCTCGAGAACAGCGCGCCGGTGAGGTCGCCAGGCACCAGGGTGTTGGCGACGCCGAGGTGGGTCGCCATGGTCCGCTGGGCGTCAGGGGTGACGAGAACGTGGCAGCGACCGGTGCCGCCGTCAGAAGGTGGGACGACGGCGAGGTCGAGCTCGACGTCCTGGGCGGTGAAGTCGTGTCGGAAGACGTCGCCGAAGGCGTCGTCGGCAACCTTGCCGGCAAAGCCGCCCCGCCCGCCAAGCGACGCGACGCCCGCGATGGTGTTGGCAGCGGACCCGCCCGAGATCTCGACGGTCGGTCCCATCGCCGCGTAGATCACCTGTGAGCGGTCGAGGTCCACGAGGGTCATCGCGCTCTTCACGAGCCCGAGCCGCTCGACGAACCCGTCGTCGGCGGTCGCGATCACGTCGACGAGCGCGTTGCCGATGCCGACGACGTCGAGTCGCGCGGGCTCGGGTCGAACGGTCAGCTCGACGCTGGTCGTGACCTCCACGGGCGACAGGGTAGAGCCTTTAGTGTCCGGCACATGCCCGGCGAGCTCGACGCGAACTACCGCCTCCCCGGTGGCGTCATCCCCGACGCGTATCGACTGCGCCTGTCGCCGGATCTCGATGCCGCGACGTTCGAAGGGTCCGTCGAGATCGACGTCGACCTCGCTGCGCCCGCCTCTGAAATCGTCCTCAACGCGCTCGACCTCGAGATCGATGATGCGTCCGTCGTCGAGCCTGATGGCACCACCTTGCCCGCGACGATCAGCCTCGACCCCCTGCTCGAGCGCGCCACCATCGCCGTCGATCGAGTGCTCGCTGCGGGCCGTGCCACCCTGCGGCTCGCGTTCCGTGGCGTGCTCAACGACCTGCTCACGGGCTTCTACCGCGCCACGTTCACCGACGCCGACGGCATCGAGCACGTGATCGCCACGACGCAGCTCTGCGTGACCGACGCGCGCCGCGCGTTCCCGTGCTTCGACGAGCCGTCGTTCAAGGCGACGTTCGCCATCACCGTCGTGGTCCCCGAGCACCTTGCCGTGTACTCGAACTCCCCGGTGTCATCCGAGACGCTGCGCGGCGAAGGCCGCCGCGAGGTGGCCTTCGCCCCCACCATGAAGATGTCGACCTACCTGGTGGCCGTCGTCGTCGGACCCTTCGAGCGGGGCCGCGTCGTCGACGTCGACGGCGTCCCGCTCTCGGTCGTCTCCACGCCCGACAAGGTCGAGCTCGGCGAGTTCGCCTTGGGGGCCGCGGCGCACGCGCTGCGCTTCTATACCGATTACTTCGGCGTCGCGTACCCCGGTGACAAGGTGGACCTCCTCGGCATCCCGGACTTCGCCTACGGCGCGATGGAGAACCTCGGCTGCATCACCTTCCGAGAGTCGGTGCTGCTCGTCGACACGGCGACCGCGTCGCAGCGCGAGCTCCAGGACGTCGCCATGGTCGTCGCCCACGAGCTCGCACACATGTGGTTCGGCGACCTCGTCACGATGCAGTGGTGGGAGGGGATCTGGCTCAATGAGGCGTTCGCCACGTTCCTGCAGTTCCTCTGCGTCGACGACTTCCGACCGGCATGGCGGCTGTGGGTGCGCTTCACTGCAGAGCGCGAGTCGGGGCTCGAGATCGACGGGCTGCACGCGACGCGGCCGATCGAGTTCGCCGTGCGCACCCCGAGCGACGCGCTCGGCATGCTCGACGCCATCACCTACCGAAAGGGCGCCACCGTGCTCCGGATGCTCGAGCAGTACCTTGGACCCGCGGTCTACCGCGACGGCATCCGGCGGTATCTCAAGGACCACGCGTACGCCAACACGACCACCTCTCAGCTTTGGGACGCGCTCGAGGCCGCCTCGGGCCAGCCGGTGGGCGAGATCATGTCGTCATGGATCTACCAAGGCGGCCATCCGACGGTCCGACTCGAAGACGGCGCGCTCACCCAGTCGCCCTTTGCGTTCGGGTCCGCTGACGGACCCTCGTCGATCGGGTCGTCCTGGGTGGTCCCTCTGCGCGTCCGCGGTCTGGAGGACCCCGACGGCACGTCGCTGCTCCTCGGGACCGAGCCGATCGCGCTCGACACGGGCGGCGCGGCGGTCATCAACGCTGGCGGTGCGGGCGCGTACCGGTCGAGCTATGCGGGCGACGCGCTGCGCGAGCTCGCCGCCCGCTTCTCGTCGCTCACCGAGATCGAGCGGGCCGTCCTTCTCGGTGACACCTGGGCGCTCACGCGGGCGGGGCGCCAGTCGATCGGCGACTTCTTCACCCTGGCCGACAGCCTCGGGACACTCGTCGAGCCCTCGTCGTGGTCGATCGTCGAGCAGGCCCTCGACCTGCTCGGGCGGATCGCGACGGGCGACGCGCGAGCAGCGCTCAGCGCGCGTGCCGTCCAGCTGCTCGGCCCGGTGCACGCCGAGCTCGGCTGGGTCCCTCGCGCCGGCGAGGACGAGCACGCCCCGCTCGTCCGCGCGAGTGCGATTCGGGCGCTAGGCACCGTCGCCGAGGACCCCTTGGTCCGTGAGGAGGCCGCGGCGCGGTTCGATGCAGGCATGCTCGCCGGCGACCTCGCCGACGCGGTGATCGCAGTCGTCGCGTCGATGGGCCGGCCACAGGACCTCGACGAGATGCGGGCTCGAATCGCAGCCGCGCGCGACCCCCAGACCGAGGACCGGTACCGAAGGGGCATCGCCGCGATCGCCGACACCAAACAAGCGCTGCGGACGCTGGCCAACTGCTTCGAGTGGTTCCGGACCCAGGACGTCCCGCTGCTCATCGCCGAGCTCATCGGCAACGACGTCGCCGGTCGGGCCGTCTGGGAGCAGGTCACCGCGAACTGGGACGAGCTGTGCTCGAAGGTCCCTCCTCAGATGCAAGACCTCCTCGGCATCGGGATCGCGGGCTTCGTCGACGATGCTGGGTTCGCCGCGACGGTGGCGGCCTTCCATCGCACACACGTGCTCGAGTCCGGCCAGCGTCTCATCGATCAGTCCGTAGAGCGGATGCTCCACGGCGTGGCGTTCGCCGAGCGCGTCGGTCCGGACCTGGCCGCGCAGCTCGGCGGCGCGTAGCCCGCATCGCTCCGAGGGGACCGCGGATTAGGGTCCAACGATGCCTCCTTCGACTGTGGACAAGTACCGGCTCCCTACGCACGTGGTGCCGTCCGCCTACCGCCTGCGGCTGGACCCGGACCTGGCCGCGGCGACGTTCTCGGGGACCGTCGAGATCGACGTGGAGCTCAGCGAGCCGACCTCGACGATCGTGCTGAACGCCATCGACCTCGATCTCGACTCGGCTGAGGTGCGGGGGGCCCACGGCACGCTGGTGTCCGGCTTGGTCGACCTCGACGCGGAGCTTGAGCGAGCGACGATCCAGCTCGAGTCCGAGCTCGACGCAGGCGCCTACGTCGTGGCCATTGCCTTCCGCGGCATCCTCAACGACCAGCTGCGCGGCTTTTACCGCTCCACGTTCACCGACGAGCACGGGGCCAGCCACACCATCGCCACGACGCAGTTCGAGTCGACCGACGCCCGGCGCGCGTTCCCATGCTTCGACGAGCCGGCGTTCAAGGCCACGTACGCCATCACCCTCGTGGTCCCCGCAGGTCTGTCGGCGTACTCCAACTCCTCCATCGACTTCGAGACGCCGCTCAACGACGGCCGTCGCGAGGTGCGCTTCGCGCCCACCATGAAGATGTCGACGTACCTCGTCGCGTTCATCGTCGGACCGTTCGAGAACACGCGGACCGTCGACGTCGACGGCGTCCCGCTCGCCGTCGTGTACCCACCGGGCAAGGGGCATCTCACCGACTTCGCACTGGAGATCGGCGCGTTCTCGCTGCGCTTCTTCTCGGAGTACTTCGACATCCCGTACCCCGGCGACAAGGTCGACCTCGTCGCGGTCCCGGACTTCGCGGCCGGTGCGATGGAGAACCTAGGTTGCATCACATTCCGCGAGACCGCGCTCCTCGTCGACCCGGAGACGGCGTCCCAGCTCGAGATCCAGCGGGTGGCCCAGGTCGTCGCCCACGAGCTCGCCCACATGTGGTTCGGCGACCTCGTCACCATGCAGTGGTGGGAGGGGATCTGGCTCAACGAGGCGTTCGCCACGTTCATGGAGGAGCTCTGCTGCGACGCGTTCCGCCCCGCATGGAAGCGCTGGGTGCAGTTCGGCATCGCACGCGACATGGCGATGGGCATCGACGCGCTGCACTCGACGAGGCCGATCGAGTACGAGGTCGTCTCGCCTGACGACGCCGAGGGCATGTTCGACCTGCTCACCTACGAGAAGGGCTGCGCGGTGCTGCGGATGCTCGAGCTGTACCTAGGGTCAGCGGTCTTCCGCGACGGGATCCGGCACTACCTGAAGGACCATGCCTACGCGAACACGGTCACGTCGGACCTGTGGAACGCGCTCGAGGCTGTCTCGGGCGAGCCGGTGGCCCAGACCATGGACACCTGGATACTCCAGGGCGGGCATCCCGTCGTCACCGTCGAAGACGGGATGATCAGCCAGGCACCGTTCAGCTTCACGCCCAAGCCAGCTGCGAGCGCCATCGGCACCAGCTGGCTCGTCCCGGTGCGCTCAAGGCCTCTTGCGAGCGGCGAGATTGCGCACCAGCTCCTCGGCACCGAGCCCCAGGCGCTGCGCGCCGCCGCGCCCGCGGTCGCCAACGCTGGCGGCTCGGGCGTGTACCGCACGAGCTACGGCCCGCGCGAGCTCGCGACGATCGCGGGCTCGCTCGAGCTGCTCGACGAGCTCGAGCGCGCCGTGCTCGTCAACGACACCTGGGCGCTCGTCCTCGCCGGCCGTCGCGAGGTAAGCGACCTGCTCACGCTCGCGCGCGGCCTCGGCGACGAGGTCGAAGTGGCGACCTGGGCGACGCTCGTGATGGCGCTCAGCTACGTGCACCGTGCGGCGAGTCACGAGGACACCCACGCGGTCGCTGCCACCGTCCGCGAGCTGCTCGGCCCCAAGCTCGAGCACCTCGGCTGGGCCCAGCGCCCCGGCGAGGACGAGCGGGCGCCGACGCTGCGGGGACTGCTGATCCAGTCGCTCGGCACCTTCGGGGAGGACGGCGCGGTGCGCGCCGAGGCAATCGCGCGATACGACTCGGGCGTGGTCGACGGCGACCTCGCGAATGCAGTGCTGGCCACCATCGGGGCGGTCAACCGCCCCGGGGACTTCGACGAGACCCTGGAGCGGTTCCGCAACGCGAAAGACCCCCAGTCCGAGAACCGCTACCGACGGGCGCTCGCGCAGTTCGCCGACAAGGGCCTCGCGCTGCGCTGCTTCGAGATGTGCTTCAGCGAGTTTCGGCTCCAGGACGTCCCGCTGCAGGTCATCTCGCTCGTCGCGAACCCGGTCGGCGGGCCGTCGGTGTGGGAGCAGCTGGCGGGGCGCTGGGACGAGGTCACCAAGCTGATGCCGTCCAAGTCCACGCACTACCTCGTGAACTCGGTGACCACGTTCATCTCGGACCGCACGTTCGCCGAGCGAGTGGCGGCCTTCCACCTCGAGCACCCCGTCGAGTCGGGGCAGCGCCAGGTGGAGCAGTCCGTCGAGCGCATGCTCGTGGGCGTGGCCTTCGCCGAGCGCGTTCGCCTGGGACTCGCCCAGCAGCTCGCACGTTGACAGCGTCGCGGCGGTGAGCGCGGCGACCGTGTTCACGGTCTTCGCCGTGATCGCGGTTGCCGAGTTGCCCGACAAGACCATGATCGCGACCCTGCTCATGGGCTCGCGCGGCGACCCATTCTTCGTCTGGATCGGCTGCGCGGCGGCGTTCGTGGTGCACGTCGCTCTCGCGGTGCTCGCGGGCCAGCTCCTCTTGCGGCTCCCGCACACCGCCCTCGAGATCGTGGTCACGGCCATCTTCGCCCTCGGCGCGGCATGGCTGCTCATCGTGCCCGAGCGCGAGGAGGAGGAGCGCGGTGAGCGTGAGGCGAGGCGCGAGCGGCTCAACCCACAGCTGGCGATCGCACTGAGCGCGTTCGGGGTGATCCTGCTCGGGGAGTTCGGCGACCTCACCCAGCTGCTCACCGTCAACTTCGTCGCCAAGTCGCACAGCCCCTGGAGCGTGGCGGTCGGCGCGACCGCGGCGCTGCTCATGGTGTCGGCGATCGGCGCGTTCTCGGGCCGGGCGCTGCTGCGGATCATGCCGACGTCGATCATCCGGCGTGGCGGCGGCGTCGTGCTCGCCGGCTTTGCGATCGCGACGGCCGTGTCGCTCGCCACGAGCTGAGCGCGTGCGCGTGGACGGCCCTGCGTGCGAGAGTCCTCGCGTGACGCGTCGCGAGCAGCTCTTCGCGCTGGCTCGAGCGACCAAGGGGTTCATGCCCGTCGACGAGGGCGTGGCGCTCTTCGACGCCGCGCTCGCCGCGTGCAGCTCGGTGGCCACCCCGAGCATCGTCGAGGTCGGCGCGTGGTGCGGGAAGTCCACGGTGTACCTCGGGGCCGCAGCCGAGGAGGCCGGCGCGATCGTGCTGTCCGTGGACCACCACCACGGCTCAGAGGAGCTCCAGGAGGGGTGGGACGACTTCGACCCCGAGCTCGTCGACCCTGCCGACGGTCGGGTCAACACCCTCGGTGCCTGGCAGCGGACCATGGCCGACGCCGCGCTCGAGTCCTGCGTCATCGGCCTTGTCGGGGACTCGCCAACCGTTGCCCGCCACGTGCGGCCCGGCGTGACCTTCTGCTTCATCGACGGCGGCCACGGCCACGACGTCGCGTGGGCGGACTACCGGGCGTGGGTGCCGCTCGTCGGCGACGGCGGCGTGCTCGCGATCCACGACGTGTTCGAGGACCCCCGCGACGGGGGCCGCCCCCCTTACGAGCTCTACCGCCGCGCGATCTCGACAGGCTTCACCGAGGTCTCCGCGACCGGGAGCCTCCGGGTGCTGCGGCGCTCAGGCGGCGGTGCAGGTCAGTGACGCCGCGCCGCGGCACCGGCTCGTAGCAAGGTCGAGCGCCGGAGCGAGCCGCTCGCCTCGGAACAGCCCCGCCGCCCGCGTCGTCGAGCTGAGCGCGTCCGCGGCGAGCACGATCGACGCCGCCGTGTACGACGTGGTCTCCCCGCCGGGGAACGTCGCGCGCTCGGGGTAGGCGATCCCCGTGAAGTACGAGCCGTCGGCGCGGCGGTGACCGGCGGTCTGGGCGAGGACCCTGCGGGCCTCCTCGCTCCGACCGATCGCGTCGAGCGCCATCGCGCACTCGGCGGTCTCCGCCGCGGTCACCCAGTCGTTCGTCGACACGCACCGCACGCCGAGGCCGTCGATCAGGAAGGTGCGCATGCCCGAGTCCATCCGGCGGGCGCCCGCGGCGCCCTCGAGGGCGCCGCAGAGGACCGGGTAGTACCAGTCCATCGCGTACTCGTTCTTGGGCGCGAACGACCCGGGGTGGTGCGCGACGGCGTGGCCGAGCCGGCCAGCGGCGAGCTCCCAGTCCGGCCGGGCCGAGCCGAGCTGCTCGGCGGCCGCCACCCCGCAGCGCAGCGCATGGAAGATCGACGACGAGCCCGTCAAGAGGGCGTAGGGCTCGCGCCGTCCCGTGGCGTCGAGCGACCAGCGGATCGTCCCGTCGGGCAGCTGGAAGCGCAGCACAAAGTCGAGGGCGCGCTCGACCATCGAGAAGTGCCGGGCGAGGAACTCGTCGTCACCGGTCACGCAGAAGTGGTGCCACACGCCGGTTGCGGCGTAGGCGCAGACGTTCGTGTCGATGCGCGCGTCCTCGACGTGGTCCGAGACGTAGTAGTTGAACCATCCGCCGTCGCCAAGCTGGGCACGCGCAAGCCACTCGTAGGCCGCCTCGGCCTCGTCGAGCAACCCGCACACCGACAGCGCCATGGCCGCCTCGACGTGGTTCCACGGGTCGCAGTGCCCGCCGGCGAACCACGGGATCATGCCGTCGCCGCGCTGCAGGGCGGCGAGGTGCTCGCCGGACGTCGCGACCTCGCCGGAGGTGAGCACGCCCGGCAGCTCAGGGATGGTCCAGAGTCCCTGGGTCACGACGCCACCAGCGCGCCGGCGCGCCCGGGCCGCGACCTCGCGTCGGCCGCGGGCACAGGTCGTCGCAGGTAGACGACGACGCTCTTTCCGATGAGCGGGGACAGGACCCGGTCGGCGAGCCGGGTGGATCGCGGCGCCTCGACGATGTCGCGCACCAACAGCCGGTGGTACGCGCGGACGAGCACGTGGTCCTCGTTGGTCGTCCCGACGGCGCACTTGAGCCACCAGTACGGGCTGTGCAGGCCGTGGGCGTGGCCCGTGCCGAGGACCTCGAGCCCCGCGTCGCGGAGCCGGCCGAGCAGCTGGCTACGGCGGTAGATGCGGATGTGGCCGCCAGGCACGTTGTGGTACTCGTCTGACAGCGCCCAGCTGACGAGCTCGGGCCCGTAGCGCGGGACCGTGATGGCCATGGTCCCGCCCGGACGCAGCACGCGGGCGAGCTCGGACATCGCGGTGCGGTCGTCGACCAGGTGCTCGAGCACCTCCGAGCAGATGACGCGGTCAAACGTCGCGTCGTCGAAGGGCAGCGCGAGCCCGTCGCCTCGGACCGTGGCGACTCGGACATCGCCCAGCTCGCCCGCGTCCCCCATCGCCGCGAACACCGAGGCGACGCCGACCACCTCGTCAGCACCCGCGTCGAGGGCGATGACGTCGGCACCCCGGCGCGCCGACTCGTAGGCGTGCCGCCCGAATCCGCAGCCGAGGTCCAGGACCACGTCGCCCTCGCGCAGGCCAAGCCGGTCGTAGTTGCAGGTCAGCATCAGGCGAACGTCACCGACTCAGGCAGGGGCCGCCCCATGAGGATCGCGTCGTAGCACGCGGCCGTGCCCCGCGCGGTCACCTCCCAGGTGAACCGCTCCATCACGCGCTGGCGCCCCGCTGCCCCGAGCCGCGCGCGCGTCGCAGGGTCGTCGAGCAGGTCACCGATTGCGCGCACGAGTGCCTCGGGGTCGTCGGGGGTGACGAGCACGCCAGTCTTTCCGCTCTCGCCGATCACCTCGGGCAGCGCCCCGCCCGTCGTCGCCACGACGGGCACACCACAGCTCATTGCCTCGATCGCGGGAAGAGAGAAGCCCTCGTAGAGCGACGGGACGACCGCGATCTCGGCCCGCGAGTACAGGCGGGCGAGCTCGGCGTCGGAGACCCCGGTGATCGTCGTCACGATGTCGCCCAGGCCGAGTCGCTCGATCGCCTTGTCCACCCGCCCGCCCTTGCGGGGCTGGCCGATGACGCAGAGCTCGATGTCGCGCTCGACGCGGAGCTTGGCGACAGCCTCGAGCAGCGGGACGAGACCCTTCATCGGCACGTCCGACGAGGATGTGACCATGAGGCGGCCCGGCTCGGGCCGGATGCTCGGATCGGGGCGGAAGACCGTGTGGTCGACGCCCACCGGGACGACCGTCATCTGCTCGAGCGCCACGTGCATGTGTCGGTTGATGTCGACCTTGGAGTTCTGCGAGACCGTGATGACCGCGGGCAGCTGGCGAGCGACGCGGACCTGCATGCGCAGGAACCCGAACCATCGCTTCGTCGTGAAGCGCTGCCACGCCGACTCGACGTGGTCGAGCGCGATGGTCCGATCGACCGTGATGGGGTGGTGCAGCGTCTCGAGGAGCGGCCAGCCTCTCTTGTGCAGCGCGAGGATGCCGGTTCCCAGGCACTGGTTGTCGTGAACGATGTCGAAGTCGGCGCGCCTCGACGCCAGCAGCCGGTCGACGCGCATCGAGTACGCGAGGGGCTCGCCGAACCCGGCGAGGCACATGGTCGCGAACTCGACGACGTCGGGCAGCGAGGTGAACTCGCTTCGCGCGGGGATCCGGAAGGGGTCCGGGTCCCGGTACAGGTCGAGCCCACGAACGGGCGTGAATCCCACCCCCTCGTCGAGCTCGGGCCATGGCGGGCCCGCGAAGACCTCGACGCTGTGGCCCAGGGCGACGAGCTCTCGCGTCAGGTGACGGGTGTACACGCCCTGGCCGCCGCACCTCGGGTTGCCGCGGTAGATGAGGAAGGCGACCCGCCGCCCGCCGGGTGCCGGTGGGCGCGGCTCGATCCGATCGGGGATCTCGATGGCCCTCGACCGCGCCCAGGACGCCCGCACGTCGCGAAGGGCGTCTCGCGGGGACTTGGGCACTGTCGTCGACACCTCCAGAGGAATTGGCGCACCATCGTCGTCGCAAGGCGCGCTGCGGCGCAAACCGCCGCTCTCGACCCGATGAGTACCATTCGGTCATGGACCTCACGTATCCGCCTGAAGCCGAGCAGTTCCGCACTGAGATCCGTGCGTGGCTGGCCGAGAACCTTCCTGAGGGCTGGTTCGACGAGGGCTTCTCCATGGGCACAGAGGAGCGCTCGACGTTCATCAAGGAGTGGACCGAGAAGCTCTACCAGGGCGGCTGGATCTGCGCGAGCTGGCCCGTCGAGTACGGCGGCAAGGGACTTACGACGCTGCAGTCGGTCGTGCTCAACGAGGAGTTCGCGAAGGCAGGCGCGCCCCTGCGCGCCGACTTCTTCGGCGACACGCTGGTCGGGCCCACGATCCTGCAGTGGGGCTCCGAGGAGCAGAAGAAGCGGTTCTTGCCGGGCATCATGCGCGGCGAGACGACCTGGTGCCAGGGGTTCAGCGAGCCGAACTCCGGCAGCGACCTGGCCTCGCTGCAGACCAAGGCGGTGCTCGACGGCGACGAGTGGGTCATCAACGGCCAGAAGGTCTGGACGACCCAGGCCCAGCACGCCGACTACGTCTTCCTGCTCGCGCGCACCGACCCGGACGTACCCCAGCACGCGGGCATCTCGTACCTGCTCGTGCCCATGCACCAGCCCGGCGTCGAGGTGCGTCCCATCACCCAGGTGGACGGCACCGGCGAGTTCAACGAGGTCTTCTTCACCGACGTGCGGTGCCCCAAGGACAACGTCGTCGGCGGCCTGAACAACGGGTGGAAGGTCGCGATGACGACGCTCGGCTTCGAGCGGGGCAGCTCGGCGACGACCAGCTACCGCCGCTTCCAAAAGGAGTGGGACCTCATCGTCGACGAGGCCCGCGCCGTGGGCAAGGACAAGGACCCGCTCGTTCGCGACCGGCTCGTGCGGTCGTGGTCCGACGTCAAGATCATGCAGATCAACGGCTACCGGACGCTGACCGACGCGCTTAACGGCGCCCACGACGCCGCACTCCTCGGGGCGTGCAACAAGATGTTCTGGTCGGAGTCGCACCGTCGGACGATGGAGCTCGGATTGGACGTCCTTGGGATGCGCGCACAGGTGCTCGAGGGCACCGGCAGCGCCGAGGGGCTCCTGCCGGGGCACCGCCGGGGGCGCGACGACTACCCTGTGAGCGACCTGCAGGCGAGCTTCTTTTTCAGCCGCTCCGAGACGATCTGGGGCGGCACCGCCGAGATCCAGCGCAACATCATCGGCGAGCGGGCACTCGGGCTGCCGAAGGAGCCGAAGGTCCAGCGGGCCTAGGCAGCCGACGTAGAGGTCGCTGCGATCGGGGCCCCCGAGCGGACCCTCGTCGTCGAGTAGAGCATCCCGGCAGCAGACAGGGTGGCGAACGCGCCCACGGCGATCGCGACGCGCGCGTTGGATGCGTCTGCGACCGACGAGACGATCAGCGCCCCGATCGGGGTCGTGCCGAGGAAGCCCATCGCATACAGGGACATGACCCGACCGCGCATCTCTTCGGCGCTGTGGAGCTGCAACGTCGCGTTCGCTGTGGACACGAACGCGAGCGACGCAGCACCCATCGGGACGAGCGCGATGCAGGCGATGAGCACGGTGGGTGCTGCCGCGACCGCGCCCATGAGGACGGCGAAGACGACCGCGAGCAGGGTCAGGAGCGAGCGCGTCGGACGGGAGCGGTGCGCGACGTAGAGGCCGCCGACGAGCCCGCCCAGGCCCATCGAGCACATGATGAGGGCGTAGTCGGTCGCTGACCCGGACAGCACGTGCTTGGTGAGGAGCGGGAGCGTGATCGAGAAGTTGAACGCAAAGGTCCCGACGACGACCACCGAGGCGAGCACCTCTCGGATCCTTGCGGTACGCCACGCGTAGCGGAGGCCCTCTCGGACTTGGCCGCGGGCACGCGTGACGGTGCGGATCCGCGTGATCTCGGTGCTGCGCATCATGGCGAGCGCCACGATGACCCCGACATAGGACGCTGCATTCACGTAGAAGCACGCGGCGATGCCGACCAGCGCGAGGATCGCCGCGCCGATGCCGGGGCCGACGACTCGTCCCATGTTGATCATGGCGCTGTTGAGCGACACGGCGTTCGGAAGAAGCTCCCTGCCCACCATCTCCTGGACGAACGACTGGCGCGCGGGATTGTCGAAGAGGTTGACGATCCCGAGGATCCCGGCCAGGGTCCAGATCGACGGGAGCGACACGTTGTGCGTCGTGACCAGGATGCCAAGGGTGAGCGCGAGCAGCCCGGCGACAGACTGCGTGCAGTAGAGCATGATCCGCTTGTCGGACCGGTCCGCGACGAGGCCGCCGAACGGTCCGAACAGCAGCATCGGCACGAACGGCAGCGCGACAGTGATGCCGAGGTCGATCCCGGACGTGCCGTGCAGCGTCAGCACCAGCCACGCCTGGGCAAGGGACTGCATCCAGGTTCCCGAGATCGAGATCGACTGCCCGATGAAGTAGAGGCGGAAGTTGCGGACGTGCAGCGAGAGGAACGTCTTGTCCGAGACACTCCGGAAGAACCTCATTGCTCCTCCGCGAGGCGCTCGAGGATGTCGAGCGCATGGGCGACGGCGACGCGATCGGCCTGAGAGAGGGCGGCGAGACGCCGCTCGAGGAAGGCGGTCTTGCGGTTCCTGATTGTGGTGAGCTCCCGACGCCCCGCGGAGGTCAACGACACGCGAAAGCTCCTGCGGTCTGCGTCGTCGACACGGCGCTCGACCAAGCCATCGGACTCGAGCGCATCGACGATTCGCGTCATCGATGGTGGACGGATCTGCTCAGCGGCAGCAAGCGTGTTGAGGGCCGGGGAGCCGAGGCGCTCGATCATCGAGAGCGCCGACGCTTGGGCCGGCGATATCCCCCCAAGTGCGTTCGAGCGGAGCCGACGGTTGAGCCTCGTGACAGCGACCCGGAGCCGCGGGGCGAGGTTCGCGACCTCGGTGGCTGCGCTGTCGACCGTCATCGTTACTTAGTATAACTAAGTAGATGCCCGGTCGTGTCGCCCGGCCTCAGCGGCCAGCGATCCAGGTCAGCTCACCGCTTCGGGACGTACGCCCCTCGCCCGAGCAACGCGGCTTCGATCGGGTCCGCTGACTCGTCCACTCCCCCTCGAACCTCGGTCACCCAGTCAAGGCGAGAGCTAAGGATGCGCGCGACCCCCCCTTCGAGGGTCGACGAGCTGATGGCGCAGGACGTGCAGGACCCCTGGAGCTGCACCTCGACGACGCCGGTCACCACGTCCGCACCCACGAGAACGAGGTCCCCGCCGTCTTGCTGGACCGAGGGTCGCATGAGCTCGATCAGCTCTCGGAGCGCTGCGAGCCGATCGGCTCGCTCGTCATCGGTGAGTGTCGCTGGGGCGGTCGAGTGGTCCACGAGCACAGTCTGCCGTGGGCGCGGGATGCTCGTGCGGGCACGAGTCCGCGCGGGACGGTCGTGATCCCGGCGCTGGAAGCTCAAGGGGCCCGGACACCCAGGGGAGCTGGGGCGCCTCGCTACTGTTGCGACGTGCTGCCACCGACCGCGCTCACACTCGATCAGATCGACCTCAACGCAGCGGCGTTCTGGGACCTGCCGTGGGACGCGCGCGAGCGAGCCTTCGAGCTCCTCCGCAACGAGCGTCCGATGCCCCACTTTGCTGACCCTGTGATCGAGGACTTCCCCTTCGAGGTGCCTGAGGGAACCGGGTACTACGCCCTCACGAGGCACCGCGACATCACGACCGCGAGCAGACATCCCGAGCGCTTCGTCTCAGGCAAGGGCGCGGTCTCGCTGATCGACCTTCCCGAAGAGATGGTCGAGTACTTCTCCGGGATGATCTCGACGGACAATCCCCGCCACACCCGACTTCGCCGCATTGTGTCCAACGCGTTCAACCCGCGGCGCGTCCAGGCGATCGAGGACTCCATCGACCGCGTGGCACGCGAGGTCATCGACGAGGTCGCGGATGCGGGCGGCTGTGACTTCGCGACCGACGTCGCGGCACCCTTCCCGTTGCGAATCATCTGCGAGATGATGGGAGTGCCCCGTTCGGACGAAGACGTCGTGCTGCGATGCTCGAACACGATCCTGTCCGCGGGCGATCCCGAGTACGTGGGCAGCGAGGGCAACCCTGTCTTCGCCATCATGGAGGCCGGCGCGACGCTCACCTCGATGATGGAAGAGCTCGGCGCCTTTCGGATCGAGCACCCAGCCGACGACATCACGTCGGCGCTCGTCCACTCCGAGATCGAGGGCGACGCACTCACGCATCAGGAGCTCGCGAGCTTCTTCATCCTGCTGGTGACCGCGGGAAACGAGACGACCCGGACGGCGATCGCCCACGCAGCGTGGGCGTTTACCCAGTTCCCGGGCCAAAAGGAGCTCTGGCAGGAGGACTTCGAGGGGCGCGCCGCGACCGCCGTCGACGAGATCGTCCGCTGGGCGTCGCCGGTGATCTGGATGCGCCGCACGGTGAGCGAGCCGACCACGCTGTCGGGGACCGAGCTACAGACGGGCGACCGCGTGCTGCTCTTTTACAACTCGGCCAACCGCGACGACGAGGTCTTTGACGACCCGTACCGCTTCGACGTCACGAGGGACCCGAACCCGCATCTCGGCTTCGGGGCGGCGGGCCCGCACTTCTGCCTTGGTGCGCACCTCGCGCGTCGTGAGATCAAGGTGATCCACCGAGAGCTGTTCCGTCGTCTGCCGGACCTCGCGGCCACGTCGGAGCCGATCCGGCTGCGGTCGAACTTCGTGAACGGCATCAAGCACCTCCCGTGCACGTTCACGTCCACCAGTTGAGTCCTCGATTCGGCGCACCTGGGACCACCGAGGCGTCGTGGTCGTGCACTGTCGTTCGCGCGTGGATGCCGGTCATGGCGGCTGACCTGACGTCAGGGCCAACGACGCGTGAGGTGACGCGACTCACAGCGGGCGCTTCGGTGAGCACGGCACGGCGATCGCGAGCAAGGTCGAGCTGATGCCACGGCGCTACGCGCGTTGGAAGGAGGCGCTCGGCTGTTCGGTCGCGGGGCTCTGGCCGATCGCGGTCACGCTCTCGGTGCTCCGCGACCCGTCGCGCTACAACCCCTTCGCGCTGTACTCAGGTTTCGGAGCGATGCCGTACCGCCCGGTCTCCGCGTACCCAACGACGGACCCCAACGTGTACGAAACCGCGTACACGCTGGCCTCGCGCTCCGCCTCCCAGCTCGCACACGGCCACCTGCCGTGGTGGAACCCGTTCGAGGGGCTCGGAGCCCCCCTCATCGGCGAGCTGCAGTCCGGGGGGCTCTTCCCTTTCACGCTCTTCTACCTATTCCATGACGGCGCCCTGATCTTCCACCTGTCCTTGGAGGTCGTCGCAGGCGTCGCCACCTACTGGTTGCTCCGAGAGCTCCGCTGCAACCCGCTGATCGCGGCGATAGGCGGCATGCTGTTCGCCACCAACGGCACATACGCATGGCTGGCGAATGCCGCGTTCAATCCGCTGTGCTTCTTGCCGATCATGCTCCTCGGGCTGGAGCGAGCGCGCCGCGCGGCAGCCGAGGATCGAGGAGGGGGCTGGCGGTGGCTCGCGGTCGGCACCGCCTTCGCGCTCGTCGCGGGCTTCATCGAGACCGCCGCGCTCGGGCTCATCTTCGTCGCCGTCATCGCGGTGCAGCGCGGCTTCACCATCGACCGGGCCAAGGTGCTCGCCTACGCCCGCAAGGCCGCCGCGGGCATCGCCGCAGGGATCGCGATCGCGTCGCCGGCCCTTGTCGCGTTCGGCGACTACCTGCGCAGCGGCTTCGTCGCCGAGCACGCGGGCAACGCCGCGGCCGAGAAGCTGAACGGGGCGTACCTCGCGATGTCCGTGTCGCCGTACCTGTTCGGCAGGGTGCTGCAGAGCAAGTTCCCCGTCATCTTCAACCTCTGGGGAGCCGTCGGGGGGTACGCCGGGTTTGCGCTCATGGCCCTCGCCGTGGCCTCGCTGTTCGGCAAGCGCGACCGTGGCCTGCGCATCGTCATCGCGACGTGGGTCGCCTTCAGCCTGGCCGACTCCGTGGGCGTGCCGGTCATCCACCAAGCAGTGGCGTCGATGCCCTTCATCACCCACATCGTGCTGTACCGGTACCTGCCAGCGACATGGGAGCTCGGGCTCGTCATCCTCGCGGCGTTTGCCATCAGGGACTTCGCGACCAGCTCGAGGGCCGAGTCGCTCCGGGCCGTCGCCACAGGCCTGCTCGTCGCCTCCGGGGTGCTGTTGGTAGGCATGGCCGACGGCTCCAAGGCGGTCTCGGCGTCGAGGGCGCTCACACCGACCTCGTTCCACGCCTCTGAGCTGATCGTGGTCGCCGTCATCGCGGGCCTGCTGCTCGCTGCACTCGCGCCGTCGAAGTTCCGCGGGGTGCTCGCAGGGGCCGTCGTCGTCGCAGAGGCGGCCGTGCTCTTCGCCATCCCGCTTGCGGCGTGGCCGTCCACGGTCCACGTCGACACGCGTGCGGTGAGCTTCCTCACCAACGACGTGGGCCGCTCCCGGATCTTCGGGTTCGGGATACCCGCGGCAAACTTCGGGAGCCTGGTGGGCGTCAGCCAGCTCGACGTCGTCGACCTGCCCGTTCCGAAGGCCTTCGCCAAGCTCGCCGCGCAGCTCGATCCCTGGGAGAATCCGTCTGCTTTCTCTGGCTTGCATCAACCGTTCGCGAACGCGCCGAGCTCGACAACGTTGCTGTTCCAAGAGCTACCTCTCTACGAGCAGCTGGGCGTGCGCTTCATCGCAGCCCCGACGAGCTTCCAGCTCTTCCAGGGCCGCCACGACGCGAAGCTCGTGTATCACGACGCGCTGCTCGAGGTCTGGCGCCTCGACACCACCCATCCGCTCGTGTCCGCGCCAGCGTGCACCATCGTCCAGACGACCCAGGACTCCTATGTGACGAGGTGCGCGCAGCCGGCGTTCCTGACGCGCAGACAGCTGTACTTCCCCGGGTGGAGCGCGACGGTGAATGGCACCTCGGTCCCAGTCGAGGACCGGGCGCTCATGCAGGCGATCCTCCTGCCCAAGGGCCGCTCGGTCGTCGCGTTCACGTTCCTGCCGCCTGGGATCCCTCTAGCGGCGGTCGCCGCGCTCGTGGCCCTCCTCTCGCTCTTCGTCCCCTGGGAGTTGCTCGCCGTCCGACTGCGACGGCGCCGCGAGGTGGCAGAGCGGCGCGCCGGGCTGGAAGCGATCGGCGCGATGCTCGCGGCGGTGACCGATCGTGCCGACGAGGATCGTCCGGCCGATCCGTCGACCGGCATCCTCATCGGAGTCGGCGCTGTTGAGGACGACGACCAGCCCACCTCGGCGGTCCCGGTGCAGTCCGGTGACGCGCCGACGGGCCCGCTGACCGGCGCGGCGCCCACCTCGTCGGTCCCCGTGGTCGACGCCGCGGCGCCGGTGCAGGACCCCCCGACGATCGCGGTACCGATGGCGGCCGAGCCCGACGGCGACCTCGATTAGGCCCCGGACGCACCGTCGCGGGTCCCGGGGCGGGGCTCAGTCCCCAGCAGCACGCGCGACGTGGAGCACCCGCTTGAAGCCGACGTGGGTCGCGGCGAATCCGTTCGCCGCATAGAAGCGGTGCGCGTCGAGGCGCTCGGCGTGGCTCGTGAGCTGCACGCGATAGCACCCGCGAGCCGACGCCCATGCGACGGCAGCAGCAAGTAAGCCCGAGCCGATCCCCTCGCCCCGACGGCCCGCGGCAACGTGGACGCTCTCGATTTCAGCCACGTGGCCGCCCTGGTGCTGGAGGTGTTCGAGGTCGAGCACCTGGCACACGCCGACGACCCGGTCGCCGTCGTCGGCCACGAGAACCTCGCCACCCCGGTCGCGGATCCGCAGGATTGCCGCCGCATAGCGCTCGGGCATCGTGTGATCCTCACCCCCTGGGTCGCGCGAGCCCTCGACCAGCAGGATCGCGATCGCCTCGGCGTCGGCTCCAGTGGCGGGGCGGATGTCAACTCCCACGTCGGCCGTTCGATCCGAGCCGGTCGCACACTGCGCGGCGCCGCAAGCTCGGCCTGCCCGGGTCGCTCGCTACTTGGTCGTCACTACGACGGAGTGCGCCGCCTTGTCGTGCCAGGCCTGCCGGCGGGTGTCCCACAGGGGCGAGAGGTAGTCGATGATCACGGGGATGTAGCACAGAATGGTGAGCACGAAGATGGTGCCCCAGCGCTGCGCGGCGCGCCCGTAGCCGATCGGGCCCGTGCCGCTCTCGTCGCGAGTCGCGATGCCCATCGCCATCTTGCCGACCGTCTGGCCCCTCTCGCCACCGTTGAAGTACACGTAGTACCCGACCTGCGCGGCGATCACGATCAGGATCAGGAACAGGAGCCCGCCGAGAGCGAGCCCTACCGACGTGCCGCCGTACTGGTTGACGGTCGTCGTCTGGAAGATGGCACCAAAGATGAAGTAGAGAATCAAGGAGGGAATACCTACGACGAAGTAGTCGATGATGGCCGCGACCGCGCGCTGCCACCACTCCGCGAGCGGCGCCCCGGTCGTGGGGTCGGTGAACCTGGGCGCCCCATAGGCGCCGACCGGCGGTGCCATGGGCGGCGGCGTCCCATATTGCCCCGGGGGCGTCGTGAACTGGCCTGCAGGCGCGCCGTATTGGCCGGGCGGGGGCGGCGGAGGAGGCGGGGGCGGCGCGCCACCGCCGGTGGCCGCGACAGGACTCCCACAGGAGCCGCAGAACGTGTCGGACTCCGCGACCTCAGCTCCGCACTGCGGACACTTCATGTCCAACCCCCATGGTCGATTCGCCGTCAGGATAGGTCACTCGCCTCCGTGAACACGGGACTGATGCTCCTTTGGCGCGGGAAGGGTCGAGTGGGACTCAGCGCCCCTTCGTGTAGAGCCAGGCATAGGCATGGAGCCCGAGGATCAGCGTGCTCTTGGACGGGTAGGCCGGTCGCCAGCCATCGTGGCGCAACAGGCCGGTCATGTAGGTGGGCACCGGCACGTTCGCCCGCGAGGCGCCAGCTCCCACGTCGAACGTGCCGAAGGTGTACCCGACGTACCAGATCCGCCGCGCCCGCTGCTGCGCCGCGGTGAGCTCGGGCAGCGGGATGCCGTAGTGCGACGCGATGAACACGCCCGGGGACGTCGAGATCGGGCGGAAGCCCTGCGGCCAGACCGGTGCGCCCCCCACCTGGATGCGGCACGTCGAGAGCCCGTAGTAGCACCACGCGAACGAGTTGAAGGTGTCGACGAAGACGACGTCACCTGGCCGCTCGAGTGCCGGCAGCCGGGCCGCGACTCCCCGCAGCGACACCGACGGGTAGAGCGCCTCGTGAGCCAGGCCGTACAGCGCGGCGCCCGCGAGCGCAAGGGCGGCGAGACCCGACCGGGCCGCCCGCGTCGCCAGCAGCTTCGGCGCCGCCGCGGCGACCCGCGGTGCGATCGACGCTGACACCGACGCGAGGCACACAAGGAGCGCGGGGTAGAGCACCTCGTCGGTGCGGCCGTCGCCCAATGGCACGCGGTCGGCGAACGCGAGGAGCACGGCCACGACGAGTGCCAAGGCTGACGGCAGTGCCGGTGTCGTCCACCGTCGCCTCGCCGCGGCGGCGATTGGTCCGGCGATCGCGACGGCGAAGAGCACGACGCCGATGAGGGCGACCGAGGCCGCGTGGAGTCCCCGCTTCGTGTTGAAGAAGGCCAGAGGCACGGGGTACGCGGCGAACGCGTGCACGAACCCGCCGAAGATCATCGACACGCTCCGCTCAGCGAGCGAGAACGACCGGTAGTCGACGAGGAAGCCACGCCGCCGCCAGTTGAACGAGAGCACTCCAGGCAGGTGCCGCAAGAAGACCACCCACACGAGACCGCACCCGACCGCCAGGGCGGCAAGTGGGCCCGGCAGCTTCGCGAGCGACACGGGTCGTCGTGTCAGTGACCAGACGAGCACGGCGAGCCAGATGCCGGCGATCACCGGCGCGGGACCCGCGGACATCGCGAAGGCAACGACCGAGGCGCCTGCGAGCGACCAGAGCCGCAAGTTCGACGGCGCCTCGCGCACCCTCTCGGCCAGCACCAGCAGCACGCACGCTGCAAGCAGGTCGAAGGGGTACTCCTTCACCCTTGTCGAGTACTGCACGGCGAGCGGGCCCGCCGCGATGACGGCGGCGGCGCCCAGGGCCGTCCACCGCGGCAGGTGCAGGCGGCGCACGACACCCCACACCGAGGGGATCGCCACGACGCTGAGCACGTAGGCCGGGAGCTGCGCGAACCACGTCGTACCCGGATCGATGCGAATCCACGAGCGCAGCGCGAGGCCGTACCCAGGAGCCGTGAGCACCATATGGACCGCCTTCGACAGTCCCACTCGGGCCGGTGCCGCGGCCCATGCGTCGTCGAACCACAGGTCGTTCGCCGTGAAGCCGTGGGCACGGATGACCGCGCCGAGAACCACGAGTCCGACGAGGATCGCGACTTCGAGCGCACCGACCCTCGATGACCCAATCAGAAGCGGGTCGTGCTGCGGCTCGTGGCCGCCTGCTTGAAGGGGCACCGTGCGTTGGGACGTCATCGGTCTTCGGAGGCTACCTTCGCGGCACCTCGATCGAGTGCGACGCGCACGACGAGCTCGCGAGTCGGACTGGAACCGAGCGGCCAGCCGTCGAACAATGAGTCGCGGTGCGAGCCGAGGAGCTCATGCGACCCAACTGGCTGAAGGCCCGGGGCCAGCCCCCACGACACAAGTGGCCACTGGTCCTCTAGCCCAGCGCGGCGAGATGCCGCCAGAGCGATGCGGCGCCGTCCCGCTTCACGTGGCCTCTTGCACTGCGCTCGACAGCGCGTCGAACGCCTCGTCGGCCGATCTCGAGCCTGGCTCGGCGTGAGAACGCGCGGCGGTGTTCGCCATCTCTTGGAGCAAGGCGTTCACGGGGGTCGGGAAGCCGATCAACCGACCAAGCAGCACGATCTCGCCGGTGAGGTAGTCCGTCTCGACGATGCCCGCCGCCTTCGAGAGGCTCTGCCAGGTCGACCCGCCCGACCTCGGGCGATCACCAATGGGTCGCGAGGTGAGCAGATCGCCTCGCCGAGTCGAGTCCTCATCGGGGCCAACGAAATCGACGCCTGCAGCCTGGAGGCACTCGATGCCCTCGAGGCGCGCGGCAGCGGCGAGCTCGCCGGCGCGCGCGTCACGACGGCAGACCGCTTCCACCGCGTTGCCCAGATTCATGAGGAGTTTCCCCCACTTCCACCTCGCGATGTCCGCCCGCGGCTCCGACGCGAACGTCGAGTGCGACAGCGTCGCGGCGATCTCGATGGCCGTGGCATCTAGACCCGACGGCCACCGCCCGAGGTCCATGATCCCAGTCACCGGAGACGAGCTGGCCTGGACGATCCCGGGCTCGAGGTGCGTCGCGGGGCACATCACGCACATGCCGTAGACGTGCTCGAAGCGGCGAAGCGCCGACCGCTCGTTCTCGACGCCGTTCTGGGCACAGACGATCGGCGTCGACCTCGGCGCCACTGCCACCAGCGCGTCAAGGGCTCCCACAGTGTCCTGGCTCTTCATGGACAGCACCACGACGTCGTCGGTGCGGAACGAGAGCTCGCCGGGCGCGCCGACTGCTTCAACCTCGAGGGTGACACGGTCGTCGGGCGACTCGAGCGTGAGCCCGTGGGCCTGGATCGCCTCGAGATGCGGGCCCCTCGCGATGAGCACGACGTCGTGGCCGTGCTCGGCCAGACGCCCGCCGAGCACGCCGCCGATGGCACCAGCGCCATAGACGACGAATCGCACGCCGCGATCCTTCCACGCCGAGTCGGCGTGGAAGGGAGCTGTCTCGACAGCGAGCCCGGCTCGAGGACCCTGCGCGTGCTTCGGTAGGGTCGCGGGGCCGGTCCTAAGGGAGGTCGCATGAAGGTCGAGCTCACTGTCGGGGACTTTCTCGACCGCGCCGCGATCGCGATGCCCGAACGCGTCGCCATCGTGGACGAGCCTGAGGGTCCCTCATCGCTCGGCAGGGTGAGCTACGCCGACATGCACGCGCGCGCGGCGGCACTCGGCTCACGGCTTGACGAGCTAGAGGTCGCACACGGGGCGAGAGTCGCGATCGTGAGCCCCAACTCCGCGCGGTTCCTCATCTCATTCTTCGGCGTGAGCGGCAGCGGCCGCGTGCTCGTGCCGATCAACTTCCGCCTCAACGAGGCAGAGATCGCCTTCATCCTCAAGCACTCGGGCGCCGAGGTGCTCCTCTATGACCCCGAGCTCGAAGGCGTGCTGAAGGGCGCCGATGTCGCCCACTCGGTTCGCCTTGACGGCACTGACGACGCTGAATTCTTCGACCTCAGCGCGACTCGCGGTGCGCCGGAGCCATGGGCACGCGACGAGGATGCCAGCTGCTCGATCAACTACACCTCCGGGACGACCGCGAACCCCAAGGGAGTCCAGCTCACGCATCGGAACTGCTGGCTGAACGCGGCGAGCTTCGGCTGGCACCTCCAGGTCAGTGATCGCGACGTACTCTTGCACACGCTGCCGATGTTTCACGCGAACGGCTGGGGCATGCCCTACGCCGCGACGGCCATGGGCGCTCGCCACGTCGTCCTTCGCAAGGTCGACGGCGAGGAGATCCTGCGGCGCGTCGAGCGCGAGGGCGTCACGCTCATGTGCGGCGCTCCCGCCGTCGTCGCGATGATCCTCGACGCTGCCGCGAAGCGAACTGCTGACGGCGCGACCGTACCGGGGCGCGGCGAGGTTCGGATCGTCGTCGCAGGTGCCCCCCCTCCGCGGCGAGTGATCGAGCGCGTCCTCGACGAGCTCGGATGGGAGTTCGTCCAGATCTACGGTCTGACTGAGACCTCACCGCTCCTCACCATCAACCGAGCACCTCGCGAATGGGATGACCTCGCGTCGATGGAACGCGCGGCGCTGCTCGGCCGCGCCGGCCTGCCTGCGATCGGTGTCGAGCTCGCGGTCGACGTCGACGGCGAGATCCTCGCGCGTTCGAACCATGTCTTCGAGAGCTACTGGAACCAGCCGGACGAGACCGCGAAGGCACTCGAAGGCGGCTGGTTCCACACTGGCGACGGCGGCTTGCTCGACGGTCCGTACGCGGTGATCACCGACCGGCGCAAGGACGTGATCATCACTGGCGGCGAGAACGTGAGCTCGATCGAGGTCGAGGACTGCCTCTTCCAGCATCCCGCCGTCGCAGAGGCTGCCGTCATCGGCGTGCCCGACGAGACCTGGGGCGAGTCGGTGAAGGCGCTCGTCGTCCTTCGCCCAGGGCACGAGGCGACCGAGTCAGAGCTGATCGAGCACTGCCGGACGTCGCTCGCGCACTTCAAGGCGCCGAAGACCATCGAGTTCCGGTCCGAATTGGCGCGGACCGCGACGGGGAAGCTCCAGAAGTTCAAGCTTCGCGAGCCCTACTGGGAGGGCCGAGAGCGGGCCGTCAACTGACCCCGGAATCGCCGGGAATGCCTGAATCGTGCGTGATTTGCTGCACGATCCCGAGTGGCGAGGCGACGGGACGCGTCGCCCGAGCGGGGTCCGGCGATCCGATCTAGCGTGATGCCTCGGCAAGGGAAGCTTCTTAACGAGGTCGCAACATGCTGCTTACAGGCTGTTTACAGCGGGCGGACACACTGAGTGGGTCCCCTGCGGAGGGGATGTCCTCGAGCCCAGGATCGGCTGGTGCCATCGGAGACCTACAGCGTGCGATCGGAGCGTCATGGTGAACCTTCTCAACCCCTACGAGCAGTTCTCCCTCTACCCGCGCGACGACTACAGCGACGTCGGAGGGCTCTTGAGCCACGATCGATCAATTCGGACAGCCACACCCGAGCACACCGAGCAAGACGCTCGTCGCCATCATCCGAGCGCGCAGCCCGTCGACCCCGCTGCCGCACGGCGCAAGGAGCTGCGGGAGCGACTCGCCAGCTAGCGGCGGCGGCGTTAGTTCCGCAGCACTCGGATCAACGCCCCGGTCGAGGCATTGAGTTCGGTCACCGAGCTCGCGCCGTGATTTGCGACCCAGACCCGTGACCCATCCGAGGTGATCGAGTCCGGGAGCGAGAACCCGTAGGGCCGGCCCTTGTACACCTTGACGAGCGCGCCCGTGGCCGCGATGAGCTCCGTCGCCACCCACAGGTGCGGCCCGTCGCTCGCGATCGACACCGAGTGACTGAGGCCATAGCTCGCCCTCCTCACCACCCTGACGAGGGATCCGGTCGAGTTCATGAGCTCAGTGATCGAGGGGCGAAACGAGCTGCTCGCGACCCAGACGAACTTGCCTCGCGACATGACGGCGCTCGGATAGCTGAAGCCGTACGCCGCGCCCTTCAGCACGCGAATGACCGCCCCGGTCACGGCGCTGACCTCCGTCACCGACGTGCCGTACGAGTTCGCTACCCACAGGTGAGCGCCGGCAATGGCGAGAGGAGCCGGGTGCGCGAAGCCGTAGCCGGGCCCCTTGATGACTCGGATGAGTGAACCCGAAGACGCTGCGATCTCGGTGACCGAGTTGCCCGTGCCACTCGCGACCCACACGTGCGTGCCGTCCGAGACGATGCCGCTTGGGAGCACGAGGCCGAACTTCGTGCCCTTGATCACCCTCAGAAGCTTGCCGGTCGCCTTCGCGAACTCGGTGACCGAGTAGCCGTAGAGATTCGACACCCAGACTGCTGCATGGTCAACCGCGATGCTGTCGGGATGGTTGAACTTGTATTGCTTTCCTCGGACGATGCGGATGAGCTTGTCTGACGAGGCTTGGAACTCGGTCACAGAGCCGTGGGACGGATCACCACCCAGATGAGGCCGCCCTGCGTCGTGATGGCATCGGGGGAGCTGAAGCCGTAGCCGGTGTGCGATGCCACGTCGTGTATCAACCGCAGCGTCTCGGCGACACCGATCCCAACGCGGCGCGGCGACGACGCCAGCGGCGACGACGCCAGCGCCGACGACCCTGTCGTGGCAACGAGTGCGGCCGCCGTCACCGCCGCAAGGAGAAGGGATCGTGGTCGAAGCTCGAACCGCAACGTCGCTGCCTCCGCGTGGTCGTTCGGCAGATTTTTGCGGCCGTGGATCCGAGCGTCACTGATGGTTGTCATCGAGGCGCCTACGGCAGTATCAGAGGTTGGGGGACGGCGGTCCGTCGCTGCATGCTCCAGCAGACGATGAGGAGCAGTCGATCCAGTCATTGCTTGCTCCAGTGACTGCTGGCCGTGAGTCCAGCCAGTGGTCCTGGTGAGTCCGCCGCTCTCGATCCAGGCCTGATCGCCACGCGGACTCGATCTCGAATCCCCCATCGCTCCGAGGACCGCTGACCGCCCAAATCCGGCCAGAGGCCCCGGACGAGGAAGCTCCTCTCGTTACTTGAGAACACCATCATCGTCTGCTGTTGGGCATGGTCGCTCGTGAATCCCAGCCCAGGAAGGCTTCACGAGGCCGGCCGCGACATTCCGGCTTGGGCGGGTTCGGGTCGCATGGCGGGTTTGTCAAGGTCCGTGACGTTGCAGCCCGCAGGTCACGCTCACGCTCCTCTCTCGGTTTCCGATTGCGAGATGGCGGCAACCGGGATAGACCGGCGTCCTGAGGGGGTTTGTCTTGTTCGGCCCGCTCGGCAAGCAGAGGCAGCCGACAGTTAGGAGAAAAGACAATGCGGAAACGTAAGTTCACCGCGCCACTCATGGGTGGCGCTTCGATCCTCGTTGGTCTCGCGATCGGCCTGAGCGTTCCGGCCATGGCGACCAACGTCCCAGCACGGGCAATCGTCCATCACGACGGCGACAGGTCCGGGTTCCCACAGATGAGGCACGTCTTCGTGATCATGATGGAGAACACGTCGTACAACGACCTGCTCAACCCGTCGAACGCCAACACGACGTTCATCCAGAGCATTGCGAGCACGTACGGCCTCGCGACGAACTACTTCGGCGTGACGCACACGAGCCTGCCGAACTACGTGGCGGCCACGAGCGGCAGCACGTGGGGCTCAAACGCCGACGACGAGGCGCAAGCGGACCAGGGCTACTTCAATCACCTGAGCCTGTTCGACCAGCTCTCTCAAGCAAGGGTGAGTTGGCGCGGCTACCAGGAGTCGATGCCGTCGGCCGGGTACACGGGGAACTACGGCTCGTGCTCGAACCCAGCTCCCGATCCCACCTGCACCAGCAGCTCGACGGGAACCGCCCTCTATGTCCGCAAGCACAACCCATTCATGCAGTATCCGGACATCTTCAACAACCCAGCGGTCGCGGACAACGTGGTGCCGCTCTCGCAGCTGACCCACGATCTCAACACGGGCAAGGTTGCCGACTTCAACTGGATCTCGCCGAACATCTGCAACGACATGCATGGCGGGGCGCCAAGCTGCCCGTACCCCAACTCGCCGAACGACGCGAACCAGATGGCGCTCTTCCAGGATGGGGACACCTTCCTCCACACCTGGGTGACCGCGATCATGAACTCGAAGGCGTGGACGGGCAACTCGGCGATCTTCGTCATGTGGGACGAGGGCGGCTACGGGGATAGCTCGCCGTACGGACCTCTCGACAACACCGGCTGCTGCGACTCGCCGGTCCTGCCTGCGACCCCGGCGAACCCCACGACGGGGGGAGGCGGCGACCTTGCGGGTGGCACGCTCTACGGGGGCGGGCACGTCCCGATGATTGTCATCGCGCGAGACGCCGCGAAGGGCCTCACGGACAGCGCGCCGCTGAATCACTACTCGCTGCTACAGACGATCGAGCAGAACTGGAACCTTCCGTTCCTTGGCAACGCGAGCGACACACTGCAAGTGCAGTCGCTTGCGCCGCTGCTCGCGCGCCACTAGCAGCCACGAGCGGCCGCTGCGAGTCCGAGGCGGTGCACCGAAGTTCGGTGCACCGCCTCGGAGCGCTGGCAGGTGCCGTGTCTTCAGTGCCCAGGACGTCAAATGCGAGGGGGCTCTTCATCCAAGCAGCGATTCTCGGACGGAGTGAGTCACCGGAGCAGTCAGGACGACGCGCTACGGCTTGCGACATTCTCAGGGCGCCGTGGGCAGGATTCGATTCTGCGATGCACGGCTTAGGAATCAGACAATCTCGTCCGTGACGTCTGATGACGTCTGCCCAGCCATGCGCACCTGCATGCGATTTGAGACACCACGTTTCATCTACGACTGCCCCAGGTTCCATCGAACAATGCAAAACCCGTACCTGAGCGCATGCTCGAGCCGGGATCGGTCGAGCTTGCCCTCTGAGTCTCGTGCAATCCGCACAAAGAATCGCGCGCTTGGATTGGCGCTCATAATCACCGAGAGCAGGCGGTCGACATCGTCAAGTCCTGTAATCACCTCTGGCACCACGCTGATGTCGTGACCGCGCAAGCGGATTCGTACAGGTTGCCCGTCACAAACGTTTCGAGTCCACTTCCCGCCGCCAGGTGTGAGCAGACTGCTCCCGTCCTTCACATAGCTCACTGGCTGGCGATACACGTTCCCTGATATCCGACCAACGATGTAGGCGAGCATCAGCCGCTTGCCGAGCGGCGTCGGGACCGGAAGCCCGAGGATGAATCGCATAGGCACGTTGGCGACGCTCATTACCTTCGCCTGGACTCGTCGACCCAGTGGGCGTGTCGGCTCAGCCATCACTCGCCAGGTCGCCGTCACTGGTGCAATCAGCCTTGATGCCAAGCACGGTTCCGCCAACTTCGACGATGCGCTCAACCGTGGACGCCAGAGCCGTCTCGTCGCGGCCCACGACAACAATCACGACGCCTGGGCCGCAGCGTGCCGACGGCGTTGACGGAATCTGATAACAACGAAGACGCCCACCGGAATGAGGAACCACGGATACAAGACGCCGTGTCGAGCGCCGGCCACCACACCTGCATCGGAGAGAACGACTGCTAGAGCAACGATGGCTGGTGCGAGGAACCACCAGTGAGTTCTCGGACGACGCTGGCGTGCGTCAGCATGTGTGCGCAGTGGTGGCAGGTCCGAGAACAACCCGGTGAAGTCGTCCCGCGTTCGGGCACTCAGGGCACGTGCAGTCCGCTCCTGAAACTCATCCAAGTCAAGGCGCCCAGCTTCAAAGTGCTCGCTCAGCTCCTGGGCTACGGCGCTGCGATCAGAGTCTGAGACACGCAGATGAGAACCTTCCTGGCGCGGTGTCGACCGTGGGTCGGCACTGGGCCCCGACGAGGACGGCTTCGCTCGCCCCATGCCCTCTCCCTGCAACCACGCTCCTCGATCCCACCTGTAACCACAACCGTGTCGATCGGTCTCCGTGGAGGACTGCTCACTCATGTGACTGCACCTCTTCTGTGCACCGCGCAGGGTGAAGGTCACCCTAGTACGATACAATCATAGTATTATCCTGTAGTGGTACAGTTTCAGAGTTCTTAGGATTCCTCCATGAGTCACGCTGCCCCCGACGCGAGAGGGCTTCTCGGACCACCTCCGAGCGTGGCGTTCATAGTGTCTCGACTTGGATTCGAGGTGAGCCAGGCCCTAGCAGACGGCATCGAGCCACTCGGAATCGACCCTCAGCACTTTGGGCTTCTTCGTGCGCTTCTCGTCATGGAGGGTCAGTCCCAGAAGGCCGTCGGCACCAGTCTCGGGATCCCCCCGAACCGGATGGTTGCTCTCGTCGATGACCTCGAGTCCCGGGGCGCGGTCAAGAGGACGAAGCACCCTGACGATCGTCGGGCGTACGCGCTCTCCCTCACTCCAAAGGGAAGGAAACTGTTTGAACGTGCCCTCGAAGTTGTCATCAGCGTCGAGACGCGTCTCTGTGGCTCCATCTCCAAAGACGACAGATCACGCCTTCTCGAACTCCTTTCACGACTCACCAGCTTCAGCGGCGCTCCCGACGGTGTTCACCCGGGACTCACCTCGCAGCCATAGGAGGCCCGAAGCGCTAGGGGGCAGCGGTGGGGTCCGATTCATCAAGCCATTGACCGCGGAGACCTCTTCGATGAGGGTCTCCGCTCAATCATTAGGGGAATCGGCGCCCTCCGTGTCTGAAGTGTCCCTGATCACCGGGTTGATGCGACACTGAACTGATGCGAGACGCCACCTTGGGCGTTGATTTCGGCAGGGTCATCAACGACGCCTCCTCTCACCCCTCAGGCGATGACACTTCCTTTTTGCAGGGCTCCGATGATGAGATGCTCGCGACTCCCGCCATGAAGGGGGCGATTGACTCCCTCACTCGCCTTGTCCTGTCGTTCGACGGGCGTGTTTGGATCGTCTCGAAGGCTGGTCCGCGGATCCAGGACAACACGGAGCGCTGGCTCGCTCATCAAGATTTTTTCGTGAAGACCGGTATGCCGCCTTCGAATCTGCGCTTCGTCAGGCGCCGGGTCGAGAAAGTGGGACAGTGCCAGCAGCTCGGAATCACGCACTTTGTGGATGACCGTGTCGAGGTCATCGAAGCGCTGACGGGAGTGGTGCCTCACCGCTACCTCTTTGGACCTCAGGATCGGCCAAGCCCCCAAGATGCGATCGGAGTGCTCACATGGGATCTCGCCGAGGCGGCGATTCTCAATGACCTCGTTTGAAACCGTTGTCCACGGCCCGCTGCCCCATCCCAGACGTGCCGGCTGTAGGCGCGTTATCCGTGTCGATCGAGGACTATCGCGAGCCCGCGCCGTACACAAAGGCTCCACTGGCGACCGTGCTGTCCGTCGTGCGCGCCATGTTCGTCCCCACGACAAGACAGATCCCACGCCTCATGCACGACACGTCGCTGGCTGTCAGCTCCACGTTGTGAACGGTCGCCGTCGTCACGGCGTGCCAGCCTCGGGCGTCGTGCTCGAACAGCGTCAACGGCCCATCCGCCGGTGGTCCGAAGAACCGATCAGGAATGACGTACGTAGCGCAGCGGACCGACGTCACACAGGACACGGAACCAAGCCCGGTCTCCAAGGGACCGACACTTGGATTCGGAGCCCACGAGGCGGAGTGCGGGCCTGACTCTGTCAGGCGCCAGCTTGCGCCAAGCACAGTGCTCCACGATCCCCCGCTCAAGATCGCAAGCTCCGCACGACGATCTGTGGACTCGAGTGCGCAGGCGACCGAGTTGACACCGGTCACAGCGCACCACGTGCTGCTGACGCAGGACACTGACCCAAGACGAAGCTCGGTGCCTTCGGAGGTGCGCGCGCTGCGCGCTGCGTGCACGATCGTGGGGGCAGTTGCCGGGCGCCAACGTCCGGCTGACCACCGCTCGACCAGCGGCCCAGTGGTCGAGTGGGTCGAGTGGGTCGAGTAGAACCCAACGGCCATGCACCACGACGTGCTGACACACGAGACGCCAGTGGCTTGGGCCTGAGCACAACCCAGGGCGCAACGAGCACCATCCACGGCGCCACTCGGCAGAGGGACCGGGACGAGACGCCAACTCGTGCCATTCCAGATCGTCGCAAAGACTTGGTTCGCCACGCCGGTCCAGTCAGTACCCATTGCCATGCACCAGGTCGATGAGACGCACGACACCGCGTCTAGCGAGCTGGACGTCGAGCGCGGCATTGGGAGCTGCGTCATGGTCCATCGTCCGTTGCCGAGATCCTCGGCGAACCCGCGGGTGAGGCCCTTTGGAGTCAAGTAGTACCCGGTAAGGACACAGTTCGATGTCGTCGAACAGGACAGGCCTTGCAGCTGGACCGAGCGGAGTCCGATCGGGGTAGGGAGAGCGTTCCACTGGCCCGACTCGAAGAGCCGAGCGACGAGATCTGTCTCCGTGAGCCCCGTGCCCGAGCCGACGAGAACGCACGAGCGTCCTGGGCAGGACACCAGCTGAGCAGACTTCATAGCCCCAGGAAGGCCACGAGACAGATCCACCGGGACTGCGCCCCGAATGTTTGCCAGCGATGCGGGAGGGCCCCCTGGGGAGTGGTTGCCGACGACAAGACTCGCGATGACGACGACGGCCGCCACGACCGCAGCAGTCAGGATGACGACCACCACCGAACGCAGCTTGAGGCGGCGCCGCCTACGGCGAGCTTCCTCCTGGACCTCGGGGATGAGAAGCTCCAGATCCTTCTCGTTGCCTGTCGTCTCGAGGGTTGGCGTCTGCATGGTGTCTCCCAAGGTGCGGATAGTACTATGCTAGAGTAGTTCCATGATCGAAGTCAACATCGACCGAGATGCACCCCTTTCCCTCCACCTGCAAGTCGCCGCCGAGATCCGGCGCGCAATCGCTGATGGCGAAGCGAAGCCCGGCGACCGCCTGCCGCCGGCAGTCGACTTCGCAACGGTGCTCGGCGTCAACAAGAACACCGTGATCCGCGCTCTTCACCTACTGCGTGACGAAGGCATCCTCGACTTCACTCGGGGGCGTGGTGTTCGCGTCGTCGGCACTGCGGAGAGGAGCGCCGTGCTCGCGCGCGTCGGCGAGCTCCTTCGGTTCGCTAGCGGATTCGGCTATCAGGCCGAAGACGTCGTGGAGATGATCCGAGCGCAACCCTGACGGCTGCGCGTGCGATCCCATGTCGCCGCCGGATTCGTTCGCACGATCCAGGATGGCTCTGACGCGTGCGACGGCAAGCAGCTTTTCGCCCCAATCCGCGAATCCCACTCATCAGGCCCAAGGACGCACATCGACGAAGTTGTCGGCTCGGTTGTCGGCTTCGCCTGACTGGAGGTGCGGAGCCAAAGATGCGCAGTGAGACTTCGTCCGTCGAGTCAGTCCCGAAGAGAATTGGCTGACAGCCGCCGCCCCCCGATGGAGTTCGATCGTGGAGCCGGAGGGCCAGTTAGACCGTGATCTCGAGGTCCTCGCTCAGATTGAGGTACGCAGCACCGGGCCGGTACTCAGACGGGACCTCATCGATGCCCGGGTAGCGGGCAACATCGAAGATGTTGGACGCCCGAACGTCCTCTGCGACCGCGACCCCGCACAAGGTGATCTCCTTCGCGGCCTCGAAGGCCTTGACCGGAGAGATCTTGTTCTGCTTGAGATCCTCGAACGTCGCCAGAGCAACCCTTCCGAGGAGGCAGTACTCGCACTCCCCCACAACAGCACCTACCCGCCGCGCCACGACGACGTGGTTCCGTCCGTCATCGATCGCGAAGATCGTGTCATCGCCGGATCCAATGCTCACCCGGATTCGATCGTGCCTTTCGTGCACAGGCAGAAGGTGCCACTGGATGTGGCGCGTCTCCTTCATCGCCCAGAGGGGGCAAGGGGGGATCGTGCCCTCGGACTCGTCCTCCTCGAGCGGCGACGAGATGTCACGACCCACCAGGGGATCCATCGGTGTCGCGGACCCGCTTGTGACGATGATGTCGCCTGGTCCGGGAACGCGTCCCGACGATGGGTCGACCGCCTCACCCCAGTCCTGTGATTCATCGGACCCACGTTCGTTCGCCATATCACTCCCTCGGACGCCTACATGAGCATCGTATCCAGCGGTGCAGGCTCCGAAGACGGGCGCAGCGGTCCTCCAGGAAGTCCACTCGTCAGTCCGACAGCGCGCCATCGTCACAGCTCGCGAGCCAGGTCCATTACGCACACTCTGTACTCCACTGTGGTCCGCGCACTCGGATCCGGTCGACGGAAGGCAGATTGAGCGGCCATAGGTCATCTCACGGACAGTACGGCGTCCTTTGCGAAACATTCCCAGTAGCGACAAGGAGACACCATGAGCGACCAATTGCCCCGAAATGACCTCGAGCAGCCAGAGCTGGGTCGGTCGACACCGCCGCCGCCTCATCGATCTGGACTCAAGGCGAGCACAGCAGTCGCCATGGGCGCCGTAGGTGCGCTCGCCATCGTCGCGATCGGCGTCGGTGCCTATGCCATCGGCCACCAGGGTGCCGCACGTCCCGGCACGATCCGCGTGGACGCGGCGGCGACCCAGCAGGTCGCTCCGAACACCGTCAGCTTCACTGTCGGGATCCTCGCGAGGGGAGCGGATGCCGCGAAGGCCCTTCACCACGACGACCAGCGCGTGGCATTGCTCATCAAGAAACTGCACGCGATCGGCGTGCCGCCCGCGGGTGTGCAGACGGTCAACATCTCGGTGAACCCCGAGTACGCCAATGGTGGCGGCATTGCGGACTACACGGCGACGAACCAGGTCGCCGTGACGCTGCGCCAGCTCTCGCTTGCGTCCAG